>Ga0116135_1000248_pt1 | contig 29643 bp, 29 predicted proteins | sample June2015DPH_20_1_FD_89738 | JGI IMG/M metagenome (GOLD analysis project Ga0116135, IMG submission 89738) | Peatland microbial communities from SPRUCE experiment site at the Marcell Experimental Forest, Minnesota, USA - June2015DPH_20_10 | ecosystem: Environmental > Terrestrial > Soil > Wetlands... | reverse complement strand
TGGCGTAGCTTCATTCCCAGCCGGCATGTGGATCTGTTTCCTCGCATTCTGGGCGCTCAACATGTACGTGATCTATCGCGGCATCGAAACCATCAAGGTTCTGGAAGGCATCGCCGCGCCGTTTATGCTGGCTGTCGGACTGCTTCTGCTGTGGTGGATCACGAGCAAGGCCGGAGGATTCGGGCCAGTGTTGAGATCGCCCGGCAAATTCAAAACCACTGGCGAGTTCATGAAGTTTTTCATTCCTTCGCTCACCGCAATGGTGGGATTCTGGGCGACAGTCGCTCTCAACATTCCGGATTTCACGCGCTACGCGAAATCGCAGAAGGTGCAAATGTTAGGGCAAGCCTTGGGATTGCCCACGGCGATGACGCTATATTCATTCATCGGTGTGGCAGTGACCTCGGCATCGGTCGTACTGTTCGGCCAGGCCATCTGGGACCCGGTAGCGCTGCTCGGCCGATTCCATCAGCCTGTGGTCGCATCCATCGCGTTGGTGGCATTGCTGGTAGCCACTTTGAATACGAACGTCGCCGCCAACGTGGTCTCGCCTTCCAATGATTTTTCAAACTTAAATCCACGCTTGATTTCGTTCCGGACCGGAGGGTTTATCACGGGCGTGCTCGGAGTCCTGATGATGCCGTGGAAGCTGCTGGGCGACTACAGCGCCTATATTTTTGGATGGCTGGTAGGTTATTCAGGATTGCTGGGACCGATTGCCGGAGTCATGATCGCCGATTATTTCGTCGTGCGCCGCTGCGATCTGAATGTAGACGATCTCTATCGCCGCAATGGTCTCTACGAGTACGATCGCGGCGTGAATTATCGCGCGGTGCTGGCGCTTGGCCTCGGGATTATCGTGGCATTGCTAGGCTTGGTTCTGCCGCCAGTTCGCTGGCTGTACGATTACGCCTGGTTTGTGGGATTCTTGGTAGCGGGTGCGGCCTACATCATCCTGATGCAGCGCGTGCCCTCGGCCGCTCGCGGCTGGATTGGAGAAGAAACATGATTGGTACTGAAGCAGCTCTCGAGACCGTGTCGTTTTATGTGAACGGGAAATGGGAAGGCGTTGGAAACCGGCCGGTGCTGCCGGTGACGAACCCTGCCACGGGCGCGGCCATCGCGCAGGTAGCTTACGCATCGGCCGCGGATGTGGATCGCACTGTTCAGGCGGCTCACGCTGCTTATCTCAAGTGGCGCGAGGTTCCCGTAGTGGAACGGGTTCAACCGTTTTTCCGGTATAAGGCGCTGCTCGAAAAACACGCGAACGATCTGGCCGCCGCGTTGACTGCCGAAAACGGCAAAACAGTTGACGACGCCCGCATGGAGGTGCGCCGGGCGATCCAAATGGTGGAAGTTGCCTGTGGCATGCCCAGCCTGATGATGGGCGATTCTTTGAACGATGTATCGAGTGGAATCGATAGCCATACTATTCGACAGCCCATCGGTGTCTGCGCGGGCATCACGCCGTTTAATTTCCCGGCGATGGTCCCGATGTGGATGTGGCCGTTCGCCATCGCGTGCGGTAATACGTTCGTGCTGAAGCCTTCCGAAAAAGTTCCGATGACGCCCACCATGGCTACTACGCTGCTGCACCAAGCCGGGCTTCCGGAGGGCGTTTTCAATTTGATTCATGGCGACAAGATCGCCGTGGATGCGTTGTTGCATCATCCATTGGTGCGCGCTGTTTCTTTCGTTGGATCGACGCCGGTGGCCAAATACATTTATCAGACCGCGGCCGCGGAAGGGAAGCGCGTACAGGCCCTGGGCGGCGCGAAAAATCATTTAGTCGTGATGCCTGATGCCGATCTTCCAAAAAGCGTGGATGCCATTATCGGCTCCGCGTTCGGCGCCGCAGGCGAGCGATGCCTTGCGGGGAGCGTGCTGGTGGCTGTCGGTGAAGTAGCCGACCCACTGCTCAAATTGTTAGCCGAAAAAGTGAGCGCAATGAAAGTGGGCGATGGCTCCCAGCAAGGCGTGGACATGGGGCCGTTGGTGACCAAAGATCACAAGACGCGCGTGGAGGGATACATCGATAAAGGCGTTACAGAGGGCGCCAAGCCGCTTCTGGACGGCCGCTCCGTGAAGTGCGAGGGCGAAGGATTCTTCCTAGGGCCCACGATTTTTGACAATGTGCGTCCGGAGATGACTATCGCGCGCGAGGAGATTTTCGGACCGGTGCTTTCGGTAATTCGCGTGAAGACGTTGGACGATGCCATTGCGCTCGTGAACAGCTCGCGCTTCGGCAACGCCACGTCGATATTCACTGGCAGCGGAAAGGCGGCGCGTGAATATTCATCGCGTGTCGAGGCTGGGATGGTGGGAATCAACATCGGCGTAGCGGCGCCCATGGCCTTCTTTCCATTCGCCGGCTGGAAGAATTCCTTCTTCGGCGATTTGCATGCGCACGGCAAAGACGCTGTCATGTTTTATACCGAGCAAAAAGTATTAATGACCCGCTGGTTTTGACACAGTGGTTCTGAAGATCCGTTCCCGCAATGTTGTCCTGCCCGACAGCGTTCGGCCGGCGTCCATCGAGATCCGAGACGGCCGGATCGCTGCAGTCGAGCCTTATGATCGTGGCGCCGACATTGACGCCGGCGATGACTACATTCTCCCTGGTTTGGTGGACACACACGTCCACATCAACGAGCCCGGGCGCACGGACTGGGAAGGTTTTCGATCAGCCACGCGGGCAGCCGCGGCCGGCGGCTACACCACGCTGGTGGACATGCCGCTTAACAATCTTCCAGCTACCACGACGGTCGAGAATTTGCGCGCCAAAGAATCCGCCGCGCTCGGAGAGTGCATGGTCGACTACGCGTTTTGGGGCGGCGTGGTTGCGGATAACCAAGAACATATCGCCGCGCTCGCCGAAGCCGGTGTGCGCGGCTTCAAATGTTTCCTGGTTCATCCGGGCATTGATGGATTCACGATGGTAGATCGCCGGCAGCTTGAGGCTGCGATGCCAGCGATTGCCGATTCAGGTGTGCCGCTGCTCGTCCACGCGGAGCTTCCAGGACCGATCGAAGCGGCCAGCGAACATCTGGATAATTGGCAGCGATACTCCACTTACCTTGCTTCGCGGCCGGATGCGGCCGAGGTGGAGGCGATTCGTCTGATGATTGAGCTGTGCCGCAAATATAAATGCCGCGTCCATATCGTTCATTTGTCATCCGTCGAGGCTCTGCCGGATTTGATAACTGCTCGCGCGGGAGGTTTACCAATCACCGTTGAGACGTGCCCGCACTATCTGCACTTCGCCGCCGAGGAGATTCCCGATGGCGCGACACTCTTCAAGTGCGCACCGCCCATTCGATCGCATGCGAATCGCGAGCGGCTTTGGCGGGCTCTCATAGATGGCGATATCGACCTCATTGCCACCGACCATTCGCCGTGCCTGCCGGAAATGAAACGCGGTAACTTCCTGGACGCCTGGGGTGGTATCGCATCGCTACAGCTCGCGCTCTCGATCGTATGGACCGATGCGAAGAAACGCGGCATCCCGCTGGAACAAGTGGCGCGCTGGATGAGCCAGCAACCGGCCAACTTGGCGGGGCTCCAAAATCGCAAGGGAGCCATCCGTCCAGGGCTTGACGCGGACCTAGTGGTCTTCGATCCAGATGCCAAGCAGACAGTGGACCCAGCAGCATTGCAGCATCGCCATCCCATCACGCCCTACGCCGGTGCGACACTGGAAGGCATCGTTCGAATGACGTTCGTCCGTGGCAAAAAGGTTTACGATCGCGGCTGGTTCGCGGATCCACCGAAAGGCCTGCCATGCTACCCGGATTGATTGACCTGGCATCGGAGCTAGTAGGCGGCAGTGTGATCGCCGCCAGCGACGAATTCTTCGCGTCCAAGGATAACCTGATCCTGGCGGCTGCGCCTATCTTCATTCCCGACAAATACACGGAGCGCGGCAAATGGATGGACGGTTGGGAAACGCGCCGAAAGCGGACGCCAGGGCACGATTGGTGCATCATCAAGCTGGGCACTCCCGGCATCGCGCGCATTCTGAACGTCGACACTAGCCACTTCCTGGGAAATTTCCCGGCGCACTGTTCCGTGGACGGCGCAGACGTCAACGGCGAGCCGGATGACACCGATTGGATTCCCGTGTTGCGAAAATCGCGCCTGGAAGCCGGCAGGCAGAACATTTTCGACGGCGAAAATCCGGGACGCTTGACCCACGTTCGCCTCAACATTTTCCCGGATGGCGGCGTGGCCCGGCTGCGCGTCTTTGGCGATGTGGTTCCTGATATCGAGAAGCTCAAATCATCGCTTGAGCCGGTGGATGTCGCTTCGGTGATCAATGGCGGGCGCGCGCTTGCGGCCAGCGATGAGTTCTTCGGCTCACTCCAAAATCTGATCCTGCCTGGCCGTCCCATCAACATGGGCGGAGGATGGGAGACGCGGCGTAGACGCGGGCTCGGTTACGACTGGATCATCATCCAGCTAGGTGTGGCGTCGCTCATCCAGCAGATTTCGGTCGAGACCGAACATTACAAGGGAAACTATCCGGACCTGTGTTCCATTGACGCCTGTTTCGCTCCCGATGCGCTGGCGCAGAACCTAATTACCGGTAAAGTGGCCTGGAGGGAAATCCTGCCGGCGTCGAAGCTGGAGGCGGATGCCGTGCGCGTGTTCGAGAGCGAGCTTACGCCCACGGGTCCGGCAACACACGTTCGGTTGAATATTTACCCGGACGGAGGAATCAGCCGCTTGCGGGTATTCGGCAAAATTGTAGAGTAGAAGTGATGTTCCAGACCGTCGGCAAACCCGTTCCGCGGAAGGAGGGACGGGAGAAAGTCACCGGTCAAGCCAAGTACGTGGACGACCTCACCTTCCCCGGCATGCTGATGGGCGCGACGGTGCGAAGTCCGGTGGCTCGCGGTCGAATCCGCAGTATCGAATTCCCGGACGGCCTGCCCTGGGAACAATTCGCGATCGTCACCGCGAAGGATATTCCGGGCCAGAACTCCGTCGCGCTGATTTCTGACGATCAACCTTATCTCGCCGACGGATTTGTGAATCATCCCGAAGAGCCGGTGGTGCTGCTGGCGCATCCGGACAAATATTTAGTAGAAAAAGCGCGCCAGGCTGTGCGCCTCAATATCGATCCTCTGCCGGCTATTTTTGGAATTGAAGAATCACTCGCCAGGCAACAAATCATTTGGGGCGAGGACAACATCCTCAAGAAGTTCGTTATCGAGAAAGGCAATGTAGAGAGCGTTTGGGCGCAAGCGGCGCACATCATCGAAGGCGAATATCGCACCGGCGCGCAGGAACAGCTTTATATAGAGACCAACGGTATGATCGCTGTTGCGTCACCTGAAAACGGCATCACCATCTGGGGTTCCGTGCAATGCCCCTACTACGTCCACAAGGCGTTGCTGAAGGCATTTCCACTGCCTCCGGAGAAAATTCGCGTCATTCAGATGGAAACCGGCGGAGGGTTCGGCGGCAAGGAGGATTATCCTTCCATGTTGGCCGGCCACGCCGCTTTGCTCGCCTGGAAATCCGGCCGGCCGGTGAAGATGGTCTACGATCGCGCAGAGGATTTAGCAGCCACCACCAAGCGCCATCCTTCGCGCACGCGAATTCGGACTGCCGTCACCGCGGAAGGTAAGCTGCTCGGCCAGGATATCGAATTCATTCTGGATGGCGGAGCTTATGCGACGCTATCGGCGGTGGTGCTTTCTCGCGGTGCTATTCACGCCGCGGGTCCTTACCAATGCCCGAACGTTCGCATTCGCTCGACTGCGGTAGCAACCAACGCTCCGCCGCACGGAGCTTTCCGCGGCTTTGGCGCGCCGCAAAGCATCTTTGCCATGGAACGCCACATGGACCAAGTGGCGCGCGCAGTAGGCCTAGCGCCGGAAGAGCTGCGACGCCGTAACTTTCTGCATACTGGCGAGACAACGGCGACCCGGCAAGTGATTCGCGAAAAGGTCGATCTCGAGCGATTGCTGGATCGCGCGTTGGATCTGGCTGATTATCATGCGAAGACCAAGGCTTTCGCGGAGCAGAACCAGCGCTCTCGGGTGAAACGCGGGATCGGATTTGCTTCCTTCATGCACGGCGCCGGATTCACTGGCTCCGGCGAACGTTACCTGCAATCGGTGGCTGGACTGGAAGCGCTGGCGGATGGCCGCGTGCGAATTCTGGTATCCAGCACCGAAATTGGTCAGGGTACCAACACCATCCTCGCCCAAATTGTGGCCGAGACTCTGGGCATTAATTACGATCATGTGGAGATTCCACGCCCGGATACCAACGAAGTTCCTAACAGCGGTCCCACGGTGGCTTCGAGAACGTGCATGGTGGTGGGGAAACTGCTGGAGTCGGCTGCGATCGGATTAAAACAGACGCTCACGAAGGCGGGACTCCTCGATGAAGATTACAGCAGCGGCGAATTCACGGATGCTTGCGCGCGCTACACGGAGCGCTTCGGGCCGCTGAAATCCTTCTGCCAATATGAAGCTCCGCCGGGAATCCACTGGGATGACGAGACGTACAGTGGCGATGCCTATGGCGCGTTCGCGTGGGCAGTCTACGTGGCGGAGGTTTCTGTCGACATGCTCACATGCGAAATCACGGTGGACGATTTCGTCGCGTTACAAGAAGTGGGGCGCGTGATTCATCCCGTATTAGCCGCCGGGCAAATTGAAGGCGGCGTCGCGCAGGGCATCGGCTACGCCTTGTTCGAGAATGTCGTTTGGAAGAACGGCCGCATGGCGAATTCCCAGATGACGAATTACATCATGCCGACGTCGGTGGATGTACCGCGAATCCGGGCATATTTCGAAGAGACTCCCTATGAATACGGACCGCTGGGAGCGAAAGGCATCGGTGAGCTTCCCATTGATGGACCCGCGCCGGCCGTTCTCAACGCAATCGAGAATGCCATCGGCGTGGCTGTGAATGAGATCCCTCTGATGCCGGAAATGCTGCTGCGGGCGCTGGAAAGGGGAAATGTCCCGATGGAGGCGAGCGTTGGGTAAACAGCGGATCGAGCTTCACGTGAACGGCCACAAGCACAATGTGGAATCGTATCCGATGGCGCGCCTGCTGGATGTATTGCGCGAGCAATTGGGGCTGACTGGAACCAAGGAAGGTTGCGGCGAGGGCGAATGCGGAGCGTGTGCCGTGCTTCTGGACGGCGAGTTGGTGAATAGTTGTCTGGTGCCGGTATTGCAAGCGGACGGCCGCAATATTCTCACTATTGAAGGTCTTCAAAATGACGGCCATTTGCATCTGCTGCAGGAAGCATTCGCCGAAACGGGCGGAACACAGTGCGGCATTTGTACGCCAGGGATGATTCTGGCTTCTTGTCAATTGCTGAAGCTGCATCCAAATCCCACTGAAGAACAGATCCGCGAGGGATTGGCAGGGAACCTGTGCCGCTGCACCGGATATCAGAAAATTTTCGATGCAGTGAAACAAGCCAGCCACAGAGCGCCGGGTGACTGATGCGAGCCTATGTGCCCGAATACGATCTGGAAGCGCCGAAGACGCTGGATCACGTTCTTCGTCTCTTAGCGCGCGAACCCGGCGTCTGGAAGCCCATCGCCGGCGGCACGGACCTGATGGTGTTGTTTGAAGCCGGCCAGCTCCGGCATCGCAATCTATTGAGCCTGTCGCGAATTCCGGAGCTCGGTGGAATCACCGCCAGCGAAACGCACGTCACGCTCGGCGCGCTGACGACTTATACCGAGATACAGCGAAGCGAGTTGATGCGGCGCGAGTTTCCACTGCTGGTGAAGGCTGCGAGTTGGACCGGAGCGGTGGCGACGCAGAACCGCGGGACGCTGGCGGGAAACATCGCCAATGGATCGCCCGCGGCCGATTCGCCTCCGGCACTTTTGGTATACGATGCTGACATCGTGCTGCTGTCCGAGCGCGATCCTCGCTGGCTGCGTTATTCGCACTTTCACACCGGATACAAAACGAACTTGATGGAGCCGGACGAAATCATCAGTCACATATCTCTTCCCAGGGCCACCGCCGGGTGCGTGCAGTACCTGCGGAAAGTGGGCACGCGCAAGGCACAAGCGATTTCGAAAGTCGCGCTGGCTGGGCTTGCGAAAGTCAACGCTGGAACGATAGAGCGAATCCGGATTGCGCTGGGTAGCGTTGCGCCTATGCCGATTCGCTGTCACCAGACGGAAGCTGTGCTGGCAGATCGTGTGCTCGATCGGGCGGTGATTGAGAAAGCGAAATTGGTAATCGCAGCCGAGATTTCGCCCATCGACGATATTCGGTCCACGGCGGAGTATCGCAAGCGAGTGACGGTGAATTTGCTGGACGAATTCTTGACGAGCCTGCTCTCATGACGCTCGCCGAATTCAATACCGTGCCCCGCTATCGCGCCGAAGCCGAGCTCATCCAAGTCTGCGGCTCGCGAGCCTGGGTGCGCGGTATGGCAGGACGCAGACCCTTCGGCGATCTGGACCGCCTTCTGCGGGCGGCTTCTGAAGTATGGTGGAGTCTGGATGAGACAGACTGGCAGGAGGCTTTCAGCGCGCATCCGAAAATCGGCGCGACTGCTACCGGCGCATGGTCCGCACAGGAACAATCCGGCATGCGGCGGGCTGGCGCTGCAGTGACTACGGAATTGGAAGAGGCCAATCAGGAGTATCGGGCGAAGTTCGGCTATATTTTCATCGTGTGCGCGAGCGGTAAGAGCGCGGATGAGATGTTGGCAATTTTAAGATCGCGTCTGACCAATGCTCCCGATCGCGAGATCCGAATCGCGGCGGACGAGCAGGCCAAGATCATTCGCCTCCGTTTGGAGAAATTACTAAAGACATGAGCGGAATCAGCACGCACGTTCTGGATACTGCGAAAGGCCAGCCGGCTCAGGGCCTGCTGGTGACACTGGAGCGTCAATCGCACGCCGCCGATTGGGCCCTGGTTGGGGAAGGCATCACCGATAGTAACGGCCGTATCTCCCAATTGCTTCGAAACGGTGAAGCGCTCGAAGCCGCGACATATCGCCTGGTGTTTCGTACTGCCGAGTATTTTGCAGGCCAGGAATGCTTTTATCCGGAAGTGGTTGTGCTGTTCCTGGTGCGCGATTCGTCAAACTACCACATCCCGCTTCTATTGAGCCCTTATGGATACACCACCTATCGCGGCAGTTGATCCGGTGTTGATTGCCGATACGTATGGAAAATCGCGCGTCCGCTTGATCAAGCTCGCGCGGCGCACCGGCGGTCATGATGTCAAAGAAATCACTTTCCAGATTCTCTTTCAAGGTGATTTCAAGAGCTGTTATGAAACCGGCGATAACAGCAAGATTCTGCCGACGGACACCATCAAGAACACGGTCTACGTGCTCGCCCGCAAATACGACATCGTGAGCATCGAAGAATTTGGCGAGCGCTTGATCGAACACTTTCTCGCGAACAATGCGCAGGTTGCGAGCGTGCGAGTTGAAATGACGGAGCATCTTTGGTCGCATATTGCGCCGGCCGCATTCACGCGAGAGAGCCAGAAGCGCACCGCGGTGGTCCGCTGCGCGCGCAACGGTTTGACCATTGAAGCCGGTATCGACGATCTCACCATCCTGAAGAGCAGCGGATCGGCATTCGAAGGCTACATCAAAGATCCGTATACGACGCTGAAGGAAACGAAAGATCGCATCTTCGCGACGGCGGTGCGCAGCACGTGGCGCTACGCATCCGCGAATCTGGACTACAACGCTCTGTGGCAGGGTGTGCGGCAGACAATTCTGGATACATTCGCCGCGCACAACAGCCTCTCGGTGCAGCATACTCTGCACGAGATCGGGCGGCAGGTGCTGGTAGCATTTCAGGACATCGCGGAGATCCAGCTCACGATGCCCAACAAGCACGCGTTGCTGGTGGACCTTTCGCCATTTGGTCTGGACAATCCGAACGAAGTGTTCCTGCCGATTGACGAGCCGTCAGGCTATATCGAAGCCACGCTAGCGCGACGCTAGCTGCACCGCGCCCCGTGGCGATGCTTGCTTCTAGTACTTCACCTTTGCGGGCGATTTCTCCCACTCCTGAAATGCTTCCAGCGCCTGCTCGCGCATCAACTGGAGCATCGGAATCTTGCGCTCGCCCGGCGGCAACGCCAGCTGATCATAAATCAACGAATCGTCAAAGCCGATGTGCGCCGCATCCTCGCGGGTACTCGCGTAATAGACCTTGGCCAACCGCGCCCAATAAATCGCGCCCATGCACATAGGGCAAGGTTCACAGGTGGTGTAAAGCTCGCAATCCGCAAGCTGAAAATTCTTCGCCGCTTGGCAAGCAGCTCGGATTGCCACCACTTCCGCGTGGGCTGTAGGATCCAGCATCGATGTCACCTGGTTGGTTCCAGCTGCGAGAATGGATCCGCTGCGCACCACCAGCGCGGCAAATGGGCCGCCCGCGCCCGATCGCACGTTCTCAATCGAGAGCGCGATGGCGCGTTCCATGAAGCGATCTAACATTCGAGTCTATTGTCTCGAACCTGCTACTCTGCATACAAATGAGCGAGCTTAGCCGGATTGGCGTGGCCATTGATTCCAGCTTGTTGAAGAAGTTCGACAGCCTGATCGCATCGCGCGGTTACACCAACCGTTCGGAAGCTTTTCGCGATTTAATTCGCGACGAGCTGGTGCAAAAATCGTGGGAGGGCCCCGACACCACGGTGGTCGGAACTGTCACGCTGGTGTATGACCATCACGTCCGTCTTTTGAATGAGAAGCTGACCGGCATGCAGCACACTCACTTCCATCACGTTCTCTCTACGCTGCACGTCCATCTGGATCATGACAACTGCCTGGAAGTGCTGGTGGTGAAGGGCAAGGCCAGCTTGGTGAAGAAACTCGCCGACGCATTGATCAGCACTAAAGGCGTGAAGCATGGGCAGCTAACCATTACTTCCACGGGCGCTGAGTTGTGATCTGCGGGATCGGAATCGACGTGGCCGAAGTGGATCGCATTCGCGAGGCTATTGAGCGCCACGGGGATCGCTTCATTAGCCGGATTTACACCGCTGCTGAGATCGCTTATGTGGAACGAAAAGCCAATCGCTTCGAGCGCTATGCCGCGCGCTTTGCTGCTAAAGAGGCCGGCATGAAAGCCATTGGAACGGGCTGGAAGCGTGGAGTCCGCTGGCAGGATTTCGAGGTGTCCAATTTACCTTCTGGCCGTCCCACGCTTCAGCTTCACGGCGAAGCGGGCAAGATCGCTGGCAAGCTGGGCGTACGCAATATAGCATTGTCCATCACGCACACTGCCGCTCAAGGCGTTGCCATTGTAATTCTCGAAACATAGTCTCAGCGGCACGCATCCCACCGCATATATGCGGACTCTTCTTGTAATTGCTGGAGTGATGTGTTCTCAGGTTGCTTTCGCACAACATTTGTTTTCATTCGGCATCAAAGGAGGATTTCCCCTCACCGATCCGCTCTCCGACGATACGTTTCAATCCGTAGACGTGGTCACACACGCGTTCTCAGCTTCCAAGAATTACGTGGTGGGTCCAATGGTGGAATTGAATCTGCCGTTCGGCTTGGCTGTGGAAGCGGACGCTCTGTATCGTCCACTCAATCTGACCACGGAAACGCAACTTGTCTCGTCGCCGTCGCTGGTTAACCGGCTTTCCGTCGATGTTAATTCCCTGGAATTCCCGATTTTGCTGAAAGCTCACTTCCTACATACTCCCATCGTGAAACCCTATGTGGAGGCTGGACCGATCTTCCGCTATGTCGCTTCCAACGTCCAGTATCTGTCGAACAGCGGCTTCGCCCTGGGCGCAGGAGTGGACATCAAGCTGCTGCTGGTTCGGATCGCGCCGGAGTTGCGCTATTCGCATTGGGGATCCGACTCAGCATCTGCGCTGGTCAACGTGAGCCTGCCTCCATCGAACACGAATCAAGTGGAGTTTCTCATCGGCCTGTCCTTCTGATTCGGTCACAACTCGGCGCAGGATATCGCTGGTGTATTTTCAATACCTTGCTCGCGGCTCTCTGCGCAGCGGCCGTTTCTCAATGCTAGTTTGAGGCCGGGAAATAAAACTATGGACACCGTTCAAACAGCATTCGACAAAGCTTATTGGGCCTCGCAACTTCCGGAACTCGAGGCACTGCCGGCAATCTCGGATATGGGTCAGCGCACCACCCGCGCCGCGGCTCTTGCCGCCCAGGGTTTCATCGTCGACGTTCCGATTATGGTGTGGGGCTGGGAACCGTATTTGGTGATGACGATGCGGGCGAACTACGGCTATAAGTGGGTCCCTTCAGCGTTACAGCCCAATGTATCAGTGGCGCCCGGAGTCACTCAACCTGGCACGGTTGCTTACGATCCTACACACCCGCCGCCTGGATCTATAAAAGTGTCAACCAACATTGCGGACTACCCGCCACTCGCTCCACCACCTGCTGCTACGGCGCACTTAGCTGCGGATGGAGATCCTGTGGGCCCGCAATCCGTCGGTACTTTGTATTTGTCGGTGGTGGGGGATGCTTCTCCGGATGGAACCAAGTTCACTGATTCTCGGGGAACATTCTTGAAGCACGTGACAATCACGCCGTTCGGCCGGACGAATTATTGGGAGAAGGTGGCGTAGCCGGAGGCGTTGCTTTTCAGTGAAGCACGCCCATCTTCTTCGCCACCTGCGTCAAAATCTCCGCTGCCCGATCCAGCATTTCGCGCGTGTGCGTGGCCGTGACGATGGTCCGCACTCGCGCCTTGCCTTCGGGCACGGTCGGAAATCCGATGCCGGTGGCGAAGAGGCCATTTTCAAACAACGCAGCCGAAAATGCGTGCGCCATCTTCGCCTCGCCTACCATGATGGGCGTGATGGGCGTCTCGCTCTCACCGGTGTCGAAGCCCGCGTTCTTTAGCGCGGCTTTGAAGTAGCGCGTGTTGTCCCACAATTTTTCGATACGTTCGGGTTCGTTCTCCAGAATCTCGAATGCCGCCAGGCAAGCGGCCGCAACTCCCGGCGGATGCGACGTCGAAAACAGGAACGGCCGAGCCCGGTGATACAGGAACTCTATTAAGTCGCGGCTGCCGCACACATATCCGCCCAGCACTCCCACCGCTTTCGAAAGCGTGCCAACCTGAATGTCCACGCGGCCATGCAATCCGAAATGATCCACCGTGCCGCGTCCGTTCCGGCCCAGGACGCCCGAGGAATGTGCGTCGTCGATCATCATGATCGCTCCATGACTCTCGGCGATCTGCACCAGCGCAGGCAGCGGGCCGATGTCACCGTCCATGGAGAATACGCCGTCGGTGATCAGTAGCTTTCTTCCGGATGCACCAGCCAAATCGTCCAGGATCTTTTCGGCCGCGGCTGTGTCACGGTGCGCAAAGACGTGGATCTTGGCCCTCGAAAGGCGGCAGCCGTCGATAATGCTGGCGTGATTCAAGGCGTCCGAGATGATGTGATCTTCGGGCGTGAGGATGGCGGAAACAGTACCGGCATTCGCCGCAAAACCGGATTGGAAAACCACGCACGCTTCGGTGTGCTTGAACTGCGCGATGCGCCGCTCCAGCTCCATGTGGATGCTCATGGTGCCGGATATGGTCCGCACAGCGCCTGAGCCTGCGCCATATTTCTTGGTTGCGGCGACGGCGGCTTCCACCAGCTTCGGATGATCGGCCAGCCCGAGATAGTTATTGCTGGCAAGGTTGATCACCTCGCGCCCATCCACGCGCGAGAGCGGTTCGCAGGGCGATTCCAGCACGCGCAGCCGTTGGTAGGTACCTGCTTGCCGCCAGGCTTCCAACTGTTCGCCCAAATAACTCAGTGGATTCGTAGCCGTCATAAGCCTTATCGTAACGTGTCGCTGGTGGCTAGTTGCTGGTAGCTGGTATGAAGGTATAGAGTTGATCGCATAAGGAGCGAATTCAATGGAACAGGATCGTCGACGGTTTCTCACCACCGCGCTAGCTGCCGCGCCCATGTTTGTCCCACGCAGCGCCTGGGGAGCCAATGACCGGCTGTCGTACGGATTGATCGGCGCCGGAGGCCGCGGCCGCTATTTAAATCGCAACTTCCAGAAACTGGGAGCTGAATGCGTGGCCATCTCTGAAGTGTACGAACCGAATCTCGCTCTGGGCCTGAAAGACGCTCCTGACGCCAAAAGCTATGTCGACTACCACGAGCTGCTGGCCCAATCCGGCGTGGACGCAGTCGTAATCGCCACGCCCGATCATCAGCACTATCCGAATCTGCTGTCTGCGCTGGATGCGAAGAAGGATGTGTATCTTGAAAAGCCAATGTCGCATTCGCTCGATGAGAGCCAGCTCATGATTCAAGCCGTTCGCAAGACCAGGCAGATCGTGCAGATCGGCATGCAGCGGCGCAGCGCGCCTTCGGTGATCAAAGCCAAAGAAATCGTGGATACCGGAATCCTGGGTAGGATCACGATGGTCAAGCCCATGTGGAACTGGAACGTCTCGCACGACCTGAATAACGCACCGCTGGAAGGCCAACTGGATTGGAAGCGCTTTCTCGGGCCGGCCAAGGAACGCGAGCTGCAGCCCATGCGGTTCCGCTCCTGGCGCGCTTTCTGGGATTATTCGGGCGGCAACATGACGGACCAAGGCACGCACTTGATGGACGTGGTGCAGTGGTTCACCAACTCGGGGCCGGTGCAGTCGGCCATCAGTTTCGGACAAGTGGCCAAGATGACCGGTGCGGAGGCGCCGGACGTGTTCTGCGCGGTATTTGAGTATCCCAAGCTCATGGCCACCTGGACCTTGAACTATTGCAACGCCTACGAGAACGACTGGTCTATCCAGTTTCAGGGCGACGAGGGTACCATGTTGATCTCGAGTGCCGGATTCAAAATCTGGAAAGAACCATGGCCCAAGAATCCGGAGCCGGTGCAGCAGATGGAAGCGCCAATTCCCATCGAGACGCACATTCAGAACTTCCTGGACTGCGTAAAATCGCGAAACGAACCCAACGCTCCGGTGGAAGTGGGGGCCAGCGCAGTTTCGGCGCCGCATTTGGCGAATCTGGCGTTTCATCAGGGTAAACAAGTTAGGATTTAGTGGCTGGCGGCTGGTAGCTGGTGTCGGAACATCCGTCTGGTTTGGGCGTCTAAGAATCCATGGGCACGCAGCTGGAGGGTGGGCGTTTCTTTGGGACCACTTTGCGGCGGCGCTCGGTGGCCCACTTGACGCTGGCCGATGTTGTTTATCCCGCCGGCGGGCGCTTGCCCCGGCTCGAATATGTCCGCCGGAAGCTGGACGATCCGGAACTTTCATTGGCCGAAATCGCTGTGGATGCCGGATTCGCTGATCAGAGCCACCTTACGCGCAACTTCAAGCGTTTTACAGGCCGGACGCCCGGCGAATATCGGACCTTTCTCCGGTTCAAGACGGAATAATCCGCCTCCGGCTACACTGCCTTCAAGATGAAAACTCGCACGCTCGCACTGCTCTTCGCCATATCCCTGCGCGCACAGGGTCCACCCACGGGGCCTGATATGACCATCGACGCCAAGATGCGCGCCGAGGTGATCGACGGAGCTTTAAAGGCGCTGAACGACAACTACGTCTTTCCGGATGTCGCAAAGAAGATGGAACAGGCCATCCGGGAGCGCGAGCAGCGCAAGGAGTACGACTCCATCACCAGCGCCCGCAAGTTTGCCGAGACGCTTGCGGACAACCTGCGGGCAGTCAGTCATGACGGGCACCTGCGCGTGATGTACTCAGCCGAGGTGATACCGCAGGATCAGCCGAATCAGGACCCGTCGCCGGAAGAGATGGAACGTCGCCGGGCTTTTGGCGCGCGAATCAACTTTGGATTCGAAAAGGTAGAACGGATGGCGGGGAACATCGGCTACCTGGATCTGCGCGGTTTTATGCCGCCGGCGTTTGCCGGAGACACAGCCGCGGCCGCGATGAATTTCCTGGCCAATACCGAGGCGCTCATTATTGATCTGCGCCAGAACGGCGGCGGCGATCCAGCTTCCGTGGCGTTGATCTGCAGTTATCTTTTCCCCCCGGAGCCGGTGCATCTCAACGATCTCTATTTCCGCCCGGCCAACGAGACGCATCAATGGTGGACCCTTCCGTATGTGCCGGGCAAGCGGCTGGTGGGCAAAGATGTTTACGTGCTCACCAGTCACCGGACGTTCTCGGCGGCCGAAGAGTTCACCTACAACCTGAAGAACCTGAAGCGCGCGACTATTGTCGGCGAAGTAACGGGCGGCGGTGCGCATCCGGGCGGTCCGGTGCGGATCAACGACCACTTCATGGTAGGAGTGCCTTCCGGGCGCGCCATCAATCCGTACTCGAAGACCGACTGGGAAGGTACTGGCGTGGAACCCGATGTCAAAGTGCCCGCTGAGCGTGCCCTGAAGACGGCACACCTGATGGCGCTGGAGAAGGAGTTGCCAAAATTAAAAAGCCCCGACCTCAAGGAGGCGGTAGGGGCTGAAATTCAGAAGCTTAAGAAGGAACTAGCGGAGAAGCCTTAGCTACGGGCCGCGGCGAACTTCCGGCGGGCCAGGAAGCCGAGTCCAGCCAAGCTAACCAGCAGAATCGCGCCGAACCTTGGTTCGGGGGTGGGCGAGGTCGATGTAATGGATCCCGTCAAGAGCGTGCCGCAAGGTCCATTGTTGCAGTCGAGACCTGAATCCCCCGTCAGCAGGTTAATTGTTCCGCCCGCGTTTGTCATCGCTGATTGAGGAATCACCAGGATGAATTGAACAAACGGACTGCTGCCGAGAGCAACGAATGTCGGGCTTATATCGAAGAAATTGCTGTTGGTAGTCAGGTAGTCGTAGTTGGCGCCTATGCTGGACCCAGAAACGTTGACACTCCAATTGTCGAGAGCGTCAAATGCGGGGTCAGTTGTGAAAAAGCCCGTTGCAGTGGCGCCATCTGAGAACGTGACGTCCTGGAGAAACCATGTGACGTCCGCCGAAGCGCACGTGGCAAACGCAAACGTGAGCCCGGCGATGGTCAATAACTTTATAATATTTTTCATTTTTTCCCGATGTCCCAGTGTTTCATGCGGGTAGAGACAGGTCAATGCACCAAAATGGCGTTTCGTACTGCCAGTACTACTGTAGGTACTTTTGCCACCATTGCATCTCATAGTAATAGCGATGCACCATATCAAACGGAGGCCAGCCGCCGTGGAAATCTCCGGGATATCGAATGAATTTAGCTGGAACATGTAGCTTTTTCAGGGCTGTGTACATCTGCTCCGCCTCTTCAATCGGAACGCGCCGGTCGGCTTCGCCGTGAACGAATAGCGTGGGAGTTTTGACGTTACCCGCGTGGGTGATTGGTGAGAGCGCGCGCATACGTTCGCTCGATTCCTGATCCCAGGGAGTGCCGTAAAACTCGCTTTCTTTGGTCCGCGGAATGTCAGCCGTGCCGTAGTCGCTCAGCCAGTTGGAAATGCCCGCTCCGGTGATCGCGGCCGAGAACCGATTGGTTTGGGTTATGATCCAGTCCGTCAGAAATCCACCGTACGAATAGCCGCTCACGCCCAAGCGTTTTCCGTCAATTGGATAATGTTCCAGCGCGTAATCGACGCCCGCCATGACGTCCTGATAATCCAATTTGCCCCAGCCTCCCCAAGTGGCCCACAGGATTTTTTCGCCGTAGCCAGTGGATCCGCGTGGATTAATATAGAGAACCGCAAAGCCATTCGCCGCCAGCCACTGAAATTCATAGCTGAAGGCATCACCAAAGGCCATGTGCGGTCCGCCGTGAATGCTGAGGATGAGTGGATAGGGACTCTTCGCGGCGCGCGGGAGCAGCATCCAACCTTCTACTTCGGTACCATCGGCGCTGCGGAATCGAATACGTTCGGCCGAGCTCAACTCGACGTCATTCAGAGATTTCTCATTCAGCGCGCTGAGTTTGATTTCACCCGTGGAGTCGATGCGCGCGGAAAAGACCTCGGCTGGATGCCGGGCGTCGGATGCGGTGTACACCATGCGATCCCCTGTCGCGGAAAAGCTGAATCCGCCGAGCGACCGTTCGCCTTTGGTAATTTGCTCCACCGGTCCGCCGGATGCGGGCTCACGAAACAGATGCACATCGCCCGCGATATCGGCGCTGAAGTAGATGAATTGGCCACTCCAAACAGGAGCCTCCGGAATCAGATCCCATTCCGTGGTCAGATTGGTCATCGGGCCGCCAGCGGCGGGCATGCGATACAGATCCACTGCCGCGCCGTGGTTCTGGCGGGCCTGGATGATCTGATTCAAGCTCTGCTGGCGGCGGAAGACTAGCGACCCTCCGTCCGGCGTCCAAACCGGCGAATCGTACTCAGAGCCGTCGTCCGTGAGGCGGCGGATTTTGCCGTCGACATCGACTATCCACAAATCCGCGCGTTCGTAGGAATATTCGTCGCGCTGATGGGAATCGGCTACGAGCGCGAGGACGCCTGAATCGGGTCGCCATGCGGCCGATCGCACATCCACGCCGAGCTGGGTCAATTGCCTGGGTGCTCCGCCTTCGCGCGCGACGATGTACAGCTCAAGCGGCGGCGTGGCCGCAGGATCGCGCGGATCGGGAAGATAGCCGCGGCCGTCGAAACGAATGTTCATCCAGTCATAGATGCGACCTTTGAAACGCTCATCGATTTGCTTTTCAGCTTGCGGCAGTTCGAATTGCTTGGATCGGGGTGCCGTCTTCTTGGTGAAGGCGATCCATCGGTTATCCGGGCTGAAGATGGGCGTGCCGCTGACGCCGGGAATTTGAAATGCTTCGCCGCCCGCCTGGTCCATACGCAGAAACCAGATGTCGCCATCGATGCCGGGCCCAGTTCGGGTGGAATGGAACGCCAGTAGTTTGCCGTCCGGGCTCCATTGGGGCGCCGATGCGTTGAACGCAGGGGTCGAGAGGCGAACCGGCGGCGTGGAGCCATCGGAGGGGCTCATCCAGATCTCGGTGTGGCGTTGGTTCTCGGCCTCGACGATCGAATTGCGAACAAAGACCGCCCAGCGGCCATCCGGTGAAATCGCAGTGGCGGAAGCGCTCTCGATGCGGTAATAATCGTCGAGCTGGAGCGATCGCGCGGGTGCTGACTGCGCGAGCAGAACGCAAAACACAGAAAAGACAGCCAATCGGTGCATGGCGGGCATTATATCGCTTCGTGGCAAAATGGAGGAATGAAAATAGGGGTACTTGGATCAGGAATTGTCGGCCGCACTTTGGGAGCTGGTTTTGTAAAGCACGGCCATCAGGTAAAGCTGGGTACGCGTGACCCGCTGGACAAAGACGTTGCGGCTTGGCTGGCTGCGAACTCCGGCGCAACGTCCGGGACATTTGCTGACGCCGCGGCGTTCGGCGAATTATTGCTGCTGGCTGTCAAGGGATCGATTGTGGACAAGGTCATCGAACTCGCTAAGCCGGAGAACTTCACCGGAAAGACGGTGATTGACGCCAACAATCCTATTGCCGATGGTCCGCCGGTGAAAGGCGTTGTCCCGTTCACTACCGGTCCCAATGAGTCCTTGGGCGAAAAGGTCCAGGCGCTGATTCCGAAAGCGTATGTGGTGAAGGCATTCAATAGCGTGGGAAGCGCGCTCATGGTGAATCCGCATTTTGACCAGGGCACGCCCAGCATGTTCCTTTGTGGTGATGATGACGGCGCGAAGGCCCAGGTGTCTCAGATCATTCAACAGCTCGGTTGGGAGCCGGTGGATTGCGGTGGAATCATTGCGTCGCGGGCGATTGAGCCGTTGTGTATGCTGTGGCTCATTCCGGGATTTTTGAGAAACCAGTGGACTCACGCGTTCAAGCTGCTGACGCGTTAAGTGAAGGTGCTCCGGTTTCTTACGGCAGCCACCAATTCAGGGAATCTGACGCGGCCGTGAAAAACTCGTCCGCCGATTTCGGATTGGTCTTGGTCCAGTTGCCGGCCGCTTTGTACTGTGGATCGTGATACGCCCAGATCTGGCCGCGGTCGGATTGCGTCAGGATCGGTGTTGTCGAGATGCATTCGTAATCTTCGTTGTCGATGGTAAATTTCAGATGATTGTGATCCACGTCGCCTACCTGGACGAAAGGTAGCGATGTCACCGGTTGCGTCGAAAAGAAATATCCGCCGCGTTTGGGAATGTAGAACATCGCATAAGGACCATAAACCATCGCTCCCGGACCGTTCGATGGGATCTGCTCCTTGTTGATGAACACCTTGAGACTCGAAAACCGGAGCATGGGTACCATCTGGGCGCCAGGCTTGTTTCTTGGGTCGTTCCGTGGATCCGGCTGCAGCTCCACCGTGTCCGTACGATGCTCGAACAGGGCGGGATTGGTCGGGATATCGATGGTAAAGAGGCCGCCTGCGCCGAGCGGGGGCGACTCAATGGGGACCGGAAATGTGGGTGTCGGTTTTCCGCCGTCCGCATTTGGAAACTTGGCGGCGAACTCATTGCCGGCTGGTTTCGCGATGATCTGAAAATGGTCGCCGTCGGGCAGCCGGTCCACCACCAGCTCATAAGCCCATACCGCGAGGCCGGTGTCGTCGGTAAGGATTCGATAGGTGCTGTTCCCGGTGGCCGGCTTCATTTCGACTTTTAAATTGTCCGGAGTGCTGGTGCTGGTCCCTGTATTCGCCGTGATCTTCAGCCGGACTCCATTGCTCAAGGAAATGGTCGACGAAGTCTGGGCCAGGCAGATGCTGAGCTGTAGGGCGAGCAGAGCTGTTAAGATCCGCATGAAGATTAGACGCGGGCCGCAGCGGAAACGTTCAAACCGGGCCAAACCCGGGCGGGTTGGCAACCCGCCGCAGGATAGCGTCCTGCCCGACTAATCGTAGTGTAAGGCGACTAGCGGATCGATACGGGAGGCACGGGCCGCCGGAATGCACACTGCGATTGCCGCGATTAACAGCATTATGGCGGCTGAAGCGATCAACGTAATGGGGTCGGCGGGGGAGATCCCGAAAAGGTAACTTCTGAGCAGCTGGCCAGCCAATGTCGCGATGGCGATGCCTGTAATGCTCCCCGCGGCGATCAACAGCAGCGCTTCGCGTGCGATCAGCCAGACCACCGAGCCGGCGTCTGCGCCCAAAGCCATCCGGATACCGATTTCGCGCGTGCGGCGCGAGACCAGGTAGGCCAGGACGCCATAGAGTCCCACCGCGGCGAGCAAGAGAGCGAGGAGGCCCAACACGCCCGCGAGGTTTGCGACCATTCGCTCGCGCGCCATGGAGTCTTCAATGCGAATTTCCAGCGTCTTAACGTTGAATACCGGAAATCCCTTGTCCAGAACATCGAACTCGTGGCGAACGGCGGCGATCGTTCCGGCCGTATCCGCAGCCGCAGTCCGAACATGCAGCGTCGGCATGTAAAGAAAGTCCTCCTGATAGGCGAAGTAGACGGCGGGTGGAGGGGCAGCGTGGAGATCGTAGTAATGGCTATTCCGGACGACGCCCACTACCTGAAAGCGGCGCGGGGAATCACCCTGTGCCTGTATGATGCGGCCAATGGGGTTCTCGTTCTTGAAAAGTGCATGGGCCAGCGCCTCATTGATGATGGCTACCCAAGGAGAGCCGGGCTGATCCGCTGCGGTGAAATCGCGCCCAGCGATTAGTGGGAGACCGATGGCATCGAAGAATCCCGGCGTGACTTCGTCGGATGCCACCTGGATCGCGTCGCTCCCCGGCACGAAGATTGACTCGGCGTCGGAGCGGCTGCCCAGCGGGCCATTTTCGGCCAGTGCAGCGGATTCGACGCCCGGAATCGAAGATACGCGGCGGAGCAATTCCCTCGCCAGGATCCGTTTGCGCTGCTCGTTGTAAATCTCTTGCTGCGGCTTCATGGTAAAGAGCAGTACGTGGTCGGGATGCACGCGATAATCGGAGGGTCTAAGATTCTTGAGCGTTCGCGCGAACAGACCCGCTGCGATCAAAAGCACCAATGAGAAAGCCACTTGTGCGATTACCAGAGTTCCGCGGAATCCGGTCCGGCTGGATTCGCCGATGGATGCCGCGGAGTCCGTTTTCAGCGTGGCTGCCAGATGACCGCGCGTTGCTTGAAGCGCAGGGACCAATCCGAAGAGGAGCCCGGTGGCAAGCGAGAGCGCGAACGTAAACATCAACGCGCGTGGGTCCGGATGAAGATCGATAACAATGCTGATGTGACCTTGCGGGAGGAAATGGATCAGAAGTTGTTCGGCGGCATAGGCAACCGCGATTCCCAAAGCTCCTCCTAGCAGCGAAAGCAGTACGCTTTCGGCCAGCATCTGCCGGATGAGGCGCTGGCGGCCTGCGCCCAGTGACGCACGGACGGCGAGTTCGCGGCTGCGCGCAGTGGCTCGCGCCAGCAGCATGTTGGCCACGTTGGCGCAGGCAATCAGCAGTACGGCAGCCACCAGCGCGAACAATACCAATAGCGGCGCGTGAAATTGTTCCATTTGTCCTGGCCAGCTTTTATCGCCTGCCAGCACTCGGACTTGCCTATAATTCCTTCGGCGAATCTCCTGGGCAGGTGTGGTGCGAAGGAACTCCTGAAACTGCGAGTTCACGGCCGCTTCGAGCTGTGGCCGGCTGACACCCGGCTTTGCGCGGCCTGCGGTGTCCCAGGGCCGCTGCGGCAAGTTACCGATTTCGGCGATCTGACTAAGCTCGCGTCCGGCGGGCAAAATCGCCACCCGCAGTTCCGGTTCGAAGCCCTGCTCCAGATCGAAGAACGATGGGGGTGAGACGCCGACGATCACGAAGGGATAGGTGTTGAGATGAATAGTGCGTCCGATCACCGTGGGATCGCCGGCAAAACGCCTCTTCCAGAAGCGATAGGACAGCACCGCTTCCGGCGCCCATTGTCCGGAGCAAACTTCGGGCGTGAAGGTTTGGCCTAGAATCGCATCCACGCCGAGAAAGGTAAAGTAATTCGGCGATACGAACTCACCGACAATACGCTCAGCGCGGCCGTCGTAGGAGAAGCTGAGACCGTCGTTCGAAAACGTGGCGAGATCGGAAAAAATGTTCGCGCGGCGGAGTTGATCGATGAACGCGGACGGAAGCGACATCCGTTGCTCGCTGGCGTTGGTGGCAGTCAAGCGAACCAGGCTACGAGGGTTCGCTACAGGCAGCGGCTTCCACAGCACCGTGTCCAACGCCGTAAATATCGCGCTGTTGGCGCCGATGCCGAGGGCGAGTGAGAGTATCGCGGTGATGGTGAACGTGGGGCTGCGGCGGAAGGTGCGAGTGGCGAAGCGGAGGTCCGCGGTGAGATCTTGAAGTGGCCGCATATCGAGTGTCCTTTCTCAATCTATCGACGCTGGATGGGGGCCGTTCGTTGGGTTTCCGTATAATGTCGGGAGTGGGAGATCACTCATGAAGACAGTATTGGCATTTGGCGCGATCCTGGTTGCGGTAGTGGTGTCATTCGCCGCGGACGCGCCAGCGCCCACTATCGGTAAGGCTGTCGATTTGGAGGTTCAGATAGCGGAGTCCGAGGTAGTGCCGCTGGCGGAGGCCATGCCGGCCGATAAATATGATTTCGCGCCGTCTCAGGGTGAATTCAAAGGCGTGCGTACCTTCTCGCAGCAAATGACGCATATTGCGGCGGTAAATTACCAGGTGGCGTCCGCTGCATTGGGAGAAAAGAATCCAAGCGAGATTGGGGCAGGTGAAAACGGACCGGCATCCATCAAGGGTAAAGACGCCGTGGTGAAATACCTGAAGGATTCCTACGCCTATGCGCACAAAGCCACAGCATCACTGACAGCGGCCAATGCCATGGACATGGTTCCGTCGCCATTTGGCGGTGGGAAAATCGCCCGGATATCGATTGCCGCCTTCCCGGGTTGGCACAGCTTCGATCATTACGGCCAGGCCGTGGTATATGCGCGCATGAATGGCATCGTGCCGCCCGCCAGCCGCCAGTAAGTGACGGCCCGGCCAGCCACGCCCGAGGATGCGGATGCGATCGCACGCATCTACAACGAAGGGATTGAGGATCGCGTGGCTACTTTCGAGACGCGGCTCCGTTCTCTCGAAGATGTACGTGCCTGGTTCGATGGTGTTCATCCGATCGTGGTGGTGGAGGATGAAGATGGCGTGGTTGCGTTCGCCGCCACGTCCAGCTACCGCCCGAGGGCGTGTTATGCCGGGATCGCCGAAGCGTCGGTGTATGTTGCGCGTTCCCATCGCCGCCGCGGGGCTGGCCGAATAGCGCTCGAAGCTTTGATTCAGGCGGCGAAGCAGGCGGGTTTTTGGAAACTGCTTTCGCGCATCTTTCCCGAAAATGCTGCGAGCCGGGGATTGGTTCGCCAGCTCGGATTTCGCGAGGTGGGCGTCTATGAGAAACACGGCCAGTTGGATGGCGAATGGCGCGATGTGGTGATTGTGGAGCGGCTGATCTTGTAAAAAGCCGTTTCTGGTTTCTCGTTGTCGATGGTGTGAGCCTTCGAAACGTCTCGGTACAGGAAGGCGCGATTCCGCGGTTGCTGGCTGCACCATACCAGTGCGGCTGCCAATTTAAGTGCGTCCGCGCTCGGAGTTCGTGGTGATCGAGCCGTTCCTCGGCCAGCTCCCTCAAGACCGGTCGGAGGGTTGGATCACGCGCCAGGTTGCAGGTAGCGCGCCACACCCGCCGTTTCTTGGAGTCTGCGCCGGAAGACAAAGCGGCATCAGCGCACTAACGTCCCAGAAGCCCGGCATCGGGCACTCTTAGTTCGCCTGAGGCGGCCAGTGCAAGTTCCTTGGCGGACACAATCAAGTAGACCCCCGTTTCTGGTTTCTCGTTCCTGATGCTATCGGCATCACGCGCCGGCCAGCAAGGTCCACCCGAAAACGAGAAACAAGAAACGAAACGACGGGAATCGCGGTTTTCTGGGATAATTAGTGGGTGGGTGAGCGAAGCGCACTTGTGGATTTGATCCGTCGCGGACGGCGGCGGCAGATTCGGCACTTGCTTGTCCAGGAAGCTTCTTTCTCAGCGGTGCTGGCGCTCGGTGGCGCAATTCTGCTGCTTCTCACCGGCACTCAGATTCTGAATTGGTATTGGCCGGTGCTGCTCTTTGCCGGGAGCCTTGCGGTGGGAGCTTATCGCGCCCGCACCAAAATGCTCTCCGCGTATCAAGTGGCGCAGTGCATAGATGGACGACTCGGATTGCACGACACGCTTTCCACGGCGTATTATTTTGGCGAGCATCCGGACCGTGCCGGCGCACCTGCGGAATTAATCGAGCGTCAAAGGTCGGCCGCCGAGGATTTGGCGCGTTCGGCCGATGTGCGATTTGGCCTACCTTTCCTCGCGCCCAGAACCTTCTACGTGAACGCCGGCCTGGTGCTGATCGTCGCGGCGATGTTCGGGCTGCGCTATGGAATTAACCGCAGCCTGGATCTGCGGCCGCCGCTGGTTCGCATCGCTTTTGATGGATTTCTGGGATCGCCGCGCGAGATCGCGGATGCGAAGAAGATCAAGCGGGAGCGGCCATTTGACCAGGATGGCCATCGCGAGCAAGGCCAGGCCGTCGATCCATGGGAATCGAAGGAGGGCAATCTGGATCCGGCTCCCGATAGCGTTCTCCAAACCGTGGACACACCCGAACCGAATAATCCGGACGGCGCGTCGGATCCGAAAGCCAACGCCATGGGAAAAGAGCCTGAGCCGCGCGGCAACGATCCGCTGGAGGCTACAGAGAAAGGCGAGGGAGCGAAAGCCGGAAATGACGCGCTGAGCGATGCCAATTCTTCGCCGGATGGCAATTCGCAAGCGGGCAAGCAATCCTCGCAAAAGGATTCCAGTCAATCGGCGAATTCGGGTGAAAATTCCAGCCTCACCGACAAGATGCGCGATGCGCTGGCCAATTTGATGGCCAAGTTGAAGATGCAATCGAAGACGGGCGACGGCAAGCCAGGGAGTTCGTCCAAGCAGAGCGGATCGCAATCGCAGCAGCGTCAGAGTCAAAGCCAGGATCCGAATGGATCCCCGTCCAGCCAGCAGCAGCAAGCGGATGCGGCCGCGAGTTCGCAATCGGAAGCGCAGCAACAATCCCAGAGCGGAGCCCAACAGGCCGCTCAGGGCAAGAGTGACAGCCGCAGCGCGGACCGGCCCAATTCGCCGGATGGCAAGAGCGGCATCGGCAAGCAGGACGGCGACAAGACGGCGCGCGAAGCCGAGCAGTTGCGAGCCATGGGTAAGATCAGCGAGATCATCGGTAAACGCGCGGCCACGGTCACTGGTGAGGTGATGGTGGAAGTGGCGTCCGGAAAGCAGCAGTTGAAGACGCAATATTCGGATCGCAAGGCGACGCACGTGGAGGCCGGCGGCGAAATCAACCGCGACGAAGTGCCGCTGGCGTATCAACAGTACGTGCAGCAGTATTTCGAAGAGATCCGGAAGCTGCCGGTTAAGAGCAAGGCCGAGCCCAAGCCGAAAACATCGGGGAACTAGTCTGGCCGCGAATGAACGCCAATAAACGCGAATAAAACATTTGCGTGCATTCGCGGCCCTACTTCTTGTTGTCTTTCGTCTGTGCGATCGAGAGCGCCAGGTAGTTGACCACCTTGGCCTCGTCGCGCGCTACTTCGTAGTAGGCGGCGCGCAGCAGTTGGTCTTTGCGGTTACGCAGGGTTTCCCGAATGTTCTGCTGGACGCGCGGATCCGTCAGCTCCCGCTGGCCGGCTGGTTCCTTGGAATAAATCTTGAATACCCGGTAGCCTTCCGCAGTTCGAACCACGCCGGTCACCTGGCCGGGCGAGGCTGCCTGAATGGCCTTGCGGATTTCCGGATTGGCCTTCTCGAGCGCGGATTCGGGGACGAAACCCAGGTCGCCGCCGTTGGGCGCGGAGGTGGTTTCCTCGGAAAAATTCTGGGCCAGTTGGGCGAAGTCCTCTCCCTGTTTCAGGCGCGCCACCAGCATGTCAGTTTTCTTGCGGGCTTGTTCCTCGTTCTGGGCCTTGTCGCTTTTGAGATTCCGGACGTTCGGATCCGGATTCGGGGTCACCATGATTTGAGCGAGGTGAATTTGGGCCTCCGGAAAATTGAAGCTGCTTTTGTTGGTGTTATAGAAATCGGTGACATCGCGATCGGAGATTGAGATATGCGAGGTGATTTCTTTCGTGAATAACTTTTGAACGCTGAGGTCGCGCTTGAGCTGCTGCTTCATGTCCTCAACCGTCATTTTAGTGGAGGCGAGTTGCCTCTGAAATTCTTCCTGGGTGTAGGGCGCCTTGAGCTCCGTGAATTTCGATTCCACGTCGGCATCGGTAGCCATCAACCCCAGCTTTTCCGCGCGCTGCAGCATGATCTCGTTGTCCACCAGGCTGCGCAGCACTTCCAGCTTTTGAATCGCCATTTGGTCGTCGCTGGGGCGCTCGGTGGACGACATGAATGTGGACTGATATTTTTTGTCGAGCTCCGCGTAGGTGATGGTACGTCCATTGACGGTGGCGGCGACGTTGTCGGGCGTGGCGCGTTTGCATCCACAGATGAAAAGAACCGTTACCGCTGCGAGAGTGGCGGGAAGGAAACGAAACATTCAGGTGATAACAACTATTCTACAGAAGCAGGCGACGGTAAGGCGGCAGGAAGCAGGTGGCAGGCGGCAGCAAGACCAGTAGCGGATGCGGTAGCGGAGGGCCTTCTGCAGCCTGCCGCCTGCTTCCTGAGTCCTGGCTTGCTAGAATCGCCCGCATGGGGCGCGTTCACTGTTGGCTGCTCGCCTGCGTGGCTGTACTTGCGGGATTCGCAGGCGTTCGCGCATGGAGCGAGCCAAGGAACGACTTTCGCTTCTGCATTCTTGGCGATCGGACTGGCGACGCGCAGGCGGGAGTTTATGAAAGCGTCTGGCGCGACGTGGACCTAGCGCATCCGGATTTCGTGATCAACGTGGGAGATACCATCCAGGGAGGGAACGATGTCACCGCGAGAGCCGAGTGGGACGCGCTTCGGCCTCTCTGGGAGCGATATAATTATCCGCAGCATTTTACGCCCGGCAATCACGACATCTGGTCGGCTGAGTCCCGGACGATCTATGAAAAGGCAACGGGCCGTCCGGCACACTACAGCTTTGATTTTGAAAACGCGCATTTTACCGTGCTGGATAACAGCCAGACAGAGGATCTCAGTGACGATCAGATGGAATTTCTCGCGAGTGACCTCGCGGCTCATAAAGATCGCGATCCCAAGTTCGTGCTCTTTCATAAACCGTTCTGGCTGATCCCGGTGAAGTTCCAGAGCAGCCAGTTTCCATTTCATCAACTGGTCAGGAAATACGGCGCACGGTACGTCATCAGCGGGCATGGGCATCAGTACGTACGCTTGGTTGAGGACGGCATTGTGTATATCGAAGCGGGCAGTTCGGGAGGAAAGCTCAAAGGCGAAGGCTTCGAGAACGGCTGGTTCTTTGGACACATATTCGCGCGTGTGACGGGCGCTAAGGTGGAGATGACGGTGAAAGAGATTGGTGGGCTGTTGGGAAAAGGACGGGTGATTCAATGGGCCGCTGATGAACGTAGATGAACGCAGATTCTTATTCGCGTTTATTTGCGTTTATTCGCGGCTAAGTCACTTCTCGGAAACGATCTTCGACTCCACCCGGAACTTACGGTAGTTGCTCCAGGTCAGCTCCTGCTCCATCGCGATCTTCTTCACCAACCCCAGGCGGCCGGATCCGCTGGTGTACTCGCGCTTGGGCAACCAGACTTCATCATTCACACGGGTCTGTTCGAACACTAGTTTCGCGCCTGGACTCAATCGCGCCAGAAACAGTCCGAAAGAGATGGTGTCCGTGGTTTCCGCCTCCAGGCGCACCCACTGATACTCTGCTTTGTCGATCCACAACTTCCCTCTGATCTTCATCAGCGGTTTGGCGTCGCGTAGCTTCGGCCGGTAATTCGGTTTAGGCGTGGCCGCGATTACCCACGCATCGTGGCCGTCCACTTTCGCGTCACCCTCCAGCCGGAAATCATATAGGTCGGGGATCTCCCGTAAGAACTCGCGATCCTTCGCGCGAGCTTTTTCCAGTTCGGCCAGCCGGCGCTGTCGCTGGTCCGGCGTTTCGCGCTCCAGTTTTGCTACGGCTTTGTCGAGTTTTTCCTGCTGTTTGCGCTGCTCGTCGGGTGGTAAGGGCTTTCCGTCGCGCTCGATGATGCGGCGGTGCGGCTCGCCCGAGAGAACCAATGTTTCCCAGGCCTCGGTTTCTACCGATTTGGTTTGGCCTTTGGAGTCCAGATGGCGCTCCGTGTTCCGGGCCACCCAGGTGTAATCCTGCATGCGCAGCCAGTTCGCTTGATCCAGTTCCACGGATTTGCGTACGATTTCGCGTGCGTCCTGCGCGCACAGCGCCACCGTCGAAATTAACGCAGCTTCCAGTAGAACGATCAGCCGCATACAACAAGCGGGCACCCGCTTAAGATTGTGACCACTCCTGCCCGATTCGCGTCGTCACCACGCGTTCCGGACGGCTGCCTGCCGCGGCGACGAAGCGCTCCACCGGCTCGTAATAAGGCTCGCGGCTCAGCCGGAAGGTCTGGTGGTGGACGGGCATTAAAAACTCCGCGCCACAATCGGCACCCATACGCCAGGCCTGCTCGGGACTGCAGTGCACATGAATCCAGGGGTCATAGGCGCCGATGGGCAAGATGGCAAGATCCACCGGCCGCGGGCCGCGGGCCGCGTGAAACGTGTCCGTGAAGGCCGTGTCTCCGCCGAACACTACGCGATGTTTCTTGGTC
>Ga0116135_1000245_pt1 | contig 29710 bp, 16 predicted proteins | sample June2015DPH_20_1_FD_89738 | JGI IMG/M metagenome (GOLD analysis project Ga0116135, IMG submission 89738) | Peatland microbial communities from SPRUCE experiment site at the Marcell Experimental Forest, Minnesota, USA - June2015DPH_20_10 | ecosystem: Environmental > Terrestrial > Soil > Wetlands... | reverse complement strand
ATGCGGCCAGCCGACTCCGGAGGCGCAACTCCCATGCTGCCGAAAAATGGATGTAGCGGAATCTCGATTCCCGGCGCAAAGTGTGCAATCATCTTGTCCCGGTCCAGCGGGATGATCTTCCTGCGACTGTAGGGATAATCGTTGGGCAGGAATCCTCTTCCGGCTCCGAATCCATTGCACGCGAAGGGCACATCGATATCGATCTTTAAAATGTCAACTTCGAGCACATCGCCAACTTCAGCCTCGGCAATATCGACAGGACCGGTAAGAATATGTCCGCCGGGGCCCTTGTCTTTCACTTCGCGATAAATGTCAGCGTTGTACGACGGGATGTCGCTCGCCGCCACGCCTTCTTCCTCAAGCCGCTCCGTGGAGCCGCAGGTTGAAAGCGTCTGGATGCGCACCGTGTCACCTGAGTGAACCGTGAGCGCTGGCTTTGCCTTAGCCGAATAGTAACCCCAGACAACGGTACCGGGTGAAGCGGGTAGATTTACAGTCGCCGCTTGGCCCGCGGCCACGAGAGCACACAGGAACGGCGCCGCTGCCAGAACAAGATGTTTCATGGGACTCTCCCAACTCAAGGTAACAATATCCTACCAGCAGAATTGGAGAGATCTTCGAGCCATAATTCGCAGGGACAAGCCGGCGAGTTCACCTTCGAACCGGCAAGTGCGTCTACACGAATTTCCGGCTCGGGGAACAGCCAGATAAAAGCGCGCCATGACAACTTAGAGAATCGCCCCAGCGACCGCATTGAGCGGGAGAACCCTGTCTACTCCGCCGAGCTTGATGGCTTCCTTGGGCATGCCAAAAACCACACAGCTCGCTTCGTCCTGAGCAATCGTGGATGCGCCGGCCTGCTTCATCTCCAGCATTCCACGCGCGCCGTCGTCACCCATCCCGGTCAGAATGACGCCCACTGCATTTCTGCCTGCGTAACGCGCGGCGGAGCGAAATAGAACGTCCACAGAAGGCCGATGCCGGCACACCAGCGGGCCGTCCTTGACTTCAACGTAGTAGCGCGCGCCGCTCCGCTTGAGCAGCAGGTGGTGATTTCCAGGCGCTATCAAGGCGCGTCCACGAATCACGGTGTCGTTCGTCTCTGCTTCCTTCACTGTAATGTTGCACAGGCCGTCAAGCCGGTTGGCAAAAGCGCGTGTGAACAGCTCCGGCATATGCTGCACAATCACAATTCCGGGCGTATCTGCCGGAAGCGCTTCAAGCACCGTCTTCAGCGCCTCCGTGCCGCCAGTCGATGCGCCAATCACCACCACCTTCTCTGTTGTCTCGGCCATCGCATGCGTGGCCGGCGAAAGAATCGCGTCGGCGGTCAACTTGGGCTCGACCGTATGGCTGGGTAGCAACTTGCGCACTTTTGCGCAGGCCGCGGCTTTCACCGCCTCGCACAGCAGCGTCCGTGAGTCTTCGAGGAATTGCTTGGTTCCCAGGCGGGGCTTGGTCACAATCTCCACAGCGCCGTATTCAAGCGCCTTGAATGTGCTCTGCGCGCCTCCCTCGGCGAGGCTCGAACAGATCACGACCGGGATCGGATGCTGCGACATGATCTTTTTGAGAAATGTCAGCCCATCCATGCGCGGCATCTCAATGTCGAGCGTGATCACGTCCGGCACCTGCTCGGCAATCCGGTCGGCTGCCACAAACGGGTCGCCGGCTGTGCCGATCACCTCGATTCCGGGATCCGATGAGAGCACTGCGCTCAGCGTGTTCCGCACCACGGCGGAGTCGTCAACGATCAGAACGCGAATCTTGGGAATTCCCATCACTGCAGCCTCACACGTAACCTGTTCATTTCGCCCGTGCGTCAATTGAGCCGTCTCAACCGCACCTCTCCCGTCCCCGTGTTGAATTCGATGTGTACCCCAGAGGTCCCTCCCAGGCTGGATGCAATCACGGAGAAACCTTCATCCTGAAGAACCTTCACCGCCGTCTCGCAGTTCAGCCGGCCTACCGTCGGCCGCAGGTTCAGTTCACTTACCAGGAGCACATCGCCGCCTCCAAACAGCTTCACCTCAATCTCGCCACGTTTCGCCCCCAGCGAGTCGAACTGGCGCGCAAGGTCACGAATCGTGAAGTCTACGTAGCGCCGGCTCGCGGCAATGCTCAGTGTCGCCGGCCCTTTCGCCGGATAATTCGGCAGCATCGGATGGCAGAGTGCCCCAATGCCCAACCTTGGAATGCGAAAAGTCACCCCGACGCAGGAGCCAAGCACCGTGCGTAGAATCGCAGGCTCCGAAACCAGGTGCGACTCCCCCGGCTGAACGTACACTTCAAGCACAACCCTGTCAGCCTCCGCCATCTGTTCTCCTGTAAAGCGCTGGCGCAACCGGCGTGAGTGGAAGATCCATATCGTGCAACGTCTCGGAGTGCCCGACAAACATGTATCCCCGCGGCACCAGGTGATGAGCCAGCTTTCTCAGAATTCGCTCCTGCGTGGGACGGTCGAAGTAGATGATCACGTTGCGGCAGAAGATTGCATCGGCCTGCTCCCCAACCCCAAAGTTGTCATCCATGAAATTCAACCGGCGAAACTCAACCAGCCTCCGCAGCTCCGGCACAACCCGCACGCGGTCTGAGCGCGCATCGCGGCTGCGCATGAAGTACTTTCGCCGCAGCGCAGAAAGCACAGGCGTCACCGTGTCGTCTGAATACACCCCCATCTCCGCCTTTGCCAGCACGGTGGTTGAAATATCCGTAGCCAATATGCGGAAGCGGAAACCCGGATGCGTCAGCGCATACTCGCTCAGCACGATAGCCAGCGTATACGGCTCCTCGCCCGTCGAGCAGCCCGCGCTCCACACCAGCAAGGGCCGTCCCCCATCGCCGTGCCCGGTCAACTCAGGCAGAGCTCTTTCAACCAGATATTTAAAATGCCCCGGCTCGCGAAAGAAGTCCGTCTTGTTGGTGGTCACCACGTCGATCAGGTGAACGAGTTCTTCCTTGAGCCCCTCCCTCCCAAAGAGATATTCGCAATACTCGTCATAGGAATCTAATTCGAGCGACTTGAGCCGTCGATTGATCCGCCCCTCAAGCATCGTCCTCTTTTCAGGACCCAACCGAATGCCCGTTTTGCCGTGGATCAGCTCGCAAAGACGCGTAAAGTTCCTGCCGGAGATCACTTGAGTCTGAACGCTCATGGTATGAAAAGAGCACAACCACGCTCGATTCCCTCCCTAGGCCGCTACTTCCATCAGCGGCTTGCTGATTTCCGGCCCGCGGACCGCTGTCAGTTCCTCAGCAGAGAAGACACGATCGATGTCCAGGATCATGATGAACTGGGTATCGCGCTTGCCCATGCCCTTGATAAAGTCGGTCCGGATCTGCGTGCCGATGCGAGGCGCCGGCTCAATCTGGTCCGGCTCAAGGTCGATCACTTCCTCAACCGAATCAGCAAGCGCGCCGATTACCGTCGATTCGTCGTCGAGCAGCACCTCTACCACCACAATGCAGGTGTTGCGCGTGCTCTCGGTCTTCGACGTCTCGAAGCAGAGCCGCAAATCCACTACCGGCACAACGCTTCCGCGCAGATTGATAACCCCGGCCATGAATTCCGGCGTCCTGGGAATTGCCGTGACTGTCGTCAGGTCAAGCACCTCTCTAACCTTGGCTACATCCGTTGCAAAGATCTCGTTGCCCAGCTTGAAGGTCAGATACTGCCGTGTCTCCGTGATTTCGCTAACGCTCATCCTCGAACTCCTTTCTCGCCGTCGAAACTGAGGTGGCTCTGCCGCGCGACAATCGCTCCTCGCGCGGCAGCCCACGGTCAATACCGCTCAAACTCTCCATCAAGTTCATCGTGTTTGTCCTTTAGCCGCAAGTTGACGCCGCCTTTCGACGCAGCCTTCCCGCTCCCTGCGCCATAGCTGATTGCAGGTTTCGTGGCTCTTGGTTGAGCTGCATGACCTTGCTGTCTCGATCTTGAATCGCCGTTGCGACCTGTCGCTGCCTCCTCGTCTCCGGTTTGGAAGAATGCGAGCGCGCTGACCAGTTGATCGGACTGCCCGGTCAACTCCTCGGTGGTCGAAGCCATCTCTTCAGACGCCGACGCGTTCTGCTGGATCACCTGTTCCAGTTGCTGCAGCGCCTTGTTGATCTGTTCGGCGCCGGTGTCCTGCTCCTTGCTGGCAGCCGTAATCTCCTGCACCAGCTCCGCTGTGCGCTGGATATCTGGCACCAGCTTGTCGAGCATCTCGCCGGATTTCTCCGAGACCTTCAGCGTATTTGCCGACAGCTGGTTGATCTCTCCGGCTGCCTTCTGGCTGCGCTCCGCCAGCTTGCGGACTTCCGCGGCAACCACGGCAAACCCCTTGCCATGTTCGCCGGCGCGCGCCGCTTCAATGGCCGCGTTGAGCGCCAGAAGGTTGGTCTGGCGCGCAATCTCCTCGATGATTGATATCTTGTTGGCAATCTCTTTCATCGCCGCCACGGCCTCAAGCACGCTCTTGCCGCTCTCCTGCGCGTCCTTGGCGCTCTTGTTCGCGATCTTGTCTGTCTGCTGCGCGTTGTCGGCGTTCTGCTTGATATTCGAGACCATCTCCTCCATCGAAGAAGAGGCCTCTTCTGCAGCTGCGGCCTGGGCGCTCGCGCCCTTTGACACCTGGATCGACGCCGTCGATATCGACTGGCTGGCAGCCGAAACCTCTCCGGCAATCGCCCGGATATCAGAGACAGTGCGCGTCAACCCGCTCACCATCGACTTGAGCGCCTGCATCAACTTGTCCTGCGGTGAGCGTTCCCTGATCTCGACCGTCAGGTTTCCGTTGGCGATCTCATCGGCTGCTGTAGTAATCTCACTCATCGCCGCGACCAGCGCGTTCAGGTTGTTCTTGATCAGATTGAAATCGCCGTGGTAGGTGTCAGTAATCGGTGGAGGGGTATCTCCCTTGCTGATCATGTCAACATATTTTGCAGAAACGTTCAGAGGAGCAATCACCGCGTCGAGAATAGAATTCACACCCCGCACGATGTCGGCATATGCTCCCTGCAAAAGATCAGGATGCCCACGTTCGGTCAATTGACCATCCTTCGCGGCGTTCGCAATGCGGATCAGCATCTTTTCCATGATCTGAAGAACTTCGGCGACCCTGTTGATGGCCTGCTTCATCTTCTCGTGATCGCCCTTGTAGGTCTGGGCGATCAGTTCATCGATCTTGCCCGCTGAAATCTGCGCCAGGACCCGGTTTCCTTCGCCGATGGGCAGAAGAATCGCGTCCAGCATGGTATTTACGCCGCGTACAATCTCCGCGTAGGCGCCCTCGAATTGTTCCGGCTTGCCGCGCTCGGAGAGCTGGCCCTCGCGGGATGCTTCCACAAGGCGCGAAAGCTCCTTCTGCAGACCTTGCAGGACCATGGCCACGTTGTTGATGGCCTGTTTCATCTTCTCGTGGTCGCCCTTGTAGGTCTGCGTAATCAGTTCATCGATTTTGCCATCCGAGACCTGCGCCAGAACACGGTTGCCTTCGCCGATCGGCAGAAGAATCGCATCCAGCATGGTATTGACACCGCGCACAATCTCGGCGTACGCACCCTGGAAGCGCTCCGGTTTGGCACGCTCGGAGAGCTGGCCCTCCTTCGACGCCAGGGTCAGCCGCCCCATCTCCTTTTCCAGTTCCTGAACGACGATAGCCACGTTGTTGACCGCGAGCTTCATCTTCTCGTGGTCGCCCTTGTAAGTCTGCGTGATCAGCTCGTCGATTCTGCCGCCCGAAATCTGGGCCAGGACCCGGTTGCCTTCACCGATGGGCAGCAGGATCGCGTCGAGCGTCTCGTTGACGCCGCGCAGAATCTCCGCATATTCTCCCTTGTGCCTGCCCACATCGCCCCGCGCCGTCAGGTTCCCTTCAACCGCAGCCCTGGCAAGCGAGCTCACATCGGCCTTGAGATCAGCGATCTGTCCGGCGAAGCCACTGTTTGCCTCTTCCAGACGCAGGCGTTCGGTAACAATCTCCCAGGTCACCATCGGCCCCAGATACGTTCCGCGCTCATCGTAGAGCGGGTGGGCAGTCAGCTCCGCATCCTCCGGGCCGATCTTGATGCGCACATGGTGAGGCAGGTTCCGCGGGTTGCCGAGCAGGCGCCGCTGCTGGTCGGGGACCCGGTGGAAGATGTCGATGCTCGATCCAAGAACTCGTTCCGCAGGTACCGGCAGAAACTTCTCAATCGACTTCAGCGTACGCAGGGACGCCGGGTTTACATAGGTGATTTCAAAATCAAGATTGGTCATCAGGATATTGACGGGAACGCATTCCAGCGCCGCACGCAGGCGGGCTCCGTCGCCGCCCGAGGCCGGCGCGGGACGTCCGTTGCGATCACTCTTCTTCTCCGAATCGACCGGCGTATGCTCCAACACTGCTGACTTCATCGTTCCTCTCCTTCTGCGCCTGCTCTCGCCCGGCGCGAATCCGTTGTGGTTTACCTTGAACGTGCCCTGTCTCCATGGCCAGGGCCGTCAGCCGGTGTTGTTGATTGCGATTGAAGGCCTTCCCGCCCCCGTCCCGCTCCCAGCGGACGGCCGCGTACGCCGTGCGCCAGCGAGCGAACCACCTCCTGCACGAGCCGCTCTGGGTCCACAATCAGGGCCACGCTTCCATTGCCCAGAATCGTTGCGCCGCTGACCACCTGCACATGGCGGTAGACGCGTCCCAGGTTCTTGATCACCGTCTGGCAGTCGCCCAGTACCTTGTCCACTACGAATCCGTAACGGCCCTCCCCGGTTTCGACCATCATGATCTGCTCAATCTCGGGCGCATCGCCGGCGATATCGAAGTACTGCCGCAGACGTATGTAGGGAATCAACTCCCCGCGCACGTTGGCCAGGTGCTTGCCGTTGGCGCGCTCCACATCGGCGCGGGTCAGCTCAATGCACTCCAGCGTCACCGCAAGGGGCAACACAAAGTAGGCTTCGCCTACGCTCACCAGGAGCCCATCAATAATGGCCAGGGTAAGAGGCAGCCGCAGCGTGACGCTGGTGCCCACACCCGGTTTGCTGACCACCTCGATGGTGCCGCGCAGGCTTTCCACCCGCTGCCGGACCACGTCCATCCCCACGCCGCGACCGGAGACATCGGTCAGCTGTTTGGCCGTCGAAAACCCCGGCTGGAAGATCAACGAATAGATCTGGGATTCAGTGAGGGTCGCATCCGCGTCCACCAGGCCCTTCTCAACGGCCCGATGACGCACCGCCTCGGCATCGATACCACCACCGTCGTCCGATACTCCGATCAGCACGCTGGCCCCGGAATGACGCGCTGAGAGATGAATGGTCGCAGTCGATCGCTTGCCGCATGTACCCCTCATCCCCGGCGCCTCGATGCCGTGGTCCATGCTGTTGCGGATCAGGTGCATGAGTGGATCGCTCAACTGGTCGATGACGCTTTTATCCAATTCGGTGTCCGCGCCCTCTATCGTCAGTTCCACATCTTTGCCAAGATCCCTTGCCAGGTCGTGCACCAGGCGGCGAAACTTCTCAAACGTCGAGCGCATGGGCATCATGCGGATGTTCATCGAGTTCTCGCGCAGCGAAGACGTGAGCCGCTCAATCTCCTCCGAAACCTCCGCAACCTCCGGATCGTCGCGCCGTGCCGAGAGCTCACTCAACCTGGCCTGCACCGTCACCAACTCGCCCACCAGATCGACAAACTGGTCCAGCTTCCCCGCCGGCACGCGCAGGCTGGTGGCATTGTCCGCCTTGTCGTAGACGCGGCGTCCGCCAGTCCCCGCGCGCTGATCAGCGAGCCCTATGGCCGTCAGATCGGCAGCGCAAACCTCGCGGATTTTGAAGGCTTCTTGGGTTTCGCAAGACGAAGCGGAAGCAGGCTCGATGACCAGCTCGCAACAGTCGTCGACGAAGATGAAAACATCCCGAATCGCGTCCCGATCCGCCGTCGTTGCCAGCACCATCTCCCAGCTGACATAGCAGCGCTCTGGATCGAGTTCCTTGAGCGGGGGCACTGCGTCCATGCTGGCCTGCAGCGATAGGCCGCCCATCCGACCCAGCTCGCGCAGCAGCAGAAAGGGATCGGCGCCGGTCCGCATCATGTCGGCTCCGGGCGCGAAGTGGATGTGCCAGTCGCGCACCTGGCCGGAGAGAACCACCGGAGCATTTGTCACACCCCTGGTCGGCTCCGCCTCACAACTGCCAGTGAGCTTCTTCAGTCGCGAACGAATCCCCGCGCGCAAAGGCGCTTCGCCTGCTGCCTTCTCTCGGTCGTCCTCAAGCAGCATGCGAATACGGTCAAGCGCCTTCAGAGTCAGGTCGATCAGATCGGAGCATACCGCCAGCCGTCCGTTACGCACCTCGTCGAAGGCAGTTTCGAGGTTATGTGTAAATTCGGCAAGTTCGTCGAAGCCGAACATGGACCCTGAACCCTTCAGCGTGTGCAGCCCGCGGAAAACCCGGCCAACGAGACCCTCGTCCGAGCGGTTCTCATTCAGTTCTAGAAGAGCCGACTCCAGCTCCACGAGAACATCCCGGGCTTCCTCACAGAAGCTTTGCCTGAACTGATCGACGCTGCCCGTGCCTGACACCTGGCCCACCCCGCTGAATTAACTCATTCCCATCGCAGACCGAAACTCGCGAAATCCCATTCCGCCAAGCGCTGCCTGAATCGGCCCCGGCACCAGACCTTCCAGCACCAGCTCCACCCCACCCGCCTTGGCCTCGCGCGCGGCCGCCCACAACAGTTGAACAGCGGTCACATCGAGACTGTCCGCCCGTTCCATCGAGACGCGCATTGATTTCCCCGCGCCCAGCCCCTCAATCAAGAGCGACTTCAACTCCGCCGCGCAGGCGATGTCGACCGTGCCCTCCAGGAGCAGCAAATTCGATTCAACCCCTTGTTTCTGCGTTAAAGGCACACCCGGCTCCCTGGCATTCCAGTCAATGGCGTAATGGGTTCATCGGCTTGAACAGAGCAATTGGCGAGTAGGTTATGAAGAAATTCATGTTGGAGAAAACTCAGGATTCGCGGGCTACTTCACCAGTTTTCCGACGACTGCTACCAGCTGCTCGGCGTTGAACGGCTTTACGATCCAGCCAGTGGCGCCGGCCTTGCGGCCCGCATCCTTCTTTTCGGCCTGGGATTCGGTCGTGAGCATCAGGATCGGAGTAAAGGCATATCCCGCCAGCTTTCGCACCGCGGCAATCATCTCAATGCCGTCCATTCTCGGCATGTTCAGATCCGTTACCACCAGGTCAAACCTGTGCCTGCTGGTCTGTTCAAGGCCATCTCTTCCATCCACAGCCTCGGCAACCTCGTATCCCGCCTTGGTCAACGTAAAGCTGACCATCTGGCGAATGCTCGATGAATCGTCCACGGTCAAGATTCTTTTCATCAGCGTTCCCCGTTCCCCTCGGAACCAGCCGTGCTCCCGCCTGGAATTACCGGCTCAATCTAAAAGAGCTCTACATCGTTGCCCGCAAGGCTCAGGTCCTGGCCCGGCAGCGGCTCTCTCCGCAGTGCGGCAAGCAGCAGCCGGCGCTCGATCTCAGTGGTGTAGCAGGCCGCAAACAGCTTTTCCATCTCTGTCTCATCCCATCGGCTGGAGAGTCTCGAAGCATCATCTTCAAAGTGGCTTTCAATCTCCTCCACCTGCTTCTCTACCCTGGCGACGCGCGCTAAGCATCCGTCCAACCTGTCGGCGCGGGCGCCAATCGCTGCAATCCTCCCCTGCAGCCTGCCGGTCGCCGCTTCGATCTCCTGTGCCTGTCGTGCTGCGGTGTCGGCCGCGCGGCTCAGGTTCTCAAGCCCCGCCTGGGTCTCGGCCTGCGCCTGCCGCAACTCGTTGCTACCCTCTGCGGAGAAGTGCGCCATCTCGCTCTCAACCTGCCCAACAAGCGCAAGAATCTCGTCCATCGCCTGTCCGGATCGCTCGGTAATCTCACTCCATACGCCTGCCAGCCGCTTGATGCTCTGCGAAATCTCCAGAATGGCGTCAGCGTCCGATCCCAGGTGGCTGGCCTCGATAATCGCGTTGAATGTGATCAGCCGAAGCCGGTCTCGCACCTCGGTCGACCTCTGCAAGTGCTCGCTTACCAGCTGCATCAGATTCGAAAGGCCGCTCAGCGTACTTTCGACCTCGCCATTGACGGCCTGGCTCTCCCGCTCCAGAACCGCGATCCCTCTCAACTGCGCCGACAGTTCCCCTACCTCAAGCAGAACCGCGGGCCCGATCCCCACCACCTGTGAACAGCTGATGCGGAGAATCCCTTCGATGCAGGCCCTGATCCGGGAAATCCATCCGCTAACCGTCTCTCCGATTCCCTTCAACTGATAGCTCTGAATCAGAAGCCCTGGCACAATGGGTGGCAATGCACAATCCGCCTCGGTCCCTCCCTCCTCCAGGCTGCACACCATCCGCCGGATCAATCCCAGCGACTCGACCACATGTTCCGATTGCTGGCGGGTAATGTCTTCGGCCTGTACCGCCGCAACCACCCCTGCAATCTGCCCGGCTATCTCGGCCACGCAGACGCGAAACTGTTCCGGCGTCCCGGAAAGCTCAATAAGCTTGGCGTTCACTATTTCCAGCGCTTCGCCCAATACCGACTCCGTCCTGGCTAGGCTTTCGCGAATCTGCGGAAGCTCCTTTTCAAGCATCCGGCGCGTCTCTTCAATCGCTCCGCGGCGCTCCTCGGTGTGGATCGTCAGTTCCCGCGTGCCCTTCCCGACCGATAGTGAGAAATCGTCCAGTTGATGAGCCAGGTACTGAAAGCCGGCGCCCATCTTCCCCAGCCGCGCGACCTCAATATTGGTCAGCATGCTTAAGGTTTGCGTCTCTCGGGCAATCATTCTCTGCGCACTCGTCAGCTCCGTGAGCCGCGCCAGCAGCTTCGCCTCTGCACTCACTGTCTTTAGAATCCCCACCGTAGCCTTGAGCCGCGCTTCAAGAAACTGCCTCGTCACGCTTCCGAGAGATGCCACCCTTCCCAGCACGGCAGAGACGCCCGCTGTCTCGACGCAGCCCACAATCGCAGCCGCGAGGCGCAGCATCCCCTCCGTCTCGCGGGCCAGCGCCCCAAAATCGCCGGCCACGCCCGCAACTTCGTCCACGGAATCCCGAACCAGCGACTGAAGTTCCCTTTCAGCCTCCTCCAGACTTGCGGCGATCTCTGATCGTTCGGCAACAGGCATCCCGCTCAGTCCTTCCAATCTCTGACTTGCAACCGACGCGCACAACCCTGCCAGCTGTTGTGTCCCAACAGAGACTTATCGGAGCGATCCGCGCAGCCATCTGCTAATGCCGCATTCAACACAAGGCAAGCAGAAGGATTTCCCGATCTGAATTTTTGCTTTTTGTTATGGGAAGAATCGAAAAAAATGCGCCGGCGCCGAGTCAATGCAGCTGCGCCATCTCCCGCTGCGCTTCTCGGGGCTGTGGCAGGTCCGCATCCGCGGCCTTCCACGCATCCAGGAAGGCGTGATACTCTTTGCGCGCCATCTCGTTCTTCTGTTGCCGGACCAGAACCCGCGCCAGTCCCAGGTGTGCCAGTGAATATTCCGGTGCAATCGCGTCTACACCCTGGTTAGAGAGAATCAGCCCGTAATCCTCGGCGGCAGCATCCAGTTGCCCAGCTTCGGCTTCGGCCTGCGCACGCAGATACGGCACATTGAAGTCTCGCAGTTGATACACGCGGGCTGGCTCAAGCTCTCGCACAGCATCTTCCGGCTTATGGTTCTTCAGCGCCAGCAAAGCTCGCACCAATGGGACGTAGACCGCCGTGATGACGGTATTGCGGCTATCACTCTTCGCTGAAGAAGCCGCAAAATGCTGGGCGTAGGCAAGATCGCCAGTCATGCCTTTCAGGTACGCCAGTTCGCCCGGGTCGCTGGGATCGCCCTGATTTCCCTTCATTTGCCGCAGGCTCATGGCTGCCTGCGTTGTTTCGCCCAGCACCGCCTGCACCCGCGCCATCCGCAACGGAATCCCCTCGGCAAAATCCTTGTCCCCATCCCGCAATGCCTCGCTGCGCGCACGGTTAAAATCCTCCATCGCCTCGTGCAGCCGTCCTGCGGTCGCTGCGGCAAAGGCCAGGTCGTAGAGCGAAGTATTTGCGTGCTGGTGCGTCAGGCCCCATTCGCCTTCCTGCTTCATCTTTGCCGTATCGTGTTCGACATAAGCAATCTGAAACAGAATGCTGTGAACGTCCCAGTGGTCCTTGCCCTGGGCATGCGCGGTGTTGGCCACGCGCTCGGCATCGGCAAAATGGCTTGCTCGCAAATGTGATCGCGCCAGCTCTACCGTCGCCACGCTCGATTGAGGATCGATCTGGCAGGCGTGCTCCGCCGCGTCAATCGCCTGCGGATACTCCCCCAGCTTGGTGTACAGGTTGGAGAGGCTCACCCAGCTGTTGGTTGTATTCGGATAAATCTGCAGCAGTTGCCGGGTACGGCGAATCGACTCCTCGTAGTCGTTCAGCCCATACCCGTAATACATCACTTCAATACCCAGCCGCTCCCGCTCGGTGGTCCGGTCACGCAGGTCGAAGGCCTTTTTGTAGTACTCCGCGGCCTGGTTGTAGTCCCCCAGGTTGTAATACGTCGACCCGATCGCCCGATAAGCCGAGGCAAAATTCGGATCGAGCGCGACGGCACGGTTAAGCAAAACCTGTGCAGCCTTCATGTCCCCGTGCCTGAAGCTCTCGCCCGCCTCAGAAAACGAGAGCAGCGCGTCGAACGAGGGCGTGGTGGCCTGCGTGATCGGAATCTGGTAACGCTCCAGGGAGGCTACCGACTCGCCCAGTTGCCTGCGCACTGTCCCGACCCCCGAGTCCAACGCACGCAGTACTTCATCTTGAGATGCGACCTCGGTCTTGTACCCGCCAATCGGCTTGCCACTCACGCAACTGTTCGCATCCAGAAGCACAAGGTACTTCGAGCCCAGTTTGGCCACCGTGCCGTGCAGCATGGCCTGCGCATTGGTGCGCTCGCAGATTTCCATGGCCAACGCCGCAGTCAGCGGCTCGTCCTTCCCGCGCTGCATCTCGGTCAACGTCTCCTGAATCCGCGAGCGGTTCAGAATATTGAGGAAGGGAGACTGCTCCAGGTCGATCACCAGCGCCTGGTTCAGGGCGCGATCGAAGTTGGGCTCCCCGGTTGTATTCTCGAAGTCCGAAAGCACCAGGTCGATGTGTCCAGCAGGCGCCGGATGCAGACGTCGCCATTCCACAACCGATCCCACGGCGACCAACGCCATTACTGCGGCAATCGCTCCCCAAAGAATCAGGTCGGGGCGCCGGCGGCGTGCCGGCAGCACCGCCTGAGCGGGAATCTCGTCGTCGCTCTCTTCCTCCACAACAACCCGCGTCACCGACTGAACAGAACGCATCACCAGGTCGCCCGCCGGCTGCGATCGCAAGTCCAGCGGAACCCGCTCCACCGACGCCGTGAACTGGTAGCCCTTGCCCGGAATTGTAACTACCGCGCGGCCGTCCTGCGTGTTGCCTGCAAGAGCCTTGCGCAATAGGAAAATGTGCTGCGTAAGGTTGCTCTCCTCTACAAAGGACCCGGGCCAGACTGCTGCAAGAAGCTCTTCCTTCGTAACCACCTGGTGCGGATGTTCCGCCAGGTACAAGAGCAGATCGAAGGTCTTGGGATTCAGCGAGACCAGCTTCCCGTCTCTCTTCAGAGAGCGGGAGCCGGGGTCAATTTCGCATCCCTCGAATCGAAACAAGCTCTTACCACTCAGCATCTTGTTGACCTTGAGAAAAATTGAGAACTCTTGAGGCCCAATTTGAGGACATTGTCTTCGTCCTGTGTAACAACTTTCAACCAGCCCTCGTGAAATTTGTCCCCAAGGGTTTGCCCAAGACTAACAAGACAGGTGCATTGCCACAAGACCCGGCCCTCCGAGATGGCCGCAATACGGAGGCTTCGTGAAAAGGAAGCGAAGAGTGGAGTTTCAGATCGAGCACAGCGAGGTCTCCATCTTCGCGGGTCCCGGCGCGCCTCCTACTCACCGCAGTTCCTCTCCCGCAGCGGGCTCAAGCGGCCTGGTTTGCGCGAAACCGGAAACCTGCCCGACCTGCGGTTCTGCCTCCATGGTCCCTTTGACTGAGTCCCTTGCGGCACTGGGCGACAACCTTTCCACCCTCCAGCAGCGAATCAATGACGGCACGGTTCATCTTCACCGTTCCCCAACAGGCGAATGGTGGATTTGCACGCAATCACTTCAAGGTAGTTGAGGAGAAATCAAATGTCCGGTCCCGGATTCACGAATGGTCGCATCCTGAGGTGCTTGCAGTCATTGCCGCCAGTTGCCCGGTTCCTCGCGCGTTCTAGTTCGCTCCACTGGAACGCCGCTTCAAGAATCCCCGCGCCTTCTCCGTGGGCAATCGTTCCGCCCAGTAATCCGGTCTCCGCATCCGGGTCTTTTCAAGACCCTCGCAACCTGGATAGCAATCCCCCCAAGGAGCATTCGATGACCCGCAAATTCTGGATGTTAGCAGCCGCAGCGCTCACCCTCGGTCTCGCTCAGAGCGTTGCGACTGCGCAGTCTGGTCCTCCTACTTCCGGTGATTCCTCGGCCGTCTTCTTTATTCCAGGCACAGTGAACCTCGTAGCCGGACTCAATGGTACGGGCACCCAGGGAGATCCGACCACCTGGGGCGATGGCGGCTTGGCTACCGCCGCCAAATTGAATGCCCCCATTGGCATCGCCTTTGACTCGAAAGGCAACCTCTATATCACCGACTCCGGGAACGACGATGTGCGCAAAATCGACAGCACCACAGGCGACATATCGCTGTTCGCGGGTACGGGAAGCTTTGGTGACACCGCCCCGGCGACCAATGCCCAGGCGACAACGGTCGCGCTTGGCGCAGTCACCGGGCTGGCTATCGATTCCAGCGATAATGTCTACTTCGCCGACCGCCAGAACAATGTGGTCTGGAAGGTCGACACCAGCGGAGTCATCACCATCTTCGCCGGCACCATCGGCACCTCGGGCTACACCGGCGACACCGGGCTCGCAACTTCCGCAACTCTCTACAGTCCCTATAGTCTGGCGTTCGACATATCCGGAAATCTCTATATTGCAGACACCGGCAATAATGTTATCCGGGTTATCGGGACCAATGGAAAAATCAACACCTTCGCCGGCAACGGCACCGGCGCCGGTCAGTACGATGCATGCCCTGCCAATATTCCCGCCCTCGGACCGCCCGCGCCGGCGGCCACCGCGGTGGGGCTCTGCGATCCGTATGGCGTCGCCGTTGATGCCTCGGGCAACGTCTACGTCTCCTCCTACACCTACGATCAGGTCTACAAGGTAGGTACAAACGGCGATATCAGCCTGTTTGCGGGATCCGGTGCCAACTATGGAACACAGAATTGCTGCGAGTCCGGCGACGGCGGCCAGGCCGGGAGCGCCGAATTGTGGAGGCCCTTTGGTCTGTACGCCGACCCAACCGGAAATGTGTACATCGTCGACCAATTCGGCAGCTTCGTCCGTGAAGTGAACACTTCGGGCGTCATCAACAAAGTTTACGGCGACGGCAGCGGCGACATTCTAAAATCCGTCCTCGGCACTCCGGATATCGTCCAGGAGACCGCCAATGTCGGCGACGCCAACGGGGTTTACTTCATTACGATGGACGCGGACGGAAACCTGGTTGTTCCCAGCACGGGAGTGGTCCTCTCTGCGGGCTCGACTGGTAATTACTTCTTCGGGTACAACAACTATCTCTACACAACCGCCACCAGCACCTCTCTTAACACTGTGTCCCCTGCCTTCCCCCCCTACATCACGCTCTCCAATCCCAGCGGCGTTACCCTGACTTTCACGGGCATGCCCACCATCACAGGTCCCTTCGCCATCGCCGGGGGCACGTGCACCTTTCCGGGCTCCGTAGCACCGGGAGATTCCTGCACTGTGATTCCAAGCTTCACGCCCACCGTGGACGGTGCTGCCACCGGGAGCATTGTCATCCCCAGCAATGCGAATGACGTTTCTCAGAGCATCACGCAGAACACCACGCCCTTGACCATCACCCTCGAGGGCTCAGGGGTCGGATCCGCTCCTGCTCCTGTTTTCACGCTCCTTCCATCCAGCTTGACCTTTACCAGCCCCACCGGCGTGCAAAGCGCGGCACAGTTGCTCACTCTCAAGAACACTGGCCAGGTCCCATTCACCATCTTCTCTTTCGGAATCGAGAACAGCACCAATTTTGCGGTTTCGGCTGAGACGTGCCCATCCGCCGGCTCCGCGACCAACATTGCCGTGGGCGCCAGCTGCACCTTCAACGTCACCTTTACTCCAAGCTCACCCACCACCTTTGCGGCTGGGTTGCAGGTTTGCGTCTCCAGCGCCAGCTACTCCGATTACTGCAATTCAGCCGTCAGCGGAAACAGCGTCAACCTCAGCGGCTCGGGCACGGGCTCCGTCTCGTTTGGTTCCCCGGCCTTGGATTTTGGCGGTGTCGTAGTGGGCCAAACCAGCGCGGCACTCTCCGCAACACTCACCAATGGCGGCGCCGACGGGCTTAACATCCAGTCAATCTCGATCACGGGTGCGAACCCAAGCGACTATGCGATCGCCACCGGCACAAATGCCTGCGTCATCGGCAACGTCTTAACCGGTGGGGGACTGTCCACGAGCACCTGCAATATTTACGTCACATTCACGCCTGGCTCGGCGGCCAGCCTGGCGGCAACGCTTCAAGTCACGCTGCAGGACCCCAATACCAGCCCTGCAACCACGCTGACCGAGCAGGAATCTCTGACCGGAACAGGAGTCGTCTTCTCTTCAAATGTGGGGACCGCGCAGGCCGCCCAGGCAGTCACTGTCAACTTTGCCACCGCCGGTACGGTTTCCTCGATTCAGGTCCTCACCCAGGGCGGAATCAACCTCGACTTTACCAATGCCTCTGGTGGAACCTGCTCCACCACAACCGCCTACACCGTCGGGAAAACCTGCACCGTGAACGTGGGCTTCAAGCCCGAGGTCGCAGGAACCCGAAATGGCGCCATAGTGATCACCGACTCAAGTGGTGATATTTTGGCCTCCACATACCTGTCCGGGACAGGCAATGGTCCGCAGATAATCTTTGGTCCCGGAGTCCTCGACAATGAATCGCTTTCGACCGGCGCGCAAATCGGGCCAGGTATTGCGGTCGACGCCTCTGGAAACCTCTACTTGAATAACACGGAGCTAGGCACTGTGGTCCAGATCCCCTGGAACGGCACGAGCTTTGGCACAGCCGTAACCATTGCGAACGAATCTGGCTTCAGCCAGGCAAAATCCATCGCTGTCGACGGCGCTGGGAACGTCTACGTCGGCACGCAAGAAGCCAACGAACTGCTCTTCAAGATTCCCTGGAACGGGAGCGCGTGGGGAATTCCAGTTTTGGTTCCTATCAAGGGGGTCTCTCCCACTACAGCTTACGGCGTTGCCGTCGATTGGCTCGGCAATATCTACTTCGCCGATCGATCCGGTGACATGCTGGTGAAAGTCCCCTGGACGGGCAGCGGATATGGCACGGCGTCCTCGCTCACTGTTTCTGGGATGGTCGCGCCCATTGGTGTCGCTGTCGACGGTAGCCTGAACGTTTATGTCGCCGACACCAACACTCAGACCGTCTACAAGCTTCCCTGGACCGCAACTGGCTACGGGACGCAAACGACGGTGCCGCTTTCCGCTGTCACCGTCCTCACGGGCATCGCGTTGGACGGAGATGGCGACGTCCTCGTCGCAGGAACTTCCGGAGGGAACACTGCCACCATTGAGGTCCCGTGGAATGGAACGGGCTACGGCACCCAGTTCGTGCTCCCCGGCACCGGCTCTTCTGCAACGGTGGCAGTCGACGGCGCCGGGAACGTCTACAACAATTCGGCCGAAGGCGGAAACCTCACCAGTTCAATTGAGAAGGTTGATTTGGCCGACCCGCCATCGCTTACTTTCGCCTCCACCAATGTGGGCTCGACCAGCACCGACAGTCCGAAGACCGTGACGATTTACGACATTGGCAATGTCAGTCTTTACTTCAATGCGACGGCCGACAATCCCTTATACCCAGGTAACTTTCCAGAGAATTCAAATGACACCAGCCTCTGTTTGGCGGACGACTCAGTCAGAGAAGGGTCGAGCTGCGATATTTCCGTTGACTTCATGCCGACAGCAGCTGGCCCTCTCGCTGGCGACATTGTGCTGACCGACAACAACCTGAATGGCTCAAATGCCACGCAAGATATCCCGGTAAGCGGCAATGGTGAAGCGGCCGCGCCCAGCGCCACTCTCACACCCACGCTTGCCTTCCCCAACACCACCGCGAAATCAACTTCGTCCGCATTGGCCGCAACCCTCACGAACTCCGGCGGCTCGGCGCTCAATATCAGCAGCGTCGCAATCGGCGGAACCAACCCCTCCGATTTCGCCATCACCACCGGCACCAACGCCTGTGGCACGTCCCTGGCCGCGAATGCCTCATGCAGCATCTATGTAACATTCACGCCCGCGGCCGCGGCCAGCTACTCGGCAACCCTCACGGTTACTGACAACGCATCGCCAACTACCCAGACTTCTGCACTCACCGGCACCGGCACTGCGGCGCCAGTGTCAACGGCCAGCCTCAGCCCTTCCCCGTACGTCTTCACCACAACAACCGTGCAAGAAGGCCTTCAATCAGGATTTGGAGGCGCGCCTGCGATCACGCTGACCAATACAGGAAACACGCCCATCACGTTCACGGGCAGCAGTCCTTTCACCATCACCGGGGCCTCGAACTCGCCCTTCAGCACCTATCCGAACGGCTCTTGCACCGAGACGTATGTAAACTTCTCGACAGCTCTTCCAGCAGGTGCCTCCTGCACCATCACGGTGCAGTTCTGGCCCCAGACTCCAGGGGCATTCGAGGCTACCCTCTCGGTTGCAGACAGCGCTTCCAACTCTCCGCAAACCATCCAGATCTACGGCATCGGGGCAGAAGGCCAGTTGCAGTTCTACCCTGGCCAGTTCAACATCATCGCCGGAACTCCAGGCACGCAGGGCGATACCGGCAGCGGCGGTCCTGCCGCCTCTGCCCTGATCGGCGGCGGAAACGGCGTCGTTCTTGATAATTCGGGCAACGTATACCTCAGTGACAGCGACTACAACACTGTCTGGCAGATCAACACCGGCGGCGACATGTTCGTCTATGCCGGAAAACCATCCACCACTGGCGGTTACGGCGGCGATAACAACTCCTCAGAGAACGCATCTCTGAATAGCCCGCAGCAGTTGGCAATCGACCCCACTGGCAATCTCTACATTGCTGACCAACTCAACAACGTCATTCGCATAGTCCCTCCCAACACCATCATCAACACCTTCGCCGGGGATCACGCGAAAGTGGCGGGGTATGGGGGCGACGGCGGTGCGGCAACCAGCGCGACACTGAACGGCCCCCAGGGCGTTGCAACTGACTCCAATGGCAATGTGTATATCGCCGACACCGGCAACAGCGTCGTGCGCATGGTTGACGCAACCGGCAAAATCACGCTCTTTGCCGGCGACGCCACCTCATCCACCACCACGCAAAGCGGTTACTCCGGCGACACCGGTAACGCAGTCGGAGCCAAGCTCAACAAGCCGACTTCAGTCGCTACCGACCTGAACGGCAATGTCTACATCGCCGATACCGGCAACAATGTTGTCCGCATCGTTGCCAACGGCATCATCAACACTTACGCCGGCGGCGGATCGGGCGCCGTCACAACCCAGCTCCAGGCAGCAACCAGCGTAAAGATCACTGTCGGGAGCCTTGCCACCGACCCGGCCGGCGATCTTTACATAAGCGGCGGCAACGCACTTTATGCTGTCAACACCAGCGGTCAGATCTGGCAGATCGCCGGCGGAGGCACTTCGCTCACCGCCGGAATCCCGGCCAATACCGCCGAAATGACCATCGGCGGAATTGCAGTCGACTCCTACGGCGATCTCTACATCGACGATCCGACCAACCACATCGCCGATGAGGTCGGACCTGACGGCGATCTTGTCTTCCCATCCACCGCCGTGAACACCACCAGCAACCCGCTGACTCTCTTGCTCACCAACACCGGCAATTCCACGCTTTACTTCTCCGATCAGGAAGACGACGATGTGGCCCGCGCAAACTCCAGAACTGCCCATGCAGCACGCCGGAATGCGGCGCACGCCAATCCCCTGAATGTCGTCGACTTCAACTCCTATGGCGACATTTTCGGCCCCTTCTCAATCGCTTCCGGCGGAAACTGCAACTTCGACAACGGAATCCCCGCCGGCCAAAGCTGCACCATGAACGTGACCTTCACCCCAACCGCTTTGGGTCCGGCCACCGGAGGCATCGAGCTTTATACCCAGAGCGGCGACAGTTACGACTACTACAACGAGGTTCTACTCTCTGGCACCGGCACAACCGCATCCGCCCCAGCCGTCACTCTCAACCCGACTCCGCTCGCCTTCCCCAGTACCCTTGCGGGAAGCACCAGCTCAGCACTGACTTCAACCCTCACCAACTCCGGTACCGGCCCCCTCACCATCACCGCTACAGCTGTGGCCGGCGCCAACCCCGGCGACTTCACCGAAAGCGACACCTGCGTCAGTTCCAGCCCGATCGCCGTCAATGGAACCTGCACCATCACGGTTAAGTTCGCGCCCACCACCACCGGAAGCTTCAGCGCTTCCGTTTCCATCACCGACAACGCATCCAACTCACCGCAGTCTCTGCCGCTTTCCGGCACCGGGACCGCACCTGCGGTCACGCTCAATCCAACCTCGCTGAGCTTCCCCAGCACCTACGCAGGGAGCGCCAGTTCGGCTCTGACCTCCACCCTCACCAACTCCGGGACGGGTCCCCTTACCATTACTGCAACCGCTCTGGCCGGCACCAACCCCAGCGACTTCACCGAAAGCGACAACTGCGTCAGTTCAAGCCCGATTGCGGTCAATGGAACCTGCACCATCACGGTTAAGTTCGCGCCAACCGCCACCGGAAGCTTCAGCGCTTCGCTCTCCATCACCGACAACGCATTCAACTCGCCCCAATCCCTCCCGCTCTCCGGAACGGGCACAGCGGCGCCGGACTTCTCCATCAGCGCTACACCCGCCACGCAAACTATCACAGCCGGAACCACCGCCACCTACACAGTCACAGTCGACGGAATCAACAGCTTCAACAACAACGTCGCGCTCTCTCTTACCGGGTATCCACCCGGCTCCACCGTCACCTTCTCGCCGCCGCAGCTCAACCCATCCGACGGCCCGGCGACTTCCACGCTGACCGTCCTGACCCCTAGCGGCCTGATTTCGCGGTCTGCATCGCCCGCCAGCCTCTGGCCTGTGGCTACGCCCACCCTGGCACTTCTTCTGCTCATGCCCTTCCGCCGCTGGCGCAATGCGTTCAGAGGCAAACTGCTGTTCCTTGTAGTTGCCCTGGCTTCACTCGCCACCGCCGCTGCCCTCACCGGTTGCGGCGGTGGATTCGCCCTCCCCCAGACTCAGCAAACCTACACCCTCACCATCACCGGTACAGGCGGATCAGACACTCACTCAACCACCGTTCAGCTCATTGTGCAGTAAAGGAGACACCATGCGAGTCAGGACCAAAGACCTATACGCCCTGTTGTTGACCATCGCCGTGGTCTCCGCCGTTTCTTCTGCTGCACAGGCGCCCGCAACCCCGCCTGCGGCTGAAGACCGTTACCGCGCCGAGTTGGCCGTCGACTATACCTACCTGCACAGCAACGCGCCTCCCGGCGGGTGCGGCTGCTTCAACATGAACGGCGGCAGCGCTACCTTCGCCTGGCCGGTGAAGACCGGACGCGTGGCCATCGTTGCAGACCTCACCATCGACGGTTCCAGCGAAGCCATCAGCGCCCACAACTTCAACCTCACGCTGGGAACCTTCACCGTGGGCCCGCGCTACCTGCTGCCCGTCCACCATTTCCCTGTGCGGCCCTTCGGCCAGGCACTCTTCGGCGTGGCCCACGCCAGCGGTTCGCTGGTTTCCGGCAAGACACCCGCGTACACCGACGCCAGTGCCACCTTCGCCGCTAACTTCGGCGGCGGCGCCGACCTGCGTATCAACCCGATCTTCTCCATTCGCCTGGCAGAAGCCGACTACCTGCTCACCACATTCAACAACGGAGTCAACAACCATCAGAACAACACCCGGCTCAGCTCGGGCCTGGTCATTCACTTCTAAAGAATTGCGAATCCTACAGCACGCGCACTCTGTTTTAGGTGCTGTCTTGAGCTGGTTTTCATGAGATGGAGACGCAAGTTGTCTCCCGATCGAGGGCGTCCGGACGTAAGGGAATGTTGAAAGATCCGGACGCCATCTCCTACTTCCCTGTCGGCAATTCCCTGCTGACGCAGATTTCGAATGAACCAGGAGTGCGTTCGTAAACCGGCTGTTCCCTTCTTCAATCGTTCAATTCTTCACTCATTCACCTGGTTACCGCTCCACATGCAAACTCCGCCCGGGAGGACTAAAGTGGAATAGTTGGGTTGTACGCAACCAACAAGGTGAGTAGAGAATTGCCCGAAACCATCGATTGGCCTCCAACACCCAAGCCGGCCCGGCCACGCCGCCGCATCTTCCTCGTACTTTTTGCCATCGCCGCCGTTATCCTCTTTTCCGGCCGCACCGCGCTCTCCTATTGGGTCGACCTGCTCTGGTTCCGCTCGCTCGGCTACGGTGAAGTCTTCTGGAAATCTCAAAGCATCGCCTGGGGAATCTTCTTCGGCTTTGCCGCAGGCACCTTCCTGATACTCTACGGAGCATTTTCGCTTCTCAAGCGCGCCCACGCGGGCGACCTGCCCGGAAACCACACCATCTACATCGGCGGCAATCCGATTAACCTCCCCGTCGCGCCGGTGCTGCACGCCGTCGCCATCCTCATCGCGCTGCTCATCTCGCTTGCTACCGGCGCGGCCATGCAGGCTCAGTGGCCCACTCTTGCGCTTTACTGGTATGCGCCGCACTCCACAGGCCCCGTCACCGATCCCATCTTTGGACTGCCTCTCAACTTCTATCTCTTCACCCTCCCTGCCTGGCAGCTTATCGCCGGCTGGTTGCTTACCCTTTCTGTCATCGTCACCATCCTCGCGGTCGTGTTTCTTCTCGTCGCAGGCAGCGCCCGAGCCATTGAAACCCGCCTCAGGTCCCGCTTTGAATTGCCCTGGCGCGGCATCTCCTTTGCTGCCGGATTCCTCCTGCTCACCCTCGCCCTGCGCGTCTATCTCAGCCGCTTCGAGCAGCTTTTCGAACACCACACCATCTTCGATGGCGTCGCATACACCGGCGCGCATGTCACCCTTGGCGGAATGCTCCTGGTCTGCGCGGCTCTCATCCTCGGCGCGATGATCGCCATTGGTGCAGCTCTCTTCAATCCTCGTGGACTCTGGCTCGTCGCCGCTGTGGTACCAGCAGCTCTTTGCTACGTCGCTCTCGGCATCGTCAGCTGGTACGTATCCAGCTTCATCGTCAAGCCGAATGAACTGGTGCGCGAGCAGCCCTACATCGTCAACAACATTGAGATGACACGCCAGGCCTACGGCCTCGACCGTTTCACGCAAACCGAATTCCCTGCCGAAACCACCGTCGGCGCAACCGATCCCGCCAACAACCAGCCCACCCTGCAGAACATCCGCCTCTGGGACGTGCAGGCCCTCAAAGACACCCTCCGCCAGATCCAGGAGATTCGCACCTACTACGACTTCCCCGACATCGACATCGATCGCTACACGATCGACGGCGCGCAGCGCGAAGTCATGCTTGCCGTGCGCGAGCTTAATGTCAACAAGCTCCCCGAGAGCAGCCGCAACTGGATCAATGACAAGCTCATCTACACCCACGGCTACGGCATCACCATGAACCCCGTGAACGGCTTTACGCCCGAAGGCCTGCCCACGCTGATGCTCTCAAACATGCCCGTTCAGAGCACCGTCGCCGGCCTCAACGTCACCCGCCCCGAGATCTACTTTGGTGAAATGACCAACACCGACGTCTACGTGAAGACCCACCAGCAGGAGTTCAACTACCCCGAGGGCCAGACCAACAATCTCACCTCCTATCAAGGTGAAGGCGGCATTGTTCTCGGCGGTTTCTTCCGCCGCCTGCTGCTCGCCTTTGATCGCGGCGACATCACCAAGCTCCCCTTCAGTGACGATGTCAACTCCCAGAGCCGCCTGCTCATGCGCCGCAACGTTCGTGACCGCGTCGCAGCACTCGCGCCCTTCCTCACCTTCGATCAAGACCCCTACATCGTCATCGGCGAAGATGGCCGCCTCAACTGGGTCATGGACGCATTCACCACCTCGGACACGTATCCCTATTCCAGTCACTACGAGCTGAATGGCACCTCAATAAACTACATGCGCAACAGCGTCAAGGCGGTAATCGACGCTTACGATGGCACCACCACCTTCTACGTCTTCGACAACAAAGATCCCATTCTGGCTGCCTATCGCGGCATCTTCCCATCGCTGTTCAAAGACGCATCCACCATGCCTGCCGGCCTGCGCAAGCATGTGCGCTATCCCGAAATGCTTCTCCAGTTGCAAGCCGAGGTCTACGGCCTCTACCACATGACCAATCCCGAGGTCTTCTACAACCGCGAAGACCTGTGGACCGTTGCAACCCAATCCACCGGACAGGCCGGTGGGCAAGCCATCCAGCCGATGGAGCCAAATTTTGTTTTGATGAAGCTCCCCGGCGAAACCGGCCTTGAATTCGTAGAGATTCTGCCCTTCACGCCTTCCAACCGCAACAACCTCATCGGCTGGATCGCCGGACGCAGCGACGGCGCAAACTACGGAACGTCGGTGGTCTACGACTTCCCCAAAACCCGCCTGGTCGACGGCCCGCAGCAGATTGAAGCGCGCATCGATCAAAACGCGCAGCTCTCCGGCCAGCTCACTCTCTGGAATCAGCAAGGCTCGCGCGTGCTGCGCGGCAGCCTGATCGTCATTCCCTGCGGAAAGGCGCTCTTGTACGCCGAGCCCATCTACCTGCAGGCCAACAACAGCCCCATGCCGGAGTTGCGCCTGGTCGTCCTTGCCCTTCAGGACCGCCTGGCCTACGCGCCTACCTTTGAAGCAGCACTGGCTTCTCTCTACGGCTCTGAGTCGTCGACCCTCAACAGCAGCGAAGCTCCTCCGCCCGCACCAGTTCCCGGAGCGTCAAAGGCTGCTGCAACACAACCCGCCTCCGATCTCAACGGACTCATCTCCCAGGCAAGCAAGGATTTTTCCGATTACCAGCGCCTCACCTCGGAAGGCAAGCTAGCCGAAGCCGGCCAGAAGCTGGATGATCTGAAGCGCGTCCTCGACAAACTCGACACTCTTAAGCGGTAATTCAGACGGGGTTATCCAGGAAAACAACGGGTGCCCCCGGTCCCTCGCTCTTGGGGAGCGGGGATATCAATACGGCGGCTGGTAACCCAAGTCTGACCCATCCAAATGATTGGGCGCCCCAGAGCCTGTCCTGAGATTGTCGAAGGGTCCGGATTCTCGGACCAGGGGATGAAGTCAGCTCCGCAGCTTGGTGAGCAAATCCTGCGGATGCACCGGCTTCGCAAGGATCTCAAACTCGTATCCTTGCGCTCGCGCTTTTTCCAGCAGATCGGCCGTCGCCGCCTGGCCTGAAAACAGCAGAATCTTGATATTGGGAAGCATCTCCCTGATCCGGATGGCCGCGTCAATCCCGTTCAACTCGCCCATGATGACGTCGGAGATCAACATATCTGGGCTGAACACCGGAACCACTTCGAGCGCTTTCTCGCTGGAATACACCGCTCGCGCCTCAAAGCCACTCTGGTTCAGGATCATGGCCAGCGTATCCGCGATCACCCGTTCGTCGTCGGCTACCAGCACCTTGGGTTTGGCTATCGTTTCAGGCATACTCTCCTAGACGTGAATCAGGTTCGCCGGGACGGCATCAAACTGGGGAAATTTACCGGCCCTGGCATTGAGGAATCGCCTGCGACTCTGGCGGAATCGATTTCCAGAATGATACGCTCTGTTTGGGCAACTCCATGCAACAATTTTAACCCGGCGCAGTGGGATAACCGAAGATACCTTCCCAATCCCCCCTGCACCCAGCGCGTGACAATTCATCTGGCAGCAACTGACCCTCAATACACTGGCAACATCAACCGGTCGCAACTTTGGCGCCCCAGTTTAATCCGGAGAACCCTGCATGCAGGAAGCGGTCATCCCCAACCAGCCCACCACCGCCGCGGCTCCGGCAGTCGACGCCATCATTCGCGCCGAAAAAATCGAAAAGTACTACGCCCAGCCCAGCGAAAACCGCATTCAGGTCATCTCCGCCACCGACCTTTCCATCGTTCCCGGCGAAATTCTCGCCCTCCTCGGCCCGTCCGGCTCCGGCAAATCAACCATGCTTCGCATGCTTACCGGCCTCTCAACCCCCTCTGCCGGCCAGGTCTTCTGGCATGAAAAGCCTATCTCCGAAGTCGAAATCAACGTCTCCATCGTCTTCCAGAGCTTTGCCCTGTTTCCCTGGCTCACGGTGCTTGAAAATGTCGAAGCGCCCCTCCAGGCCCGCGGCGTAAGCCCCGACGAGCGGCGCGAACGCAGCATGAAGATGCTTGACACGGTAGGTCTCGACGGTTTTGAAGCCGCATATCCCAAAGAGCTTTCCGGTGGAATGAAGCAACGCGTCGGCTTTGCCCGCGCCCTCGTGGTCGAACCCGAAGTCCTCTTCATGGACGAGCCTTTCAGCGCCCTCGACGTGCTGACCGCTGAAAACCTCCGCTCTGAATTATTGGAACTGTGGGCCAACAAAACCATGCCCACCAAGGCCGTCTTCATCGTTACCCACAACATTGAAGAAGCCGTCCTGCTCGCCGACCGCATTATCGTCCTCGGCCGCAATCCCGGCCACATCCGAACCGACTTCCGCGTCCAACTCGCCCAGCCCCGCGACCGCAAGTCTGATGCCTTCACCAACCTGGTCGACTACATCTACAAGGTCCTCACCAGGCCCGATGTCGCCCCCACCCAGGCCCCCGACCATCAGCATCCTGAAACCAAGGTCCGCGACCAGCGTCAGATGCATTACCAGATGCTGCCCCACGCCCGCCCTGGCGGCATGGCCGGCCTGCTTGAACTCCTCCTCGATAAAGGTGGACGCGACGACATCTACCGCCTCGCCGACGACCTGGCCTTTGAAATCGACGATCTGCTTCCGATCGTCGACGCGGCCCAGCTCCTCGGCTTCCTCAAAATCGAGGAAGGCGACGCCGCCATCACCCCCAGCGGCACCGAGTTCGCCAATTCCGAAATTCTCCGCCAGAAGGAACTGTTCCGCGACGCCGCCGTCGAAAACGTCCTCCTTCTGCGCCAGATTCGCCGCGCGCTTGAATCCAAAAGCGACCATTCCGTCCCCGAAGACTTCTTCCTCGACATGCTCGACGAGCAATTCAGCGAAGAGGAATCTCTGCGCCAGATGGAAACCGCCGTCACCTGGGGCCGCTACGCCGAAATCTTCGACTTTGACGCAGGCCGCCGTCGTTTCGTCCTTCCTGACGCGCAAGATGAAGAAATTGCCGCAAGTGAGAGTGAAGAGTGAATTTACAACATCCCCTCGCCCGCACTCTCGTCACCGCGCGCACCTGGCCCTTCGTTATTGACGTGGGCGTGGCCACCTGTGGTCTCGCCATCTTCTTCGCCATCGTCAGCACGGGAAGATACTGGCTCAGCAAACCCGCGCCTGTCGTTGAAATCTCTCACTCCATCGGCGCGCTGCCTCTCTACGCCTTTTACTCGCTGGTCCGCATCGGGCTCGCTTATCTGCTCAGCCTCGTCTTCGCCATCGCGTATGGCTACATCGCTGCCTACAATCCGCGCATTGAGCCCTGGATGGTTGCCGTACTCGACATTCTCCAGTCCATCCCCGTACTCAGCTTCCTTCCCCCAGTCGTCCTGTTCATGGTCGCCCTCATTCCCGGCCACCAGTTGGGAATCGAGATGGCGGTCATTCTCCTCATCTTCACCGGGCAGGTCTGGAACCTGGCCTTCAGTTTCTATTCCTCGCTTAAATCCATCCCAAGGGAGATGGTTGAGGCCTCGCGCATCTATCGCTACTCCGCCTGGCAGCGCTTCTGGCAGCTTGAAATGCCCTACGCCACCATCGGGCTGGTCTGGAACTCCATCGTGTCCGTCGCCGGCGGCTGGTTCGCCCTCATTGCCTGCGAAATCTCTCCCTTCGCCAACTACACATACCAGCTCCCCGGCATCGGCAGCTATTTGCAGGTTGCCACCAACTCCGGCGATTACAGAGCGCTGATGTTCGGCATCGGCACCGTCATCCTCATCGTTGTCGCCACCGACCAGCTGGTCTGGCGCCCGCTCATCGCCTGGAGCGACAAATTCAAATTCGAACAAGTCGAGTCTGCCGACAGGGTGAAATCGCCGATTCTCACCCTCCTGCGCCGTTCCAACCTGCTTAGCTCCCTCCCCAGCCGCGTCTGGACAAGTATCGAGGAGCCTATCTATCGCCGCCTCTCCCAGACCCAGGAATGCCGCATCGTCCATCCCGTCGACGAAGAAAAATCCACCCGTCCGTCCCCGGTGCTGTGGATGATCGCCATCGCGGCCGTGGCAGTTGTCGCATGGGGAGCCTTGCAAGCTGTCATCATGCTCCGAACCGTCACCTGGCCGGATTTGAAGCTGTTGCTTGAAGGCGCGGCAGCCACCTTTGGCCGCGTAAACGCAGCCCTGCTCATCTCGGCCGCATGGACCGTCCCCGTTGGCGTCGCCATCGGCCTCAATCCGCGGCTATCTCGCATCGTGCAGCCCACCGCCCAGGTGCTCGCCTCCATCCCCGCGACGGCTTTCTTTCCCATCATTCTCATCGGACTGGTCAAGATCGGCGGCGGCCTGGGCATCGGCTCCATCGCCCTGATGCTCCTCGGCACCCAGTGGTACATCCTCTTTAACGTCATCGCTGGAGCCATGTCCATCCCGTCCGACCTGCGCGAAGTCAGCTCGCTCTACCACTTCACCCGCTGGCAGCGCTGGACAAAGCTCATTCTCCCCGGCATCTTTCCCTACCTCATCACCGGCATGGTCACAGCCTCCGGCGGGGCCTGGAACGCGTCGGTGTACGCCGAATACTCCCACCTCAAAGACAGCACCCTGCAAACCATCGGTCTTGGCAGCGAGATCAGCTCCGCCACGGACAGCGGACGTTTCCCCATCATCCTTCTCGCCACCATCATGATTTCCCTCATGGTCGTCACCATGAACCGCCTGGTCTGGCGCCGCCTCTACCACCTTGCCGAAACCCGCTATAAACTGGAAGGCTGACGGGAAAGAGCGGAGGGTCCATGATTCGCGCATGCCTCATCGGTTTCGGCATGGCCGGCCGCGTCTTTCACGCCCCGCTCATCTCCTCGGTCGAGGGCATCGAACTCGCCGCCGTCGTCGAGCGCAACTCCTCGAACGCCGCCGCGCGCTACCCCGGCATCACTACTCACCGGTCCCTTGAGGCCGCGCTTGCTGATTCCTCCATCGATCTCTTCGTCGTTGCCACCCCCAGTGGCACTCACTTTGAGGTCGCCCGCCAGATTCTTGATGCCGCAAGGCCCGTAGTCGTGGACAAGCCCATGTCCACCACCGCCGGCGAAATCTCCCAGTTAATCAGACTGGCTGAGGCCCGCAAAACTCCGCTGATTCCATTCTTCAACCGTCACTGGGACAGCGACTT
>Ga0116135_1000243_pt1 | contig 29833 bp, 25 predicted proteins | sample June2015DPH_20_1_FD_89738 | JGI IMG/M metagenome (GOLD analysis project Ga0116135, IMG submission 89738) | Peatland microbial communities from SPRUCE experiment site at the Marcell Experimental Forest, Minnesota, USA - June2015DPH_20_10 | ecosystem: Environmental > Terrestrial > Soil > Wetlands... | reverse complement strand
TCGCGGTCGCGGTCGCGGTCGTCGTGGTCGAGGTCGCCGCGGCGACCGACCGGCCCTGCTAGTCGAGAGGCAGCATCCACACCTCGTCCCCCTGCCCCACGCGCAAAAACCCGGCGACGTCCCGCGGGAGCGCAACGCCCCCGACATCCGCGTCCCAGCGGGTCGGAAGCGCTCGGAAAAACGGCGCCTCGCTGCCTTCCACTGCGACGAGGGCACGAAGCTTCCAGACGTGGGAGGCGTCGAGCAGTCGGCTGATGGGGGTCTGGAAGCCGCGCTGGATCAACGTAACGTCATCGGTTGCTGCCGTAAAGTGAGGCCCTCCGTCGAAGGGATCGACGCGCCACGCGTAGCGGAAGCCCACCCGCCGCAACAAGCGTTCGACACCCTTGGTCCGTGCGCCCACCTTGCCGATGACGTCTTGCGCATCTTGCGGCAGGAGCGACGCGTAGATCGCCCCTTCGGGGAACAGTCCTTTGACGAACTCCTTATTTTTTTTCGATAGGCGATCCGCTTCGGCGTAGGTCATTTCCGTGAACTTGCGGCCGAGCGCGTCCCATAAGTGCGATGTCCCATCCGGCTCGAGCGGGGGCAGCAGCTCCGCCAGGAGCTCATCGCGAAACCACTCGCGATGCATTTTCAGATAAAGAAAGCGCACGTAGGAGATAAGCTGCCCGAGCCGTTCCGGCTGCTTGCGGTATTCGGGGTCGACGATGAGACCGCCAATCTCCGTCGGACCGTTGTACGAGTAACCGATCTTCAGGACGACGTGCCGGAAGTGCTTGTCGAGGGTGGCCGAGTAGCGTTCCTCCTCGGAAACGTCGACATAGATGTACGGAGCGTCTCGGCGGCCGAGCTGGGCGACGATCATCGACGCGCCGACGATTCGATCCTTTGCGAGATCGACGACGACGAACACGTACTCACGCCGACGCGGATCCTTGATGGCACCCGTAAAGCTCTTCTGGGCATGTTCGAGCAACCCGCGGATCTCTTCGCGGTCTGCTGGAAGATTGACCGTGTTCAAGTGCTGCGCAACTCGCAGAAGCTGGTCTTCGTCGGCGGGTGTGGCGCCTCGGATCTCGTAGGGCACGATCATCTGGCGGACACTCCCTTAGCAGTACGGGCCGTTTGCCGGGCCCGCGCCCTCGCCATGGTCTCGGCGGCGGTGCTGGTCTCCCGGGCCATGCGTGGTACATTTCAGTGTGACTCGACGCGTCGGCCTTCGTGCATAACTTGAGCGCGGGAAAGGGCGGCGAAGCTGCCTACCTGGGCTTTCTACCGTAAAAGCCGTCCTGAACGACCCATGCGGACGCGAGACGTCACCATCCCCCTCGGCCTATGGATCTGCGCGGCGATCTGCGCGCACTTCTTTTTCGGCACCGGCGGACTCGTCATCGCCAAGGTCCACGACGATCGTTCGGAACTCTGGAGGCTTTCGCGCGAGGCAAGCAGCCTCGCCAAGCAAGGCGAGCAGACGTTCGAGGTCTCCTTGGGTGAGCCGACCGACGAACCTCCCGGGGAGCCGCCGCCTCCTCCGCCCATCGCCACCCCACCTCCCCCCAAGCCACCGCCCGCGCCGACGACCAAGCCCGAGCCACCGAAACACGAGGACAAGCTGAAGGAAGAGAAACGCGTCCTGCTCGTCGAGAAAAGGGCGGACGAGAAGAAGCCGCCCGTCCACCCGGACCCCATCAAAGATCGGCGGATTGCCGTCGTTCAGCATACGAAGCCGAACCAGGACGACAACCCGACCGCCAAGTTCATTGCCGATCAGGCGAACCGGGTCAACGAAGAGACGCGGGCGACGATGACCTCGCACGATCGCGACGACGATCGGCCGACTCCCGCAAAAAACCACCCGGGGAGCGAAAACCAACCGGGCGACAGCGAAAGCAACCACCTCGCCAACAGCGAGGATCAGAAGGGCGAAAAGAAGCGCGCTCCCGGAGAGCGAGGTGACGACGTCGACGTGCAACACGAGCCACGGCTTCCCAAGCCCGAGCCGCGCCCCACGATGACTTTGGCTCTCGCCGCGAAGCCGGCGGCCGGGTCGCCACGGAATACGGCGGACGAACCGAAACCGTCCATGCCACAGGCCACACCGAACGAGCCCCAACCAGCGCCCGGCGGGGCCGTTCCGTCCTCACCGGACGTCGAGACCTCGCCAAACGGTGGCTGGACCTTCAACCCGGCCCAGCAGGGAGGCGCCGATGGGCTCGCGACGCGCCCGAACGCAGATACGCCCAGACCGACGCTTCCCGGAGGTAAGCTTTGGACCATGCCGGGCCTCGGCCAAGGTGCCCCGGCCGGCTCGTTCAATACCAATCTGAGCCAGGGGCAGATCGCGTCGGTCGTCGGCTCGGACAGCCTGCGCAAGCTGCGCCTCGCCGACGGCGAACGACGCAGGAGCGAGCATCGAGGCTCCTGGAGCGCGTCGAACTTCGAGCGCTGGCGCAGCGCGATCGAAAACTATGTCTCGAGCGTCAAGCCAGGCAACCAGACGTCGTTGAACGCGGCCGCCGTGCCGTTCGCCACCTACCTGAACGGGATGCACAATCGCATTCATCCCATCTTCGCCGAGTCATTTCTCGAATCGCTCGACGGATTGCCCCCGAGCCACCCCATGAACGATCAGCATCTCGTGACCCGGCTCGAGATCGTTCTCACGAAGGACGGGCGCCTAAAGAGAATGGGCATCGTTCAAACGAGCGGGATTACCGCCTTCGACATCGCCGCGCTCGACGCGGTCGACCGGGCACAACCGTTCGGGCCCGCACCGAGTGCCATCGTGTCCCCGGACGGCAACGTGTACTTGCACTGGGAGTTTCATCGCGACGAGGTGTTCGCGTGCTCGACCATGGGTGCGTCGCCGTTCATCCTGAACGTACCCGCGCCGGCCAGCGAGCCGGCACCGCAGCTTCCGACGACGCCCGCGCCGGGCCCGTCGAAGGAACGAGGCGCTCCCCCGCCCAGTCCGAACGACGCGCGCGAAGGGCTCATTCTGCACCCGCCGCCTCCGCCCTCGACGCAGCAATCCAAGACCTAATCGCTTGTCCCTGCGCTAGGCTCGGGCGCTGTGACGACCGCCGAGGTGACGCGTGATTCCCCCGCGGGCGAGCGCCGCGCGTTGCCGCAACCCGCTCGTGTCCCGCCGCGATCGCCGTTGCTCTCCTCGGCATGGCTTTTGCGTTCGGCGGCGTATGCTGCGGTCGCGGCCGGCATCGCCGGCGTCATCATCGCCCCCGGAATCGCCGGCAATGCGAGCGAGCCCGTGGTCGTCGCGATCGATCGGGGGTCGAGCATCCTTGCCTACTTCTTGCTCGGGCTTCTGGTCACGGTCACGCTCCGAGGATCGTTCGACCTCGTGCGCGCGAGCGAGGTACCGATCCTGCCGCGCGTGGCGCTCATCGGCGGCAGCGCGGCCATCGTGGCACTTTCGGCACCCGCCCTTCATGGTCGAATCCCCCCGCAGCTCGCTGTCCTCATCGCGTCCACTGCTGCGGTCGTATGTCTGGCGGGCGCCTATTGCGGAGCGCGCACGCCTCACACCCGCGCGGTCGCTGGCGTACTTTGCGCATTCGCGTTCGGCGCCGTTGCGCGGCTCGGAGCATGGGAGCTCGCCGCGCGAGCGGGAGAGACCGCCAACATTTCCCTTTTTGGTACGAGCCGGGGACTCGCCACGGCGAGCATTCTTTTCGATGCGGCCGGGCAACTGGTCGCGGTGACTTGGCTCGGGACGCGCGGCAAGTGGGGAGGGCAGCTCGCGTCATCGGCGGCGCTTGCAACGGCGTTGGTCATTACGTGGGGCGTCGCGAGTGGCGTGCACTCCGGCGCCTCGTTCTGGCAAGCGATCCTGCATTCCGCTCTGGCCGACGCTCCCGGCGTTCCTCCGCCATTGGGGCTGGACGCGTTGGCGACGTTTCTGGTCCCGGCCTCCCTCTTGCTAGCGCTCGTTGCGGCTGCGCAAACCCGCCAGATCGTCGCGATCGTATCCTGCATGGCGCTCGCTTTGGTCTGCCGGGGTGCCTTCGACGCCCCACTTTGCGCGCTCTGCGCGGTGGCCGCGGCACTTTGGACCGCGCTCGCCAGTATGGACGAGCGCGCCATGTGGCGAACGCTCATCGACGATCGAAGTCGGCGCGCGGCGGAGGAGGCGGCCTTGGCCGTGGAGGGAAACGGCACGCGGGGTGGCGGCCCCGTGTCTTGACATCATCGCGGGGTGGCTGTAGCCCCGGCGCCCTGATGTTCGGCTTCGCCGGCCCAACCGGGTGTGCCGCTTGCCAAGCGGGGGGAGCCGCCCTACATGGGGATGGGTCCGGAGCGAGGTTCCTGCGAGCGTGGCGCATACGGAATTCCCAGTGACGGTAAAGGCTTCCGCCCCGTGGGAAGTGCCGGTGTCCAAAACGAGCGTGGCGCCGTCACGCGGTCGCTTGGGTCCGTTCGTTCGCGACTTGATCGCGCTTACCAAACCGCGCATCACGGCCCTCGTTCTGCTGACGGAGGCTGCCGGGATGCAGCTCGCGCCGGCAAGCGCCGGACCGCGGGCGCGTTGGCTGTCGATCATCGGCACGGCTCTGATCGTGAGCTCGGCCAACGCTCTCAACATGTGGTGCGAACGGGACGTCGACGGGCATATGAGCCGCACCCGGAACCGGCCCCTGCCCGCGGGCCGTTTGCTGCCGGACGTCGCGCTCGCGTTCGGGCTTGCGCTCGCATTCGTCTCGGTTCCGATGCTCTTTCTCGTCAACGTTGCGACGGGCCTTCTCGGCCTCATTTCACTTGTGGCGTACGTCGCGGTCTACACGCCTCTCAAGCGACACAGTCACCTGGCGCTCCTCGTGGGGGCGGTGCCGGGAGCCATCCCGCCGCTGTTGGGATGGACGACAGCGACCGGAAGGCTCGGCCTTGGAGGCCTTTTGATCTTCCTGTTTCTGTTCCTGTGGCAAATCCCGCACTTCGCCGCGATTGCCCTTTTTCGGGTCGACGATTACGGCCGCGCCGGGCTTCAGGTCGTCAGCGTCCAACATGGCGAACGCGCGGCACGTGAGATGATTGCGCTATGGACCGTGCTGCTCGTGACGTCGTCGCTCTTGTTCGAGCCTTTCGGAATGGCCGGGCCCGTATACGAGCTGGCAGCTCTCGCGGCGGGGGTGGGGTTCCTCGCGCTTGCCTTTCGCGGGCTAGGTGGCGGACCGCTCTTCGACGCGAGACGGTGGGCGCGGCGGGTCTTTGCGTTTTCGATTCCGTATCTGGCGGTGCTTTTGCTCGTTCTAGTGGTCGACCACGCGCCCAAGTGAACCCGAGAAACCGGGAGCCATTCGAGCGACGATATGCCCGTCGCGTCGACGACGAAAGGATGCTGCCCAACGGCGCCCACGGGCCCTTCGTTGGGCGACTGACGCATTGAGAACGAAAGGGCGTTGAACGCGCTCTCAGGCCTTCGCTTCGTCTTTGGGGGTGGCCTTCTCAGGCAGCTGCTTCGCCGCCTTCGAACTGTCTAGCTCGTCCGCCTCTTTCAAGCCCTGCTTGAAGTTCTTGATGCCTTGCCCGAGGCCTTTGCCAATGTCGGCAATCCGACCCGCGCCGAAGAGGAGCAGCGCGACAAGCGCAATGAGCAGAATTTCAGTAGCGCCGACGTTGCCCATGGCTTTACACCCTTGAGTGTGTGCTAGCAGCTCGAATTCGGATCGGCAAGCGCTGCAGCTGCGAGGCGAGCCAGGCCGCGAGGGGTGTACATGCGGCGCTCCCAAGGGGCACCACGACGAACATCGCAGGCCCGGCGCCCGCCCTTTCGAGGATACGCATGAGCCCGAGCGCGACGAGCGGGCCGGCGGCGCCGAACGCCAGCACACCGAGCCGATTTCGAAGCGCGCCTTGCAACACGCGATACGCGCTGAGCGACGCCGCGATGCAAGCGCTCAGCGCGAGCACGACCGCGCGCACAATCGGCGGGACGCTCGACGCTTGAGCCCATGGCGCCATTCCGTGCACGGCGAGGGACGTGACGCGCACGGCCATCGACGGCGGGCCAGGCAACAGCACGCGCGCATCGTTGAGCTCGACGGCTCGAAAGTCGCCCGCGATCCGGGCGTCACGGGCGGTGAGGATCGCGGCGGACATCGGACCCGGCAGATTCCCCACGAGGCGAGGTGGCTGTCCTTGGACGCACAGCCAAGTGAAGTTTGTGAATGGAACGGAGTACGTGGTGGGCACGCGGACCGCGGCGCAGGAAACTCGCGCCCGCTCCAAAAGCTCCGTGGCAACGCGTCCCGGCGCGCTCGCGTCACGCCCGTACTCGAGCGCGACCCCCCCGAGCACGATCGCGAACGCTGCGCCTTGCCACGCGAGACGCGCCACGGTGGTCCGCGGTCTCTCCCCCAGCGTTTGCAGCGTGAGCGCCTCACCGCTTTCGACGAGCCGAAAGCACGCCAGAGACCATCCGATCGGCCAGCCCAAAAGCAACGCCGACTCGATCGCGACTGCGGCCAAGCCGCGCGCGAACGGCGCCGCAACCGGCCACGGCACCGCCGGGTCGAGCAACCAAGGCAGAACGCGGACAGCCCCCGCGACCACGCCCGCCAATCCAATCGCGAACGACGCGACCATGACCGCTCGGGCCGAGGCGTGCGCAAACCGAATCACGAGACCTTCAAGACGACTTTGCCGAAGACTTCGCGCGCCTCGAGCGCACGATGGGCTTCGCGCGCATCCCACAGCGGCAGGACCCGGTCCACCACCGGCCGAAGCCGGTGCGTCCGCACGTGCTCGAGGATGGTAAAAAGCGCGCTCTTGGGCCCCATTGTCGACCCGAGGATCTCGATCTGACGGAAGAACACGTGACGCAGATCGATCTTCGCCTCGAACCCCGACGTCGCACCGCAGGTCACAATCCGCCCACCGCTCGCGACGGCCATGACGCTCCTCGTCATGACGTCGCCCCCCACGTGCTCGATGACGACATCGGCCCCACGCTTTCCCGTGAGGCGGCGCACCTCGCCCACGAAATCCTGTGTCGTATAGTTGATGACTTCGTCGGCCCCGACGCCGCGGGCGCGCTCGGCCTTCGCGTCGCTTCCGGCCGTCGCGATCACCCGTGCACCGAAGAGTTTTGCGATCTGGATCGCCGCACTCGACACACCGCTTCCCGCCGCGTGCACAAGCACCGTCTGGGCCGGCTGAACACGGGCCTTCTCGACGATCATCTGCCAGGCGGTGAGAAACACGAGCGGCACGGCGGCGACCTCCGTGAACTCCATGTCGCCCGGCCACGGCAACACGTTCGTGTCCGGCACGACGACATGACGGCTGTAGCCCCCGCTCACGTGCTCGCCCAGAATGGCGTATTCGCGACAAAGAGTGTCCTGCCCGCCCAGGCAGCGTTCGCAAACGCCACACGATAGGCCAGGACTTATCACCACGCGATCGCCCACGGACACGTGACGCGCGCCCGGCCCGAGCGCTGCGATCTCGCCGACGACGTCGCTGCCGAGCCGATGTGGATAGTCGAGCTTTCGATTCGGCAGACCGCGTCGCACCCAGACATCAAGATGGTTCAGCGCAACGGCGCGTACGGCGACGAGCACCTCGCGGGGGCCCGGATCAGCGAGATCGAGGGTCTCTCGCACCAACACGTCGATGCCGCCGTGTGCGCGCAGGACGACAGCCTCGGTCTTCATCGCGCGTGGAGGGCGAGGGCTGCGGTCTTCATCGCGCGCGGAGCGCGCGCGGAGGGGGTGGCGCCGATCCGCGTGCGCGACGGCCGGCTCGAGCGTCCTTCATGCCATGAGCTCTCGGCTGTTGCGCGAGGCGCCGTCGAGCGCCATCACCGCGTGCGATAGACAAAGCGTCAGCAGCACGACTCCACGATAGACGACCTGAACGTCGTCGACGTCGACGTCTCGGCAGGGCGAAAGCGAATCGCCCTCCCGCACGACAGAATCGACAGCGGCGTTGACATGTCCGTGGACGAAAGCCAAAAGGTTTGGCTGTTCGATCGACACAACATCATCCAAATCAAACGGCTCATCGCCCTGCGCCCCGCGCAGCTCTTCCTCAAGCTCGATGGCCTGCTCCGTGGCCTCGAGGACATCTTGCGACACCTCGCGCAATCGCGTCGATCCAAACGTACGCTCGAAAGCGAGCCAGACCGCGATCGTCAAAAAGTATCCGAGCGCCAGCGCGGTGTCGTCGAGCGGGCGAGACAGTAGCCGCGACAGCGCGTCAGCGAGCTGAGGCTGCGTCGCCTCGAAGCGGTTGAATGCGCGATCCAGTTCCTCGCGCGCACCCGGCGAGTCCTCCGCGAGCTCCCTTTCAATGTTTTGCAACGTGTGGGCGTCGAGGACAGCGTACCGCGGTACCGGGCGGATCGCCGCACCTCTCACCCACATGTCACGCATGCTAGCAGGGCAGGCGCTCTCAAGGCGACGGTGATTGCACGGCAGCTCGGCCGCCACGAGCAAAGCTCGACCGGGGGGCCCTGTTGGCGATCGAACCGTCGTCCCGAGCCTCCCCACTTCTCAGCCGGGAGCGTCGTACGTTCTCAGCTGGGAGCGTCGTACCCCATCTGCATCAGAGCTCGCACCGTCCAGGCGATCCCTGCCGCGACGAGGATCCCCATGAACAGCACGCCCCTCCCGAGAGCACTCGCCGCAATCGGCTCGGTCCCGAAGTGGCCGTGGAATTGCGCAAATGTGCCGCTCACCGAGAGCCGGTGAATCACGAACGGAAGCGACACCGTCGCGATGCCGCCGGGCACGGCCATCAGGGCGACCAGCAAGCCGGTGCGGCGCGTTCGGACGGGGCCGACCGCGAGCCAAAAACCTGCCACCACCGCCAGCACCGCGAGCAGCACGAGCCCGAGGTCAATGGCGCTCGGAACCTGCCGGGGCGACACGAGGTAGAGATAGGACCAATCCCCATGGAATGCGGCGAAATATCCGACCACGGGGAGCCAGACGAAACTCGCAAAGGCCACGACGACTGCAAAGGGACGCGACAGCACGATCGGACCCTCGTTCGAACCCAAGGTGGGCGAGGCCACCCAGGCGAGAGCGGCACCAATGACGAGCCCGAAGAGGTGAGCGAAGACGATCGGCATGCCGCGGCGACCCTTCGAAGGTAGGTCGGGCGGCATAGCGCGTCGACTGCGCCGGACGCAGTGCTAGGCTCGCGCGCGGATTGCGATGAATCCTCAAAAGCTTCGCGAACTTCTCGATGGCGTGCGCCAAGGGGCGACCAGCATCGACGATGCGCTCGGCGAGCTGCGCGACTTGCCGTACGCCGACCTCGGGTACGCGGCCGTCGATCACCATCGAGGACTCCGGTTGGGCTCCCCCGAAGTGATCTTCGGTCAAGGAAAGACGGCCGCGCAAATCGTGGGGATTGCGCGCGAGCTGGCGCGCACCGGGCAGAACGTTCTCGTCACACGTCTCGACGCCGACAAGGCGAGCGAAGTGCGCGTCGCTCTGCCCGAGTTGCGCTACGCGGCGCTCGCCCGCGTCGGCACCTTGGAGAGCGGCCCGATCGTGCCTTTGGGCGCGAGACCCGTCGCACTCGTCAGCGCCGGGACGGGCGACATGGGCGTCGCCGAAGAATGCGCCGAGACGCTTCGCGTGCTGGGCGTCGCCGTTGAGCGCGTCTACGACGTCGGGGTCGCCGGCATCCATAGACTCCTTTACAGGCGCGACGTGTTCGACCGAACGAGCGTCGTCATCGTCGTCGCCGGGATGGAGGGGGCCTTGCCGAGCGTGGTCGGCGGAATGGTGGCCGGACCGGTGATCGCGGTGCCCACATCGATTGGGTACGGGGCGAGCTTCGGGGGCTTCGCCGCACTCGCAGGCATGCTGGCGAGCTGCACGTCGGGCATCGTCGTCTGCAACATCGACAACGGATTCGGGGCGGCGTACGCGGCCGCCCGCATCCTGCGCACGCGAGAGCGTTACTAGGGGCCGACCATGGGCCACGAAGGGCACGACCACCCAAGCGGAGATCCCAACCGCGAGCACGAGCACAATCCCGAGCACGAGCACCATCCCGAGCACGAGCACCATCCCGAGCACGAGCACCATCGCGAGCACGAGCACGACTCCTTCGATTCGAGGCACGATCCGGCGATCGACCCAGAGCTCGGGCGCGGATCCGGCCGCGGCAAGGTGCTCTTCTTGGACGCCCCGAGCGGACTCGCAGGCGACATGATCATCGCGGCCCTCGTGGACCTCGGGGTGCCGGCCCAGACGATCTCCGAAGCGATTGCGGCGCTACCGATGGCCGGATTTCATCTGCACTTCGGCACCCGGACCCGCAGCGGCATAGTCGCGACGTCGTTCGACGTGCACGTCGATCGGTCCCAACCGCCTCGCACGTACGCGAGCATTCGAGCGATGCTGGAGAACGCTCCGCTCGACGACGACGTTCGGGCGCGAGCCATGCGCACATTTCATCGGCTGGCCGTCGCAGAAGCAAAAGTTCACAGGAGCCGCGTCGACGAGGTCCACTTCCACGAGGTGGGCGCCGTCGATGCCGTCGTCGACGTGGTCGGAAGCGCGGCCGCGCTCGCCTATCTCGCAGCGGATCTATTCGTGTCGCCGCTGCCCATGGGGCGCGGCTTCGTCCAAGCCGCTCACGGCGCATTGCCTCTGCCCGCTCCGGCGACCGTCGAGTGCCTCGGGGGTCTGGCCACGTACGACGCCGGCATGGACTTCGAATTCGTGACGCCCACCGGCGCCGCCATCGTGGGTGCCCACGCTCTCGGCTCGTCCCGATGGCCGCCGATGGCGCCGGAACGCACGGGATGGGGCGCGGGAACCGCCGATTTGGCCGATCGGCCGAACCTACTTCGCGCCGTACTCGGAACGTCGCTCGCGATCCCCCGAGCCGCCGAGACGATCGCCACCCACGCCGTGTTGGAATGCAACATCGACGATGCCACCGGCGAGTTGGCCGGCAGCTGGATCGAGTCGCTGCTCGGCGTCGGCGCCGTTGACGCGTGGGCGGTTCCGATCACGATGAAGAAGGGCAGGCCCGCATGGACGATCTCGGCCCTGGCTCCCATCGATTGCGCCGACAGCGTCGCCCACGCCATGCTGCGCGAAACGACGAGCCTCGGCGTGCGGCGTTACGATGTCGCGCGCGTCGAACGGCCACGAACCCACCACCGAGTCGACACGATTTACGGCCCGATCCCGGTGAAGGTCTCGGGCGGACCGTTCGGTCCCGCCCTGGTGAAACCCGAGTTCGAGGCGTGCGCCCACGCCGCACGGACTCACGGCGTCCCCGTGCGCGAGGTGCTGCGTGTGGCCGTACTCGCCGCCTCCTCGCTGGCGGAGCGCTGACCCCTGCCCGATCCTCGAATGCCGTGGGTCGTGCCGGCCTGCGGCTCGCATTTCCCCTTGCAGGTTCGATATGCTGTCGTTCGCGCGCATCCACCGACCCGAGTGGTAGAGCGGTCCAACGCGCAGAAGGCAACACAGGCGACACCATGAGCGCATGCACGCAATGCGGCACCGTCGTCAAATCGTCCGACAAGTTCTGCAGCGTCTGCGGTACGCCCATCCCTCGGTCGAGCGCGGCGGTGGATCCGATCGCCTACGGAGCGGGCGCGACCGCGTACTCGGCCGGGCAAGGCGGCCCGGCCGGCGGCTATCCGGCGACGGGTCAAGGCGGTGCGGGTGGTGGCTATCCGGCGACGGGCCAAGGCGGCGCGGGCGTCACCGTACCGGCACGCTGCCAGCTCGGCCACGAGGTCGCACCGGGCGCGAGCTATTGCGGACTGGGACACCCGATTGCCCTCGAGCCGATGCACGTGAACGACGCGTACGGCGGATACGGGCAACCTGGCGCCGCTGCCCCGCCTTACTCGCCCCAACGGCCCGCCGCCGGCCCCTATGGGACCCCGGCTCCGCCCCCCCCCTACGGTGGGTCCGACCCGGGGTTTGCGGTTCCGCCCCCGCAAGCGGCGTACGCGTCCGCCTTCGGGACGCCGGCGGCGCCGCCGGCCGGCCTAGCGCCCCTCGCTGGATACGCGCCGGGGGCGTCCTACGGCGGCCCCGCGCAGCCCTTCCCGTCTCCGTACGGCGGACCGCCACCGCCGGCCCCGTATGCGTCCTTTCCCCCCGACGTCGCGCGTGAACCTGCGCCGCCCAAAGTCCTCCGCGGCTTTCTCGTCGCGTACGGCGCCAACCCGAGCGGCGATTTTTGGCCGCTGACGGCCGGGCGCCTGACCGTCGGGCGTTTCGGGACAGGCGAGGGGCTCGATATCGCGCTGCAGGATCCGACCATCTCTTCGCGCCACGCAGCGTTCGTGGTCGACGGCGCAAGCGGTACGATCACGATCGAAGACACGGGCTCCACGAACGGCACATTCATCAATGACGAGCACGTCGGCTACGGCGGTCGGCGCGAGCTGCGAGATGGCGATCGCATTCGCTTCGGCGGATTCACCACCGTCGTAAAGGTGATCGGCCGCGTTTGAATCGAGAGTACCGTGCGTTGTCGAACCGACGAGGTCTCGAGGAGATGACCCGACGACTTTCCCGTTTCGTCCTGCTCGCCCTGCTGTCGGTGCTCTCCGTCGCCCTGGCGAGTGACGCGTTCGCCACGCCCGAGGCGCACATCTTGCGCATCGACCCGCGGGCCGGAATCAAAGACGGCAAGCCCACGCTGACGACGGTCGTTGAAGTCGTGCAGTTCAAGCGACTGAGCGACGCCCTTCAGCCGTGCGCAAACGCTACTGGGGCAGCCACGCTTTCTTGCTGGAGCGATCAGCTTGAGAGGGCCGGAGCGCTCTGGGAGCCGTTCCCCTTCCCCGAGCAAAACGCGCATTTGCTCGTCAAAGTCTCGGGAGAGGATCAGCTGACCAAGTTCGTGGACAAGACCCCCTGGGGCAAGTCGAAGGACCCGAACGTCGGCACGGCATGGCTCGTCGCCGTGGACTCGTCGAGCAGCATGGGTGCGCGCTTCGGAGATGCCCGCGCCATCGCTCACGAGTTCATCGAGCAGATGCAGCCGAACGATCTCATGGACCTCATGTTCTTCGACGACGTGCAGGTCGTTCGCGACACGACCTGGAAAACGTTCAAGCAGCGCGCCGAGCTCGGAAACGCGCTCAACGATTTCAAATCGACGAGCATCTCGCACGGACGCGATCGCGCGCTCTTCTCCGAGATCAAGAGCATGACGGTGGACGCGTTCGGCTCCCTGGGCAACTCCGATCAGCCGGCGACCGTGCCACTTCACCAGGCGATGGTCGTCCTGTCGAACGGCGCAGGAAGAGGAGACCCCGAGAGCGCAAGTCCGAGCGCCGACATCTTTCACCAGTATCTCGACCGGGGGCGTTTCCCCGAAGACAACACGTCGCTGCCCAAGACCCCGCTGCCGGTCGTGTCCGTCTGGCTTCCGAACAGCGCAAGCCTCACCGAGAGCATCTATCGGAACAACGAAGCGCAGTTCATGCAGTCGCTCGCGAACCCCGAGATCGGGGGATTCTTCGACATCGTCCAAGAGGGCCAGGGGGACAAAAAAGCGAAAACCATCATAGGTTTGGTGCGATCACGCTTCAACGCCATGTGGCTCGTTCATTGGACGATGAGCTGCATCAACCCGAGTGTCGAGCAAACGTTCAATCTCGTCTTCGAGAACACACACCCGACGATCGCGCCCGACGGCACGTTCCGAGACGTGCCTATCGGGATCGACCCGACCCAGTGGCCTCTGGACGTCGACGTGGTCCGAACGCTCAAAGCGGCGCAAAGCGCGCCGCTTTATCCGGGCGGGCAGTTCAGCGTGTACGGCGACTTCTGCTGGGGCGGAGACAAGCAGCGAGCCGAAGCGTACTTCATCCCAGCCGGAACGAGGTCGGTCGCGCAGGCCAACACCCGAGACCCCGAAGTCGCGAAGAAAGCCATGCGAGAGCTTCAGGCCGAACACATGCTGGGCGCGGCGGTCACTACGGGCGACGGGTTCGCGACGTTCGTCGTACCCGACGACGACAAGGTGCTCGAAGGGGCCGGTGACAACGTCGTCGCACGATTGGTGGTCTACGACAACAAGGCCCACCGGGCCTCGGCGGTCGACAACAAGAGTGTGCTGACGCTCAAGGCGACGAAGAAGCCCCTATCGGCGCCGCTCATCGCCGGGATCGCGGGGCTTCTCGTCGTCATCGTTCTGCTCTCGATCGTGCTCGTTCGCGGCGGAGGCGGCGGGCGAAGACGATCCGCCATCACGCCGCCGCCGGTCGGCTACGGTGCCATGCCACTCGGCTATGGGCCCGCGCCAGGGAGCGGAGCCTCGGGGGGCTATGGGCCCGTCGTACCGCATGGCGCCGGTGCCCCCCACGGAGGCTACGGCACAGCTGCGCAAGGCGGCGGTACGCCGGGCGGCTACGCCCCGGCGGTCCAAGCCGGATTGCCACCCGGATACGGTGGACCGGGAACCGGGTACGGAATGCCTCCCGCCGACCCGTTGGCCGCGACCTCCGCGCTCCCGAGCGCGGACCAACCGGTCGGCCTGCAGGGCTTCATGCACGCGTCGGCTCCCATGCCGGCACCACCTGTCGCTGGGCCGCGGGACCCGGCGGCCCACGGCGCGGCGCCGAATCTTCCGATCGTGCAGGTGCGCTGTCCCTCGTGCGGCATGACCACCATGGCGACTCCGGGCCAGCCCTCGGTATGCTTCTCATGCGGACAGCCTCTGCCTCTCGAGGTCATCAAGGCGAGCGCCGGCGCCCAACCTCAAGGCTTTCCTCCCACGGGAGCGCTCAGCGCTCAACCGCTCGTACCCCCGCCGAATCCGTACGGCGCGACCCCCTTCGCGGCGACCGGCGCCACGCTCCGAAGTACCCATTCCCAGTTCACGATCCGCGGCGGATCGGAGGTTCGCGTCGGCCGCGACCCGGCTCAGTGCTCCGTCTTCCTCGCCGAGCCGCGTGTGAGCGGAGTGCACGCGACGCTGAAGTTCGAAAGCAGTCTACTCATCGTGCGCGACGAGAACTCAAACAATGGGACATGGGTATCCGGAAGCCGGATCCCGCCCGGCGTCTGGACCCCAGTGCCGCCTGGGACTTCACTTCGCTTCGGTCCCCTCGAGTTCAACGTACAGCTCGATGGATGAAGGAGCCTGCCATGCAGCCGGTCCCGACCCTTCCGGCGGTCGATTACGGCCAGCGCTCGGACCCGGGTCGCGACCCTCTCAAGCAGATCAACGAGGACGCGTGCGGTCGAAGGGAGACGCGCTTCGGGCACTTGTGTGTCGTGTGCGACGGGATGGGAGGGCATGCAGCGGGTCGCGAGGCGGCCGAGCTGGCGCTGTCGACCATCGTCGAAACGTTCGATCACGCGGCGGACGGATCCCGGCCGGCCGAGGTCCTTCGCGCCGCGATCGAAGAAGCGAATCGGCGTGTGCATGTCCTTCACACGAGCGAGATCGGGCTAGGCCGCCCCGGCTGCACCGTCGTCGCGACCCTCACCCACGGCTGCGGGACCGAGATCGCGCACGTCGGAGACAGCCGCGCGTACCTCGTGCACGAGGGAGAGATCTTCCGGCTCACGCGGGATCATTCGATCGTGCAGGAGCTCGTCGACCGGGGCCTGCTCATGCCGAATCAAGCCATCCATCATCCCGAGGCGAACCGCATCACGCGTGCGCTCGGCATTGGACCCGACGCGGACGTCGAGCTTCGCACCGAACCCGTCCATCACGTGGCCGGCGATACGTTCGTTCTGTGCTCGGATGGTCTATCCGATTTGGTCGACGATGCCGAAATCCTGGGCGTTGTCGCCAACGAACCCGCCGCGCAAGCGGTTGGCCGGCTTGTCGATCTCGCCAACGCACGGGGAGGACACGACAACGTTACTGTGCTCGTCCTGCGCACCCGCGAAACCGCCGGCCCCGCTGCGGCCGGCGTTTTGCCCACGATCGCGGACACGACGACCACCCTACCGTTGGCCGTCGCTCCCACGGCGCCCCAACCCGCTACCCTCGTCCAACCGATACCGTCCGACCGAGCGCCCCGTTCGCCACCGGTGCGGCCAGTCGTGCTCGGCGCGCTGGTCCTCGCGTCGATCGCGATTGCTCTTCTGATCGGCGTGCTGACCGTTCGCGTGACCGAACGCAAGGGCCAGCGCAACACCGCGATCGGTCCGCCCAACGGACTCGGCGGAGGCGATACGGAAGCCGAAGCGCCGGCGGCGCTTTCACCCGAGCACGTCGTCATCCCTGCTTTGCCGGTCGGCGAGCCGATCGCCCCGCTGGAGCCAACCCCGTCGGAACGCAAGAAGCGAACGCGCGATTAGAGAAACGGTCCCCCGCCGACCTCAGAGGCCTCCGTAAAACTTTCCGAACGCCCTTGCGAGCATAAGCGACATCAGCAAGGCCCCGAGCCCGAGCCCAACCACGTGCCTCGTCGGGCGCAGCTGGAACGGGCGGCCGTCGCGCGAGTTTGCCCGATCGCGATCGACGTCCGCGCCTAGACTGTAGCGAATGTTCTGCCGCGCTCCGCTGGCGTTCGCTGTCGCCGCGCTGTTCACCGCTGCCGGTTGCCAGGGGTCGAAGCACACCCGAGTCGCATCCTTCATGAGACCCCAGGTTCCGGCAGGTTTCACGGAACAGACGGGCAGCGGCTGGCGCATCGCCGTTCCATCCACCTGGACCAACGAACCTCAGCCCGAGGGTAGCCCGAGCGGTCTCTGGGTGGCCGCCGATCCCCAGGCCGTCGACGACTACCACGCAAACGCGATCGTGGTCCGAGAAGCATTTCCAAGTGAGTCGTACGATTATGCCCGCGCCAGCGAACAATTGCTTCGGCGCGATCCGCGAGCGACCATCGAAAGCAACCACGACGACGTGGTCGACGGGGACACGACGATGGTCGTCGAAGCACGGTGGGCTCCTATTCCGCCCGCCTCGGTCGCCTATCGCACCATGCAGGTCGACCTGGCCTCTCGCGGCACCGGTTACGTCGTCACGTGTTCGGTGGCTGCCACCGCGTTCGAGCGCTACCGATCGACGTGCGACGCGATCGTGCGCTCGTTCGCCATCGAGCGCTGACGCGACCGTTCGGCGTCAGGGTCGCAGCACGCCGACACGGGCGACGCCGGGCGAACGGACAAACTTCGGGCGGTCGCGTTAGACTCGGGACGTGAACAGCGCGCTCCACCTTCTCGTTGCCCTTTTTGCCCTAGATTTCGGAATCGGTTGCGTGGGTCTTCAGCTCACCACGGTCAAGACGGCCGAGCAGCGGCCAAGCAACGTGGCAGTCTATTTCAAGGTCCAGACCGAAGTGGGCGGTCCCGTTGCTGGACTGACGGCCGACCAGTTTCACATCTACGAGGACGGGCAGCTCGTTTCGCGATACGAGAGCAAGCAGACGATCGTCAACCCCGAGGTCGCGGCGGCGCACTACACGTTGCTCCTGGTCGACATGAGCGGCAGCGTGAGCGGCAGCGGTAGCCTCGACAGTCTCGTGCAAGCGGTCAGGACCTTCACCGATCGGATCGAGAAGCAAGAGAAGGTCGGAGTCTATGCCTTCGACGGCTCCCCCGACCTGTATCCGATCGTGCCATTTACCGACCAGCCGGGCAGCGCCAAAGCGGGGATAGCGCAGCTCTCGACGTTTAAGCCGCGGGACCCGAGCACCAACTTGAACGGAGCCGTGGTCAAAGCACTCGACGAGCTGGACGTTGCGCTGAGCCGCGCTGCCCAACCGTTGAGATTCGGTACGCTGGTCGTCTTCACCGACGGTACCGATCGCGCGAGCCGCGTTCCGGAGGCCACGATGCTCCAGCACGTTCGGGAAATGCCCTTCGACGTCTTTGCGATCGGTCTGGGGGGCGAGATCAAGCCATCGCGCCTCGACGCGATCGGAAAAAGCGGCAAAGCCATGGCCGCCGACAACAATGCCATCGTCAAAGCGTTCGATGAGATCGGAGCACAGATCGACGGCCGAACGCGAAGCTTTTACTTGCTCTCGTATTGTTCGCCGTCACGCGCCGGCAAGCACGACGTGCGCATCGAGGCGGCCCTCCACGACGCAAAGGGTCACGAAGTTCGATCGGGGAGCGTGACGAGCGAGTTCGACGCAACGGGATTCGCCCCCGGATGCGATCCGAGCACGCCACCGAGCTTCGACGTCTCAAAGGGGGACGCGCTGAACGCCGCTCGGCCGCCTGCGGCTCGCGAGCAGCCAATCCCCGCCGAGAAGGAGAGCAAAAAGGAGGCTAAATCGTCGCACAAAGACGCGTTGCCCCCGCAGCACGCGCCCCCGGTAACGCCCCCGCCGAAGGCGGCTCCCGCTTCCAAGCCGCACCCGGCCAAAGCTCGGCCCACCGATTCGACGCCGACCGAGTCGCGCCCCGCCCCGGTGCCGACGCCGCCACCGGACTTCAACCCGTGAACGATTGAACGGCATCCGCCACGACGTCCCCGGTGATCTTGGACAGCAGGATCCCGTTGCGATCGTGTCCCGTCGCGAGAAATAACCCAGGCAGCGGCGAGGCCCCGACGAGTGGCTGGCCCGATTCCGGCCGCGGCCTAAAGTTACACCATGTGGCTGCCAATTGCGCCAGGCCTAGCGACGGAACGCACGCCAACACCCCCGAAAGGATGGAGTGCACCCCCGCGGCGGTCACCTCCCGGCGAAACCCCACGTTCTCCGTCGTCGACCCGCACACCACGCGGCCATCGCCACGCGGAACCAGGTATGAGCCAGCGCCAAAGACGATCGTACGGACTCGAGGGGGCCGTTCGTCGAGAAGCACGAGCTGCCCGCGATTGGGGCGCACGACGGGAACTGCCGAAGGCACGCCCGAGACCAACGACGACCAGCTTCCGGCCGCAAGCACGGTCGCATCGGCCCGCGTCTCTCCATCGTCGAGCCGAACGCCCACGCAGCGATCGCGCTCGACGAGCAGCCTATCCACGGTTGTCCCGCTGCGAAGGGTCACGCGGTCGCTGCGCGTGAGCATCACTGCCAGCGCGCGCAGAAGGGCGGGCGGGTCGACCTGCGCGTCATCGGGGAAGTGCGCGGCCGCTGCGAAATCGGCGCCCAGCTCGGGTTCGATCGCGCGCGCCTCCGCTCCGCCGATCAACGACGCGGTGAGCCCTCGCTGCGTTTGCCACGCGACTTCACGGGCCAGTTCGCAGTGCTCCGCTTCGTCGCGCGCCACGCAAAGCACGCCCGAAACGCGGTGCCCCACGTCGATGCCGGTTGCTTCGCGGAGCGCGCGAGCCCAGGCCGGCCAGGCGTCGCGCGCTCGAACGAAGATCGCCGCGTCGGCTTCTCGCCCCTTCAGCTCGGCTTGTGCACCGAGGATTCCCGCGGCCGCACTCGACGCTTCGGCCCCCGGCACCGCACGCTCGAAGACCACGACGTGCACGCCTCGGTCGGCGAGCGACAGCGCTGTCGTGCATCCCATCACGCCGCCCCCGATGATCGCGACTTTCACGGAGCGGCTCACTTCACAGGTCGAGCGAGCCGCGCCAGAACGACGGCGTTCCACGCGGCGAAGCCCAAAAACATCGCCCAAAGCAGAACTGCCCAGCGCTCCTGGGTGGGCTCTTCCCCATCGATGAGCAGAAACGCGCTCGCCCCGACCCGCATCCGCGTCGTCTCTTCGATCGCGCGGGCGATGCCGCGATGACGTGGCCCGACCTCGTCGAAGCGAACGAGCCGCCCGACAAAGGCCCGAGGTGGTTCCCATCGACCGCTTTCTTGACCCGACCGGACTCGGACCTCAACCCACACGCCGTCGCCTTCGGTACGGCCGGCGATGGGCAGGGCTCGAAATGTGTCCTCTCGAAGCGGTCGCTCGTAGCGAATCCCCCCCGCGGCGCCGAGCAGCCCCTCCGCTCGGATCAGAGCGTTGTCGTGCGCGGCCAGCGCTTCTTGCGTCGCCGTCCGCAGATCAACCACCCCGGACGGGGTTGCCGACGCAAACGCATAAGCAGCGTCGCGCCGCAGCAGGACCGCCATCGCAACGGCAGCGACGGTCCCCGCGACGAGCACGAGCATCGCGAGCCACTGCCTGACCCGCGGAGGATCCGGCAAGCTGACGAGCTCCGGGTCGACTTGTTCGCCCTGGCGGGAGCCGCCGATCTCGAACGGGGACGGAAGAGAGGGCATTTCGCGCGGCACGCGGGTCGCTCCAACATAGCCGACACCGTCTCGATCCGGTTGTTCCCAAGACCCGAGCAGTCCGAAGGGGGGACCCGGGGTCGCGAGTCGGGGTCGAGGGTCGCGGGTCGGGGTCGGGGTCGCGGGTCGTGCTCGAGGGTCGAGGGTCGAGGTCGCGGGTCGGGGTCGGGGTCGGGGTCGGGCTGCCGATGGATCGCGCTTGAAGGCTGCGTTGCCGAGATCCGATTCTTCGTCAGCGAAGGTTCATTCTGCGAGCGATAGGGTCATCGTCCTCGCGGATCCCTGGGGCCGCGAGCCCGCTTCGCGTTGACATGCAGGGTACCGCATGCTTTAAGGCGCCCTCCGGATTTTCCGCTGGCTTTCCAGCCGGATGCTCGGTTCTTTGCCATGAACACGTCGCCCACCATTGCCGCACTCGAGTCTTCGCAGTTGCGAGCGGACCTGCCCGACTTTCGCGTCGGCGACACGGTCCGGGTTCACTATCGAATCGTCGAAGGCGACAAAGAGCGCACGCAGGTGTTTCAAGGCGTCGTCATCAAGCGGCACAGGGCGGGCGCGCGGAGCACGTTCACCGTTCGCAAGGTAAGCTTCAACGTGGGTGTGGAACGCATATTTCTCTCCCATTCGCCGCGGATCGAAAAGGTCGACGTCGTCAGCAAGGGCGTCGTGCGCCGGGCGCGCCTCTTCTACCTGCGTGACCTTGCGGGCAAGGCCGCGCGCGTTCGCGATCAAAAAGACATCTGAGCCAAGAGGGGCCGCGGCGGCCTATCCGCTGCGAGGGGGGAAGCGCTTTCGCATCTCCCGCGCCCAGCGCGCGTCTTCGTCGAAAACATCGCCCGCCAACATTGATGTGATGGCCCGGCGCAAAAACGGGTGCTGCGGCTCCGCGAAAATATACGATACGAGGTCGGACGCGTAGAACGCTTGGACCGCCCCGACGAAGAGATCGACGCCGGTTCGCAGTTCGCGCTCCCAAGCGGCAAACCGTTCGGGGCCGAGATCGCCGGCACGCAGGGACTCGTCTATGGCATCCGCGGCTCGCAGCGCCCCGGTCATCGCGAGATGCGCCCCAGTCGAAAAAAGCGGATCGATGAAGCCCGAGGCGTCGCCGAGCGCCAGCCACCCCTCCCCTCGTATCGATCGCACGCGAAAGCTGAAATCCGCGGTTGCGAGCGGCGGAAAAAGCGACTCGGATCCCTCGAGCATGCGGGCGACCGCCGGGGTACTCGCAACCGCATCCCTGAAGAGATCGGCCGGGCCACCGATGGAACGACGCTCACGCACCCAGGCCCCCGACACGACCGCACCCACGCTCGTTCGGCCGTCGGCAAACGGAATCAGCCAGAACCAGCCGCGGTAAGCGCCCTCGCCGAACACGACGATCTGGATGTCGCCTTCCCGATCACCGACGTCGCGCCAAGCACCGCGCACTTGAGTGTAAAGTGCCGTTCGATCGAGCCCTGGGATGCGCTCGAGAGGTCCCGCTGCGCGCGCGACCATCGCGTCGCGTCCGGTGGCATCGACGACGAACCGCGCTTCGATCGATCGGGCCACCCCATCGGGCCCGCGCGTCTCCACTCCGACGGCCCGGGATCCCTCCACCAGGACGCGCGTAACCTCCCACGCCTCCCGCGCATCCGCCCCACACGATTCGGCGCATCGGAAGAGAAGCTCGTCGAACTGGTCGCGCGGCACCTGGAAGGCGTGGTCCCATCTCGCGTCGAACGCTTCCGCAAAGGAGTATCGCACCGGTCGCCGTGCGTCCGATCCATCGACGAAGCGGGCCCCCCGTTTGATGAGGAAGCGACCGGGCATTCGGTCGAGGATGCCGATGGCTTTGAGAACACCGAGGCTCTGGGGCAAAAGCGACTCGCCCAAATGAAACCGCGGATGCCGTTCTCGCTCGAGAAGCACGACGTCGCGCCCCAACGCAGCGAGGCGCGCGGCGCATACGGAGCCGGCGGGGCCGCCTCCGATGATCGCGACGTCGACGGCCGTCACTCCGCCGGCTTGGGGGGCGGGCCAACCTGGATTCGCTCGCCCATGTAAGCGCCGATCAACGTCAGCAAAATGCCGATCGCGGCAAAGATAAGATACAGAAATACCGGCATCGTACGAACCGTCTGGCTCTGGATGAGCAAGAACGTCGTCGGGATCGCCACGAGCAACGAAGCGACGGCCGGCTCGACGAACGTCCGACCGGGCGACACCATCCCGACGAGCAAGCCCCCGAGAAACCATACGGGAACGCAGATCAACATGCCGTTTTGGCCCTCGAAGTCGAGCATCGGCATGACCATGGGCAGCCCGAACACGAGAGCGCCGGTCAGGACACCTTGGACGAGAAACGCGATCGCGAGCCAGCGAACGCTCACGCCCTCCTGCTGGTAACGACCGGCGAGCTCATCTTCGCGCGAGCGCTTTGAACGGGCCAGCTCCTCCATCTTGGCGCCGCAGGATGCACACCGCGACGATCCCGGTGGGTTTCTTTGAAAGCCACACGACAGGCAGGTGACCGGCTTCGCGACGGGCATTTGCCATCAGGGTACCGCCGCGGCGCACCACCCGCCAAGCGCGAATCGGCTCAGGGGGGTTGCCGAACGACGACCCCCGGCCCCGACCGCGAACCCCTATCCCTGCCCCCCCTACCTTGACGGATCCGCGGCTGGAGCTATCGTTGGCGCCCGCCTGAAGGAGCCGTGGGCCCTCGAACGCCCACCCGTCCGTTTCGCTTGTGGACGGCGCGCACCGACGGGCCAATGAGCCGCGGCTTTCGAGCAAGCGGCACGAAACGCGCGAGCGAACGGGAGCGCAGATTGCATGAACATCCAGCCTGGCATTTTCGGCCGCAAAGTCGGCTCGACGCAGCTCTTTGAGCAAGACGGAACCGTCACCCGGGTCACCGTCATCCAGGCCGGCCCCGTCGTCGTCGCCGGCAAACGGACGATGGAGAGGGACGGCTACACGGCGTTGATCCTCGGCTTCGAAGAGCGCAAGGACAAGCACACCAGCAAATCGGTCGCGGGGTTCTTCAAAAAAGCAAACACGTCGCCGAAGCGCCTGCTCAAAGAGCTCCGATGCGACGCCGAATTCGCGGCCAAGTGGGAGATCGGTCAACCTCTCAAGCTCGATGAGATTTTCCAGCCGGGCATGAGGGTCGATACCCGGGGCACGACCCGCGGCCGCGGCTTCACTGGAGTGGTGCGTCGCTGGGGCTTCGCCGGCGCAGTGACCACCCACGGCACCCACGAGTACCGTCGGCATCCGGGATCGATCGGAACGAACATGACGCCGGGGCGAACCCTGCCAAACCTGAAAATGGGCGGACAGTACGGCAACGAGACCGTGTCGATTCTCAATTTGAAGGTCGCGCGAGTTGACGCGGAAAAGCATCTGCTTCTCCTTGCGGGAGGAGTTCCCGGAGCACGCAACGGCTTCGTTCTCGTCCGCCAGGCCGTAAAGAGCGCCAAAAAGTCCACGAAGCGCTAGCGCGCCTCGATTTTGCGGTCCGATCTCGGAATGTCGGCAGCAACGGGGATTTCGACGAAGCGTCTAGAACGTTGACGCGCGCGCGCGGGCCGTCAGACTCACCGTTGCCATGCCGGCGCGCCGAAACCTGTACGCCAAGCCGGACCACTTCACGAGGGCTGCGAAGCGAGCGGGATTTCCGGCACGCAGTGTGTTCAAACTCGAAGAGATGGATCGGCGCGCACGCCTGCTGAAGGCGGGCATGCGCGTGCTCGACCTCGGCGCTGCTCCCGGCAGCTGGGCGATGTATGCCGCGGAGCGCATCGGTCATGGCGGCAAGCTTCTAGCGGTCGACCGCGAACCGCTGGCGATCGCGCTCTCGGCAAACTCCTCGTTCGTGCAAGGCGACGCGCTGTCTTTGACGAACGAAGACCTCGGCCGCTTCGCACCCTACGACGTGGTGCTGAGCGACATGGCACCCAATACGACCGGCAACCGCGTCACGGATCAGGCGCGCAGCTATGAGCTCTTCATGCGGGCGCTCGCGGTGGCATCCGCCCTCGGCGCGGCTGGGGGCTCGTTCGTGGGCAAGATCTTCATGAGCGACGACTTGCCGGCGGCGCGGGCGGAGGTCCGCCGATGGTACGAGTCGGAGCGGCTCATCCGTCCCGAGGGGACGCGTGCGGCGAGCACCGAGATTTTCGCTCTTGGCTCGAGGAAGCGGTCATGACTGGCGCGAGACCACCGCTGCTCGCGCAGCGATTCGTACTCGAGCGCGAGGTCGGCCGAGGTGGAGTGGGCATCGTGTACCGCGCTCACGACCAGATGAGCGGACAATCGGTCGCGCTGAAGGTCATTGCGCTGCCCGGCATCGACGCCGGCGAAGAAGCACGCTTCCGGCGCGAGGGGCGATTGCTCGCCGCCCTGCATCATCCGGCCATCGTGCGGGTCGTTGCGTTCGGTCAACTCGACGAAGGACAGCCCTACGTCGCCATGGAGTGGCTGGAGGGCGAGGACATCGCACAGCGCCAGCGGCGCGCTCCCCTTCCGCTCGGCGATTGCCTGGGGATCGTCGCGCAGGTCGGAGATGCGCTCGCGGCCGCGCATGCGGCCGGGATCGTTCACCGCGACGTCAAGCCGTCCAACGTCATCCTTCTCGGCAGCGCACCGGGACAATCCGGCCCGTTTCAGGTCAAGCTCGTCGACTTCGGCGTCGCGTCGGCCGCGGACTCGAAGCTCACCCGCACCGGTGCGATCGTCGGAACTCCCGCATACATGGCGCCCGAGCAGGCGCGCGGTGACGGCGAGGTCGATTCGCGCGCGGATCTTTACGCCCTCGGCGCGACCCTTTTCGAGATGATCACGGGGCGGCCCCCGCATGTGGGCCCGACCCCCATTGCGATCCTCGCGCGTTTGGTCACGACTCCCGCGCCCCGGCTGGCCGACATCTATCCGGACGTGCCGCGTCGCCTCGACGAGCTCATGGCGCGATTGCTGGCGACCGCCCCTTGCGAGCGTCCGTCCTCGGCCTCCGAGGTCGGCCGCGAGCTGCGCGAAGTAGCCGATGCGCTCGGCTCCGACTCGAACCGGCGACCCCAGCTCGAAGGCGATTACCAGGCGACGGCGGCGAGCTTGGCGACGACGGGCAAAGGCGGTGGCACGCGCCTGGTGACGACGATTGTCGCCACTCAGGTCCCCAAGGGCGCACCGCGCGCTCGCCTCCTGACGCATCTGCGAGCGCGCGGCGCGGACGCCACAGAGCTTGGCGGCGACGCGATCGTCTGTCATTTGGGGGTGCGCAAGGCCCAGGGCGATGAAGCCGGGCGAGCGCTCGATTTGGCGCTGCGCATCGCCCGATTGAGCGCGACGGTAGGCGTTGCTACCGGGCGCACGCGCATCGATCGGACGCGACCTACCGGCGAGGTCGTCGACCGGGCGGCGGCGCTCGCGCGCGACGCGCAACGCGGCCAGGTGCTGGCCGACACGACAACGACGGAGCTGACGAGGGGACGCTTCGAGTTGCAGCTGAACGACGACGGGAGCGCCGTGGTCGGCACGCCCGTGCGCGGCCGGCGCGAGACGGCCGGCGGCGCGCCGTTCGTCGGACGGCAGGCGGAGCTCGCGCAGATCGTCGCGGCATTCGAACGCGGCGTCGACGACGGTACCCCGATCGTCGTTACCATTACCGGGGCGCCCGGGATCGGGAAAACACGCTTGCAGCGCGAAGCGCTCTCGCGCATCGCAAGCCACGCGTCCGCCCCCCGCGTGCTGCTCACCCGAAGCGAATCGTTCGCCCGCAACCACGCCCTCGGAGCCGTCGGCGACGTGGCCCGCGGACTCACCGGAATGGCGCGAGGCGCCCGAATGGATCAGGCGCTCGAAGCGACCGACGCCCTGCTCGCATGGACGCGCGTGCCCTGCTCGGTCGCCTCGCGCGAGCTGCTCGCACGCCTCGTTACGAACGAGGTTCTCCCGCATCTGGACGACGCCCGTGGCTCGAGAGACGCGCTGTGGCTGGTGCTCACCGACATCACCCTCGGCATGGCCAAGCGCACCCCTCTCGTTCTCGTCCTCGAGGACGCGCAATGGGCGGACACCGAAAGCATGGCTTGGATCGATCACCTCCTGGCGCGAGCGAGCGGCCGGGCCCTTTGCGTGATCGCGGCGGCGCGCCCGACTCTCTGGCGCGACGATCCCGCGCGCTTCGAAGGACGCGACCACGTGCGCATCGAGCTGCGGCCTCTGTCGCGAAGGCACGCGAAGGCCATCGCGGTGTCGATCCTCGGCGACCGCGCGAACGGCGACCGCGGCGAGGCCCTCGCTGACTCGATTGCCCAGCAATCCGGGGGACTGCCTCTCTTCGCCGAAGAGCTCGCGCGGCTCGCCGCCGCCGGACGCAATGCGTCCGACGCCCCGACCATCGAGGCCGCGATGCAGGTGCACCTTGACACGCTCGACGATTCCGGACGGGACGCGGCGGCCAAGCTTGCGGTCTTCGGCCACGTGGGCTGGGACGTGGGCCTTCTGGCGATCGGCGTCGACCGCGCGCCCGACGCCGTGCGCGATCTCACCGCCGCCGAGATCCTCGTCGAGCAGGCTCACGCGCGATTCCCAGGGACGCGAGAATTCGCATTCAAACACGCGCTGATGCGCGAGGTCGCTTATGCATCGCTCGGCGAGGATTTACTGCGCGAATGCCACCGGCACGCCGGGCGGTGGCTCGCAACGATGGGCGAGGACGACGCCGTCGTGGCGCGCCACCTCGAACTCGGGGGTGACGGGCTCACCGCGGCAGGCTACCTCGAAAAAGCAGCCCGACGATCTCTCGCAGCGCACGCGCTTCCGGAGGCCGTGGCGTTCGCCGAAAAGGCGCTCGCGTTCGCCGAGGACAAGCCGACCCAGTTTGCGCGCGCGCAGCTCCTCGACGAAGCGTGGAACCGGCTCGATTTGCGTGCGGCAGAGCGTGACACCGCGGTGCGGGCGATGGAGGAGTCCGTCCACGACGCCGCGAGCGAGGTGCGAGCCCGCGGCGCGCGCGTGCGTTACCAGGACGCCGCCGGAGGCGGACCCGACACGAGCGCCCGGCTCGATGAAGTGCGGCGCGCAGCCCGAGATGCGTCCATAACGGATGAAGAAGCGCGGTGCGCCGCAGCCCTGGCTGCCCGTTACGCGTACGCGGGCGAGCTCGATGCCGCCGAGAATGTTGCGGGGCTCTTGCTGACGCTTTCCCGGATTCACGCCATGCCGAGCGCCGAAGTCGACGCGTGGCAGACTCTCGCGGTGGTGCGGCAGGCCAAAGGCGAGGTCGGGGCCGCGCTCGAAGCTCGATGGAGCGCGGCGCGTACCGCCAGTGCCGCGGGGCTCAAGACCCGCGAGGCGATGCTCACGATCAACGTGGGGTTCGCGCTGACGACGGTCGGCGCAAGGGCGGAGGCCCGCGCCGCGATCGAAGGCGGCATCGCGCTCGCGCAGGCCATCGGCTCGCCGGGTGTCGAACGCCACGGCAAAATGATTGCTCTCTGTTGGGCGGCGACCTTCGGCAGTGACGCGGCTCTCGACGCCGCGCTGATGGAGACGCGCGCAACGGCCGACGCGGCAATCGCCGGGAGCTGGGTCCCTCACGACCGCGCCACCTTGGGAATCCTCTTTTATCGGGGCATGGAGATCCTGCGATCGAACGCGTCGGAGGCGGACGCTCGCACGCTACTGCGCACTGCCACGCAAGGGTATCGGGCGACCAAGATGCTCGACGTTCTGCCGGTGGCACTCGGCCTCTGGGCGGAGTCGGAGCGGCGATGCGGCAATTCGGAACAGTCGCGGGCACTCGCGCGCGAGGCGTCCGGGCTGTTCGACGGCGGATCGCCGAGCCTGCTCAACGAGACGCCGGTATTTCTCGCACTTCATGATGCGTGCGTCGACCTCGGTGACCTGGCCGAGGCGCGCCGCGCGATCGCGCGCGGAATGCCCCGGCTCGTGACGCGCCTGCGGGGCCTGCGGGCGACGCCGTACTCCAGGGCATTTCTAACGCAACTCGCGCCGAACGTCGGGCTCATCGCGGCGGCGGAGGCGTATGGCCTGATTCCGGAAGAAGTGAACGAGGCTATGGTCGCGGATGTGACCCGCTCGGAAGGCCCCCGGGGCCGGGCAGACGGCGCTACTATCGTCACCCGATGACCTCGACGAGAGCGATCCCGCTGTTGCTGCTGCTCCCGCTCGCCGCCTGCGACCAACCGGACACCCGCGCGCCGTCGCCCTCGACGACGGCATCGGCCGCGCCCTTGGCGAGCGTGCCTCCGTTGCCGACACCACCGGCGCCCCCTCCCGCACCCATTTGGAAGAAAAAGCTTGCCACCGAGTGCCCGGCGCATCCGGCCACCGTCGACTTCGGCGACGACGCGACGCTGGAGCACGAAGTGCGGCGCAAGCTCGGCAAGGACAAAGGGCCGGTCACCGTTTCGGATTTGGCACTCGTCAAATCGATCAACCTGTCGAGCGCGCAGGGCAGCGTTCAAATTCACCAGATCGACCCGTGCATTTTCCCGATGTTCACGTCGCTCAAAGACCTCTTCTTCGGACCGGGCGAATACGAAGATCTGACGCCGATCCAGAAGCTCACGACACTGGAGTCGCTTCGTGTCGCGAGCAGCCCGGTCAAGGACCTGCGACCGATCGAGGGGCTCAAGCGCCTCGACCGATTGGATCTGGCTCACACGCTCATCGGAGACGAAGAGTTGAAGTCGGTTGGATCGCTCGTCAACCTGACCGAGCTCATGCTGGACGAAGATTCGATCTCGGATTTGACCCCCATCGCGAATCTGAAAAAGCTCGAGCGCCTCAGCATCAAAAAAACACAGGTGAAGAACCTGGCGCCGTTGGTGTCGCTCAAGAAGCTCAAGTTTCTCTACATCGCCGACACGCCGGTGAGCGACATCACGCCCGTGCAACCGCTCATGGCGGGCGGGATGAAGCTCGTGCAAAACTGAACGGCGGGCTCCTACGATCGCGCGAGAGCGCGAAGAGCGGTCGACACCACCCACACGTCGACGGCGCCGAATCGCACCCGGGTCGACGTGCCGCGCTCATCGATCACCTCGACGAGCGCTCCCTCGGGGAGCGAGGTTGCGCCGGCAAGCATGATTCCACGTTCGTCGGTCGGTCGGACTCCGGGCGCAACGACCACCGCTTCCCTTAGCTCCAATCGGTCGTGGCGCGCCGCAAGCGTCATCGCGACCGCGAGCGCGAGCGCCGGCACCGCCACGCCGGCCGTGACCCCACCGCCGACGCGCAGGCGGGGCCCGCCGACCCGAAAACGAATGAGCAGCCCCGCGGCGAGAGCCATGGATGCCACCACGCACAGCACCGCCCACGCCTCCTCGCTCGCGAGCCCCGCGACCGCACGAGCGAGCGACCGGCCGGCATCGACGTCGGCGGGTTGCCCTGCGCGCAGCCGGCGCCGCGCCACTTCGCTGCGAACGGCATCGAGCGCGCGCGAGGCGTCGTCGATGGTCCGTCGATCATGCGACAGCCCTCGCGCTTCCTCGAAACCTTGAGCCGCGCGGCCGAGATCACCGGGCTGCTCGGCGCCGATGTGCACGCGCAGTGCGTACGCCAAGCCCCGATCGTAGCTCGCGGTCGCGTCGACCCCGCCCTGATCCGCAAAGGCCTCGAAGGCGTTGATCGCATCGCCCGCGCGCCCGTTGTGTAACGCCTGGATGCCCTGAGCGAAAAGGCCAGCCGCTT
>Ga0116135_1000240_pt1 | contig 30208 bp, 22 predicted proteins | sample June2015DPH_20_1_FD_89738 | JGI IMG/M metagenome (GOLD analysis project Ga0116135, IMG submission 89738) | Peatland microbial communities from SPRUCE experiment site at the Marcell Experimental Forest, Minnesota, USA - June2015DPH_20_10 | ecosystem: Environmental > Terrestrial > Soil > Wetlands... | reverse complement strand
GTTATCAAACAAGACCAACCTCAGCATTCGAAAGAACGATGGCGACCGAAGGTCTGCCACAATCGCTTTCAGACAAATTTCGATTCGCCATCGCAATCGTATCGATCAAAATAGAACGATACCCATGCGCGCGGAAACCCCTTGGAGCATTTCAGATGCTATACCACTAGCTGGCCACTAACCTAAAACCGTCTCTGAAGCCGCCTCCGAGAGTTGTTGCCACAGTCGCTGCGCCGACAATGCCGGATCATTTTCGATAAACTGAGGCAAGCGGCAAGCAAGCGCGCACCGACCGACCGCGAGAGCGTCGAACATTGCTCTGAGGCTCGCTTCTGAAGGTTCCACGGAAACCCCAAACCCACCCGCGGCCTCAACCATTGAAGGATGTGATCCATGGAGTACTGCGGCCCCGCAAAGTTGGGCTTCAACCAGCGGCATCCCAAAACCTTCGTAGATCGATGGCATCATGAACACTTCGCATCCGGCATACAAGGCTGGCAGGTCATCATTGGGCACAAAGCCCAGACGTCGAACCCAGCCGCTTTTCTCGGCGTTTGTGACCTTCGCACGAATGCCACCGTCGTTCCATCCATCTCCACCGGCTAAGACCAAGACTGGTAGTTCTACGCCACTTCTTCTTCGGTCAATATATGCGGTAATCAACGCGGCCAGGTTCTTTCTTGGCTCCAACGTTCCTACCGTCAATAGAAAGCTCTCGGGCAGTTTGTATTTTGCCAGGATTGCATCGGATTCAGATTTTGTCGCCACGCGGAATCGGGACGAAAGCAAAGGGCGTATAACCGCATCGGCCCTTCGTCCATACGCGGTTTCCATATCGGCGGCTGTTGCCTTGGAGACTGCAATCACTCGATCTGCCAGGCGTACCGCGCGCGGTTGTAGCAGACTTCTGCTCCATTTGACCAATCGTGCTTGAGTGTGAGGCGCAAATACGTCTGCCAGGTCGTGCACCGTGAGCACGGTCGCAATTCCGCGGAGCTTGTAGGGAGGAAGATACCCGTTAGTCCCCCAAAACGCTTGAATCTTGTTCTTCCTAAGCAGCGGACCGAGTTCAATTGTGTGCCACAGCGGCCCGCGCCACTTTGAGGGCGCCGACTTAATCGTCACGTTCGGCATATCGCTAAAGACAACTGACGTGTTCCCGAAGAGTATAAACTCGACCTGCGGATTCTGCTCGCACATAGGACTCAGAAGCGTGGAAACGTAGTTGCCCACCCCCGTACGGCCAGGACCCAAGGGAGATGCATCTACGCCGATTCGCAACAATGGTTCACTCATGCTTCGAATCCGATCATACTTTGATCTTATGTGCTGTGGTTACTGCAAACGGAAACGTACCTAGAGCAGTGATGAGCTGTCGCAGTCAAAGGCATTTATCGGAGTCCTATTCCACGGTGCTCCAAGTACTGACGGGTAGACTCAAAACGAATGAAAACTTGCGTGAAAACAGCCCCGATTTGCTAAGGCGCAGGATGGCTATCGGGCCAGGAGAGATCGAATGAGAGGGTTCGTTCCTACTAAAGTCCCAGATACGAGGATTTCCGGTTTATTTGCGAAGTTTCTTGACCGCATCGACGATAATCGGCGGTGTAACCGCGCGCAGAACGTTCTTGATTGCGCTTTCCTTCGGCTCCTCGACGCCCGGCCGATGTTGGAAGAGTGTGGAATGGGCATCTGAAACCTCCTCTTCAGGGCGGCCATTGGAATAGTAGTAGGTTGCGATTGACTTCCGGGTTCGGTCCGGAGGGCAGGTCAGCGGGTTCGGATGCCCGTGGTAAGAATAGCTTGTTGTGCTAAAGATCGCGCAACGATTGAAAAGTGGCAGTATTTTTTGCTCGGCGCAACTCATATCCCGGTTCCACAACTCGAAGTGACCGCCGTATTCTTCCTTCCAGTCCTTGTTCAGGTAGACCAGCACATTGATGCGGCGGTCCAGTTTGAGCTTGGTGTGAAGATTGAAATCCGCATGAACCTCGAGCTTGCCACCCGGCTTGATTTGGTGAAGCCCGCCACCGGTATAGTATGGGTCTGGAATTACGCCCTCGATCCCCGTGAGCGCTTCCAGAAACTGAATCATCGGTCGGCTATTCAAAAAGTAGAGAACATCGCGATCGGCCGCAGGGAGTTTCTCGACTGCGTCGAAGGCCAACTTCTTTTCGTTGGGGTTATTGAACTCGCTCCAGGTGAGTTGCTTGGGTTGCGGAAAGTCCCGTAGGGCCGCTTCCGCTGCTTCCAGCGGCAGGAAGTTATCAAAGTAGATATGCGGGAAGGGCTTGTTGTTCTTATACTCCTCAGCCCTTTCCTTTCCGAGAGCTTCGAGCTTTTTGAGAAACTCGTTGCTCAGGAGTTCCGACATGACAGTCTCACGTTCACTCAGCATTTCCTTCATGGTAGTCTCGCTTTCGTAGAGAATTTTGGCGGGCAATTCTTGACTTGGCTTTGGCGCGTTCATTGCGCATGTGATTAAACTGCGAATAAAAAGCTGGCTCGGCCACGCTGCTCCATACGCGATTTACCGATAGGGCTGGCGATGTCCCTTAATTCGTCTCGAAGTTGGTTGGCGTACCGCAGAGAGGGAGCATCGACCGAATATCACCTCTTGCGAGGTTCATACTACTCTAGACTCAGGTCAGTTCGTAGTTCTTGTGCCGATCGGCCGCGCCGGCACGCCCACCGCTGTCGTTCCAGCCGGAACATCATGGACGACCACCGCATTGGCTCCCACAGTCGCGCCATCTCCAATGGTAACCCCTCCTAGAATTGCGGCGCCCCGGCCAATCCACACTTCATTCCCTATGGTAATAGGCTGCGCTTTGTAGCCGGAGTCGCGAATGGGTAGCCCCGGTATCCGGGCATGATTTGCGTCGCGTATGCTCGTGTACTCGCCGATCATGGTGCCCTTGCCGATGGTAATTCCTGCTCGGGAAACGATGTGTACTCCGCGCGAAATCACCACTCCTTCGCCTATGTCGATTGACCCTGCATCGTCTGTCTCCAGGTAAAGCAACGGGTACAAGAGTGCATTGCGTCCAACCCGAATCATTCCCGTGCCGTGCACTTCCGGTGGTCCCAGCACCACGACCGATACATCGAGCGGTTCCACGAGGCTGGATGCAAGCAGAGAGTGACTACGAAGATGTTCCAGATCCCGCCGCAGCCCCGCCGTTGCACGATAGAACATGGAGAGCAGCGACGAAAACGGAAACTTCACTTTGAGACGCATGAACTTCTCGGAATGAACTGAGGTCGGTCTCTCCAGAATACACCTCACCATGGCTGCGAAGGAGAGACACGCCCTCCTCTCGTTTCACGCCACGCCTGAGTCATGATCGATACGAGACGTCGATCGGCGAGAGCTTCAGTGCGGCGATTCGAATCCCTGCTTAAGCGCCTCTTTTTTGACCTTATCCAATACCAGACAATCTCCACCAGCATCGCAAGGCGCGCGTTCATACCGTGATGCTTTCGATAGTAGAGCAGCATGCTCCTCACGCGCCAGAGAGTGAGTTGCGACCCGCTCGTCGAGAGTTCGAGCAACCGGATTTGGCGAGAGGACTCACCGCCGATGTGCACGACGGCGATATCTGGCCAATACCAGATTTCGTAGCCCTTTTGCTTAATACGCTTGCACAGGTCAACTTCTTCTGAGTAAAGGAAAAAGCGCGGGTCAAAGGGACCTGCAGCCGCAAGAACTTCGGCGCGAATGATTGAGAACGCTCCAGGAACCCAATCAACAGCTGCTGCCTCCATTTGATTGGCCCAGGTCCGGTCAGCGCGTCCAAAGAAACGCGACTGTGGAAAGCGCGCAGCAAGGCCGGAAAGTACAATCAGGTCTCCGAACACTGAGGGAAACATGCGCGCCGATGGCTGCCACGAACCATCGCGCCCGATGAGCCGCCCACCGCCAAGTCCGGCCTTCGGGTTTGCATCCATGTGCGCGACAGCACGCTCGAGCGATCCCTCGGTTAGAAATGCATCGGAATTAAGAATTACGATGTAACGTCCCAGAGCCGACTGAAACCCAAGATTGTTTGCCCGGCCAAAGCCCAGGTTCACTTCACTGAGAATCAGAACCACCTCTGGAAAATCCTGCTTGATCATCGCAGGTGACCCATCGGTCGATGCGTTATCGACGACAATAACCTGGACATGCAGCAAACCAACTTCGCGATAAACCGAGAGCAGGCATTCCCGCAGCACATCGCGCGTGTTGAACGACACGATCACGACGGAAACATCAAATTTGGATGAGGCGGACTCTTGAATGGTATTACTCATTCGTCGTGACTCGTACTTGCTTGTGTCTTCGCAATGCAATGATGTGTCGCCTTAAATGGCGGTTGATTTGTAACTCGCGGATATTCGCCAATCGGCACGGTGACCATATCGTGGCTCAACCAATCGTTTTGCCATGCGGGGCGTATCGGTTCTATGTGCCACAATACCGATGATTTCTGAGGCGCCAGCTGAGAGGTGTGTGCCATTCAAATGCCGTTTTGTGCGTATGCGTTTAAGACGCGTGCCAGCGAGTTCACATTTTGGGGCAGATTATAGAGGTTGAGGACACGCTCACGGCCCGCCGCTCCGAGACTACGTCGCAGTTGAGGATCTGCAAGGAGACGCTTCAGCGCTAGCGCTAGCATCTCAACCGAGGAAGCAGGTACAAGAAGCCCATCAAGACCATCCCGTATCAACTCAGGAATGCCCGCAATCGATGTGCTCACGCAGGGGACCTCCATGGCCATCGCTTCCATCAAGGCTACCGGCACGCCCTCGGCAAAGCTGGCAAGCGCGAAGAGATGAGCGCCGCCAAGCAGCTGCCGAGTCTCGTCGTGGGTCTTGGCTCCCTCGAAGATGGCAGCGATTCCCTTCTGACCCGCGAACGCCTCGAGGTGTCTGCGGTCCGGACCGTCGCCCACCAGGCGCACCCGAAGTGAATAGCCTTCAGTGAGCAATACTTCGCAGGCCTGGAGCAAAATAAGTTGGCCCTTTGATGCAACCAACCGTCCCACACAGATGATCTCGAGAGCACTATCCGGTTCCGACTCTCTGCCTTTTGGAACAAAGAGTTCCGGATCAACGCCCAGCCGTACCACATGCATCTTGCTCCAATGATCGGAGGCCGCGACGCGCATTAACTGGCTGCGCGCGAAGTCGCTGATACAAACAATGAACTTCGCCCGCTCGATTTTCTGCCGAAGATAAAACTTCTCCACATCATAGAACTCATCCGGCCCGTGCACCGTGAGGGAGTAAGGGAACCCCCAGGTGATCGACGCCAGCATTCCCACCGATGCCACTGGACCACAGAAGTGGATATGCAGATGACGATGACCGCGCAAACGCATCCAATCGCCCAAGATAAGACCCTCTGCAAAGTAAAGAAGCGCATAGAGAGTCGCAATCAAGTCCCAATGCCCAAGCCGCAGAGCGGCCGCAAGTCCGCGGAAAAACGCGCGTGGACGAAGCAGAATTGTCTTTGCCGCGATCCACGCCGCTTGCGCTGCTCCCAGGGACTTGATGTAAAACGTCCCATCTGTCTCTTCCAATTCTGCTGCCGGCATATTTGACCGCGAGCGGTCGGGCTGATTGATAGAGGCTGTCTCGATCGCGAAACCCAGCTTTCTGAGTTCCCGAATTTCATTCAGGAAAAAGGTGTGCGACACGGCCGGATAGATGCTCAGAAGATAAACAAGCCGGCACCCCTGTGCAACATCGGAGGTTCTTCCCGTGCCGACTTCGGAGTCCGGTGTTGAATCAGTGAAAGGTTCACCCTCTAAGGTCATCGTGGAACTTCCAGCCTTCGGCTTGCCGTTTTGAGAAATCGCATCCATACAATAACCGAAATTACAGTCTGTGATGTTCGGAAGTTGCACCGGACGCAACCTGGCCTTCAGTCAGTTCTCGAGGAATATCGGACTTCTCCGCAAGCGCGCAATAAATGCGGCTCACCTGGTCGATTTTACGCGCCCAGTCAAAATTTCGAGCTGCCCGTTCAAATCCAGCCGCACCCATAGATTTCGCCAACTCCGGAGAGTCGATCAGACGCTGCATCGCCTCGGTAAAACCATTCACCATGGCGGTATAACTCTCCGGCTCAACAAATATTCCACAGGACGCATCCATGTAATCCGCCGGACCGCCCCAGTGTGTGGCGATCACCGGTTTACCCATGGCCATGGCTTCGAGAACGACGGCGCCGCCGCACTCGTAAAGACTCGGCAGAACCAACGCTGTAGCCCTTCGCAGGCGGCCCGCGCATTCGAGTTGCGGGAGCCACCCAGCAAAATGAACTCGGGCCCTCACGCCCAGTTCACTTGCCAACGACTTCCAGGTCTCCAACATTGGGCCGTCGCCAATGACCTCGAGTTCAGCGGACGGAACCTGCTCCAGCGCTCGGATCACGACATCGACCGCTTTCCAGTCCACCAGGCGCCCGAGAAAAACAAAGTGCGAATCCGAGGTCTCTGCATCAGCGGCCCCGCCCTCCCAAATGCCGAAGTCGATTCCGTTCTCCACCAATTCAATGACGCGACCCCGTATCCCCGAGGGCAAAGCAAGCCGCGTGCGTTCATTGGCCACCAGCACGATATTTGCATGTTTCTTGCCCGGCAGCAGCGTGTTGACTGCATTCGCAAACAACCGGCCGAAGGCGATCGTCGCTCGACTCATCCATGATTCGGTTTGGCGAATCGCCGGCGGATAGTCCATGCCGCCGTTCAGAGGCCCGATTACGACGGGAATTCCCAACCCGAATAGCGCCGATGGAAAGCGTGGAGCAACCGGGATCGGTTGATGAACCACATCGATTCGCTGGGTGCGGATCAGTCTGCGAACAATCGTTCGTTGATAGAACTGCGTGATGAGCTGGTTGAGAAGCCCCAAAGTGGCTTCAGAGACCCGTCTAGGCAGAAGGAGGCTGCATCGAAACAACAGCTTGTGAATCCACAGGTCTGGAACATAAAAGATGCGATCGGATTCATTTGGAAACAATTCTGCTAATTCGTTCCGCGTTCGCGAGTGAACGACCAGCCAGCTCTCGATGCCGCGGGATCGCAGCAGGCGAAAGTAATGTACCGGAAGTATTGCCTCGCCGCCAAAGCGTTCTGAGGCGTGTTCGGCGACAATACAGATTCTCATTTGGGCTCACGCGGGACGGAACACATGGTAATACCCCAGAGCTCTCAGCACTCGTTTGAATGCGCGTTCCCGCGCATAGTCTGCGGGGGTCAATTCAACAAATGGAATCACTTGGCCAGGCCGGCTGATATCTGCCCTGCTTTCCAGCATTCCGGCTTCTCGTGCCGCGTGCAGCCACCACTTTGCTTCGCCACCTGCATGAAAGCATTTCAGTTCGGCCCAGGGTTCCGATCTCAGAATCCGAATTCCGCTCACTCCCAATTTCATCGACACCCGTTTTGCCGGCGAGCGGTTCCAGCATCTCCAGTATGCGGGGTCGAGATACCCACCGCCCAAACGCATCGCCAGAGCTGCCCAGACAATTGCCTCAACATGCATGATACGCGGCAAACTCGCACCGCCGAGTTGACCAACCAACCAGTCCAGCCAGTCCAGATCCGCGGATGCCCGCCAATGCGCGATCCCAATGTCTACATGGTGCGCGAGGCGAATACCGCCGTCGATCGCGGTCCTGACAACCTCGGGTGGAAACAGGCAGTTTGGCCGCTGCCACATCAGAAGCAAGCCCGTCTGAGGCGTCTCCTCAAATCGAAAACCGTTTGGGAAGTAAATATCCGGGTCCAGCAGCACAAGTTCTTCACCAGGCTCACTAAGCAGCAGAGGATCTGTGATCTTGCGCCAGCAAGGATGGCCGCGCCTGAAAGCGCGCAGATTGCTGTATCTCGCAAATAACTCCTCTTCGCGCCCAGCCAGATCGTCCTCAGAGTACACAGCCCACCGATGCTCCTTCGCATCAATTGATGTGAGTGCTTCTGAGAGATTCTCCTTGTCCTGCTTCGAATCGGTGATGAGTCGCAGATGAACCACTTCCAGCGAACTCCGAAACAGACTTTCCAAAGCATCTCGGGCATACCCTAGAGAGCGAGGCGACAAGACCATATATAGCTGTCTAAGTTCGGTCATACTGCTCTCTGATGAGACTGAATCCTTAGCTGGTAAATCAAAAGTTGTCTGTGTCGCGTGGTTTCGCCAATGAGAGTAAGATACGACTCTGTATCAGACCGCATGCCGTCTTCGAGGCCCTAGGATCGACCGATCGCCAATCTGCTTGAGTTGGATAGAGAGGACGTTTTCAAGGACAAGGATTTAGCAAGCTCTTTGGAGATGTGTCGCGCGGCAAAGTCCGCACCGAACGCAAATCGTAAAACGGGTCCGAAACTGTTGGCCGCTGCAACGCCCACGAAATAAAGTCCCGGCACAGAAGACTGAAAGTCTGATGAAAGCACGGGGCTGTTTTCAACTGAGCGAATCTGCGCAAGGAGTTCTCCGGGCAGAAACGCTAGACGGCGCAGATCGACCTTGTACCCAGTCGCCGTAATCACCAATTCAGTCAAGTGCTCCTTTTGCGAGCCGTCCTGTCCAGCCAGGGCCAAGCGTACTCCGCCATTCTGAGCCTCAGCTCCTGTAATGGAATAGCCCCGCAAAATCGGAACGCGCCCCAGAACTCTATCCTTCATTGGCCAGCCGGCCGCGGGCCTGAGGTGGGTCTTCACAATCTTGATTCGCAGGCTCTGCGGCAGATGACGAAATAGCAACGGCGCATCCGTGTAGAAACGTGAGCGCAGGCCGGGGCCAATTCCGGAAGCGGGGTGTCGCATCTGGCTCCAGAGTGAGCGTGGCTTGGGTCCTGGCGCGTCGTGAAAATGTACCTCCGGGTGCCGCGACAGCAGAGTAACGTTGACGCCGCTTTCGTGCAGCAGGGCAGAGAGGTCGAGTCCCGAGGCGCCCGCTCCGACCACGGACACGTTCTTACCGCGCAACGGCTCCAGATCATGGAACGTTGAGCTATGTGATACCAGACTTGCCGGCAATTGGCTAAGGATGGGCGGGACATACTTGAAGTGGGAGATACCGACTGCCACAACGACCTTCTGCGAATGTACTACATCGTTATTATCCAGCTTTATCTGGTACCCCCCAGCTTCGGGCTGAATCTCGACTACCTGACGGTCTTCCAGTTGAGCCGCAAATCGCTTTTGGAATTCAATGCCGTAGGAAATGAACACATCCAGTGAGACTGGGATCCGGGTGTGATCATATGCAATTCCTTGTTGCTCGCAAAAATGTTTGAGCGTGAAGGCAGAATTTGGATCGGAGAGATTCGATGCGAAACCATCCGACTTGAGCAACATTCCTTTCGGCATGTGTTCACGCCAAGTCTGCATGGGAGTGCCAAAGATACGGCAACGCACCCCAAGTCCATTCAAGTGAGCTGCAATCGACAAACCGTAGGGCCCTGCACCTACGATCACAACCTGCTCGCGATCAACCATTCCCTTCCTCCATTGCAAGAATGCCGCCTGAGTCCTACAAAATCCGGTCTAAATCCGATACTTCCATCGAACAGCCTACAACTTCATCCGCACTTCCCGCCAAACAGCAACGAGTATTCAGCAACGTCATCTGATTTCTCTACAACATTAATTAGCCTGCTTTGGTTTAGGCTGGAAGAGAAAAACACCATTACCGTTATGTCCTCAAAGATTGTATTATTGCGGTGCACCGATCCGAAAGTTATTGTGACTCATGAGAACGCCGATGAGGCCTAAGGTTCTGTTGGCTACCACCTGCCGCTGGATTGCCTCGGCCCGCTTGGCCATGGCTTTCAACCTGGCTGGCTGTCCCGTCGATATCGTTTGTCCGAAAGGTCACCCGGCCGCCTTGATTAACGGCCGTGGGAGCATTTATCCATATCGCGGTCTTACTCCTCTTGGCTCATTTCAGCGGGCAATCGATGCAGCACAGCCGGACATCGTTGTTCCCTGTGACGACCTCGCGTGCAGGCACCTTCACGAGATGCATGCACGAGCATTGGAGGATGAAAAAAACAGCGCACTCTGTCAGCTTATTGAGCGCTCGCTCGGCGATCCATCACAATATCCCCTGATCGATGCGCGCTACGAATTGATCGCCCTTGCCCGCGAGCTCGATATCAAAGTTCCCGAGACGACGATGATCTCATCGGTGGAGGAGTTGCGGGCCTGGATCGCAAACATCGGCCTCCCTGTTGCGCTCAAGACCGATGGCTCATCCGGAGGATTGGGCGTTAGGATCGCCGATTCTGAGACAGAAGCGGTACGCTCCTTTGGGATCTTGAAAGCTCCGCCGAAAATTGCTCGCGCGGTCAAGCGCGCCATCTTCGATCAAGATCGAACACTGCTTATTCCCTGCCTCCAACGCCGGCGCACCGCGGTGAGCATTCAGCGCTTTCTACCTTTTCACGATGCGACGATCGCGGTCGCCTCCTGGCGTGGAGAGGTCGTAGCGTCCATTAGCGTCGAAGTCCTACGTACCTGGAAACTTAAAGGACCTGCCTCGGTCGTGCGCATAATCGACAACCGGGAGATGCTGTCCGCCGCACAAAAGCTTGTCCGCCATTTAAAACTGTCCGGTCTATGCGGCTTCGACTTTCTTGTCCAGCGGGAAACTGGCGACGCCTACTTGATCGAAATGAATCCGCGTGCGACGCAGACCTGCCATCTTCCCCTCGGAACCGCCCACAACCTGCCCTCCGCTCTCATCGCATGTGCGGCCGGAGAGGCTAAGCCGGAGTCAGCCAGCGTAACCGAACGCGACGTCATCGCGTTGTTCCCCTTGGAGTGGCAAAATGATCCTGCAAGTCAGTTTCTTCGCTCAGGCTACCACGACGTTCCCTGGGAGGAACCGAAACTGGTTCAAGCCTGCGTGAAGAGCCGCATGCGAAACGGCGGGTGGCTGACTTACGATAATCTAGATCGGATGCTCGCACATCTCCCCTGGCGACGCTCCTGAGCTGCCATTTCCTTTCATAGGTTGCGTCTACCGAACCGAGACTTGGCCCAGATTTTCTGTCCTCTGCCAGTCCCTGAGCTTGGCTTCGGGAAAGGGCTGCGCACCCTCGTCGAGAATCGGCTCCTCGATACCGCAAAGTGTTTGCCGGAAAAAAGCCACGATGTACGCGCCCAGGATTTTGGCGACACGCTTTCGCGGCACTGACCCTGCGGAAGAGAACCGGCGCAATGGAGACAAATATACCTGGTCGGAGAAATCAGCATGGCCGATCCCCTCTACGACGACATGCATTCCTCCGTACCGCATCAACACGTCGCTTTTTGCAGCGGCGATACTCTTCCACATCCTTGCAGTCTCAGCATCTCGAATGCTCTCAGACGACTCGTTCTCCTTGCCTTTCCAGGACTCTATCCATGCGGAATCGATGATCATGAACGGCTTTTCCAAGCCGTGCACTGCGGTTGAGCCATGTAACACGCCATCCAGTTCAAGAGCTGAACGCACGCGCCCATCTTCTCTCGCAAACTCCATGGAGACAGCCCCGCCAAAGGAATAGCCGTATCCCCCAACTCGATCCGTTTGTAGATGCGCTTCGAGTGGATGGCCCGCAGTTCGATCGAACCGCTCGAGTTCGTCCAGCACAAAGCGGCAGTCCTCGGTCTGGATGGCCAATTCCTCCTCCGCCATTGCAATGCGTCGTTCTAACGAAATGTGGTGGACAAGCGAGAAGCCTAGATCAAGCCCATAGTCGGGATGGGCAACTCTTCCATCGGATAACGCAACCATGCTGGAGTTATAGGGATGTGAAACACCCGCGACGACGAAGCCGTGACTGGCCAACTCCTGAGCTAAACCGGTACCTCTCTGGCGGAAGCCGTGCCAGGCGGGGTTGAAGACGACTATTGGAAAGCGGCCCATGGCCAGCGGCGCATCTTGAAGAGAACTCGTCGCCAGAACCAATTGATAGGAGGAGACACGCGACGTTTCACCCTTCCTGCGATACTTCGCCTTAGGCCACTTGTCCGTTGCGGACGGATACCAAAGTTGAACAACGACTTCACGGTTTCCCGGCATCGCCCACGGGTGCATTTCCGTGCGGCTCGAATCTATCAGGTTCAACACTCGAGTTCCCACCGGGTATTTGCCGGTTGGTTTTGGAAGCTTGAACATCGGCAAAGCCCAGGAAAGGAAAAGGCTGCCGGAAAGAAGAAGACAAACTCCGAAGGCGCAGTATAGTCTGGCGGCCACATTCAAAGGTAAACCGGGCTCCGACAGCAGCAGAACAACAACGCCAATATAGGCTGGCGCCATCTGCCAGTGCATCCCTTCAATGCGGGCATGGAATGCAACGAGTATCGCGGCCGCGACTGCAGAAAAGCCCATCCAAGACGGCAACTGGGGATGGAACAACCACAAAATCGCTGGGAGCATCAGTACTACAATCAACTTCTCAATTGTGCGCATGAAGAGGATTTCCTTGCTCCCAGGAGATGTGACAAGTTGCGTCTAACTTTGAATGAGCAGCCCTGTAATTGTTTCATGTTGCAGAGCAACGGGTCTGCGGCAATGTCTAAGATACTTGGTGCCGTCTCCAGCGCCGTACAGTTTCGTCGCTTACATTACCCTAAGAGCCAGGAGTTGTCCGCGTGAATCGCAACCATGATGGGCGAATTAACTCCCACCCTCGTAGCGAAAAACCTTCATCCGGAAATGCGGACTTTACAGTTGGTCGTTGGGAGCACTTCTCCCCAGGATGAATTCTATCCGATGATGGATTGTCTGAGAGCCAGCCCCACTCCGAGAAGGGCCAAAAAAATTCCCGTCGCTTGCAGGTCCTGCCTCCAGGTTGAGACACCCTCACGGCTTGCACCTGCCACCGTGACAAAATACATCGGCAAGTCTGCTGCTGCCACGGCTACTACCGCGCCGAACATCCCATAGAAATGGAAAGCCAACGGAATTGCGGCAATCGCTGTGACAAAGTATGCTCCATTGCCGATTGCCTGATAGCGCGACTTGCCGAGAGAAAGCAGTGCCGGCATCGTCGTGAAATACATCATCGTGTGCCACAGGCCTAGCGCCAAGACAGGCACCATCCATGACGCGGCATGGTATCGGCTGTCGTACATCTTGGTTACCAGAACGCCGCCGACGTGCACCACCATAGCCAGCAAGACCGCTCCCGCTACCAATGCGCGAAACCGATATTGCAAGAAAACTCTCCGAAACTCAACGATCGGTAAATGAACCATCTTCGCAATAAACGGAAAGCCAACTCTGTTGGAGAAAGCACTGATGACCGCCCGTGGAATATCCGAAACCGAGTATGCAATGCCATACACTCCCAACAGGCTGAAGCTGATCAGCTTTCCAAGAATCAGCCGGTCCGCCTGCGCCGCGAAGAAACTGAAGGCAGTTGAAAGCAGTATCCACTTGCCAAAGTGAACGAGGCTTCGCACGCTATCCCGGTCCCAGCAGAAAGAGTTTCGAATGCCGGGGATCACTAGGCGGCTATGGCTCAGCGCAAGCCGGTAGATACCACTTAGCATCGATCCTATGACCAGCGCCCATACCGACCGAAACATCAATGCGCATCCCGCTGTGGCCAGCAGCCCGACTATCTGGGAAGTGAAGTCCAGCAGAAACACTCTGCGCACGCCCATATGCCGTGACATCGAAAGAAGATTGGTGCTTTTGAAACCATTGACTACAATGCCGAAGGCCAACGCCGGTATCAATGAGATCAAACGGGGCTCATGATAAATCAGCGACATCGGCCACGCCAGCAGCAGGCAAACGACAAAGATTCCCAGACCGCGGAATACCTCCAGAGTCCAGACGGTATTCAAAAAAATCGGGTCGTCTCCGCGCGGGCTCTGAATCACATTCGGCCCCATTCCGATGTCGGCGAATAGGCTAATTCCGACAACCAGAGTACCGACAAGCGTCATCAGACCGAAAGACTCAGGCATCAATAAACGTGTCAGAATGACGCTACCGACTACGCGCAGCGCCATCGAGCATCCATAGTCCATCACGGTCCAGAATGTCGCCCGGATCGCCGTTGATTCCAGCCCCTTCCGGGCCCGCGCCTCCACTCCGGCGCGGTCTTCCGTCCCCGATTCCAACTCAGAAATCTCAAGCGGAGATAATGTCATGTCGGTAGGCAAATATTCCCCCGGTATTTGTATTGCTTGGCTCTTTGAATCGCGAGCAAAGGGTTAAAAGGAGGGAACGCCGGTGAATCGCTATCACCAGGCTGACAACGTAGAGTCCTGTTTATTTCGAGGACACAGCTTTGCACCCCAATCGTTAAGAACGCATCCATATCTTCACTTGGCGTAGCCGGATCCTCAGCGCTCTCAGAAAGAAACGATGCCGTCCACCGTTACCGAACCCGCGCGCGAACGATTGAACTGCATCAAAACGCCTCTTGAGATTCATCCGAAGACTGGCTATCGGCAGCAGAAGGAATCAATCACTCTAACTTAATATTACCGATCTGCGCAGGCTTCGCCCTCGTGAGTCCCACCGACTGGTGAGAACATCACTGCCTGGTCGCGAAATGTGGGTTTGATAAGCAATAAATCATCGCAAAAAACAGAATGGTCAAGGGCAATGCGCTGCAACCTGAAGTTACTGGGCAAACTTCCCGCTGCAGGCTTTCTGATTACCTTCAGAATACACGGGTTGGAAGAGAATCTCTACACCCGTCCGTGCCCAATTGATGGTTACTTATGGGTAATACACTGTTGTTTTCGAATGCGGTTATAGAAGGAAAATTTAATAGATTTTTATTCGTGCTTTCGTGTAGTCATCAAGTCGATTAGATAAGTCCTTATTCTTTCGAGATTCGAAGTTGTCAGCCACAAACAAGACCGGCATTGTTCAATTCGAATCTTCTGGTCTACTCGACAATCACGCCACATTCGCATCGCCATCCAACTGGTTATGGATCCTTCGCGCACCGATATGTTGCAACCAGTTCCTGTAGATCCGCTCCGCCGTTCGACGCCAGGTGTGTTTGATTCTTGCATTTTCCAGCGCAACGCCTACGTCGCTAAAGAGTTCCTCGTTTCGGGAAGACATGGCCTGCTCTCGCAGGCCAGTCAATGCATTCTCCGTGCTTTCGTCGAAGTAACTGTGCGGCACTAGAGGATAAGTGTTCGACTCATGCCTGAGATACCTTCCCACATCCCTTCGATATTCCCGCAGTAGTGTGTCGGAATCATACTCAGGATGCCCTTGAAAGAACACGAAGAGACTGTTCTCCTCTTTTGCAAAAGTATCTACGTCCGACGACGCTGTGCGCGTGAGCACGGAGTATCCGTGGGCCGTCAAATCATCTTCCGAGATGCCGTTCCAGCGCGAATGCGGAATCCGAAAGCGGGATGGCGCGCCTTCCAGTAACAAGTTGTCGGACGCGGACACGCACTCGAATAAGCCAAAGTTCTTTTCGCTACTCTTATGCCGGCAAATCCCATCAAGGTGCAGGACAGCGGCGTGCGCAGCCAGGCAGGACCAGACAGTCGAGTAGGTATTCTCTCGGGCCCATTCGACAACTTGCGTGAAGCTTTTCCAGCATGGCTCGTCCTTGAGATCCGCGGTAATCGGCTCTTTCCCAGTCACGATCAGACCGTCCAGGCTCGTCCCCAAAAGCGCTTCAACGCTCGAATAGAAGTTGCCGGCGCCGGATTCCGGCCTCGGGATGCCCGGCAAAGAGTAGAACGACAAGTGTACCGGGATGCCCTCGGACGCTGAGTCGAGGATCGAAGTGAATTGGAGTTCGGTCGCCGTGAAGGCCGCGTGCGGCATGTTGTTGATCAGTCCGATTTTGATGCACCGGCCCGATTGCTCCAGACGCTGCGCAGGTGGCCTGCGGCGCGGCCACGTAAAGCTTCCCGGATTAGAGTGGCCCGATCGGTCTGTGTCCAAATAAACTGGCATTAGCATCCCCCTCGAAGCAGCTATGATCTGCTCGGCGTTGCTTGATCGACGCATGTGGCGGCCGCGAGCGCCTGGTCCAAATCCTCGATGATATCGTCGATATGTTCGATTCCGACGCTGAGCCGGATCATCTCAGGTAATACTCCCGCGGCGCGCAATTCGTCCGGTAACATCTGCCGATGAGTCGTCGATGCCGGGTGGCAAACCAGGGATTTTGCGTCCCCCAGATTGACGAGCCGTGTCACCAGTTTCAGCGCGTCATGGAATCTGACAGCCGCGGCATAACCACCCTTGATGCCGACCGACATGAGTGAGCAAGCACGGCCGCCCATATATTTTTGTGCAAGCGCGTGGTAGGGGCTCTCTGGGAATCCTGCATATTTAACCCACTCCACCCGCGGGTCGCTGCGCAGAAGTTCAGCTACTTTTCTGCCGTTCTCCACATGCCGCTCCACGCGTAGCGCAACCGTCTCCACTCCTTGCAGAAGCAGGAAAGCGCTGAGCGGTGACATCACCGCACCTGTGCAGCGTTGGTAGACCGCGCGGCAGCGCCCCATATACGCCGTTTTCCCAAAGTGATCGGTGTAAATCAGGCCATGATACGAGTGATCGGGTTGAACGAAGGCAGGAAAGCGCGATCCGTGTTGCTTCCAGTCGAAATTCCCGCTGTCGATGATGGCCCCGCCGAGCGTTGTTCCATGCCCGCCCAGGAATTTCGTCAGCGAGTTGACCACAATGTCTCCGCCGTGCTCGATCGGCCGAAGAAGGATCGGCGAAGCAACGGTGTTATCGACAATGAGCGGTACACCATGCTCATGGGCCACACGCGCCAGCCCAGCAAGATCGCAGATGTTCCCAGCAGGGTTACCGACGCTCTCGCAGAAGACCGCGCGAGTGTTCTCGTCGATCAGCTTTGCGATTGCATCTGGGTGGTCCGACTCCGCAAAACGAACAGAGACGCCCTGGCCCGGAAGGATATGCGCGAACAGCGTATAGGTGGTGCCATAAAGCTGCGGAACGGAAACAATGTTGCAGCCCAGTTCCGTCACGTTCTGAACTGCGTAGTTAACTGCCGCCTGACCGCTGCTCACACAAAGCGCCTCTAACCCACCTTCAAGAGCGGCTATACGACGCTCCAGCACCGCTGTGGTCGGGTTTTGAATTCGAGTGTAGCGGAACCCCTCTTCCTCAAGATTGAAGAGCGCTGCAGCATGGTCTGCACTGTCAAAGGCATAGGCGACCGTCTGGTAAATCGGCACAGCCACAGACTTCGTTGTTGGATCAACGTCATAGCCGCCGTGAATTGCAATCGTTTCCCGTTTCATAGATGCATGGCCCTTCAATGACTCCTCTTAGTCGCGGCAAACCGCACCGGTCACGCCGTCTTTCCTAACGCCAGATCCGATGCAATGCCGTTCATTTCGGCCACAACCCACTCAATGTCTTTCTCTGTGGTTCTGAAGCTCGTAATGCATGCGCGAACCACTGGAACGCCTCCAAGCATCGCCTCCGACATCCAAGCGATCTGCCGCTCCCGGAGAGTCGCGAGAAACGCCGTGGAATTCAGGCCCTCGCGGGTAAAGCAAACAACCGGCAACGGCGTGGAATTGACGATATGCCATCCGCTCGCGGTCAGCGCCGCTCGCAGCACATTCCCCATCCGTGTTTGATGCTCAAGCATGCCGGCCATGCCAGCCTCGCCGCGCTCCGCCAGAGACATAAACAGCTTCAACCCGATAAACCGCCGCGACCATTGGGCAGAGTGCGTGAGCGGGTCGAATGTCACGGAGCTCTCAATCGCCTGCCCCGCCGTTTTGCCCGGCATGTAAGTCACTGCCGAGCGGAAAGCCTGGGCTACGCTCTCACGATGCCGACAGAAGAACATCCCGCACCCCATGGGAACAGAGAGCCACTTATGTGCATCGCACGTAATCGAATCCGCTGTCTCCGTACCCGCCAGATAGGGCCGCAAACTCGGCGAAACGACAGCGGCTCCGCCCCACGCAGCGTCAGTGTGAAACCACAGCCCCGCATCCCGACAGAATCGTCCAATCTCCGGCAGCGGATCGATCACGCCTGCCGCCGTCGTCCCGCCATTCCCAATCACCATGAAGGGCAGCAAGCCGTTCTTGCGATCTGCGGCCACTGTCTCTTTCAGAGCTTCGACATTCATCTTCAAGCCGCTGTCTGTCGGGATCGCGCGTAGACTTCGCCGGCCCAGCCCTGCCAGATGTGCAATCTTGTTGAAGCCGTGATGGGTCTCCTCGGTCATGTAAATCGTCGGCTCTCCCGCCAGGTGTCGAAGACCATGTTCTCCGTACTCGGGAAATGAATGCGTGAGTGCGACAACGACCGCCGAAATATTCGCCTCGGTTCCACCTGAGGCAAATGTCGCTATCGAGTCTTCCGGCAGCCCGAACTTCCCTGCTAGCCAGCCAAGCGTATGCCGTTCAATCTCATTTCCCGCCGGAGAAGTGCGCCAGTTGGCCAACTGTGGGTTGTACATCGCCACCAGTAAGTCCGCCGCGACCGATGCAAATGTAACGCTCGGGTTGAAAAGCCCGAAATAGCGTGGGTGAGTGACTTGCACCTGCCACGTTTGCAACATCTTCTCAACGTCGCCGACGACTTCATCAATTTCTATGGCTTTTTTGAAATCGTAGCGTGACCCGAGATGCGCGCGAATCTGCTCCGCCGTCACATTCGGAACGATAGGGCCGCCAGCGATCTCTGTTTCAATCGTCGCGAACTCATCCCGGAGTTGATCGAAGAGCATCTGCATCCTTCCATTGCACGCAGCGAGAATTCATTCGCTCGCCGGGCAGTTCAATCCAAGAGCTACAATCGGATTCCGCCGCACTGAATACGATCGTACAGTTTCTTGTCTAGCGGGACAAAAGCCCCCGACTCAGGGTCGTCGAAGTAGAGACTATCCTGGCTGATCGCCGGATCGTATCCTTGCCGAACCAGATCGGTCTTTGAATACTTGAATGTGCCGGTCAAATCGACGGCACTGCGAATCCTCAGGAACATTGGCCGCGCGTAGGGTGGGAGCCGGCTTGCCAGGTGCCTATGAAATTCATTCAGATCGAGTTCGTCGTCGGCAACCAGGGTCGCCATGCCCACACGGCCTTCGGTGCCTGGCACTGCAACGCCGTAGACATTGGCATGCTTGACCCCCGGAAACGCGCAGATTGCTTCCGAAACCTCCGACGTGGCAACATTCTCGCCCTTCCAGCGGAAGGTGTCGCCGATTCGATCGACGAAGTAGAAGAATCCCTTCTCGTCCCGTCGCATCAGGTCGCCGGTGCGAACCCACGCATCTCCCGGCTCAAAAACATTACGAAGCATTTTCTTCTCGGACGCCTCTTTGCTCGTGTACCCCTCGAAGCGGCCGCCTATATTCGATGCATCGCTCGGGACTTTACTGATCGCTTCGCCGGCCTGGTTCGCCTTGCATCGGAAGCAGAAGCCCTCTTCATTACGTGCCGGCTCACCTGTCTCAACATCGAAAACCACCAACACAGGAGAGAATCGATGCGCTAAATACGACGGGATGTGCCCGATAGCTCCAGTCTTTCCCTGAGCGTTGAATAACGAGACGCTGCCTTCAGTTGCAGCATAGAACTCCAGGATTCGTGGAATGCGAAACCGGTTCTTAAATGCATCCCAGACTTCAGCTGATAAGCCATTGCCGCAGGCCAGCCGAATCCGATGTTCCGTCTCTTGCGCGGAAGGCACTGTATGCAGCAGATAACGGCAAAGCTCCCCGATGTACTGAAACAAAGTGCAGTCCCAGCGAACGATGTCGCTCCAGAAAGCACTGGCCGAGAACTTCGCGCGAATTACCACTGCGCCGCCGGCCACAAGCATCGCACCCGTCGCCTGCACCCCACCCACGCTGTGGTACATCGGCAGGCAGTTGTACATCCGGTCGCTCGGTTGTACGTCCATCATCCCGGCAAACCAATGACTCCATTGCATCACCCGCGCATGGCTCACATTTGCGGCCTTGGGTAGTCCGGTGGTGCCAGAGGTGTAGATACAAAGGGCGCGGTCGTCAATGCTCGTTGATCGTCGCTCGTCGCCGCTGAGCGAGTCGGCGGAATATCGCTCGATGTCAAGATCGATGCGCGGATACGATGCGCCGCCTTCGCCATGGACCCAAATCGCCGGGGACCGTTCAAGGTGCGGCAACGCGTCGGATAACGCCTCGACACACTCGACACCCACTAGAACGTGTTTTGATGAAACGGCACGTATGCAGTGCGCCAGCGAAGGTCCGGTGAGATTGGTGTTGAGAAGTGAAACAACAACGCCAACGCTCGTAATGCCCAGCCATATGGCCATGTACTCAGGCCGATTGGCCATCAACAGGCAAACCACGTCGCCCTTCGCAAAACCCTGACTAAGTGCCCAGCGCGCATATCGGTTCGCATGTTCGGCAAGCGCGCTGTACGTCAGGCTTTCTCTGTCAGACAACAGAGCTGGAGCATCACCCGTTCGCGCGGCAACCTCCTCAAGCACAGTCGACAAAATGCGATCACGATTAAGTGAGATCGGTGTAGTTAGCTCAAGTGCGCGCAACCAGGCTTTTGCAGGTGAACTGCTGCTCTGGATCGTATCCGCTGTCTGCATCCCGCTCAAGCCGTGTTCCCCGCGTCAACGGTTAGCACCGTCCCGGTAATGTTCTTTGAACGATCGCTTAAGAGAAACTCAACTGCATTTGCGACATCGTCGACGTCCACCAGGCGTTTCAACGCACTGCGGCGCTCAATCTGCTGACGCTGCTCGTCTTTCAGCCCCTGTGTCATGTCGGTTTCTACGAATCCTGGAGCGACCGCATTTACGTTGACTCCCATGCGGCCGACTTCCCGGGCCAGAGACCGCGTGAAGCCGACCATCGATGCCTTGGTCGCAGCATAGACCGAAAGTCCGCTATAACCAGTGAAGGCAGTTATAGAGGACATATTCACGATCCTCCCGCCCCCATCGGCCATCATGGTTCTCACCACATGCTTGGCGAGCACCATCGGCGAAATGGTGTTCAGGCGAACGACCTGCTCAATTTGTTGCGTAGATGTAAGTGCCAGTGCGCCATCGACACTCATGCCTGCGTTGTTCACCAGGCCGTAAATCGGACCGAATTCCTTGCGCAGCTTCTTTACCAGATCCGGAATACCTTCGACCGCCGCCAAATCATAGGACGCGAAATGCAGCGATCCCGGACGAACCTCTTCCGTCTCACGCATCGCATCTGTAAGTTCCACGCTTTCCTTGCGCGCAACCGCAATGGCGCGGAACCCGGACTCTGACAAACGACGTGCGATCCCCAGCCCCAACCCGCGGCTGCCACCCGTAACAATCACATTACGCATGGGGACGAACCAACTTGCCCGATTCGGCCACAGGCAGGGAAGGCACAAAATTGATTGTGACGGGGACTTTGTGACGCGCAAGTTCCCCGCGGCAAAAATGCAGAATGTCGTTCTGCAGTGATTGTGCGCCGCCGTCGCCCGGCTGCGGCGCCGTCTGTAGCACCACGTCCGCCACGACAAGCGCGCCCGTGATTGGACTCTTCTTCGTCCTTACCAGCGACATACTGACCCCGGGATGGCGATTGATCACTGCCTCGACTTCCTCGGGATGCACCTTAAGCCCTCCAACATTGATCGTCCCATCCTGCCGTCCCACAAAATAGAAGCGGCCGTCCCGCAATTCAAGCGCATCGCCCGTGTTGACGAAGCCATCCTCGTCCCTCAACGGGCGACTGTCTTCGCCGAGGTAACGCGAAGCAGTGCGGTTGGAACGTATCCGCAGCGTGAAACCCTCCACCTTCATTTCAACATTGGGAGTATTTCCAACCATCTCCGCGGGAAAGCCCATCGAGCCGTCGTTGACAACAAACGCTACGCCCGCCTCCGTCGAAGCGAACGCATGCGCAACCTTTGCCTGGGGGTATTGCTGTTGAAGATGAGTAAGGATTGCCTGGTCGGAGATCTCTCCCGACAAGCGGACATACTCGGGCGAGATCAGTCCGGCTGAGGAACTCATCAGCGCTCGGCGCCAATGCGAAGGAGTTCCTGAGATATGTGTAACTTTATTTGCGCCAGCTCGCGCCAGAAAGTCCCCCAGCGACTCCTGCGCACCCTTAAGCACCAGCGAGGCCCCAGTCAGGGCAGCACGCAGAAATATCTGCAGCCCGCCGTATCGGCGAATGTCGTAGAAGGTGCTCCAGACGACTGGAAAGGATGGGTCACGGTGCTCGATCGCGCCAGCAAGGCTCGCAAGCGTATGCACGACCAGCTTGGGAAGTCCAGTCGTCCCGGAGGTCAGGAGTATCCACTCGGTTTCGATCTGGGAACTCCGATCGAAAACTTTAGGTAAGATCTCTACGCTCAGAGGAACAATACTTTCAATACGCGAGCGAATGGACTCCGGCACATCGCGATCGGACACAATCAGGTCCACCACCGCGGTGTCCGCTACGAAAGCAAGATGCTCCAGCGGCAAATCTGGCGGACAAAGCACGATCCGGCGCGCCACACCATCGAGTTCGATAAGCGCAGCAATTGCTGTGAATTGGTCGATCGTCGCCAGTAGGACGGAGCGTCCTTGAAGCTGGCTTCCCGGGCCGCCAAGCACAGATCCGGCTGCCAGTTCGCCCCAGCTCGCGCTCGCGTCTGCGCCCACCAGAACGCGCGCACACAGGTTACCGGTGGTAGCCAGCGATTCCCAGAGTGAGGTCGGGTTATTTCGGGGCATTTTCGTAGAACCGGACGAAGTCACCAAACGTGACTGGAAAATGACCGTCCTCGTCGGCACTGAATGGGTCCACGCCCAGCGAAATCTCAAGGCGGGTCACAACAATAGCAAAGCTGAGAGAGTCCAGCCCTGAGTCGAACAGGGCAAGATCATCCGTCAGCGGTGCGAGTCGCTTGTCTTGTTCATGGGCGACCCTCTTGAATTGGGCGATCACTTCCGATTTCACATCCATACCTGGACTTACCGACCTTCCACCGCACAACCCATCTCGGCACGCACCGACCTCGGCTTTGCGTATTCACTTTGGTTTTTGTGTGCACTTGAGTGCGGGAGGCTCCGGACGCCATCTTCCAGACTCGATATTGGGAAATACGCCCCAAGCCAGCTCTCGATATCTCGCCGAACAGCTGCCCGACCCGCGCGATTCGCAAAAGAGTGATCGGTCCCTTCGATTAACTTGACCGTAACTCGTCCCTTTTGCCCTGCCAATTGCAAGAGATGTTTGATGTAGTCGAACTCCCCAACTCTCGGCTTCGTTCCCTGGGTCTTCAAGCCAGGCGCCTTGAGCATGAGGATTGGAAGACCAGCTGTTCCGACCTGCTTCCAGCAGCTTAATAGCTGGAAATTTGCATTGCGCGGGGGCCTTTCCCCCTCCACGATCAGGAGCATGTTTCTCAAGCGATCATAGATGTCGCTCGCAAACCCGCCGATCCTGCTGCTTCTCGCCCAATGGCTCAATTTCTGTCTCAATTTTGGTCTTATCATTTGTGGCAGATGGAAGTATGGATCCATCATGATCAGACCTTTGCACTCTTTGCTGGCCGCAGCCGCGAATAGGGCAGATACAGTCCCCGCGCAATGCCCCACGATGATCACTCCTGAGAGGCCAAAACGCTTCACCAACTCCTTCACTTTGGCTGCGACAACGGTCGAATAACCGCCAGAGTTTATGAAGTCAAGCAGATCCATCGCAATTTCTCCGTCGGAATCTCCCAGACCAGGCAGATCCAGGCGAAACGAAGGATAACCGCATTCCGCGCAAGATTCTGCCCAGTGCACCGCCGAGTCCCCGGTTGCCGTCCTCGGCAAAGATAGAGAATTCAGGAAGAGAATCCCGAAACGCCCTTGTCCTCTCTCCTCTTCTTGCCGAATTGAAACGCAATCTGCTGGCCAATGGCAGGTTCCCTGAACTCGAATCCCAAGACCATCAAGGCTGATCAATTCACGGGTCCCAATGACCTCAAGCATAGGAGAATCTCTTGTTTCTAGTCGATGAATTCGCGACAATCCATTCCAGATTCGGAGCGAACAACCAACTGAAATCCTTGAATTCATCGTGCGCAGGAGTCCCGCCTTTGGCTAACGGGACTGCCTCTTTGCTAAGTTTGACGATTTTAACAGGCTTTTCGTACGTTGCAGACGCGGTCTCCTCATTCTCCATGCCGGCTGGCAATTCCAAGCCAAAAGATTCCTGCCAGAGCTTGTTTGACCACCTGTAGCCTTCCACCTCTTGAGGCGAGCCTTGCTCCAACTCTTTGATGTAGTCCGACGTGGACCTGCGCTCGTCAACGCACTTGAAAACTTGTTCAAGCCTGACCCATCGCGTCAGCGTCGAGCGAAGCGCCTGGTTTGCAGTAGCTGGAGCAGACCAAAGAAGCAGCGCATCGCCAACTCCGTTGTGAAACTCTCTCCCTGCGAGAACTGCGCCAAGTTCGAGCCCATGCAGGAACAGCGGCGCTGCAGGAGGGCGGCCCTGGAGCCAAAGGGAAAGGAGCCGGATGTCCTCGCTCCAATCCTCAAAGCTCATCTCGTCAAAACAACCGGTGCTTTCTCCAATGCCGCGATAGTCATACCGAAGTACCTCGACATTCCCCGCAGCCAGGTAACGTGCCCAGCGAACCCAGGGAAGATACGAGTTCTGTCTTTCCGATGCAAACGGACCGACAAGCAGGACGCGTGCAACCGGATTCTCCACCTCGTGCAAAACGGTGTATAGATGCGCGCCGGGCACCTCGAAGTATCCGGCGCGCTCAGTAGGATAATTGCCGGGATGGAGTTGATTCTGCACTGGCAACACCTGTTCCAGTTGGTTACGCTGCGAGCTTTGCTGCAGGATTGTGAATAATACTGTGGAGGATGAGATCGCGAAGTAGATCGACGCCTTCGAAAAGATCGGACTCCTCGCCCAGCGGATTGCGCGTCATCTCGATTGCCGTCGCGCGGAACAGTCCTTCCGAATGCGCGATATCGCAGACTCCGTGCACATCCGTGTACTCCATCTCCGTTGAACCCTGCGCTGCGGCCAGTTCCGCCAGGTAAGGCATAAACTTCTGAATGAAACCTTCGAAGAAGGCCATCGTCAGCAGGGACTGGACTCCCTGGAGCTTACCCAGAAACAACCGCACCTTCGTGAGATCGGCATCCACCGCAAGAGAGTCAGTATCTTTGGGAACCGCGTTCGCTGCGACTGTAAATTTGCGCAGCATAACCGGATGGCTGTCGCGAACCTCTTCGTAAAGGTTCTCCATCAAAATCGGGCGCGCCTCTTCACAGGTCGTGGCAATGTAGGTTGCGGTCATCCAATAAATGAAGTTGCCTTCCAGCACTGCGCTGTACCTTGCGATGATTCCGCGGCGCTCTTCGCTGGTCAGTTGCTCAGGTTTGGGAAGTTGCGCGAATAGATCGTCAATGATCGTAACGACCTGCTGTTGAATCGAAGCTCCGATCGAAGCGTCTTGCAACTGCGGAGCGAGGGTTTCAGTGCTCATATTCTCCACCTCTCTGAACTAACAGGTTGCTGAAACTGTTGAATGGGGTGCGCCGGAATTCGAGTCCCGACCCATACGAAACATGCGTGCTTCACTTACCCGACTGTAATGAATAGACATGCCCGATAGACTTGGAACAACTGCCGCGCACGATCGACACCTCATTGGCGACTCGATGACGATTCTTTCGAGTCTTGGAATCAGATGTCTTTTCGCCGAACGTTGAGATTGCCGACCCACCAACACCTCAAACCTGCCCTGCCCCTTCTATTGATCTGGACTCACAGTAAGGCGAACAGGTCCTCTGTTCGGAATCTTGAACACAAGGTCAATTGAACACTTAGCGGGTGTATGACCGAATTAACTCTCAGCGGCCAAAACACCAGGTTGTCCTGTTAAAGAATTACAGTGCTGCAAATGCGCTTCAAGTAATTCTCTCTAATAGGAATCGTCTGGAACGTGTGACATTATTTTGCAAATAATGACGAGACGAAATTGAGGGGATGAGCCCGAAAGCTCTTGCTTAAAGGCACTTGAAGACACTGTAACAATCCTATCGGGCGGTCAAAATCGCGTCAACTCCACCTTGGTAACCTTGCTCGAAGTACAGAGGTAATTTAATAACTTCCGTCGAAATTCAGCTAACTCTCCTGGCAATGGACCTACAGCAGGCAATTAATGGAGAATCTTTGAAGATGCGAAGGAGTAGACATTCTTCGTAATTGATTTGTAAAGCGCGAGAGCAGACTCGCGTGGCGCTGGAAGGTTGGATCGCAGTAGACTTCAGCGGGAGTGAATGGGACGCGAGCCAGAACATTGCCAGGAAATAATCAACTACTTAGGCCCACGGTCGCAGCAATAAAACTAGCGATCAAAATTTCTGCTTCATCAGAGATTCTTTAAGAACCAGTTCCCGCAAAGACCACCCCGATGGTGCGAAGAATGATATGGAGATCGAGCCAGATACTCCAGTTCTCAATATAGGCCACATCCAACGAGATGTATTGATCAAACGAGGGGTCCTGGCGCGCCTGTACTTGCCACAGACCGGTGATTCCCGGCGTCACATCGAGCCGTCGCAGGTGGTTCAATTGATATTGCTGCACCTCGCTTCCGATCGGCGGACGCGGACCGACCACACTCATATCCCCGCGCAGAACGTTGATGAACTGTGGCAATTCATCAAGAGAGTACTTGCGCAGGAAGCGGCCCAGTTTGGTGACGCGAGGATCGTTCGAGATCTTGAACAGCACGCCGTCGCGCTCGTTCATGTGCATCACTTCGCCGCGGCGCTTTTCCGCGTCGCGCACCATGGTGCGGAACTTGGTGCAGCGGAAGACACGCCCCTTCTTGCCTATGCGTTCCGAGTAGTAGAAGATCGGCCCGCTGGAATCAAGCTTGATCGCAATGGCAACGGCCAGCAGCACGGGAGAAAGAACCACCAACACCATGCTGGAGAATACGATATCGAGCGCTCGCTTCATCATCAAGCCAATCTCTGGAACATGGCCGCAGTGAAGCGGAATCGTTGGGAACTGGCCTATGTATTCGATCGGATTGTTCCAGGCCAAGCCGTCAAACATGTCTGGAACCACTCTGAGGTCTACGCCTTGAGTGCGTGCCTTCGCCAGAACACCCTGAACGATTCCACGCTCGCATGGAGCCGTGAAGAATATCTCATCCACAAACTGCTTGCGCACATGCTGGAACATGGTATCGAGCGTACCAACTACATCGCCTGAGTTTGCCCCATAGTTGTGGCTGACGTCCGGGAGTTCGATGAACCCCTTGAACGTGTACCCCAGATGCCGAATGCTCTCCAGGTGATGCCGCAGGGCATGCGCCTCAGGTCCCGTGCCCACAATGAACACATTGCGTGTGCCGACTCCATGTTCGAAACGCCTGTAGATCAGCATTCGGTAAATCATACGGCGCACACTTAAAGTGGCCGTCACAAGCCCTATCGTGATCAAGACAATGCTGCGCGGAATGTCCTCCGCGTGGACCAGGTACAGCGTCCCGGTCAGAAGCAACCCGGAGGTCAAGCAAGCCTGGACGCTGAGCCTCTGCTCATGAAGGAAGCTGTTCAGTCGTGTCGGAGTATACAAATGCAACCGGCGACTGGTAATCATCAGCGAAACCGTGAATCCACACAGCAGAAAGAGAAGAATGTCCATCCCACGGCCGCGAATAAGCGTGCCCTGCCAAAATCCTTTGGCCCCCGCTAGCAGGCCGGTATCAAATTCGTAGAGCGTGGCAAGCGCAGCGGACGCGAAAACCGTGATCCCATCAAGAATCATCCATAGTTTGACCGAACCGCGCGTCCTGGGCCTTAAACTCGACGCAGTTCCTCCCGCCCATTCATGGGAAGAAGAGACTGTCGAGGAAACTCTTTGCCAGAATTCCGATGTCGCCATGTTCTTTTCGCTAACCTCAAAGGTTCGAGATTTCAGGAGACAACCAGAAACTAACGCACTGTGTGAGTGCCCGGTAACGCGTCAATGACATCGAAGGAGTTTCCGGGCTTTTTGAAGATAGGAGACTATTTCGCATTGCAAGCGTGACTTTGAGACAGGACCTGGGTTCATCCCCAGCGCCTTCGCCAACTCCTCGAAATCTGTGACTAGATAGTTTGGATTTCAGAGTAGTGCAGCGGTTATTCTCACGCGAGAGCGCTCTGACGTTGATACCGCAAAGCGCGCCCTCAGTCCTCCGGAAGTCGAAGCTTGAATCCACTTTGTAAATGAGATGATTAGCAGACCATGTCTCAGGCGCTAGTCTCTCCCTGGCGCGCGCTTTCTTTCTTTGCTGGGGAACGGCGCCGGTGAAGGGATTGTTCGTATTTGTGGAATTCACTTCGCAGAGCGCGGTCCGCTCTATCCAGGCTCACACTGTTCAGAATCACAGCAACCCCAGCGACCTCGAGCCGTTCCAGAAGTCGCGCTGCGCGATCCAGTTCTTGCTTGGTCGTTGTGCTGGACTTGACCACAAGAACAGTTGCGTCTGTTACCCGCGCCAGATATTCAGTGGTCGCGGAAATGGGCAACGGGTCCGCATCGATCAGCACCACGTCGTAATGTTCACGCGCGTGATGAAGACTTCTCAGCGCCGGATTCGGAGAAGGCGCCCTTGTCCTGCCGGACCCCGGGTACTCGTAAATCGTAAGCGGTGTAATTGCGGAGGGCTGCATCTCATCGGACTTGAGCCGTCTTTGCAAAAGCAGCTCGGACCGCGCAGAAGCTCCGTCGCGAGGTATATCCAATTCTTCCACCGCAGATGCCGTGATCGTCAGCGTTTTCAGATCAAGACTGCGTAGTCTATCGCTCAACTTTCCTACGATTGTGCTCGTTCCGCTCCCATGCCCCGGAGAAGTAAACAGAAAAGTTCGCGCACCCGAATTTCTGACTGCATTGTCAATGCCCGCAGCCAGGCGAAGATAGTATTCACTCGATATTTCCTGACGGAAGTCATCGTCATCGAGGAGGATCCCCAAGGGATGGAAGCCAACCACCCTCTCTACATCCCCGGGCGTGTAGATCCTGCTATCGAGCAAGTCGATGCCAACGGGGGTTGCGACAGCGCAGAGCAGACTGATGAGGATCAGTACGCATACGAAGATCTTCAATTTACTCGGCTCCGGACCTAACGGAGTTAGTGCCGGTGTGGATACATGAATCGATCCAGGTGACTTGCTCTCCAACTCGAGTTCGCGTATGCGGTCGTCGATTGCGTCATACGCCTTTTGCAGACTGTCAATCTCTGGCCCCAGCTCAGTCGCTCTCTGGAATTTGGGCGCAGCCGCTGTCGCAGTGTGCGTATTCTGCCCCAGTTCCTGGGCCAGTTGTAATTCAACCATTCGCGTGCGCGTCACATCCTGGCGCAGCTTTTCTTGAAGATGATCCGAAGCTTTGCGTCTCAAGTCATTCATCTGGGAGTCTATCGACGCGATCTCCTCTTTGTCCTTCTGGTAGATGGGATGATCCGGACGTAAGCCGTTCATTTCTTCAACCAGCGTCGCTCGACGGCTGTTCAGGTTACTCCTCATTACGGATAGGCCCGAGTCAGCCGCAATTGCATCATCCGCAGCACCCTCGAGTGCGGGCGATCCTCCTCCTGCATTGTCTCCCTTTAACATCGCCGCATACTTAGCCTCCGCTGCCTCGCGCTCCATGCGCGCAACAGCCAGCTGCCCGCGCACCGTCTGCGACGTCGAGTCGTAGGGATTCGTCGCGCCTGGTGCAGTCGAAATCGTCGCCACACCAAGTTGCTGCATGAGCTGTGCCTGTTCTGCCAACCGGTCGTCCATTTGTTTCTGAAGCCGGTCCTGTTCCTGGTGCAGCGTGGTCAACCTGGCATCGAGCCCGTAAAACTCTTCGTTTTTCGCTTTGTCTACATAGGTGTCAGTGACTGTATTTACAACCTCGGCCAAGCCAACTGGCGAAGGACCGGACAGCGAGATTGACATCTCGTACGAATAATCGATCCTCTTCGCCTGAATCTGCTCCTGCAGAAGCTGAATCTCGTATGGAAGCGCGGGGCCGATTCGCTGACGGATCGAGTATGGAAGCTTCATTATGGCTGCTTCGATGATGTCGCGCCGAGTCACCTTCTGGACTTGGTCCGAGAAGTAGGAATCGTAAGGAAGGTCGACTTCGGAATCGGTGGCCAGAATCTTCGGAAACCTTGGCGACACATAGACCGTGGCTTGAGCCTCGTAGCGGGGTTTTTCTCTCTTCCAG
>Ga0116135_1000237_pt1 | contig 30308 bp, 21 predicted proteins | sample June2015DPH_20_1_FD_89738 | JGI IMG/M metagenome (GOLD analysis project Ga0116135, IMG submission 89738) | Peatland microbial communities from SPRUCE experiment site at the Marcell Experimental Forest, Minnesota, USA - June2015DPH_20_10 | ecosystem: Environmental > Terrestrial > Soil > Wetlands... | reverse complement strand
GGCAGACATTCCATGAAATCCCGCACTCGTCGCGTCTTTCTGCAGCATGCCGCCACCTTGGCCGCCGGGCTCGGCTGCACCCGTAATCTGCCTTCTTTTGCACAGGCCAATTCCCTTCCGCAGAAGCCCCGTGCCTGGGTCACTGCCGGTGAAGATCGCTACAAGGAGCTGGCCGTCGAACAATGGCAACCGACTTCCAGCCACGTCCCCTCTGTAGAAGTTGATAGAAGTAAACGATTTCAGAGCATCCTTGGCTTCGGCGCGGCCTTCACCGATTCCTCCTGCTACCTGCTGAACCGCATGGATCCGTCACAACGCCAGGCGCTCATGGATGAGTTTTTTGGCCAGCGCGGACTTCGCCTCTCTCTCGGCCGCACCTCCATCGGATGCAGCGACTACTCGCGCAATGCATACACCTACGACGACTCCCCGGCGCCCGATCCCACCCTGAAAGAATTCAGCATCGACCACGATCGCGCCTACATTCTCCCCACGCTGCTTGACGCGATGCGCATCAACCCCGAGATGTTCTTCTTCTCTACCCCCTGGAGCCCGCCCGCCTGGATGAAAGCCGGCAACTCCCTCCTCGGCGGTTCCATGCATAAGCAGTACTTCGAGGCCTACGCACAGTACTTCGTGAAGTTCATACAGGCCTACAAGGCGGCCGGCATCGCCATCAGTGCGGTCACCACGCAGAATGAGCCGGACACCGATCAGGACGGCCGAATGCCCGCAGCCATCTGGGGACAGGAATACGAAGCCGGATTCATCTCGGAGTTCCTTGGGCCGGCCTTGCGCAATACCTCACCCGATACGAAGATCTGGCTCCTCGATCACAACTACAATCTCTGGGGACGCGCCGAGGATGAGCTCAGTGATCCTCGGGTCTTCGAGTTTGTCGACGGTGTTGCCTGGCACGGCTACGTGGGAACCCCGGATGCCATGACCAGAGTCCACGACGCCTTTCCCGGCAAGCATGCTTACTGGACCGAGGGAGGCCCCTTCGTCGACGCTCCCGACTACACCACCGATTGGGCCAAGTGGTCCGGCACGTATGCCGGCGTCCTCAAAAACTGGGCGCGCTGCATCGTCGGCTGGAACTTTGTTCTCGATGAAAAAGGCGACCCCAATATCGGACCCTTCACTTGCGGCGGCATCGTCACGCTCAACTCCAGAACACAGAAGCTCACGCGCAGCGGCCAATATTGGGCCTTCGCCCATTACTCCAAGGCCATTCGCCGCGGGGCGCGGGTGCTCGCCACAAAAGGCGCTCTGCCCGGTGTTGAACATGTAGCCTTTGCCAACCCCGACGGAGACTACGTCCTCGTTCTCACCAACCCGGGCGAAGCTCGCGAGATCTACTGCGCATTCGAAGGCAAATCTCTGCACCTCACGCTACCCGAGGATTCAGTCCTCACCCTCCGGTGGAGCTGAAACCAGAGTTACTTTTCACTTCCTCGCTCTTTCACTTATTCACTCGTTCACTTGTTCACTCGATGAAAAGGCCTTCTCGCAAGGAGAAGGCCTTTTCATGTCTCTTATATTCCAGCCCTATTGGAACTGAAACCAGTTCACATTGGAGATGCTCTGGCTTGCTCCCCCTCCCGTGAATACGACGTACAGAGTATGCACGCCTGTTGCCCCCGTGACGGTTCCGTTTACTGTCGTCCAGCTCTGCCATCCTCCGGTCACCGGCAGCGTCACAGTTGCGATTGGCGTGCTGGTCATACTGTCCAGATAGAATGTCGCCGTGCCGCCGTTGCCATCGCTGGCCGTGCGCACGTTCACCTGGTTTGGAGAAGAACTCCCGAAGTCCACGTTCTCATACACGGTGTAGGCGCCAGGCGAGATGTAACCAAGATCGTATTCACCGGTCGAGTCGCCGGTAGTTTCGGTTTCAAGCCCCGATTCGCTGGAAAAGCTTGAGCCCTGGATCTGCGCGGTTGCCTGAACCGGCGGCGTAGCGCCGCTCACGTTGCCCGTCCACGTAAACGTTGCCGCCGCCGTCGCCGGCAAGGTATAGCTGAATGACTGCGTGCCCCACTGCACGTTGAATGTCTGGCTTGTGGTCGTGCTGTTGTATGCAATCAATGCCATCGAGCCATCTGGATTTTTGAATGCCACGCTGGCAATCGCAGGCGTATCGCTTGAGTACACACGCAATGCGCCTGGCAGCACGTATTTGCTGTAGTGCCCAAGAGTGTAGTACTCAATGTCCTTGGTCACCGCGCCCGTCGTGCCGTTCACCGTCACAATCGGTGTGCAAGTATCGCACCCACCCAGGCCAGGAACGTTCTGTGTCAGGTTCGGCCCAAGGTTCTCGTTCAGCGCAAGGCTCCATTTTACAAATGACTTGGCAGAGTTGCGCAGCACTTGCGTAATCTCCAACATGTCGGTCGTGAATTGATCGGTCTGCCAAGTGCCGCCGGAGTGTTCCGTCTCCCACGTTCCCAGCGTTGGAAATTCATTCTGCACCAGTTGCTGCGCGCCCGGCGCGCCTGCGTACCCATGCCACGCCGTGCCCGCAACCTGCGTCAATTGCTGAGTCGTCAACCCGCTCAACACATACTCTGGATAAGACGGCGTATCCCAGTTGTGATCCCACACGAACACCTTGGTGGAAAGATTTGCTGTCGAAAGCGCCGGCAACACATAACCCTGCAGTAAGGCCAACTGCGTCGTGTCCTGCATCAGCATGCTTGGATAAGCCGTAGTCACGTTTTCCGGCTCATTCTGGATCGAGATGTAATCAATCGGAACACCCGCTGCTTTGTAAGCCTGAAGAAATTTAACAAAGTAGTTGGCGAAGGCCGTTTCATTGGCCGAAGTCTCAAGCAGGTCTCCTCCGAGCATCGAAACCGGGCTCATCGAAGCTGGATCCTTCATCCATCCCGGCGGACTCCATGGGTTCGCCATCAGCTTCATCTCCGGGTTTAATCCCTTCGCCGCCACAATCAGCGGCAGAATGTAAGCCTGATCGTGCGCAATCGAAAAGTCCGTCAATGGAAGATCGGTCGTTCCCACCGGCTGGTCGTCGTAGGAGTAAACCGACAGCGCGATGTCCGATGCGCCCATGGGAATGCGCATGAAGCTTAGCCCGATCCCATTGCCGTTGCGCGTGAACAAGTCGTTCAGCGTTCCTGGAAGATCCGCAGAGGGCTCAGTTTTCTCCAGCAAATACGCGGCTGAATCGGTAAACGCCGCGCCGAATCCCTCCATCGACTGGTACTGCTGCGTCGGGTCAACCACGACCGTGTTCGTTCCCGCGTCCGCCGTGCTGGTGGTGAAGTTCACGCTGGGCTGAGCAGTCAAAAGATCCGACTCGTCATTCGTGCTCATCACCACCGAAACCGCCGATGCCGATCCCGGAAATGTGTATGCACCCGTTGCGACCGCGCTGTTTGAATAGCCGGCCGCAACCGCGATCGCATTGATCGTCGTCGTGGTTGAGACAGAGATGGGAGTCCCCGCCGAAAACAGCGTCGAATTCGCGGTTGGATTCGATCCATCCGTCGTGTAGTAGATCGCCGCCCCAGTCGTCGTATCGGCAAGCGAAACCGACTGTGCCGTTGTGTAGCTGCCCGGTGCCGGCAAGAAGGTCGGTGTCGCCGCGGCCGGCAGGTCGATCGTGTATGTTCCGGTAGCAACCGCGCTGCTCGAATATCCTGAGGCCACGGCAATTGCGTTGATCGTTGTCGTCGCGTTCACCGCAATGGGCGTCCCGGGCGTAAATGCAGCCGAGTTCGCAGTGGGCGTCGAACCATCGACGGTGTAATGAATCACCGCTCCGGTCGTGGTGTCCGCCAGGCTCACAACCTGCGCCGCTGTGTAGGTTCCAGGCGTCGGGCTGAAAGTTGGGGTCGCTGCAGCCGGTAGATTGATCGTGTAAGTGGCCGAACCAACAGCGCTGTTCAAATAACCGGTCGCGATCGCAATCGCCTGAATCGTTGTCGTCGAGCTCACCGCAATCGGCGTTGCCGCAGCAAACAGAGTCGACGCGCTGGACGGCGTCGTTCCATCCGTCGTGTAATAGATGGAAGCCCCGGCAGTGGCGTCGGACAAACTCACCGACTGCGCAGCGGTAAACGTTCCACCTGCGGGGCTGAATGTCGGCGTCGCTGCAGTCTGCGTTTGCTGTGTGCCTCCGCCACCGCCGCTGCCGCATCCCGCAATCCAAATCATGGTGAAAGCAACTGCAAGAATTCCTCTGCGCACGGGCATCCAGTCCTCCTAAAAAAATCGCGTAGGCTCCAAACGCCACCTTCCGCGACAAACAAGGGGGCGCTTGACGTGCATTTGTATTGCAAAGTCCAATGGCGCATGCCCGCGCTCTCTTGAACCATCCGATCACTGCCCAATCCGCGCTTCCCACTCACGCTTCAGCATACGCCGAGGGGCAATTTCGGTAGCTTTAAGACAATCGGTTTTCTACAAGTTTCCAGAAACTTCAATCCATTCACGGGAGCGAATTATCAGCCGCCCCATGTACGGCTGTCAAGGAAACAGAAATTCGATTTACTCAATAGAAAACGATTGTCTAACGGTATTGTCTGCTCAAACCACTGCCCATCCCAACCACCATGAAAACACAAGAGTTAATGCACGGATTCCCGTGGAAATGCTTTAAACATACGATTTGTCTTAAATTTATTTCACTAAATCGATCTACTAATCCGGTTCCGCTCTCAGCCCTATCCGCTTTAGAACGAGTATGGCGCCTTTTGATCATGTAGTCGCGCGATCCTGGGCCGGCCGTAAGCTTACCGTCAGCAGAATAATCATCAGCAGCGCGGCGCAGCACGGCGCAATCAGTCCGTAACGCAGCGATCCATATTGGGCGGAAAGAACACCCGTGAGCCAGGGGAAGATCGCAGACCCCAAACCAGCGACCGCAAAGATCCATCCCCGCGACGTCCGCTCCAGCAGGTACGAGAGTAGAAGCGGATAGAGCGGCCCCACGCTTAGTCCGGCCAAGGCCGCAGCCACCCGTATCAGAGTGGGGTTGTTGGCACCTACCAGCAATGCGACCGAAGACGCCGCACCCCAAAGCGTTACGTAGAGAACGCTGCGCCGCCCTATCATCGCCAGCAACCGCGTTGAAAATGCAAGCCGGCTGAGCATGATTCCACCCCAGAACACCGCGGTTGCAATCGCGGCGCCGCCCAGGCCTGCTCGATCGGCGCGATGAGAGTACGTCGTCAACCACCCGCTCAGTGAACCCTCCACGCCCACCGCGCAAACCGACAGAATCACCAGCGGCAGCAGGGCACCCAAATGCGCGGGACCCTCTGTTTGCGTGGCTTTCGTCGCCGTCTGCGCACAATTCTCCTCCTGACGCTCTCGCACGAGCACCCAGATCAGCAGAAGCAGAAACAGTCCCTGAAGCGTAAAGAACAACGGCCGCAGGCTCGCTCTGTGCAGAAAAGGCATAAACAGCAGCGGCGCCGCTGTCGCGCCCGCCGACCACCCAAAGTTCAGCCGCTCCAGCATCGCTGCCCGACCCTGCCCGTATCGGTCTGAAAACAGGAGGCTGGTCGAAGTCATCGCCATGCCCAACCCAAGCCCGAAGAAAAGAAAAATGGGAAATGCCAGCTTCGGGCCGGCAAATGTCAGCGCCCCCGCCATCACCACCAGCAGCCCATATCCGCCCACAAGCGATCGAATCCGATTGGGGCCGGTCAGCAGCGCGCCCGCAGACGAGCCCAGAAATTGCAGAAAGAAGAGGAAGCCTGCCGTATCGTCGCGCAACCCCCACGCCTGCGACAGCGACGGCAGCAGCACGCCCAGCATCACCGTTCCCGCTCCGGTGAGCCCAAAGCCGACACCCAGCACCAGGCTAGAGAGCGCCCGGCTAGACACAGTCCGACGGCTTTGAGACGCCTCAACAGCAGAATCAGTTTGCTTGGTCATGCATCTCCGGCAGCGCTCGCCCACGAATTATAGCGTTCGTGGTGAGCGCGCGATGCACATGCATCGCTTCAAAGAGCATCGCGTTCTAAAATGCGAAAGGCATCTAAAACAAACGAGTTGCCTCACTGCGTATTGCCCACTCGTTAAACAATCGGGGATCGAAATGAAGCGTCGCACATTTCTGAACTCGCTGGCAGGTACGACCGGTCTTCTGCTCGCAAACTCCGCGCCGGCGTTGGGCTTGATCGACCTCGTCCCGGTTGGAGATGCGCAAATCCACCGCGTACTTGCCGTCTTCAAGTGCCACTTCGATGCCGGTTTCGTTGATACGCAAGCCGCCATCGTCAAACGCTACTTCGAGGTGTTTTTCCCCAAGGCAATCGCCACAGCAACTTCAGTGAGCCAGGGCGGCCCCAGAAAGTACGCATGGACCACTGGCTCCTGGCTGCTCTACGAATATCTTGAACAGGCCAATACGGAGCAGCGCCGCCAAATGGAAGCAGCCATCGCCGCTGGTTACATCAACTGGCATGCGCTTCCCTTCACCTGGCAGACCGAAATGCTCTCACCCAGCATGATCTCCGGCTCGCTCGCCCTCTCGCAGTCCCTCGACCGCCGCTTCGGCCAGACCACCACCGGCGCCAAAATGACGGATGTTCCTGGCCACACCCGCGGTCTCATCCAGCCGCTCGCAGAAGCCGGCGTCACCTTCCTCGACATCGGTGTCAACCACGCCAGCACGCCCGCGATCCTTCCTCCGCTCTTTCAATGGAAAGACCCAGCCGGACACACGCTATCAGTCATGTATCACTCCGGCTACGGCGGCATCAACGTAGTCCCTGGCTCCGACGCAGCAATCGCCATCTTCGTCCGCGGAGATAACAGTGGCCCGCATACTCCCGACGAAATCACTCAGATTTTCGCAACCCTGAAAACCCGCTTTCCCAACGCCAAGATCCTTCCCACCAACCTCACTTCCGTAGCCAATGAGTTATCCAGACATTCCGCCTCACTTCCCGTCGTAACTCAGGAGATAGGCGATACCTGGATTCACGGCGTCGGCAGCGATCCTCTCAAGGTCGGAAGATACCGCGAGTTAAGCCGCCTGCGCGAACGTTGGATTAGCCAAGGGCATTTCAAAGCTGGCGACTCGACCGATGTTCAGCTTCTCCGTCACGTTCTGCTCGAGGTAGAACACACATGGGGCACTGACACCAAGACCTGGCTTGACTTCGATCACTATCTGCCCAATGACCTTGCCGCCATGCTGGATACACCGCACTACAAAGTGGTCGCCTTCAGTTGGCTGGAAAAGCGCCAGGATTTATTCTCCGGGGTCGAAGCGCTCCCGCCCACTCTGCGCACCGAAGCCAAAGCGGCAATCGATGCAATCGATCACCGCAAACTCAATCCCATCGTCTCGAACCTCGAGATAACTCGCGATCTAACTCAAGATATTGAAACAATGCACTTCGTTCTGAAACTCGACCCAAAGACGGGCGCCATCCATCGCCTGCACGACAAGAGATCCAGCCGCGAGTGGGCCTCGCCCGACCATCCCCTAGCGCTCTTCTCCTACCAGACTTATTCCGAGCCGGACTACAACGTCTTCATGAAGGATTACTTGATTATTCCCGACGCCTGGGCCCGTCAGGACTTCGGCAAGCCCAACATCGGCAAATATGGCGCCGTCGGCCGCATCTGGGAACCGAAACTCACCCACTTTGAATACGCCGAAGATGCAGCCGCCCATCGCCTCATCGCGCATCTTCAAATCGCCGATCCCGCATCGCTCTCAAGCGGCATCGCCGCCTTCCCTGCCCGCATCGCAACCGAATTCATCCTGCCCAAAGCCGACCCCATAGTCGAAATCAATCTCTATTGGGAATCGAAACCCGCCACCCGTCTACCCGAAGCGATCTGGTTTACCTTCAACCCCGTCGCGCCCAACGCCAAAGGCTGGACGCTCCACAAAGCCGGCCAGGAAATCTCGCCCTTTGACGTAGTCGATTCCGGCAACCGCCACATGCATGCAGTCTCAGACGGCGTCTCCTACAAAGACGGTTCGGGCAGCCTGTCCCTCCTCACCCTCGACGCGCCTCTGGTCGCCCTCGGCCATCGTTCCGCACTCGAGTTTTCCCGCCAGCAGCCCGATCTGGCAGGCGGCATGCACTTTAATCTCTTCAACAACACCTGGGGCACCAACTACATCATGTGGTACGGCGAGGACGCGGCATTCCGCTTCATCCTCCGCCCATAACGGACAATCCGCTAATTGCCTACAAACCAATCCCGTTTAGAATCAGCAGCGACCAGTTCACTCATTCACTCGTTCACTGTCTTACCTCACTCATTCACTGTCCCTCGTCCACTCTTTTGCTATCATTAACGTCTATAAGGTGAGTGGCCTGTTCCCCTTCAAGGGCTGCCCCGGCGGTGAGTGTGCCTAGAGTTTTCCAGCGTCTTGTCTTCGTAGTTTCCGTGGCAATCTTTGCCGCCCTCGGCCTCGGCTTCGCGATGGGTGAATTCGGTCTCTTCGGCGTCCATGCCGGCGGAGATCAGGATGGCGCCTACCGCCAGATGCGCGTTTACGCCGAGGTCCTCAAGAAGGTCCAGACCGACTACGTCGTCGAGCCCAATATCAATGACGTCACCACCGGCGCGCTCCACGGCCTGCTCGAGTCCCTTGACTCCGACTCCAGCTACCTCACGCCCACCGAATACAAAATTTACAAAGATCGCCCCACCACCGGCGTCGCCCAGGTCGGCATCAATGTCTCCAAACGCTTCGGCTATGCAGTCATCGTCTCCGTCGCACCCGGCTCGCCCGCAGACCACGAGCACCTCTCCGACGGCGACGTCATTGAGTCCATTGGTGAACAATCCACCCGCGAACTCTCGCTGGCCGTAATTCGCCTCCTGCTCGATGGGAAGCCCGGCACCACCGTCACCCTGAGCGTCATCCGTCCCCGCAAGGCCGATCCCGACAAGCTGACCCTTACCCGCACCATCACTGCATCGCCCGCCCTGGCTGAGCAGGATTACGACAACGACACCATCCTTTATCTCAAGCCCGGCGTCCTCACAGCATCGCGCGTGGATGAGATCGCCGCCAAGCTCAAGGCCGCCGGCAAGAGCCACAAAGTGCTTCTCGACCTGCGCGACTCCAACGGTGACGACCCCAAGCAGGGCATCCGCTTGGCCAACTTCTTCCTCAAGCAGGGCACCATCGCAACCCTTCAGGGTCAGAAGTACACCACTGAAACCTTCACCGCCGATCCGGCGCAGTTCATTACCGATTCGCCCTTGGCCATCCTCGTCAATCGCGGCACCTACGGCGCTGCTGAGCTGACCGCCGCGGCCATTGAAGACGCCAAGCGCGGCGATCTCGTCGGCGAGCGCACCTTCGGCGAAGGCTCGGTGCAAAAAACCATCGAACTCCCCGATGGCGCAGCCCTGCTGCTCACCGTTGCCAAGTTCGAAGGCCCAGCCGGCAAAAAGATTCAGGACGAAGCCGTTGTGCCCAACGTTGTCGTCGGCCAAGCCTTCGACGACGAGGACGAGTCCGCCCCCGCACCCAAAGGCGACGAGACGCTCGACAAGGCTCTCAATCTGCTCAAGGCCAAAGCCGCGTAGCAAAATCCGCAATCACGCCCCAGAAGCCCGCCGCGCGCGGGCTTCTTTCTTTTCTGCGCAATCATCTGCCCATCAAACTCGCATGCCTCGGTTCTTTCGTCTGTAACCTGCAATCTCGCATTCCCACCCTTGCACCCCGTGGTTCGCTCGTGCCACTCTTCACACCCGCGCCCCTCGGTTTGGTGCTAGCCTTACCCTGAAGCAGTCTCTCTCCAACAACCTTTTGAGACCTGCTCACGAGGCTTGAATCGCTTGGCTGCCACTCCCTCCCAGCCTCCCGAACCGCGACCTTTCGCCCGGCGTCCCCGGCTTCAGGTTAAGCCGGTTCCACCTAACCGCCGCCGCAAGCTCGCCGGACGGTTTGCCCTAGCTGGTTTGCTCGTCCTGGCAGTCATCACCGGCTCGCTCGCCGGCCTGACCCTCGTCTATTCGGTCGACCTCCCCCAGATCAACGATCTGGAGCGTTACCGTCCCTCCACCACCACCGACCTTTACGACCGCAAAGGCCGCATCGTCGGCTCCTTCGCCCTCGAACGCCGCGTGATCGTCAACTACGACGACTTCGCCCCCATCCTCCGCGAAGCCGTTATCTCCATTGAAGACAAGAGTTTCGAGTCTCACTGGGGCATCAACGTTTTTCGCGTCGTCGGCGCAGTATGGCACGACATCCGCTCCCACGGCCGCGCCCAGGGCGCATCCACGCTCACCATGCAGCTGGCGCGCAACCTTTTCCTCTCCTCTGAGCGCACTGCTGCCCGCAAGGTCCAGGAAGCCTACCTCGCCATACAAATCGAGCGCGCCTTCACCAAGCAACAGATCTTCACCCTCTACGGCAACCAGATCTACCTCGGCCACGGCATGTACGGCTTTGAGGCCGCTTCGGAGTTCTACTTCTCCAAGCACGCCAGCCAGCTAAACCTCACTGAGGCCGCGCTGCTCGCCGGCCTGCCCAAAGGCCCCGTTGCGTTTTCGCCGCTCCTTAATCCTGAGAAAGCCCTGCGCCGCCGCAATCTCGTCCTCTCAGAGATGGAATCTGACGGGGACATCACCCACGCCCAGGCTGAAACCGCCCGCCAGGCCCCGCTTGGCCTCCACATATCCCAGCCTGAGAGCGCCGTCGCTCCCTGGTTCCAGGAAGAGGTTCGCCGCGAACTCGAAAAGCGCTTTGGCACCGAGCAGGTTCACGAAGCCGGGCTGAAAGTCCAGACCACCCTCGACCTAGACCTCCAGCTAGCCGCCAATCGCGCCGTAGCCGACGGCCTGGCCGCCTACGAGCGCCGCCATGGCTGGGCGCCGTTACGAAGCAAGCCGAACAAACTGGAGAATGTCCTTGCGAGCGGAGTCACGCTGGAAGACTACCGCCATCCCGACTGGGCCATGCAGTACCACCCCGGCGACTATGTCCACGCCCTTGTCACCCGCACCATGCCGCTTGAGATTCACGCCCGCATCGGCCCTGAAGGGCATCCCGGCTCTGAAGTCGTGCTGCTCCCTGAAGACTGGCAATGGACCGGCCAGCACTACGCTGACGCCCTGGTCAAGCCCGGCGACGTCATCTACATCCGCCTCTCCGAGACCATGGAAGGCATCGCTCGCCGCGCCAGCCTGGAACAGGATTCCGGTGCGCAAGGCTCGCTCCTGGCCATGGACAACAACACCGGCGACGTCCTCGCCATGGTTGGCGGACGCGATTACGCGCTCTCCCAGTTCAACCGCGCCACCCAGTCCGAGCGCCAGACCGGCTCCAGCTTCAAGCCCTACGTCTACACCGCCGCCATTGAAGACGGCGTCAAGCCCACTGACATCATCGTCGACGGCCCCGTGAGCTTCGGCAGCTACACGCCGCACAACTACGAGAACGACTACAAGGGCGCCATGACCGTCGCCAACGCCTTCGCCGAGTCCCGCAACATTCCCGCTCTCAAACTCGCCGCACACGTCGGCATTCACAAGGTCATCGACGAGGCTCACCGCTTCGGCGTCTCCTCCAACATTCCCGCCTACCTGCCCGTCGCCCTCGGCGCGGTTGAAATCACGCTCGAAGAACAGGTCGCCTCCTACTCCGTCTTTCCCAACGACGGCATCCGCGTCTCCCCGCGCCTTGTCCGCAAAGTCTCCAACGCCGACGGCATCACCCTCTGGGAAGAACCGCCCACCGTCACTGAAGTCATCAGCCAGGACACTGCGCGCACCATGATGATCCTCTTGCAGGACGTCACCGCTCACGGCACCGGCGCGGCCGCGGCCCAACTGAAGCACCCCCTCGGCGGCAAAACCGGCACCACCAGCGACTTCACTGACGCCTGGTTCCTCGGCTTCTCTCCCTCCATCACCTGCGGCGTCTGGGTCGGCTACGACAGTCGCGAATCCCTCGGCGAAAAAGAGACCGGCGCAAAAGCCGCCCTTCCCATCTGGATGAATGTGATGAAGGTCGCCATCGCCGGCAAAGACGACGAGCACTTCCTCGGCAACCAGCCCGACAACAACAGCGAGAAAGCCGACGCCACCCCGCCAGCGAAACCGATAAAGGCTACCGCAGAGGCCAAACACCCCGCACTCGCGCCAGCAACTGCATCGACAGCCAAGCCTGCGCCACCACCACTTGCGAAGTCCATAGCGCAGGCTGCGCCCGTTCCTTCGAAACCACAAGTAAAGCCAGCGTTGCCCCCGCCGTCCGCAACAACCAAACCCAGGTCCACCGTCAAACCCGCGCTAGACCCAAACTAAGCGCGTCGCGGTCGAAGCGCCTCCGCTGACTTGCTAACTCGCAATGTGCGCGAAGCGCAGGCCAACTCGCTGAGTTCGTCGCAAAAGATACGCTCCCCCGTCGCTTGCGACCCATTTGCATCCATCTCCTAAAAATTTAGTTGACACGCTCCTCCATCCGGCATAATCTCCTAATTCATTAGGAGATGCTTTCGTGGGCGAAAAGAAAAACGACACACTCACCAAGCTCGAACTCGATATCATGCAGGTCGTCTGGCGGCTCGGCGCAAGCAATGTGAGCGCCGTGCAGGCGGGCCTCGATCAGAAGCTGGCCTACACCACGGTACAGACAATGCTCAACATCCTGCACCGCAAAGGCAAGCTGAAGCGCAAGCTCAATGGCCGCGCCTATGAGTACAGCGCCACGCTCTCGGAAGACCGCGCCTCCTGCCACGCCGTACGCGACCTGGTCGACCGCATGTTCGGCGGGTCGAGCGAGGAACTGGTCATGAGCCTGATCAAGACCCGCCAGATCGACCCGAAAAAAATCGCCGAGCTCACCCGCCGTCTCGAAGCCGAGGATGCCGAAAAATGATGATTGCCCTCAAATCATTTCTGCTCCAATCGACTCCTCCCGGGCTTCTCGCCTACCTGCTCAACTCGGTCTGGCAGATCCCGCTCGTCTTCTTCGCGGCCCGCGCCGCCGCACGCATCGCGCGGCCTGCCGGTCCGAAGGTGGAACACCGCATCTGGGTCGGCGCGCTCATCCTTGAAACCGTTCTGCCCGCCTGCGATTTTCATCTCAACGAGCTGTGGCAACAGGCATGGAGCCAGATCGTGCTGTTCCGCACAACCGGCGCGCCTGGCGGAGAAACCCGCGTCATCCTCGGCGGCGGAACTCCATACGGCGTGCCCGTTCCCTGGCTCTCCGCGCCGTTGTTTTCGCTCATTGCCGCGGCGTACGCCTCCGCACTCCTCTACTTCACCGGGCGCCTCATCTGGGGCGTCTGGACCACCGAATCCATGCGCCGCTCCGCCATCGAGCTCGATCTACCCGAAGTTGCCACCCACAATTTGCATCGCTTTGAACGCCTGTTTGGCGTTCATGATGACTCCGTGCTGATTGCCACGTCGTCCATCATCACCGGCCCAGCCACTGTCGGAATTCGCCGTCCCACGGTGCTGTTGCCTCCGGAATTTCTCGTTAGTCTTCGCCCCAGTGAAATCGATGCGGTCTTCGCCCACGAAATCGCCCACATCCAGCGCGGCGACTTCCTCAAGAACATCCTCCTCGGCGTCCTGTCCCTGCCCGCTGCCTACCATCCCCTGCTCGCGCTCACTCGGCGTCACGTCGCTGAATCGCGCGAGATGATCTGCGACGGGATGGCGGCGGAAGCCATCGGCGGACGCGAAAGTTATGCACGATCTCTGCTGCGCCTCGCTTCCCTGCTGTCCGATCGGACGGCGCCCCGAGTCCTTCACGCCATCGGAATCTTCGATGCCAACATCTTTGAGAGGAGAGTCATAAACCTGACCCGTCAAACTCTGCACATCCCCGTCCGCCGCCGCCTGGCCATCAGCGCAGCCTGCGCGCTTCTTGCTTTCGCTACCTGCGCCTCCGCTCTCACCCTGCGCATGGAAGTCAATGAGCCCAAAGCGCAAAGCCCCACCCCCAACCCTCCCAGCATCAATGTGAAATCCGCCAGCCTGGAAATTGTGAGCAAGGTCCAGCCCATCTTTCCGCAGGAAGAGAAGGATAAAGCCAAGGCCAACAAAACCAAGATCGATGCAAAAGTTCTTCTAGGTGTTGTTATCGGGGCGGATGGCGCCGTGAAAGACATTAATGTGACCAAAAGCGAAGGCGACAACTTCGATAAGAGCGCATTGGACGCTGTCAAGCAGTGGCGGTGGAAGCCCTACTTGCTCAATGGCGAGCCCATCGCAGTCAAAACCACGATCACCGTCACCTACACGCTGAAGCGCTAGCACACGCGCAATCGAGATTGGCGAGCCGGCTGAAATACTCCGCTCTGGGTGCGCTTTGTAACAGGGCCTTGGCTCTTGTCGAGCCGAAAACGGCAACGACAGTTCAGAATAAACATGAGCGCGGATCGCAAGATCTGCGTTCATGTTTACTAAAGAACCTTCATCGGAATGAATATATCTGCCACTGGATGAACCTGAGGTTCGTGTCCCCAAAACCCGGCACATCGCTCTTAACGAGCCAGCCGGAAAAATCTCTTCGCCCGCGCCACATCCCGGAAGATCTGCTCCCTCAGCGCCTCGGGTGAGGGCCAGGTTTTCTCCCCGCGCAGCCGCATCAGGAATTCCAGTTCCAGCCGCGTCTCATCAGTCAATTCCACAGGCTCAAAATCCAGAATGTGCGTTTCCACTCCAAACCCGGCCCCTTCAAACGTAGGCCGGTTGCCCACATTCGTTACAGCATGAAAGCACCGCGCGCCGTCTTGTGTTTGAACCGTCAAACGCGTCACGAATACGCCAAACCCCGGCAGCAATCCCCCATACACCGCCAGGTTCACGGTCGGAACCAGCAGCTTTGTCCCCACGCCGCGCCCTTTTGCCGGCGTCGACTTCACGCCAAACGGCCGCCCCAGCATCCATCGCGCCCGCCTCACATCGCCCGCCGAAATCAGTGCGCGAATCGCCGAGCTAGAAACTTCCATCCCATGCGCCCGCAGCGCGGCATGCAGATGGACTTGAAATCCGAACTCCGCGCCAAACTCTTTCAGTTCAGCAGCCCCAGCCTCGGCGCGATGCCCAAAGCGAAAGTTCCCGCCCTCATGCAGCGCGTGCACGCTCAGCCGTTGCACAAGAATCGCCCGCACGAACTCCCGCGCCGAGAGCCCTGCAAGCTCTGCGTCAAACGGCAGCACCACCACGGCGTCCACGCCCGTCGCCGCCAGCAGCCGCAGCCGTTCCGCAATCGGCGTAATCAACCTGGGCGCTTCTTCCGGCCGCAGAAAATGCTGCGGGTGGGGATCAAACGTGATCGCCACAGCACGCATCCGCAACGTGCGCGCCTCGTCCACTACCGCGGAAAGAATCCGCCGATGTCCGCGATGCACGCCGTCGAAGTTCCCAATCGCGCCCACCGATGGACCGAACTCCGCAGGAATCTCCGTGACGGATCGATAAAGGGGAATCATGCCTGCCGCACCCATACTCATAAGCTCACAGCCAACTCAAGCCCGTCGTAAGCCAGCTCCATTCCCGCAGGCAGCAAACGGTTGGTGATCTCATGGCCCAGTTCATGCGCAATGTGCGTGAAGAATGTCCGCCGCGCGCCAATCCGTCGCGCCCAGCCCACTGCCTGGTCAACCGTTGCGTGACTCGGATGCGGCTTGTGCCGCAGCGCTGAAACCACCAGCACATCCAGGCCGTCCAGCAATGCAAAGCTGGTTTCAGGAATCGCGCTCACATCGGTCAGATAGGCCGCATTGCCGAATCGAAACCCGGCAATCTCCATCTCCCCGTGCATCACCGGCACGCGCAGAAACTCCACACCATGCACCTCGGTCCGCTCCATCAGCGGCAACAGATGCACTCGCGCCCGCGTAGGATAGGTAGCCTTCGGCGAAAATGTGTAGGAATAGACGTGTTCCAGCACAGCCGTCGTCTCGGCTGTTGCGTACAGCGGAATCGGCCCGCCCTCGCGCATCGCAGTGAAGCTCAGCGGACGCAGATCGTCCAACCCAAAGATGTGGTCGGCATGCGAATGTGTATAGAAAACCGCGTCCACCCGCGAGAGCCCATTGCGCAAAGCCTGCTCGCGGAAGTCCGGCCCGGTATCGATGACCACCGCGCGTTCAGGAACAACCGCATTCCCTGACTTTTCCGGCTCTCTGCGCGGGAAGGGCGGATCGTCAATCAGCTTCAATTCAGGATCGTTCCAGCGCACTAACACTGACGGCCTGAGCCGCCGGTCTTTGGGATCCGCCGAGGTGCAAACCGCGCAGCCGCACCCCACCGTGGGAACTCCCATTGACGTTCCCGTCCCCAGAAATGTCAGCCGCCCGTCCATACCCTCTCACTGAACCGGGTGTCGAGTCCCTGGTCCCTTAGTCCCTGCTTTTAGCGCTTTCCCGGAGGCGGCCCCTGTGGCGGCTGCATAGCCTGCACGCTGATCATGCTGGTCAATTCAAGGAAAGCCATCCGCACCTCATACAACACTGAGTCCAGCGTCCGCGTCTCGGCCTCCGTCAGGTTGCCCTGCGTCTTTTCCTTGAGCACTCCCAGAAGGTCGATGGTGGTGCGCGCACCTACAATGTCCACTCGCGGCCGCTGGCCTTCCTGCGCCCCCGCGCCCATCTGGATCATGGCCGAAACGTAGAACTGCTGCACCAGGTGCTCAAACGTAATCGCCGGCTGAGGGCCCATGCCCGGATTCTGCGCACGCAGCAAGTCCTCCAGTCGTTGTGCCGAGGCCTCGTAGGCGTTTTTCTGCTCATGGCTCTCTTCGGCAGTCGGCGCAGGCGGTAACCCGCCCTCAAACGCCTCAATTTGTTCGCTCTCAGGCGCTGCGGCCGCGGGCTCCTGCTTGCTCTCGTTCACCACCAACTGCGGCCCGCTGCTCGGCGGAACCGGTATCGCCGGGGCCTCCGCAGCCCGCTGCGCGCTCTGCTCTTCTTCTTCCGCCTTGAACTTGCGGCGGTCAATCACTTCAAACTTGGGTGTATCGCTCATCGTCGCACTCGTCCATTCCCGTAAGGCTATTTTTTACATTTACTCTGAAAAGCCTGACTCGGCCAATCTGCGTTCTCGCTAAATTCGCTGCTCCACAATCTTCGCTGTTCCCGACTCCGCGCCTGTGCCATATTGAAAGCTCTGCGCCTTCACCTCGGCCTCGCCGCGAACCATCGCGAGCGCAAATACCTTTGTTCCATCGGGCAGCGGCAGAGCCGCCACGCTCCGAATCTCGCCGGCGACTGCTCCGTCGTCCAACCGTAATTCCGTTCCTGCCGCCGGCACTGCTCCAAACAGCTCAAGCTGGCGCAGGTGCCTGTGCACATTGCCCCGCGACCGAATCCGCTCCACGATCTCCTGGCCCAGATAGCAGCCTTTGTTGAAATGCAGGGCCTGCATTTGCCCAGTCCCGTTTTGCACAGCCTCCTGCGGCAAATCCCGCTCGGCCATGTCCACGCCGTACACCGGAATTCCCTCGGCAATCCGAAAAGCTTCCAACGACTGAGAGCCAACGGCAACTGCTCCTGCGGTGCGCAGATACTTCCACAACTTGCTTAGCCCGGCCGTCTGCACCCACAGCACATAGTGCAAGCCCAGCACCCCGTACCCGCGCCGAATCCGCACGTCCAATCCGTTCCACTCCACGCGCGTGCTGGTCAGCGGATTGGCCAGCACCGGCAATCCCGCCCGGCCCAGCACCGCGTCCGCATCCGGACCAGTGAGTCCTACAGCGGTCAGAGCCGTTCCGGTTTCTTCACCCAGCGGCGCCAGTTCCACATCGTCCATGATGATGAAGTGGCCCAGGTGACCAAGCAGCCTTTCGTATTGATCGGCCGCAATCTCCAGTTCAAGTTCACCGGAGCCCCCGGCGACAGGTCCCGGTCGCTGGGGCGATTCATCGGCCTCGCGCCATACCATCAGGTCGCCCTGGATGCGCCCCTGCGCATTCAGCACCAGGTTCCACGCACCGGCATTTGCCCCAAGATCGTTCACCGTGTTGGTGACCATGCCGCTCAGCCAGCGGAACCGATCTTCTCCGCGTACCGCAATCCGCCGCAGCCAACCCATATCGTGAACCGCGGTTCCAATCGCAAGAGCCGCCGTTTCCACCTCCGGCGCGTCCAACGTTAGTGGGGTCAACACACCCCGGTAAACGCTCAAAGGATGGGCGTCCACTGGATGTGCTGAATTTTCAGGAGCTTTCGCCGTCGATTTGAGCAGCGCTCCCAGGGGAGTTAACGGAGTGGTTGCGCCAGATACGGTTTCGATCATAGGGGAACTTTTCTCCGGCCCGGTGCGCAGATTTCCCCTGGAAACCTCGCGCCAAGCCGCTCCCTGATTATAGCCTTGGAAGAAGATACTGGTTTTGCGGTCCCGATTCATGCAACCCGCGCCGCTAACCAGTTTGGAGAGTGAATGAGGAAGCAGCAAATGGCACGGCCCGGCCAGCAGGAGTCGAACCCGCTAAAAAGGAAGAACGCAAACTGGACCCAGGCGGCACTGCTGGCCGCAATTCTTTGCTTGCCTGCCCTCGCGGCCGGCCAAACCAAGCCGCCTGTCACAGTTACCCCTCCTTCCGCAGCAACTCCAAAGGCTGAAACCCACATCACGCCGGAGCAGGCCAAAGAGCTTTTCTCGCTGGTCGATGACCTGCTCAAATTCTCCTCTCAGGAGACCGGCCTGCCCATCAAAAGCGACGTCAAGCGCCAGATCACCAGCCGTGCGGCCGTCGAAGCGTACATGCGCGAAAAATTCAACGACGATAAGGACGCCAAGCGCCTCCAGCGCAGCGAAATCGTCATGAAGAAGTTTGGCCTGCTGGATCGCGATTTCGACCTCAAGCCTTTTCTTCTCATCCTACTCACCGAGCAGATCGAGGCATATTACGACGCCAAAACCAAGACTGTAAACATGATGGACTGGATCGACGTTGACGAGCAGAAGCCGGTACTGGCTCACGAGCTAACCCACGCCCTTCAGGACCAGCACTCCGACCTCGTCAAATGGAACGACCAGACACCCGACGACGTCTCCACGGACGCTGCCGGTGACTCCGACCACATCGCCAAAGACGAGCTCGACACTGCGCGCGACGCCGTCGCCGAGGGCCAGGCCACGGCTGTCATGATGGACTATATCCTCAAGCCGATGGGCAAGAGCCTGATCAAGAACCCGGAAGTCATGGACCTGATCAAGAATCGGATGTCCTCGTCAGAAGACTCGCCGGTCCTCTCGCGCGCGCCGATCCTACTCTCCGAGTCGCTGGTCTTTCCCTATCGCGAGGGCCTCAGCTTCGAGCAAGACCTGTGGATGGGCGAGGGCCAGACCGCTGCCTTTGCCGGCGCGCTTGACCGCCCGCCCACATCCACCTGGGAGATCATCAACCCCCTCGAATATGAGAAGAAACACGTCCCCTCCGTGCCGCTCATGCCCAATATTCACCCCCTCGTCGACAAGCTCTACAAGCCCTACGACATCGGCCAGGTCGGCCAGCTCGATCTGCACATCCTTGCCGAAATATTCGGCGGAGACCAGGCTGCCCGCGACCTCACGCCTGCATGGGACGGCGGCATCTACTGGGCAGGCCAGCGCCTCGACGCCACTGCTGCGGAGCAAGCCAGCACCAAATCTCTCGCCATGTTTTATCTCTCCGCATGGAAGAACAACGCATCCGCGCAGACCTTCGCCAAGCTCTACGCGGAGGACCTTGGCCGCAAATACTCCGGCCTGAAGATAGACGTTGCCGCGCAAAAGTCTGCGCCCGTTGCCTCCGGCGTGCAGGAGCAGGTCTTCTCTACCAACGAAGGCCCTGTGGTCATCACAACGCGCGGCAAACTTGTCTTTGTCTCGGAGAGCTTCGATCTCGACCTCGCCCGCAAGCTGACGCAGTTGGTCATGGATTCCCAGGGCACCGGCGCTCTACGCATGGCCGGGACTCACCCAGGCAAGGAACCGAGTGCACCTTCCTCTCCGGTGATCGGTGAACCGTTAACTGCAAGCCTCACCCGTTTTCTCGCCAACTGCGGCGTCATGAAAGCTGCAGTCGACGCTGAAATCAAGACCGCAGCCGCTCAGAGATAGCTGCGAAATCCTCATAACCAGGCGCGAATCTGCGGGCCGAACGTTCAGAGGGCCCGGATCAGCTCTCAGGCGTGTTCATTGCGTTTGCACACAAGATGGTCGCCTGACACCCAATTGAGCGCGACCGTCTTGGCAACCTGCCAGTCCACGGTGAAGCTATCCGGTGCAGTAATCGAATAGACAAACCGGTTCGCCGCATAAAGCGCCTTCGCATCTGCGGACACCGGCGAGGTCATCGTCAGCACGCCATTCTGCCAGCCATCTGCGCTGCCATACGTGGCCGCGCCAAAATTGTTGGCGTCAAACTCCACTAGCCGCTTCTGCTGTGCGTCATAGCCAATCAGATACTTCGCCAGGTAGCCGGTGTGCGGCTCAATATCCTGCTCGCCAAGCTCCAGCCACTTGCCTCCCAGGATGACGCTTCCGCTGAACGTCGACTTATGCGTCTTTCCGTTGCCAAACGAGCCCGCGCAATCCCATGATCCCTGAAACTTGAAGCTCCCCTCAGGGACCGCCACAAGCGGCTTGGCCTCCTGTGCGCATATCACACAGGCAAACACTGAAAGGCAAGCAGTGAAAAAGACTCTGCGAACAATGCTCATCTGAAAAACCTCCGCGACGGGAACTGGAAGTGATCAAGAATTCGACTTGCAGATCGGAGAACTGTCACCTCCAACCCCCAAGGCTCGCTAACACGCGCGCAGCGCGGCTAACTTGCTGACTCGCTGACCTGCTAGCTTGACGGCTCTTTCCGCACCAGGTATTCGTCCAACAGCACAGACACGAGCACCGCCGTTGGCACCGAGATCATGGCGCCCACCACTCCGCCCAGCGCCGACCCCATCAGCAACGCCACCAGGATCGCCAGGCCGGGCAGGTCCACGCTGTTCTTCATAATGCGTGGCGTCAGGTAGGAGTTCTCCAGCTGCAGATAGGCCAGATAAAAGATCGCAATCCCCAACACCCGGCCCCATGAATCGAGCGCCGCAACCAGAAGCGCCAGCGCAATGCAAACGGCCGCGCCGAGCACCGGAATAATGTTCAACACCCCTGTCAGCACGCCCAGCGCATAGGCATATCGGATGTTGAGCGCGAGGTAAACCGTGGTACTCACGAGTCCAAGAATCAGCATCAGGCTGCCCTGCGCAAAGAGCCATTTGCCCATGCGAATCTCCGCCCGCCGCAGTGTCTTGTCCAGCCGCTCACGGCTATCCGCGGGAAAGAATGAGAGAAACCAGCGGTAGGCGTGTTCACCCTCCAGCATGAAATAGATGGTCAGGATCAGGCCCATCGCGAGATCAAGAATCTTGCCCGCCCAATCCCGAATGCCCAGCACCAGGTACGTCGCCGCCTGGCTAGCAAAATCCTGCACCTTCGCGGTGATGTCGGCGGTATTCAATCGGTCTGCAAAGGGAATTGCCTTTAGTTTGGCCAAAAGCGCAGGCATCCGCGCCGGCATTTCCCCGCCGAACTGTTGCATGTCCCTGACTACCGGTGGAATCGCCAGAAAGCCGAACAGAGCCACGGCGCCAATCCCCACCAGCAGCAAAACCGCGATTGCCCAACCCTTGAACGGCTGCCATCGCCTGATCCGCACCTCCGAGACCCATTGCACCAGGGGCGTCAGAACGACTGCAAACAGAGCGCTCACGTACAAGAGCATCAGCACATCGCGCACCAGCCAGGCCACTGCGCAAGCCAGCGCCAGACCAAAGGTGAACACGATGTCGCTGCGCAACGTGCGCGTTTTGCCGGAAGCCCCGGTCATGCGCTCTTCCCCATGGAGCAAGTTGGATGCAGGTCTTTCATGTCTCGATTCTGACACATGAAAAACAGGCCGAGCGCCGGCTGGATCGGTCCCGCTCACATCCAGCAAGCTGCTTCGGCCCTAATCCCTGTTCCCTGCTTTACTGGTCCCCGCTCAGGATCGATCCAACGATGCCGCCCAGCAGACCGCCGCCAACAGCCGACGCCGGCACTGAACGCCGCTCACCGCTGGGTAGATACTCGCCAATCTGGTGCGCCAGCCGCGAGATCGGCAGCGTCTGCAACCATACGGTACCCGGCCCTTGCAGAACCGCCAGAAACAGACCATCCCCGCCGAAGATCGCGTTCTTCAGTCCGGGAACCATCGTGATCTGGAATGCTACGGTTGAGTGAAACGCGCCGACGTGTCCGGGATGCACTCGCAGCACTTCGCCCGGCGCGAGCTGCTTCATAATCAGCTCGCCGCTCAGTTCCAGCCAGGCCGTGCCCTGCCCGCTCAGCTTCTGCAGCAGGAATCCGTCGCCTCCAAAGATGCCCGCGCCCAGCGACTGCTGGAAGCCCACGCCGATGGTCACGCCGTCGGTAGCGCACAGGAATCCGTGCCGATGCACCATGTAGTCCACGCCCTGCCCCACCTGCACCGGCACAATGTGTCCCGGCACCTTGGTGGCAAAGCTCACTTCGCCGGGGTACTGGTAAGCCCGGTACTCGGTCATAAACAGGCTGCCGCCACCGGCCACCCGCTTCAGTACTCCGAAAAGCCCGCCGCCTCCGCCCATCTGCGTGTGCGTGGTCATTTGAATGGAAGCCGTCATCCACGAGAGCTCGCCGCTCTCAGAGAACACACTCTCGTTTGGGTCAAGCTGCACATCCAGCACGGGCATTGTCGTGCCTTGTATCCGTGTTTGCATGGGGCAATCCCTCCTGTTTCACGCCAGTGTACCTGCACACACGCCATGGAAGTCGAGATAGAATCGCATTCTCGATGAAAATAATTGGCATTTCACGCTCAACGCTGCCGATCCTCGCCGCTGCCGCGTTGCGACTCACCGGTTGCCACTCCGCGTTGCTTGACAGTCCCCGTCAGGCACCCGGCGTCAGAATGCAGGACGTCATCTTCCACTCGGTCGCGCTCAATCGCGACATGCCCTACCGCGTCTATCTTCCTAGCCACCTCGCTCCCGGCCAGAAGTTTCCGGTTGTCTACCTTCTGCACGGCAACGGCGGCAGCTTCCGCGAATTTTCCAATGACTCAGACGTTGCGCATTACGCCGCTCCCGGCCATTCGGCGGAACTCATTCTCGTTATGCCCGAAGGCGGATCTTCCTATTATTTGAACGCCGCTCTCAAACCCGAAGACCGCTTCAAAGACTACCTGGTGAATGACCTCATCGCCGACGTGGAATCCCGTTTCCCCGCCGCAACGGGCCGCAAAAACCGCGCCGTCATCGGTATCTCCATGGGCGGATACGGAGCAATCAATCTCGCTCTCACCCGTCCCGACCTTTTCGCCTTCGCCGGTGCCATCAGCCCCGCAGTCGACACCCCCAGCAGACGATTCAGTTGGCGGCGTTGGGGTCAAAGCATGCGATTCCGCACAATCTTTGGCCCCGCCGGCAGCGCGACCCGTCAGGCGAGCGACCCGTTCCACGTCGTTCAATACGCCAACCCCACCGTGACTCCCTACATTTACATGACTGCGGGGGAGCAGGAACCGCTTCTCGAGCCGATTCGCCGCTTTGCGTCTGTCCTGCACAACCGTCATTTCGCGTACGAGTTCCACACCACTCCCGGCGGCCACGACTGGAACGAGTGGAACGGGCAGATCCCCGCCTGCTTTGACAGTCTGCTCCACCATCTCCCGCCGCAACAATAGCGTCTTCCACCGGATATAATTCGAGGCCAAGCTAACTCAGGAGGTCTCATTTCATGCAGGACAACGCCACAATCGTTCGCCGCTTCGTCGATGAAGTGATCACGCAAGGCCACATGGAATTAGCCGCGCAGTACGTGTGGGAAGACGTGGTCGAGCAGGTTCCGCTCCCCGGACAAGGCCCCGGCCTCGAAGGTTTGAAAGATATCCTGCGCGGTATGCGGACCGCCTTCCCAGATCTCAATTTCGCGATCAAGGAGCAGATCGCCGAAGGAGATAAGGTCGCCAGCCGCTTTGAATGGACCGGCACCCACCTGGCGTCGTTCATGGGAGTCCCCGCCACAGGCCGGCAGGTTCAGGTGTGGGGTATCGTCATCGATCGCCTGGTGGAACGCCGCATTAAGGAAACCCGCATCATCATGGACACTGTGGGCCTGATGATGCAACTCGGCGCGCTGCCCACGCCCGGAGCCTGACCCCGCACGATTTCACTCGTGTCCTTTCCCGTTCCAATGGGCCTGGAGACCCCAGCTTTTTTGCTGAAGATCACGGCTCTCGTCAACGTAACCGATCCAGGCCGAAGAGGGCCTGTTCGCGTGCCGGGGGAAGCGCCTCATGCGATCGATCGAGCTTCGCGATCCTCACCCCCACTTCAGCCGCTTCATCCACCTCCCCGTTTTGTGTCAGGAGTGCTTTGTATTGCCACAGGGCCGCGATGTAGGTGGGATGACCCCATCCAAGCTGTGACGCAAGCTCCGCAACGCCTGTCTTCATCTTTTCCTCAGCTACATGGCTGTCGTCGCTCTTCCAATGCGCGTAGCCCAGCAGAAAATCAGCCATACCCACCGGAATGCTGTTCGCGGCGTAGTAGGAATGGGCCAGGTCGAGGGCCCTATTCAGGTTAGGAATCGCATCCGCACAAGAACCGCGCGCACACTGCACCAGTGAGAGATCAATGAGAGCTGCCATCTTCTCCACCGGTGTGGCGTTGCTATTTTCGGTATGCTCGTTATGCGCCGGGACCAGCAGACTCACGGCCATCTCTGCATCAGCTTCGGCAGCGGCCATGTCCTTCTTGCCATATGAAAGAAGGGCCAAGTGCATGTAGCTCGTGCCGATCCCTGCCAAATCCCTGTCGGCTTCGCGCATGGCCAGCGCCCTTTGTTCCAGAGGCTCAGCCTTTGCGTATTTACCGCACTCGACGTACGTGGTCCCCAAGTGGTCCAGTGCAGCGCTCAGCACGGCGCGGTTGCCTCCCTTAAGCAATGCGATCGCCTTACGGTACCCGCGCTCGGCATCTCCATATCGAGCCGCATCCTGATACAGGACCGCAAGCTTGAACCAGTCGATGCCACTGGCTTGTTCCGGCGTGCGCATGAGGGTGTAGTCACGCGCCCGAATCTCTTCGACAAGCGGGCTTGCTCCGCTTTGTTGTGCCCAGCCTGCCGCGCCTGCTGCAAACCCACACGCTAGAATCACTGCTGCCTGCTTTGCCAGTTGCCGCATGGTGTTCTTCCTCCATGCGGTCGAGACTAGAAGCCGCATAGCTATAACGCCGAGACCGACGGGGTCAGGCGACATTAGCCGGGGTGAATCGTAGGAGCGCGGGGATGAAACGTAATGTGGCTTGCACACGCAATAAATCTGCAGCCCTGGCAGCTGCCAAGGCCTTATAAACAATCACAGAGGTAAAATGCCCGTCTTCACACCGACAGTCTCGGCCTCTGCAGGGTTCTCCAGGCGGAATGGGCTCTACGCCTACCTGCGGCAATTGACCGTCTCCCTTGTTTGCTGGTCGGTCGTCGTTTTTCTCGAAAGCAGCGAGGTGTTTGTGGGAGACGCCACCCAGGGGTACGTTCTCGGGACTCTGCATTATGTTGCGTGGGCGACATTTAATTGGTACGTCCTCGCACTGCTGACGCCGCACATCTACCAGCTCTCCCGCCGCTACCCGATCACCAAAACCAATTGGCCGCAGCGCGTTGTCTTTCCCCACGTCTTCGTCTGCGCCGCATGCATGGCAGCACAGGCAGTTTTCCGGGGCATTGCAGGCTTGCTATTCACGATGCACTACGAGATGCATGCCTCGTTGAGTAGCCCCACGACGGAGTGGCTGCAGGTCGAGGTCTCTTCCACGGTGGCTGAGCTCTCGATAGAATGGGTGCAGAAGCGTATGCTGGTGGGCATCATTGCCTACGGGATCATTGTCATCGTCGCGGGATTTGCGCATCTCCAGGAGGAAGCTCGCCTCCGAGAACTGCGAGAGGCGCAGCTTGAATCGCGCCTGACCTCTGCCGAACTCGAAAAGCTGCGCATGCAGATCCATCCTCACTTCCTGTTCAACACGCTGCAGGCAGCCATTACCCTCGTTCACGACGATCCGCAGGCTGCCGAAGACGTTCTGCTGCGCCTGAGCGAATTGCTCCGCATTTCATTCGACCAGATGGCGTCAAATGAGATTTCTCTGGCACGTGAATTGGAGTTCCTCGATCTTTATACGGGAATTCAACGGTGCCGATTTGGCGATCGGCTCGCGATTGAAATCCATGCTGAACCGGAAACGCTTGGCTTGTTGGTGCCGCCGCTGATTCTGCAGCCCCTGGTTGAAAACGCCATTCGTCATGGAATCGAGAAACACAAGGGACAGGACTGCGTTGAGATCTTTGCGCGTTTACAGGATCGAGGGCTTGCAATCGAGGTGTGGAACACCAACAGCGTCGTGCTGGAGAGGAGTGAGCGGCTGTTTCAACGCGGAGTGGGTCTGCGCAATACCAGGGCTCGCCTGGAACACCTCTACGGCCCCGAGGCTTCGCTGATCTTCCGTCCACTGGCGCGTGGAGGCGCAGCTGCTCTTCTCTTCATTCCGGGGCGGCCCGGCTTGAAGGAAGCGCCGCATCCCGCCGTTGAGGCCGCCTCATGAGCCTTCGGACGATCATCGTCGACGACGAGCCGCTTGCGCGCACGGCCTTGCTGCGCCTGCTCAAGCGCGAGCGCGACATAAGCGTCATCGGCCAATGCGGCGATGGCGAATCGGCCGTTGAGGCGATCCGCCAGATGCAACCGGATCTGGTCTTTCTCGATATTCAAATGCCCGAGATGGACGGATTCCAGGTGCTCGAGGCTATTGGCGTCAAACGCATGCCGGTCACCGTGTTCGTCACCGCCTTTGATCGCTACGCCATCCGGGCATTCGATGCAAACGCAGTCGACTACCTGCTGAAGCCGTTCTCGCCATCCCGTTTCTCCCGTTCCCTCGCACGCGTGCGCGATCGCTGCCTGGGGCGCCAGGATACGCAAGCCGCGCAGCGTCTCTTTTCCCTGCTCAACAGCCGTCTGCAATCCGATTATGCGCAGCGGTTGACGGTAGCCGCAGGTGGCCGCATTCGGTTTGTCTCTGTCGCCGACATCGACTGGATAGAGGCCGAGGGAAACTATGCCAGGCTGCATGTGGCACGCCAGGTTTACGATGTGCGGGAGACCTTGCAGGCACTGATGGAGAAGCTGGACCCCCAGGAATTCCTCCGGATTCACCGCTCAACGATCGTCAACCTTCGCCGCATTCGCGAGGTGCAGCCGTGGTTCCAGGGAAGCCATATTGTCTTGCTGCACAGCGGGGAAGAGCTGCGCATGTCACGCTATCAGCGCGAAGCTGTCGAGCGTCTGCTGGGAAAGTGAACTTAGAGCATTTTCGGAATACATATAGACTTTTTCAGTACCGTGAAAGGTGGATTTTTCTTGAGGAAAAAGTCACTCGAGTGTGTGCTTTCGGTCTACACCAATCCCGAAAATGCTATAAATCGCCGGCCGCAATTGGCCTGTCTTGCGCTTCGTCGACCGGTTCCGCTGACATCGTCTGCGAATGTAGGCCGCTTCACTCGCAGCGAATCGCGGTCATCGGGTCAATCCGCGCTGACCTGAGCGCCGGCAGCAGCGACGCCGCGCTGGCAATCATCGCCAGCGCAAACACCGACCCCGCAAACACCCACGGATCGCGCGTCGACGTCCCATAAAGGAAGCTTGCCAGCGCGCGCGAGGCCAGCAGCGCGCCGCCCACGCCCAGCGCCGTCCCCGTCGCCGCCACCGTGGCGTTCTGCAAGAAAATCATGGTCACCACCTGGCTTCTCTTCGCGCCCAGCGCCATGCGAATGCCGATCTCGCTGGTCCGCCGCGCCGTCGCATACGCCAGCGTCCCATAAAGCCCCACAGCCGTCACCACCAGCGCGCACACCGCAAAGAAAACCGCCAGCAGCGCCATCGTCCGCTCCGCGCTCAGCGAATCGTCAATGACGCTTTCCATCGACGTCATCACCGGTGCCGGAATCCCCGGATCCAGCTTCGTTCCAATCATGCGCGCCGTGTTCGCCAGCGGACCTGCCACGCCCTTGGTGCGCACCACCAGGTTGTACGAACGCGATTCCTCGCCGTCGTTCTGCGTCAGGGTTGAATAGGCAGTCGGCGGCGCAGGCGAGCGCAGTTCTTCATACTTTGCGTCGCCCACCACCCCAATCACCTCGTATTGCAGTGTCGTCTTGTCGTCCTTGTTCGTAATCGTCTGGCCCAGCGGACTGCGGTCGGGAAACAGCAGCTTGGCCGCCGACTGGTTCAGAATCAGCTTCAATCCCGACGACTTGGTATCGTTCCAGGTGAAGTCACGCCCTGTGAACAAAGGAATGCGCATGGTCTTGAAGTAATCCGGCCCAATCTCGTTGCGGTAAATTTCCTGCTCCTTGCCGCCGGCCGCTGAATAGCTTTGATCCCAGACATAATGCGTGAAGGGCACAATGCGCGCAAAGCTCACGTCCGTCACCCCCGGCTGATGGCTGAGCCCATCGCCCAATTGCCGGTAAAACTGCGCCAGCGCATCGCCCTTCAGCGGCTGCTGCTCCATGGCGAACGAGATATTCTGCACCCCGCGCGGATCGAACCCCGCCCCCGACCGGTAGAGCTTCACCAGGCTCGATGCCAGCAGCCCTGCGCCCACCACCAGCATCAGCGCCAGTCCTACTTCGCCGCCCATCATGATCTTCGGCAATATCCTCTGCCTCTCGTGCGCCTGCGTAGTGTGCTGCCCGCTCTTGATGTGTTCGTTCAGGCTGCCGGAAGTGGCCTGCAACGCGGGCACCAATCCCACCAGCAGCGTGGCTACAATCGAAGCCAGTGCCGCGAATGCAAACACCCTGATGTCGAGGGAGGTGTCAACATGCACCTCCTCCATGCTTCCCAGCAGGAGGACGGACAGGAACTTGCTCACCAGCGGTGAAATTGCCAGGCCCGCCGCCGTCCCCATCGCAGCAACCAGCAGGCTCTCCACCAGCAATTGCTGCACCAGCCTGCGCCGCGTAGCACCCATCGCCAGCCGCGTCGCCAGTTCCCGCTGCCGCGCCGCGCCGCGCGCCATCAACAGGCTCGCCAGGTTCATGCACGCCAGCAGCAGAATCCCTCCGCACATCGCAAACACCACCGTCAGCGGCTTGCGAAACATCAAGCGAAGATACGTGAAGCCCCCCGCGCCGCTCTCGGCAACAAAATGGAAATGCTGCTTCTCTCTGCCCGCAATCCATTGTGCATCGGGAATCGCTTCGTGCAGTACGGCGCCGCTTTCTGATGCCACCTGTGCATCCACCTGCGCCAGCGTCGCCCCCGGCCTCATGCGCCCCATCACGTTCATCCACGATGCATGAAAACCAGCCATCGTCATGCTGCGTACGCCATTCAGCGCCGGCTCGGTCGCCATGGCCACAAACAGCTCCGGCCGCGCCAGCGGGTCCACTCCTATAAAGCGCTTAGGCATCACCCCCACCACCGTGAACGCCACATGATTGATTTCCAGCTTTTGCCCTATTACATTCGGCGCGCGGTTAAACCAGCGCTGCCAGAATCCCTCGCTGATCACCACCCCATATCCGGCCGGATCGCCGCCCTTGCGATCGTCCTCGGGCCCCAGCGCACGCCCCAGCAGAGGCGCCGTTTCCAGCGCCGGAAAGAATCCTCCGCTCACCAGCGCCCCGGGGACGCTTTCGCTCCCGCTCCCGTTCCTCACCTGAAGCTTCGAATAGCTCTCAGCAAACACCTGCTCAAGCAACCCCGGGCGGCGCTCCAGGCTGCGAAACAGCGGTTCGGAAAAACTGTAATTGATGTTTGGATTGCCCTGGCTGATCCCGATCACCGCCAGCCGGTCGCTCGCCGGCACATCCAGCGGCCGCAGCAACAACCCATTGATGATCGAGAACACGGTCGTATTCGCGCCCACCCCCAGCGCCAGCGTCAAAATCGCCACCACCGTGAACCCCGGCGTTCCGCGCAGCAGCCGCGCGGCAAACTTCACGTCGCGCCAGAAATTCTCCAGGCTCTTGAACTGCCACAGTTCGCGCAACCGCTCATGCCACCGGCTGGTGCTGCCAAATTTCCGCCGCGTTGCCGCATCCACATCCGCCATTGCAACCCCCTGTCTCAATAACTTGTCCTGCAGCATGGCCTGGTGAAACGCAAGTTCGTCGGCCATCTCACGTTCCATGCGCCGCTTCTGAAACAGCGCCTTCAATCGAAGCACAAATTCATTCAGATTCTGCGCCATGTTCGGCCTCTTCCTACGCGTCTTAGGATGCCTGCATCACAAATGCCACCGCCGACG
>Ga0116135_1000236_pt1 | contig 30490 bp, 19 predicted proteins | sample June2015DPH_20_1_FD_89738 | JGI IMG/M metagenome (GOLD analysis project Ga0116135, IMG submission 89738) | Peatland microbial communities from SPRUCE experiment site at the Marcell Experimental Forest, Minnesota, USA - June2015DPH_20_10 | ecosystem: Environmental > Terrestrial > Soil > Wetlands... | reverse complement strand
ACCCTCGAGCCCGACCCTGACTGCCGATTCGGGCGCGCGCTAAAAGTTTCCTTCCGCGCGAATCCCGACCTCGCAAGGCGTCACTTCGGGCAGGATCCAGGCGAGTTGCGGTCCGTTCTCGCCTTTCGGCCAAAGAAACCAGGTGGCCACGGCACCGGCCGCCAAGATGGCTGCCGTGACGTAAAGCGTGGTGGATCCTGTGGCCGCACGATTTTCCGCGCGCACGGCGTCGTTCAAGTTGGTGCACGAGGGGTTGGTGCTGAGGCCGAAGCAGGAACTATTGCCGGTCAGTTGCGATCGGTCGGTGGCCGCGTGGTTTGCGTCGCTCTGCGACGCCAACCCAAGGTAGACGCCGATGCCGGCCGCGACGACGGCGCCTGCGCCGAGGGCCGAGACGGTGATCGCACGCGCGGGTGACGGCGATGGGCGCCCGTCCGCGACGCTCGGATTGCTTTGGGTAATGGCCGTGTCGATCGACGGCGGAACGGGCGCGCTGGGCGTCGCGTTCGTCGCTTCCGAGGCGGACGCGGGTGCCGTGTCGGTGGCGCCGACGGATGCGAAGCTCACGTGCGCGATCTGTCCCGCGGCCACGTCGACGGGGACGGACTTGAAGGAGTCGGCCAACCTCGCATCGATCTGATGGTGTCCGGGCACCACGTCCAACGGTTCCGGAAAAGGCGCGACTCCGGTAATTGCGTCTCCGTCGACCCGAAGCGTCGAGCCCGGCGGCGCCTGCACATCGATATGGCCGGTCCGCGCCATGAGACGATCGGCATGGCGCTGAGCATCTTCGCGGTCCGCCGCGTTGGCTTGCGCGTCGCGCGCGACGCGCTTGAAGTGATCGAGAGCATCGACCCAGTGCTCGGTCTTTTCTTCGGCGAGCGCGAGGTTCCATAAGATCGCCGGACGTCTGAGGACGGCATACGCCTGGGCAAACGAGATTCGGGCAGCCTCGTAGTCGCCGCCCTTCACCCTTGCGATCCCCTCCTCGAATCGCGCTTGCGCATCGCGCACCGCGGGATCGTTGTCCGCACCGGCGGCTCGTGGCGCCCCGATCGACAAGGCGGCGGTCAGGGCAATCCAGGGCGCGGCAAGTCGCATGGATCGCGCTATCTAGCGCGGTCGCTTTGAAATGGGCAAAGTTCGGAGTCGGGCGGCCACGTTCCGAGCGGACTCGCTCGGCGTCCTCTATGTCCGCCGTGCTCGGGCAGTGGTAGACGGGCCCGTCATCATGGCTGCTCGTAACGTATTGGATTCGCGCGTTGGGGACTCGGCAGGCGGTACGCAGAGCGGGTCCTGCGCTCCGCGGACGGGGGTGCGTCGCGATCTGGTTTGGTTCGTGGTCGCAAACCTGGCCATCGTCTTCGCGGTCCTTGCGTACGGCTGCGGGCGAATGAGCGGCGGCGGCTGCTCGGACAACGCCACGTGCCCTCCGGCGGATGGGAGTGCAGAGTCCGATGGGGGCACAGGCGCCGACGCGGTGTCCCTGGTGGAAGAAGACGGCGGAGACTCCAGCATTGTGTTGGTCGAGGCGGATGCCACGCAGCCCGAGACTTCCCCGGACGCGACGTTGAACGCCGATGGGGATGCGGGAACGGCCGTGCCCTGCGATCCGGCGGGGGACCCGAGCGTCGAGTCCTGCCTGGTCAACGAGATGTATGGGGTTTTCGTGGACTCGGTGAACGGCAACGACGGCGCCGCGGGAACGCGCGCCCAGCCCCTGAAGACGATCGGCGCGGGCATCGCCAAAGCAGCAAGCGCGATGGCCTCAAACGCGTTGCTCTCGCGCGTGTACATCTGTGACGGCACCTACACGGAACAGGTCCAACTCAGTGCAGCGACGGACGGCATCAGCCTTTACGGCAGCTTCGATTGCGCATCGTCGTGGCTGTACGCGAGAAGCTCCGGCGTGTCCCCGCTCGTCACCGTGGAGGGGCCTACCGCTCTGTATGCGCTTCGCGTGAACGGAATCGCGAAATCGGTGGTCATCGAGGACATTGCGTTCGACGTCCCGGATGCGACGGAGTCGGGTCTATCGGACGGCGGCACGTCGGAAGACGGCGCGTCGGACGGCGGGGCCGGGGATTCGAGCGTCGCAGCGGGAACCGGTGGCTCGAGCATCGCCGTGTTCGTGAGCAACACGAGCAGCTTGCTGCTTCGCCGGTGCACGGCATCGGCGGGATCCGGGCAGTCTGGGCAGGACGAAGGTACGCCGTCGCCGTTCGTGGATGCCGGGCCCAACGGGCAAGCGGGAACCGCCGGCGCCGGCGGCCCCGCCACACCCAACCCGATTTGTCCGACGAGCGTCGGAGGTGCCGGCGGTGCGCCGGCCGCGAACGGAACGAACGGGGCCGATGGCCTGCCGGGGTCCTCAAACGGGGACACGGTTCAGGCGTGCGGCAACGGCACCGGGGGTCTGCCCGGCACCAATGGCGACGGCGGGACATCGGGTGCGGGCGCTGCGACGTGGGCGACGTTCACCGCAACCGGCTGGACTCCCGCGGCCGGCGCGTCCGGGGGCGCTGGGGATATTGGTCAAGGCGGCGGCGGGGGCGCTTCGGTCGATCTGACCGGCGGCGGAGGCAGCGGCGGGGCCGGCGGGTGTGGGGGCGCGGGCGGCGCGGGGGCTGCCGGGGGCGGGTCGAGCATTGCGGTGCTGGTCTATCAGTCGACGATCGATCTCGAGCAGTGCTCGCTCCTTGCGTCGGGTGCAGGTCGCGGCGGCAACGGTGGCTCCGGAGAGGTCGGACAGGGCGGCGGCGACCGCGGCAACGGGTTCGCAGCGAGCAATGCGTGTCCTGGAGCGAGAGGCGCCTACGGCGGCAGCGGCGGCGGGGGGGGAGGCGGCGCCGGCGGGGTCTCTGCGGGGGTCGTTTGGGCGGGCACGACACCGCCGACGATCGACGGAGCGAGCGTCACGCAAGAGGCCAGCCTCGCCGCCGTGACGCAACTGGGCACCTACGGGGCCGCCGGCCAAGCCGGGACCGGCGGCGCCGCGGCGGGGGCTGGTGCGAGTGCCGGCAGCGACGGCACGCCCGGGATGGCCGGCACGGGCCCGCCTCTCGCGGTCATGCACTTCGTTCCTTAGCCCGAGCCAGCCTCAAGGGTTCGCCGCTCATCGGCTCACCCGCTGCGCTTTCGGGCGTCGCGGCGGCAACCGGAGCCCGTCTGCGGCCGACAGGCCGGGTATGAGGCCGACGCCATCGCCGATTTCGCGCGCTTCGAGGATTGCATCGACTCGATGGCTTCGATCGCCGCACGCCCGGATCGGCCGTTGTACGAAGGCACCGGCGCTGCTCGCGGTCGGCGCGATCGTCGTCATGGCATCGATCGCCCGTGGCGACCCCAGCCCGGATCTGGCGCCTGGCGAGCACGAAACCGTCCTGCCCCGTCTTGTGACCCTCGGCGGCAGGCTAGGCGCCGTGCCAGGTCGGTCGCCGGACGCGACCTATCCGCGCGGGACGATCTTCATTGGGTGGTCCCCGGAGCGGCAAGGCGCCGCGCTGGCGGAATGGGACGTCGAGCACGCGCGTCTGCTGCGACAACGATCGTTCGGCTGGCAGGGCGGGGACGTGAAGGTGGCCCGTTCGGGAAATCGCGTCGCGGTCGTCGCCAACACGTTGGCGCGGGCGCGCGTCAAGCTCGCCGTCGTGGATGCCAACGACTGGCGTCTGTTGGCGTCGAACGACCTCGGAGTCAGCACGTTCGCTGCCGTCGCGATGAGCGGATCGCTCGTCGCCGTGTGGCACGACGCAGCGCCGTACCCGCTCGTGGCGAGGTTGAACCTGTTGCAGGTCGATCTCCTGGATCTGGCGGGACATGTTCTCGGAACGCTGTCGGTACCGTGGACGGGAGCGCTCGAGTGGCCAGGGCCGTGGGTGGCCGTCATTGGAGAACGCGCCTACGTCGTGGTTCCGGGAATGCCTTCGGGCGCGATCGCGATGGTGGGCCCGGACGGGAGTATTCTCAAGCGATTCGCGCTGACCACCGAAATGGCGGCCATCGGCGCTCACAACGGACGACTCGAGGTGGGGGCCGGTCCGGTCCTCGAGGAGCTATCGCCCGAGCTCGAGATCATCGATCGACGCCGCTCCAAGGTCGACGTGCTGCAGCCCGTCCTCGGCCCGGATGGACGGATTGTCGGATGCGGGCGCGTGCTGTCGGCGGCACTCACGGTCCAGGCCGTCTTGCGCGGCCATGCGACCCGATGGTGTCACGACGCGCTGTGGTCGGGCGGCACGGCCGTGATGATTGGCTCGGCCGAAGTCCCTTCGAGTTGGGCCTGGGTGTCCTGGTTTGACCCAGGTGAAGCCGGGCGGACCGCGCCGGCGGAACCCGGTTGGTCGTTGCCGGGTCTCTAGGCCATCCGGGATCGCGATCGCGCCACCCCCCGGAGTACGCGCGGTGCCGAGGCGGGTGGGCCCCGGCAACCAGCTCGTGCCCTCCAACACGATCGCCCGCATCGCATGTACGAGGGCTGCAGCGTGCCAGTCTACGGCGCCTCGACCGCCGGCCCTCGCGCGCGATACCCTCGCCCGAGTGCCGGACGACGAGTCGAGCGGAGAGACGACCAAGCAGCGGGTGGATCGCGAGCTCAACGAGCTGCTCGGTGAGCTGCGAGTCGCGTTACCCGGCGTCCAAATGCTCTTCGCATTCTTGCTGACGGTCCCGTTCTATGCCCGCTTCGAGACGTTCCGGGGCCTGTCGCGGGCAGTTTTCTTCGCGACCTTCATGTGCACGACCGTCGCTGCCGTGTTCATGATCGCGCCGTCTTCGAACCACCGGCTGTCGTTTCGGGCCCGCGACAAGGAACAGCTGCTCTTGCGAGCCAACCGTTTTGCGATCGTCGGCATAGCCCACCTGGCGTTGGCGATGTGCGGGGTGGTGTTTTTCATTGCGGCCATGGTCGTGGGCATGGCGTGGGCGCCAGCGGCGGCCGCCGCCACCGCGGTCCTCATCGCCGGCACGTGGTACGTCCGGCCCCTCGTCCGCAAGATCGAGGGCCGCGCGCGGGCTTGACCGGTCCCGGGCCGTCAGCGATCGCCTCCAGGGACAACGTCGGCGACACGCGTGCTCGTTGTCTCCAGCGACGGGGGACCCTCATTCGCGGAGGCGATCTCGCTGCCGTCCTCGACGAGAAAGCCGCCGATCTGGCGGCTCCACAAAGCCGCGTACACGCCGCCGCGGGCCACCAGATCGCGGTGACTGCCGTCCTCGACGATGTGCCCCTTGTCGAGCACGATCAAGCGGTCGAGATGGGCCAGCGTCGATAGCCGGTGCGCGATCGCAATCACCGTCTTGCCCGTCATGGCCTCGGCCATGGCCGCTTGGATGAGCGCTTCGGATTCGCTGTCCAGCGCAGACGTGGCTTCGTCGAGAATCAGGATCGGGGCGTTCTTGAGCAGCGCCCGGGCGATGGCGATGCGCTGTCGTTGGCCGCCCGAGAGCTTCACGCCGCGCTCGCCGACGAGCATTTCATAACCCATCGGCAGGGCCATGATGAAATCGTGGGCGTGAGCGCGCCTCGCTGCCACCATCACCTCGGCGTCGGTCGCCTCGGGCCGGCCGTAACGAATGTTCTCCATGAGCGTGCGGTGAAAGAGGACCGCATCCTGCGGGATGAAGCCGATGGACCGCCGGAGGCTCTGCTGCGTCACCTGGGCGATGGTTTGGCCGTCGATGGCGATCGCCCCAGCTTGGATGTCGTAGAGGCGCATGAGCAACGTGGCGAGCGTGCTCTTGCCCGCCCCGGAGTGGCCGATCAGACCGACGCGCTGTCCGCCCGCGATCGTGAGACTCAACCCGCGGAATACGGGTACCGAACGATCGTAGAGAAAGTGCACCTTTTCGAACGAGATCGATCCGTTCGAGACCTTCAAATCGGTCGCGCCCGGGCGATCGCGAATGTCTCGCGGCACGATCAGCATGTCGAGCGAATCACGGATGCTGCCGATCATGTCGTACGTATCCGGCAGGGCATTGGCCATATCGAATACGTTGCGAATCAGCTGGATCATGAGCGTCATGACCAACAAGAAGTCGCCGACGGTGATGGTCGCCCGAACGAGAGCGTCGAGGGCGAGCGGAAGGAGTGCGGCGTAGATCACGACGTTGAGCGCCTGCGCGGCCAATCGCATTTGCACGAATGCGCGGTATTGCGCCCGCTGGGCTTCGAAGGTCTCCGCCACGGAATGACCGACGATGCAGTCTTCTCTCTCGTGGGCTCCGAAGAAGATCACGTTCTTGATGTTCGTGATCGAATCGACGATGCGCCCTGTGAGTTGCGCTTTCGCTTCGCTGTGCACGGCACCGAAGGCCGCGATCCGGCGGCCCATGGCGCCGGTCACGCCGATGTACACGACGAGCCAGGCGAGCAAGACGAGCGCGAAGAACGGCTTGGCGCGGAAAAAGAGCACCAGAAGCAGCGCGCACTGCACGATGAGCGGTAGGTAGTCCCAATTCGCTCGCTCGAAGAGCGTCACAGTCTGTTCGGGCAAGAGCATCGCGCGGTGCGCCACCTTGCCGGTCAGCATGTTGTCGAAATACGTAGGGCTGTGCCGTTGCACGTATCGGAACACCAGCTGCCGGGCTCGTGCCAGCACGGGAATGCGACTGCGGTACGAGCAGAGCCACGCTACCCACTCGGCGAGGATCGTGAGCGCCAGGACCGCAAAGAAGCCGAGCAGAGGGCCCAGCAGATCGCCTCGCGCCCGGGCCGCGTGCAGGTCGATTCGAGTCGCGGTGTCGATGATGCGCTTGGTGGCGTAAAACTGTAGGACGGTGAGCGCGCGAAGCGAGAACGAGGCGACCATCATGACAATGACCGTGCCCCGGTAGGGACGCGCGAAGAGCCAAAATAATCGAACGACCGACCGAGGCAGCGTCTCAGGGACCTCGGTCGTGAGGGGCTTCACGATGCGCGCAGGGTGTCGAAGAGGATGGCCACGAGCTTCGACGCGTCGCCGTGGAAATGATTTGATGGGCGCCTAGAGCCTGCCCTACGAACCGCCCCCATTTAGTCGGAACCGCTTGCTTTTGCTTGGTTCAAGCCGAGGCGACAACGTTACCGTGTTTCGAGCCGGGCCGAGAAGGCGTCTCGCGCCTTTTGGGCGGTCAACGCGGTGAAGTGCGGGCTCGGCGTTGGAGGTCGGGGTCCACGTCATCTCAACCTGGGGCGCTGCATCTCAACCTGGGGCGCTGCCCTCTTCCGGGGTCGACCGCTCACGCGCGCGGACCGTCGCCTCGCCTTCGGGAAACCGCGATGCAAGGTCGGCGCATATGCGTTCGAGCTCGATCCGATCCTCCTCGGTGAACGCCGCCGGCTGGTCGGAGTCCACGTCGAGAACCGCGAGCAGCGAACCCGCAGGCGACACGACCGGGACCACGATCTCGGAACGCGTGGCGCTCGAGCATGCGATGTGACCGGGAAAGGTCGTCACGTCGTCCACCCGGTGGGTGCGAAGTGTGCGCGCGGCCGCTCCGCAGACGCCCCGCGAAAACGGGATCCGAAGGCAACCGTGTCCACCTTGGTAGGGCCCGACGATGAGAAGGCCCGGCCGCGCGACGCGGTAGAAGCCAGTCCAGTCGAAGGCGTCGAACGCCGCGTGAAGCTCGCACGCGACCGTCGCCAGCGCGGCGATCCAGTCGTCCTCGCCATCGAGCAGACGTGCGAGCCGTTCTCGCACGTGCGCGTATCGCCCTCGACCGGGGGTCGGCTCGCCCGGGACCATCACGCACCGGAACGATAGCTGCATCCGTGCGGATCCGCCTCCAGGTCATCTCTGCGTCCCCCATGGCCATGCGGCTTCGATCGCGGTGCGGCCGACGAGCATAGGGGATATCTGACTCGGCTTTCCCGGCGGTCGCGGAAAGGCGCTCCCACGGCACACCTGCCGTGCGGCATCCCGACCTAGATAGGCGCTCTAGCTTAGAGACGCATCGTCGGGGCCGCGGAGCCGGGGGGGCGGGCGAGTGTCTCGAGCGGGAGGCGAGCCCATCCGGACGCGAACCTCGCGCGTGCCCGTGGCGGCCGGATCCACGACAATTCGGTTCGAATCGAGCCTCGTGCCGTCCATCGTCACCGCGGCGACGCCCGTCGCCACGCGATCGGGATTTTCGAAGACGAAGTGAATCGATTGCGCCCCAAGGCGAACCCACGCTTCGAACCCCTCCCAGCTCGGGGGAATGCACGGATCAATCCGCAGCTGACCTTCCTCCTTCCGGAGGCCGAGAATCGCCTCGATGCCGAGTCGCCACATCCACGCCGCAGCCCCCGTGTACCACGTCCAGCCACCACGACCGACCCATGGGGGACAGCTGTAGACATCGCCGGCGAGCGCATACGGCTCGACTCGATAGCGCACGACGTCCTCGCTCGTGCGAACGCGCAGGACCGGATTGAGCAGGCGAAAGATCCGCTCGGCGCGTTCCCCGTCGCCCAGGGCCGCGTGAGCAAAACCGAGCCACGTCGCGGCGTGCGTGTACTGCCCTCCATTTTCCCGAACACCGCGTGGGTAAGCGCGAACATATCCCGGGTCGTGCAACGTGCTGTTGTAAGGCGGCCAGAAGAGCAGCACGAGCCGATCGGCGTCGCGCACGAGCTGCTCGTCGGCCGCGCGCATCGCTGCACGCGACCTGGCGCCCTGGCCGTCGCTTCGGCTCGAGAGGACGGCCCAGGACTGGGCGATCGAGTCGATACGGCACTCGCGGCTTTTGGCCGAGCCGACGAGCGAACCGTCGTCGTGGAACGCTCGGAGATACCAGCCGCCGTCCCATGCGACGTTTCGCAGCTTCGTCCGCAACGATTCGGCCCGCGGCGTCCATTTCAAGGCCTCGACCGTGTCGTTCCTGCGCATGGCCAGGGCGGCAAAGCGATCCATCGTGTCGCACAAGAACCAGCCGAGCCAGACGCTCTCGCCACGCCCCTCCGCGCCCACGCGGTTCAATCCGTCGTTCCAATCGCCGTCTCCCATCAGGGGCAACCCGTGGACCCCTTCGGTCAAGGCGCGTTCGAGCGCCCTTCGGCAGTGCTCGAAGAGGGGCGCCGTGGACGCCAACGCTCCGTATTCGGCGTATCGGTCATGCTCGGACGGCAGCAACGGTGCTCCCTCGAGGAACGGCACAGGCTCTTCGAGGATCGCCGTGTCTCCCGTGACCGAGACATATTCGCTCGTGACATACGCAAGCCACGCCATGTCATCGGAGCACCGTGTGCGGACACCGCGACCGGAAGGGGGGTGCCACCAATGAAGAACGTCGCCTTGCTCGAATTGGTGCTTGGCCGCCTCCAAGATGTGCGCGCGCGCGATCGCCGGGGCGCCGTGCAGCAGAGCAAGAACATCCTGAAGCTGGTCCCGATACCCGAACGCGCCGCTCGACTGGTAGAAGCCCGTGCGCCCGAACACGCGCGAAGACAAGCTCTGGTAGAGTAGCCACCGATTGAGCATCAGGTCCATCGACGGCTCCGGTGTTTTGACGCGGATGCTTCCGAGAACGCCGTCCCAGAACGAGCGCAGTTCGTTCCACGCCGCATCGACCGTGGCCGCTTCGCGAAAACGGGCCACGAGATCCAGCGCGTCGGGGCGATTCGACGATTGCCCGAGGATGAAATGCGTCTCCATTTCCTCGCCCGAAGCGAGATCGATGTGCACCTGAAGCGCCGCGCACGGATCGTCGCCCAGATCGGCGCGCCCGGAGAGCCCCCAACGATCGAGCGCTTCGGGACGCGCCGAATCGCCGCGTCGCCCCAGAAATTCACCGCGATCGGCCGTAAACCCGTGTGCCGGCTTCTGCGACGCCAGGAACGCGACGCGTCCGCCAAACTCCCCGTTCCAGTGGCACGTGGCGAGGAGGCAGGAGTGGTCCCGGTCGAACTCCGACACGATGTAAGGCCGTTGCGTCTCGCGCCGGCTGCCGAGAACCCACTCCGCATAATAGGTCGCCGTCAGCCGCCGGTGCCGCGCGAGCGTGTTCTTGAGCCGAAGACGCACGACTTTGAGCGTCGCGTTGGGCGGAACGAAGACGGTGAGCTCTTGAACGAGACCGTGACTCTCGCGCTCGTACGTCGTGTAACCGGCGCCGTGGCGAATGAGCGTATGTCCACCGCCGCCGGCGGGCAGGGGCGTCGTCGACCAAACCGCGGCCGTCTCTTCGTCCCTTAGGTACAAGGCTTCCGACGGGGTATCGAAGACGGGATCGTTTCTCCAGGGCGTGAGCCGGTTCTCGCCGCTGTTGAGCGACCAGGTGACCCCGAGCGACGACTCGCTCACCAGGCACCCAAAATCCCTGTTGGCGAGGACGTTGCACCACGGCGCGGGGGTCGATCTCGCCGGGCCGACTTCGAGGACGTACTCGCGACCGTCTTCGGAGAAGCCGCCCGTACCGTTGTCGAAGGACAACGCGGGTCGCGGACGCGGTTGCTCGGCGGTCTCGTCGACGAGCGTCGGCTCGAAGCGCGGCAGCATCGGGGGGCCCTCGACGGCACGTCCCCATCGCGCTCCGAGCGAGATCTCTCGCGTATCGAGCACCACTCGCGCACAGGCCTCGAGGTGACGGATCTCGCTGTCCTGGACGCGATCGGCGGCGACCACGAAGATGCCGCCGTGCCGATTGAGCCACTCGTCGGCTCCGTTGTCGGAGAGCACACGTTGAAGGGTTCCCGAGCCTTCAGTCAGGTATCCCGACGGGTGCTCGTCGACGAGAACGAGATCGACCGGCACGCCGCACGACCGAAGGTAGCGCTGGGCGGCGAGTGTTTCGGCGAGCAGGGGGACGTTGGGGTCGCTCACGCGTACGAGCACGATTGGCTCGTCGCCGGAGATGCCTCGACCCCAGAGACGACGTTGACAAGGTTGCGCGGCCGCCCTCGCCTGAGCCGAAGCGCGCAGGGTCGGATCGCCGAAGACCAGTGCGGAGAACAAACGCTGAACGGTCGGCAATAGGGCGGGTTCGATCTTCGCGCTCTGCAGCCGCCGCGAACTCTCCTGCTCGGCATCGAGAAAGGTCCACCGAACCCCGTGCATGGATCCGTATTTGCGGGCCAAATCGACCGCGGAACCCCTCGATCGGCCTACCGTGGTGACGAAGGCGAGCTTCACCGAGCCCATCGGCGCGAGATCGACGCGCGCCATCAGACTCATGATGGGATCCAGCACCGCGCCGACGCGACCGCGAAGGCCCCGCTCCCGCGCGACGAGCGCTGCCGGCGATTGAGGGCTCTCGCCGCGTCCGAAAAAAGCTCCGCGATCGCTCTCGTAGCCGGCGAATGTGACGGCAGCGCCATCGCGCACGAGGCGATGCACGACCACCGCCGGTTCTTCTTCGGGCGACTGGGGGCGGCGGGCAAAGAGAAGGGCGTCGAGTTCGGTGAGCCGTTCGCTCTCGACGAACATGCTCGAAAATGCCGGATGTGTCGGCGCCTGCTTCGCGTCGAAGAGCACGGGCCTGCCCGCGCTCGTCACCGTCAAATGCCGCGGGCGATTCGTCTCGTTGTGAAGGGTGATCTGACGCACTTCGACGTCGTCGGTTGCTGCCACCGCGACGTCGACATGGACCGATATGCCTTCGTTGCGCCGATGAAACTCGACTTTGTGCATCGCGTACGTCGTTCGGCCTTCTCGCGACGTCGCCATCCAGATTTGCCGACTCTCTTCGTCCCGCAGATAGAACCACATCCCCTCGCCGTCGCGCGTGCCGTCGGGCTCGTAGCGCGTGAGCGCCAGCCCCTGCCAACGGAGGCCGCCGCCCCCGGAGCTCGTCAGCCAGCTCGCGAGGCGGCCGTTGCTCAACACAAACGCTTGCAGACCCGCCTGATCGACCGATGACCATGGGGCCGGGGCGCGCGGTGGCGGCACGGCCTCGGAGGTGCCCCCGACCTTGGCGCCGTCGGCGACGGGCCACTCCGCCGGCGCGGCGTCTGGCGCGCGCTCGTTGAGCAACACGTCACCCGTCTCGACCCACGGATCGGAATGAAACCGGTCGACCATGGTGCGGCGGTTCAAGAAGTTGCCGAGCGCTACGAGAAGCATTCCTTGGTGGTGTGCCATGTACGAGCGCACGACGGTGAAGGGTTGCCCGCGCGGCGCGTGATCCAGCGGCAGTGGCGCGCGGTCTGGGGTCAAATCGACCGCCTCGAACAGTCCGTACGCTCCGAGCATGCCCATCGCTTCGAGCGCAATGACGTTGTCGACGACGGCCCGCGGCCGGATCGAGACAGCCAGGATCGACGCATACGGAGTAACGACCCGATCTTCTTCGAGTCCGCGCTTGAAGCCGAGTCCCGGCACACCGAAGGAGCGATATTGATACGTCTGGTCGGCGTCGACGCGCGCATACGCCGACTCGGAGATGCCCCAGGGGCTTTTGTTGCGCTTGCCGTAGGCGATCTGCGCGGCGACCGCGAGCGCGCTCGTCCGGGCGAGCAGCGTACCTTCCTGGCTCCTCATCAAAAGGCCCGGCATGAGGTACTCGAACATCGTGCCGCCCCACGACAAGAGCGCGGGGTCGCCGGCCACTTGCGTCATCGGTCGACCCAGGGCGTACCAATGCGACTCGGGCACGTCGCGCTTGACGATCGCCACGTAGCTCGCGAGCCGTGCCTCCGACGCCAACAGATCGTAGTGATGCAGATCGACTTGGTCGATCGTCGCGTCATAGCCGATGCGAAAGAGTTTTCTTTCCTCGTCGTAGAGGAGTGCGAAGTCCATTCCGCGTACTTCTTCGTCTGCCCGCGAGCCGAGCGATAGAAGCTCTGCGATCAGAGCCGTGGCGTTGGCCTCCGCAGCCCGAAAGGCTTCCACGAGCCGCTGCGCCGACAACTCGAGGACGGCGGACGCCTCTCCGCGCGAACGCCGCTCGGTTTGCCTTGCGTCGAGATCGAGCCGAAGTCGCTTGGCGACGGCCGGAATCTCGTCGAGCCGCAGCTCCGTGGGCAGATCGATGCCGTGGGCGGTCGCTTCGTCCGTCAACGCGAGCCAGGGCAATAGCGCGTCGAATTCGCGCCGCATTTGGCTGAGGTGCTGGTGGAGTCGGCCGATCGCTGTTCGAAGGGTACGCAGCACGTCGGCTTCATGGCGGGCCGCCCCGGTTTCGAGAAACGCGAGGACTTCGCGATCGAGCTCCGCGGCGGTCACCTCGCAGAGGGTCCGAAGCGTGGCGTGGGTGTCGTGAAGGCCGGTCTGCGCGCGAAGACTCGCATCCTGCATGCGTGAAATGATCGACCGAAGCGAGTCGGCCGCACCGAGCGGAACCGACACAATGACTTCGTCGAGAAGATCGATCGAATCCGAAAGACCCTCCCATGCCTCCGCGCGAACGACGGAAGCCGCCGTCACATCTCGGCACCCGTGCTTCAGTGCGAGGAGGCACCCCGCGAAGTTTCCGCTGTCGACCGTCGATACGTAGCGAGGAAGCAGCGGCTGCAGGTTGGTCGTATCGTACCAATTGAGAAGATGGCCTTGGTAATGGGGCATCCGCGTGATGCTGTCGAACGCTCTCCGCAGGCGGAGCGAAAGCTCGCTCGGACCGATGTAACCAAAGTCGTACGCCGAGAGCGTCGCCACGAGCATCAAACCGATGTTGGTAGGGGACGTGCGATGGGCGGTCTGCTCACGCGGCTCTTCCTGGTGGTTGTCGACCGGCAGCCACTGGTCGTTTGGCCCGACGAACGCATCGAAGAACTGCCAGGTGCGCCGCGCGAGCAAGCGCAGCTTCTTCGTCTCGCCCGCCGTGACGTGTTCGGTGCGCGAGCGCGGAGCCTGACTCACCCAACGGGCGAGCTCGGGGGCCAACAGCCAAATCGAAAGGAGCGGCGCGGCCGCGATGCACGCCGACGGTCGCACCCAGGCGACCAGGGCGCCGGTCAAGATCGCGATCAAGGGCGAAGCCATCATCGTGTGCCAGTACACGGCGCGTGGAGATCGCGCGCCGACCGTGAAGGCCGCGTGGGCGGCGCTCGTCCACTGCAGCAGGTGCTTTCGCGTGATGGTCGTTCTCACGAGCACGCGCACGATGGCATCGACGACGATTGCAGCCTCGTAGGCGAGAAACGCTGCCGCGAGCGCGTAGCGCGCCAGATTGGCGAGGCGCATTCGATGGCCACCCGTTAGCGCCGGCAGGATCGGCGCGAGAAGGATGGCAAGCACACCCAACGTCCAGAGCAGCGCACTTCCCGGCAGGCACGTCCAGCCGAGGACGAGCAGCGCGAGGAGCAGAGGGCTCGTGAGGCTCCGCCGAAGATTGTCTGCGATCTTCCAGCGATCGATGCCGAGCAGGAAATTTTTGCGCCGGTCTCCGCTCGCGGAAGGCACGCTCGCGAAGAGCCAAGGAAAAAGCTGCCAGTCGCCCCGCACCCATCGGTGCATCCTCAATGCGTAGGTCGCGTAGTTCGAGGGGTAGCCCTCGAAGAGAGGGATGTCGCTCGCCAGGGCCGTTCGTCCGTGGATCCCTTCGAAGAGGTCGTGACTGACGAGAGCGTTCTCGGGCGCCCGACCTTCGACGCTCCGCATGAAGGCGTCGACGTCGTAGATCCCCTTTCCGACGTAGATTCCGGAGCCGAAGAGGTCTTGATAGAGCTCGGAGCATGCGTGCGTGTAGATGTCGAGCCCGACGTCACCGGCAAAGATGCGCGAAAAGCGGGTCAGGCGCGAGCTCGAAGGGGACGTCTCGATGCGCGGTTGCACGATGGTGTACCCCGCGACGACCCGACCCGTTTTGGCTTCGAACACCGCGCGGTTCAATGGGTGCATCAAAAGCCCCACGAGCCGAGCGGCGCTTCCCATCGGCAGCTGCGTGTCGCTATCGAGAGTGATGACGAATCGAATTCCAAGAAGCGATTGGGGGTCGCCTATATGGCGCGAGTAGCTCGTCCCCGTGTCTCCACGGAGCAGGCGATTGAGCTCCTCCAACTTTCCACGTTTGCGCTCCCACCCCATGAAGCGCTGCTCGGATGGATTCCAGGGCCGATCCCGGTGCAGCAGGTGAAACGGACCGCGCCCCTGGCGACGGTGCTTCGTGTTGAGCGTCTCGATTTTCTGCGACGCGCTCTCGAGCAGGGACTGCTTCTCCGAACCGTGCTCGAGAGCTTTGGTGTCTACGTCATCGGTGAGAAGGGCGAACTCGATCTGGGGGTCGGGATTCGAAAGATAATGGAGCTCGATCTGGCGGATCATGGCCGTCACGTCCTCGGCTCGCCCGAGCAAAGTCGGGATGACCACGAGGGTTCGCGCTTCGGCGGGCAAACCTTTCTCGAAGTTCAGCTTCGGCAAGGTTCGTGGAGGCAGGCATCGTGCGAACACGACGTGGACAAGCGCGAGGGCTGCCGCCGAGGTCGGAATGACGGCGACGATGACGGCCACCCCGATCCACAGGAGCCGCGCGCGATTTTGTGCGCCGGTCGCTATGAGATACGCGGCCAGCGCGAGCAGCGGCGCCCAGGTCAAGAGCGTCAGCGGTACGAGATACGAGACCGTCGGCCAGCGAGTGATCGCCCTGCGGAAGAGCTCCGGGCCCACCGGCCTGTACCCGAGACGCTGCTCCAGGGCATGCCGTCCTTCGGCGACGAGGTAGTAACCCACATGGCCGCGACGCTCGTCGGGTGCGTGGTCGCGCGCGAAGGCCGTCACGAGGTTGGCCACGCTTTCCTCGGAGGTGCCCGTGGCCCATGCGAGCCTCTCGATGACCTTTCGGTACGAATCGCACGTCTCGAAATCCATCCGTGCATACACGTGCGAAGGGTCGGTCCGCAGGATGGCTTCGACGCGGTTGGTCTTCTCGAAGAATGCTTTCCAGTCGATGACGTCGAGCACGCGTAGCGCGCGAATCGACCGCTCCACGCCCACCTCAGGGTCCACCACGATCGATTCGAGCCCATCGCCGGCGCCGTCGGTGCGACGGCGCTGGAGAACCCGACGTTCTCTTTCGCGGCCGGGGATGCCCAGATCATCGAAAAACTCAAGGAGGTGCTCGAGCACAGCGGCCCGCAGCATCGTGGGTAGCGCCCACAGCTCGGCAATCGTCAGCGGCGACACCGCCTGATAGGCATCGACGAAGCGGCGCAAAATGGGCAAATCGAGCATCATCGTGCTCTTGGCCACGAGGGCCCGCGCCAGCACGTCGATGCGCGGCCGGCCTTTTGCCGGACCGGACGCGAGTTGGGGAAGGTGGCGCACGAAGCCTTGCGGAAACTCTTCTTCCACCTGTCGCGCGACCCGGCGAATCAAGTAGTAGTTGTCGAGAAACCACTCGGCTGCTTTCAGACGGTCGGCGTCGACCGGAGAGCTGGCAGCAAGGTGTTTCTGGACGCGCTCCAGGCGGCGCGCAACCGGTCGCGGTTCGAAGTGGGTCGTGAACCTCCGGGCCCGCGCGAGATCGCGTTGCGCTTGAGCGAGCGCGCGCGCATCCGCCTCGAGGGCGACGGCATTCGCGGTGCTCTCTACCGTCGCAGCGTCTGCACTGGCCGTCACGCCCTCTCCGACGCGTAGCTCGCCCGCAACGACGGCGGCGAAAGCTGCGCATCGACGTTTGGAATGCGGTGAGCGTCGGACTCCGGCAGGTCTTGCAGGACCAGCACGGGGATCGTCGAATGGGTCAGAAGAAACGCCGTGACGCTGCCGAAGGACCGGCCCGAATCGCAGGCCGATCCGTGTGCGGAGAGGACGATGAGGTCGCTCTGCTCCCTCTGGGAGACGTCGAGAAGGCACTGGCGTTCGTTCGAATGGCGAACGACCAGCGTTCGAACCGACGTCACTTCACGGGCGAGTTGCTGCTGGAGGTGCTCCAAGTAGCGCTTCGCGCCGAACTCGAGGCGCAGGGCGAGCTTGCGCACCAGATCGAGGTCTTCGGCCGCGTCGAGCAGTGCGGTCGGCAGAGGCTCTTGAACGGCGTGGACCAGTAGCAACGTCGCGCCCGAAGTGTTCGCGATGCGAGCCGCGGCGGGCAGGACGCTTTCGGTTCGAAGCGAGCCGTCGAGCGGAACGAGGATCCGCTTCGGAGTCACCTCCGCAGGGGTCGCTCTCGACGAGTGAGCGATGAACACCGAGCAGCGCGCGAGCGACAGAACCTGCTGCGCCGTGCGGCCGAGACTGCCCGCTGGGGCTCCCCCGTCGCCGCGACTGGCGAGAACGATGATATCCGCCGCGATTTCAACGGCCAGATCGACGATCCGCTCGGCGGGTCGCCCTTGCTCGAGACGGATCTCGGCCGGCTCTCCCAAGGCGAGCGAGACATCGCTGTCGAGTCGCTCAAGGTAGCGCTTTGCCTCTTGCCTCGAGATTTCCCAATCGAGCGCGTCGTTCATCGGCCGTGCATGGTCCTCGTAGTGCGGTTGCATCACCTGCACGATGGTGATGGCGCCTCCGAAGGTCTTTGCGAGCCAGACCGCGTAGGGAACACAACCCTCTGCGAAGGTCGATTGGTCGACGCAGACGAGGATGCGACGTCGGGACAACTGGTTTGCCGCTCCCGGAGCGTTCGAGAGGGAGGCAGTCCTGTCGCCCGCCGGCGGCGGCGTCGTCGCGAAGCCGCTTCGCGCCTCGAGAGGGAATGGGATGCGCGCGTTCGAAGGGTTGACGTTGGGCATGGGTGGGTTCCTTTCGGCTGCACACCTGACGACAGCGCGCGATGGGTGGAGCGCTTGCGCGCAAGCTGCATCTCTCGTGCCAGGCACAGAAGCCTTCGCGCAGCGACGGAATTGCTATTTTGACAACGTCCGGTTCGCAGTTCGCAAAGTGCGCCGCGAAACTCGAACGGCCCGCCGTCATCGCGCTGGGCCGCGACGTCTGGTCCGGCTCACCTATAGCCTATGACTGGTTCGAGCGCACATCCGGCTCCGCGCCGAACCGGAGACGGGCCGAGCTTCGCATGCCCCAGTCCGCCTCGATTTTGTCCGGCGGCGATGACGACGCGCTCGCGCTCGCCTGCGCGAAGGCCGCGCGGCCGCGAAAGTCGAGCTGTTCGATCGCTACGCACAATATTTGGCGCGCATTCTGGCTCGGATCTAGGCCACGATGCCGAGCTCGCCGACTTGCTCCATGAGGTGTTCGTTCGAGCGCTGGCGGCGATCGACACTCTCGAGGATCGCGATGCGCTCAAAGGGTGGCTGAGGGGCATCGCCGTTCTCACGGCACGCGAGAGCATGCGACGGTGGATCCGCGGCCGCTGGCTACGGTTCCCGAGTTTCGAAGATGTGCCCATTGAAGCGCTTGCGCGAGCGCTTTCCGGCAGATGAGCATGCCAGTGCCGCTGTTAGAGGGTGCCAAACACCACACTGGTCGACGGATAATCGAATGGCACCTCGATGCAGGTGGTCTCGGAACAGGTTGAACTCAGCGCGGAGAAGGCTGCGGGCCCACACGCACATCCTGGCGACGTACCTTCCCGCTGGGGCGCAGCCGGGCATCAAGCAGGCGCCCTCGAGCACAGGCGGTGGTTCTTGAATCAGACCGGGGCAGCCCACACCGACCGCGTAGAACACCCCGTTCCAAGTCTGCGTCATGGTGCCCGCGTCTCCGAGCGCCGCCCAGAACGAGCCGATGGGGTAGCTGAACGACCCCCCTGTGCAATCGGCGCAGTCGGCTCCGCCCGTGAGCCCGGTGGGCGACAGATCGATCTGATTGCCCGCGGGGCAGAAGATCGTGAGCCAGTTGAATGCGGGCAACGGGCTATCCCCACTCGTGCCGACCCAGGCCCCCGGTGTGGCGTACAGCTGGAAGGTCATCGTTTCGGATCCGCAGCCGCCTGCATCATCGACGGTCAATGCGGCCAGGGTGCAGGCACCCTCCCCAGCGTCCCCGTCGTCCAGGATAGGGCCCGAATTCTGCGATCCGTCGAGATCAGTAGTCCCATCGACCGTGAGACTCGCGTCGATTTGCGCGCCCGTGTCGGAGGTGAGGTTTGCATCCGCCAGGGGCTGTCCGGAGTCCTCGGGTCTCGCACCCAGGCTGCCGGACGGGTGCGCGCTCATCGCGTCGTCGCAGGCGACGGCCGCTGAGAGCGCGGGTAGAAGAGCGAGTGCCGGACCGCTCCGCAGCCAAGGAAGCAACGCTACCGGTCGCCGGGGGTGCTCGAATCTCACGATCCTTCAGCACCTCCCCGGCCGCGTTGCGATCGCAACAACGAAATTCGCTCTCGCCACGTCAAGCGGCACGACGCAGCCTCGCGTGCGACCGCCGGCGCGGGGTGTCGCTCGACGTACAGCGAAAGCGAGGCGTGGGTGCGCTTACTTTTCATGCGGGAGAGCTCCATCCGACTTTATGCCTCCCCCGAGGCATCCCGGTCGATCTTCGTCCGCGATCCGGGTCTACGACGGGAGGCCGCTCTCGCGCATCCGTTCCGTGCGCCCGCTCGGCACCGCTTCCGGCTCGCGATGGCACGATCGGTCACCGTCACGTTCGCTTGTGTTCCAAGGTGGGAGTGGACGCGACGATTCGTGGTCCGCCGCGACGCGCCGCCGCCACTGCAGAAGATGAACCGAGGTTTCGCTCCGGGCGCCGCTGCCCTCGTTCTGCTCGGGTGCGGTCTGGTCACGCACGAGCCCACGACGGGGTCGCCGGATTCGGCGCCGGCCGGGATCTCGCGCCCGGTGAATAGCTCGGGGTCGAGTGCGCTCGGATCGAGTGCGTTCGTCTCGACCGCCGACGGGACGGACGGCGCTAGCCCGGACGGGACCACCGCGGACGCGATTCTCACGAACACCGGCAGTCTGGACGGGACCGGCGCAGACGCCACTGGCTCGGGCGCCGAGGACGTCGACGCCGGCAGCACGGACGGGACAAGCGAGGACGTTGCCAACGAAAACACGGCAGTCTGCGGGCCGGCGGCGACGCAGTGTTCGGGCAGCAGCGTTCAGACGTGCGGCTTGAATGGCCAGTGGGAAAGCGCCGTAGCGTGCCCAAACGATGCGCCCTTCTGCAATGCGCTTGGTCTGTGCAACATTTGTCAAAACGGCACGACGCGGTGCCTATTCAACGGGGTGCAGACGTGCACCGCGGGGACGTGGGGAGACACGGTCGCCTGTCCAGCATCGACGCCGAACTGCGCCGCGGGCGTTTGCGGTCAACCGCCGAGCTGCCAGGTCAGCGCCGCGGGTACGAGCACATGCGGACCTGGAGGCAGCGGGACGGAGAGCTGCTGTGCAAGTCCGGAGGTGCCCGGCGGGACCTACTATCGAACGTACGACCCCATCACCGAGGACGCCGGTCGCGAGCACGTGACCCTCGCCGCCGATGGCGGGCCGACCGCGGAGGCCGACCCGGCGACCCTGGGCGGGTTTCGCCTGGACAAGTATCTGGTGACTGTGGGTCGCTTTCGTCAATACGTGAACTACGTAACGGGCAGTGCAGGTGCGCCGCCAGCGAACGGCAGCGGCATTCATACGCACTTGAATGGGGGCTTGGGACTGGCCAATAGCGGCGCCCCCGGCACTTACGAGCCGGGGTGGGACGCGACGGATTGGAGCGCGGAGATCGCGACCGGGGCCGGCGCGATCAGCACATGGGACACGAACTTGGGCTCGGCGGATTCCTGCGTTTCGCCGGCTTCCCCGCCGGCGGCCGACACGTGGACGAATGCGCCGAGTATCGGGATCCTAGAGAACCTGCCGATCAACTGCGTCAACTGGTACGAAGCGTACGCGTTCTGCATCTGGGATGGGGGCTTTTTGCCGAGCGAGGCGGAGTGGGAATACGCCGCAGCAGGCGGAAGCCAGCAGCTGGAGTACCCGTGGGGCGCGGGGGACGCCGGCGCCGGCAGCTTGTACGCGATCTACGACGATTACTATACCTCGAATGACTCGACACACATCGCGCCGGTGGGGAGCGCGTTGCTGGGAGCCGGTTACTGGGGTCAGCTCGATCTGGCGGGGGAGGTCGACGAGTGGACCCTGGATTGGCGCGCCCCATACGTCGATCCGTGCATCAATTGCGCCTATCTCACGCCCTCCTCTTCCCGTGCGATACGGGGCGGGGAATTCAGCGGTGGCGTGGTGTCCTTGGTTGCTCCGGGCCGCTACGGCTTCGACCCGACGTTCCGCGAGGTTTACCTGGGGTTCCGGTGTGCCCGCAGTGCGCCGTGAAAGGTGGCGAGGACGGGGTCGATCTCGAGGTTAGCCGACCTGTTGTTGCTCGCCACGTACCGGTACATCGGGTCGCTGGTCGGCAGGTCGTCCGCGGGTTTCGGTACTGGCGGGCTGCGTTGCGTAAGGCCCGTGACCTGACTGGGAGTGGGGCCGTTTGTGTTTTACGATGGTACGCGCTTCGCGAATGTCTCGAGTGCTCGCGCAAGCGCAGTCGCCTCCGAGGCGCTGAGCCCGTACGCAAGAGTGGCTCCGAGGTTTCCAGGCGACGCTTTGTACCCCACCATGAGAAGACCGGAGGTTTCGTCGAACGAGACCTTCAGCACGAGCTGCACATCTACGGGTGGCTTCGTGAGTTCCATATCGTGACGCTACCTCACGTCGTTCAGAAGGCGAGGAGAGACGTATGGGACTCCGGCCCGCGACCCCGACCCCGACCCGCGATCCCGACCCGCGACCTCGACCCGCGACCCGACCCTTCGCCCGAGGGTCCACCTATCCCTTCGGCGCGCTCTTCACGTACTTGTCGAACCAGCGGAGCATCTCGTAGATCAGCTGCTCGTTCGATTCCATGGCCGAATACCAGTGCGGCTCGTGCGGGAGCATGACGAGGCGCGTCGTGCCGCCGTTGCCCCGGATGGCCTCGAAGAGCTTCGTGGCCTGCAGAGGCGTGGTCCCCGGATTCGCGTCGTCTTGACCGTGCACGATGAGCAGCGGCGTCTTCAGCTTGTCGGCGAAGAAGAACGGCGACACCTTGAGGTACACACTCTGCGCCTCCCAGACCGACCGGCGCTCGTTCTGGAAGCCGAAGGGAGTGAGCGTCTTGTTGTACGAACCGCTCGTGGCGACGCCGGCCCGGAAGAGGCTCGAATGGGCCACGAGGTTCGCGGTCATCAGAGCGCCGTGGCTGTGGCCCGTCACGCCGATGCGATCGGGATCGACCACCCCGAGCTGCACGGCCTTCGCCACCGCCGCCTTCGCGTCGGCCACGAGTTGCTCCAGGTAGGTGTCGTAAGCCTTCTTCGGGTCTCCGACGATCGGAAACGCCGCCTGGTCGATGACGGCGTATCCCGCCAGCAGTAGCAGCTTGTATTCCCGCAGGCGCGTGAACGTCTCTTCCGAACCGGTGACCTGCCCGGCCTTCGACGCTTCGGCGTAGTCGAGCGGATACGCGTAGAGGATGGCCGGAAGGCGCGTCCCCTCCTTGTAGTCCGGGGGCGTGTAGAGCGTGAACGACAGATCCACGCCATCGTTTCGCTTGTACCTGACGAGCCGCTTCTTGATCGCGCGCACCGCGGGCGTCGGATCGGGGATGTGCGTGATCGCGCTCGCGGTGGACGCGTACGCAGGCTCGTCGGCCGGTGCGCCCGCCACCCCAGGCCCGAGCGTTCGCAGGAACGCGTTCGGTGGATCCGACGGCGATTGGTGCCACGTGAGGAAGGTGCGCGTGTTGGTCCCAGTGAACGCGAGGAATCGTTCGTACGACGATCGGTCGCTCCGGAAGAGGCGCTCGGTCTTCTGCGTCTTGAGGTCGAAGCGGTCGAGAAAGGGCCGGTCCCCCGCGGGCGACGATCCCGAGCCCGCGAGGTAAATGGCATCGCCATCCTGCTGCACGACCCAGGCGCCGTTCGGCAGCTGCCGGAATACGGGCAAGCCGGGGTCCTGGTAGTGCTCGTCGGTCGAGTGGTCCCAGATCCGGTGCGGCGGGGCCCGAGGATCGTCGACGTTCGTCACCAACGTGCGCGTCCAGTGCCGATTCTCGTCGTACTCGCGCAAGAGGGCCACACTCGGCTGCTCGCCCCAGGACAGCCCGTCAAACCGCTGTTCGGTGCGCGTGAGCTCGACGGGCGGCGCTGTGAAAGGGGCCAAGTGCCGCATGATTTTGTCCCGCGCGGCAACCTTGACATTCCAGTCGCCACCGTCGAGAGCCTCGGCCCAGACTAGCGTCGCTGGCTCGGTCGAGCGCCACTCGAAGTCTCGCGGTCCGGTGGGAACGCCGTGGACCGGGACGCGATCGGCGAGCGGGAGCGACGCCACGAGGTGAACGACGGCGCCCGAGCGATCCCGGACGTCGACGTCGTGCGGGAACCGATCGTAGGTCGTGACGTAGGAATACGGCTTGTGGATCGACGTCACGAGGATGTGCTCACCGTCGGGCGCCGCGTCGACGTCGTCGTAGGCGCCGGGCTTGCCGAGTGGCGTGACCGTCCCCGTCGCCGTGTCGACCCGCGCGAGCTGCGAGGTGGCGTAGTAATCGAAGAGGTCCTCATCGTGCTTGTTCGTGAGTGTGTCGCGCGTCTCGTATGTGCTGCTCTGTCCCTTCTGCCCGCCGGTCTCTTGGATGCTCGGGCCGTTGGGCACGAGGGGCGCCGGCGGCGCTGCACCGAGGCCGTCGGGGACGAGCTTGACGAGGAGCGTCTTCTGGTCGGCCATCCACTGTGCGGTGCTGCCGAGCATGGGGTTGAGCCGGACGCCCGGTACGGGATGCGCCTCGCCGCTGACCGCGTCGCCGAGCCACAGTTCGACGGCGTCGGCCGTGATGTTCTGGAAGGCGAAGCGCTTGCCGTCGGCGGTCCAGAAGGGCCTGCCCGGGCAGGCGCCGGTCGGAAGAGCGATGTGAACCTGGGCGCCGTCGGCAACGCGCGCGAGCACGTAGTCGGTCGCGCACGGGGTGATGCCGTAGCCGCCTGGCGTATCGTGGCGGCTGTGGTTTCTGGGCTCGACGCGCACACCCGCGAGGCGGAGGAACGGGGTCGCGACGCGCGACATGGGCGGATAGTCTTGCCACGACACGAGGAGCAGCGTGTCGCGCGTCGGGCTGACGTAGGGCACGGGCGGCGAAGGGGCGTGCAGGACGTCGAGGATGTTCTGCGGGGGTCTGTCGTAGCCCGAGGGCGCCTCGGGCTCGGGGGCCGGTGCCCGCGCCGGCGTGGTCGGGGCGACCGGAGAAGCGGCGCTTGCCAACGGCACAGGCGGCGGCGATGGGCTCGGCAGGACGGGTGTGGGCGTCGCGCACGCGGCGACTGTGACCAGGGCCGGAAAGCAGCTTGCGAAAGGGGGTCGCGGCACGGTGCTTCGCTTATCCGCCCGAGCGTGAAAGCCGTCAATCAGCTACCGCTGGTTCCCCTGGCTCCGCCGGCGTTCGAGACGAGTAGAGCTCGGGGTTCGAAAGCCCTCACGCGAGGTCGAATACGAGGATTTCGCCTTCGTCGAGCCCTTCCACGTGGACACGTTCCTCGTTCGAGAGGGCAGCGCCGTCACCGGCCTTGAGGTCCCGTCCGTTGACCCGGACCTTGCCACGGGCCACTTGAACCCAGGCGTGCCTGTCGCGACCGAGGTGGAGATCGGCGCTCTCGCCCTCGTCCAAAAGACCTGCGTAGACCGCGGCATCGGCGTGGATCGTAACGCTCGCGTCGCGACCGTCGGGCGAGGCGACGACGCGCACGCGGCCGCGCTTCTCCGCATCGGGGAACGCCTTCTGTTCGTAGCTCGGCTTGATTCCCAGTTCGTTTGGAAGCAGCCAGATCTGAAGAAAATGCACGAGTTCGCTTTGCGACGCGTTGTACTCACTATGGGAGACGCCGCTGCCCGCGCTCATTCTCTGCACGTCGCCAGGACGAATGATCGAACCGGTCCCGATCGAATCTCGGTGCTGAAGGCCGCCGTCGAGTACATACGAGATGATTTCCATGTCTCGATGCGGATGGGTCCCGAAGCCTCGGCCCGCCTGCACGCGGTCCTCGTTAATGACACGCAAGGACCGAAAGCCCATGTGCTTGGGGTCGTGGTAGTCGGCAAAGGAGAACGTGTGGCGCGAGTCGAGCCAGCCGTGGGAGGCGTGGCCGCGGTCTTCGGCGGGTCGGACGATCACCATGGGTACATCACGCCGGGACCGGGCCGAACTTCCCGCCCTCCACATCGGCAAAGGCCTGCTCGATTTCCTGAATCGAATTCATGACGAATGGCCCATATTGAACGATGGGCTCGTCGAGCGGCGCGCCCGCGAGAACGATGACGTGGGCCGCTTGTTCCGCCGTCATGACGGCGGCACCCCCGTCGTTGGCGAAGACGAGCAGCTCGCCAGCGCTCGCCGAGACGCCACCCGCGGTGACGGCTCCGCTCGCGACGACGGAGAGGACGTTGTAGCCCCTGGGAAGGGGGACGACCACGGGCTCTCCGGCGCCGGCACGCACGTCGAGCATCGTGATCGGCGTAAACGTGCGCGCGGGACCGCGGGCTCCCTCGTACTCGCCGGCGACGACGCGGACGCTTCCGCCGCGCGTGAGCCGTACGGTTGGAATCTCGGACGCGGCGATGGGCTGGTAGCCGGGTGCTGCGCTCTTGTCCTTACGGGGAAGGTTGACCCACAATTGCATCATGTGCATGCGCCCGCCGCGCCGGGTGAGCTGCTCCTCGTGGAACTCCTCGTGGAAGATGCCGGCGCCCGCCGTCATCCACTGAACGTCACCCGGCCCGATCACTCCGGAATGGCCGGCGTTGTCACGATGAGCGACCGACCCTTCCCACGCGAGTGTGACGGTCTCGAAGCCGCGATGGGGATGCCATCCGACGCCGCGCTTGCCTTGCGGCAGCGGAGAGAACGATTTCGGCGGCCCATAATCCATGAGGACGAAGGGACTGACGCGCTCGGCGGGAAGGTTCGCGCTCGGGAAATACGTCGATACGTGGAAGCCATTGCCGACCCAGTGGAAACCGGTGCTCCGGTGGATCGCTTCCACCGTACGAACCCCGGAGGGGGCAGCCGGCGTCGGGGTGAGGGATTCGCCGATCGTGGTGTTCATTGCAAGGCAAAGTAGCCACGATGCGCGCCTTGCGAAATAGGCGCGCCACCTCCAGGCGCCCATGGCGCAAGATCGGGTCGGCGGAGCAAGGACGAGGGGGTCCCCGGCGGCGACAATCTCGTCAGCAGGCGAGTGCGTCTTCTCTTGCGCCCGCTCTGGCCGAGCTGCTCATCTGCCCTCCGAATGATCGCCACGCAGCCTCTGCAAGGAAGAGTTCAGTCCGGCTGGCCCGGGTCGACGCCGGATCCGTCCGAGCGAACGTTGCTCGAAGGGCCGCACACGCGCCGTCACGAGCTGCAGCAGGCGCTGCGGATATTTGCCGAGTGCATCCGAGGCTTCCGCGCCTTGCACTTCGTCGGACCGTGCGTGACGGTCTTCGGGTCGGCGCGATTTGCGGAGGGACACCCCTACTACGGGCTCGGTGAGGAGATCGGCGAGCGTCTCGCCTCGGCGGGCTTGACCGTCGTGACCGGAGGTGGGCCCGGCCTGATGGAGGCCGCGAACCGTGGCGCGAAGCGCGCGGGGGGGCGTTCGATCGGCTGCAACATCCTGCTGCCGAAGGAGCAGCGCCCCAACCCGTATCTCGATCGCATGGTCGAGTTCCGATACTTCTTCGTGCGCAAATTAATGCTCGTGAAGTATTCGTATGCGTTCGTCGCATTGCCGGGCGGGCTCGGAACCCTCGACGAGCTGTTCGAGACCGCCGTTTTGATTCAGACCGGCAAAGTGAAGCAATTCCCGCTCGTGTTGCTCGGTGCCGATTTCTGGGGTCCGCTCGTCACCTTGCTGCGGGATCGATTCCTCGCGGCGAACACCATCGATCGCGAAGACGTCGATCGGTTCGTGATCCTGGATTCACCCGCGCAGGCCGTGGAGCTCATTCGCGAACGAGCCCTGCGCGAGTTCGGCCTGACCGACGGGCCCCGCGCAAAACCCCGTCTGCTTCTCGGAGAACGGTAGAGGACGGACCGGGTCGGGCTCAGACGGAGTCGCGCGTGCGGCGACGAAGCGCGAAGCCGAGCAGCGCGAGGAGCCCGAGGAGTGCCCCGGGTGCGGTGTTCGCGGGAGAAGCGCCCACCTGACAACCTCCGTCCGAGGTCTCGTCATGAGACGCTCCGGAAGCCGCGGGGGGGCTTGTCGCGGCCGTGGCCGCCCCCCCGTTGGTGGAGGAGGAGCCGGCGGTGCCGGTCGTCGGGGCCGACTGGCCGCCTCCGCCCGAGCTGCCGGTACCGGAGCCGCCGTTGGCCGGGGCGCTGGCGACAGGCACGTTGCCGGAGCCGTTCAGCGTTGTCCCAGAGCCCGCCCCGGTTCCGATGACGGACGTAGAGTACGGCGGAACGCAGAGACTTTGCGAAGGAGGGGCGGCACCGGCATCAACGTCGCAGGGCAGCACGACCGCCGATCCGTCCACGAGAAGGGCCGGCTCGGCGCACGCGATGCCGTTGTATACAGCGGTCGGCTGAGCCACACACGTCCACGTCGCCGGACACTCGCTGTCGGTGGTGCACACGATGGTGTCGGCTTGGCAGCTCGATGTCGAGAGGGTGGTCGTGACACAGCCCGCATCCACGGCCACCGGCGGCGGAACGACGAGGCCGGCATCGACGGGAATGTTCGGAAGGTTCGTGGCGACAGGCGGAACGGCGACCGACGTCGATGCTGTGCCCGAGCCTCCGCCGCTGCCACTGGCTCCCCCGCTGGCGCTGCCCCAGCAGCTCGTCTCGACATCCGGCACGCATGTGAAGTGGTCCCCGCAGTCCGAGGTAACGGTGCAGGGAAGGTCGTATTTTGGCACACACAAGCTGGGTTCGGTCGTCGTCGTGCACGTCGGGGCAGTGGGGGCCGGGCACGGGGCCTCGCTTTTGCCGCAAGGGGGCGATCCGGGAGTCGAACAGGTTTGGTACGAATCCGCATGGCACACCATGCCCGCCGCGCAATCGCTGTCGGTGGAACAAGGGCCGGGCTGGCACGTAGAGGTTGTGGGGGTGCACGCGATGACGGGTATCGCGCACGTCTCGCCGGGGGGACAGATCGGCGTCGGCGGGCATACCGCGACCCCGGAGACCTGACAGGTAAACCCCTTCGTGCAGTCGCTGTCGTGGGAGCACGTCGTGTCGGCGCGGGCGCTGGCCGGGATGACCATGCCAGCGACCGCCAGGAGGGGGGCGACCGAGGTACGAAGCGTGTGCATGCGTGAGGCGCGGGCTCTGCGGGCTGTGACCATGGGAAGTTTCTCCGGTGGCTGACCGCGTGCGACTCGGGCGCGAAGCGTGTCCGAGGACCTCGTAGCCACGCCGGGTTCAAGTGCACGAGCCTTGCCAAGCGCATTTCGTCATGATTTCGCCCATAAGACCGGCAAGGGGGCGTGCCAAACTGAGCACGTGGCCCGATCGTCCTGATCCGCCGGCCATAGGCGGACTCTTCGGCCCGGACTCCGGCCGTTCGGTTCCTTGGCGAATGGTCTGCGGCTGGCTTGCATCCACAGCCAATTTTATTAGTATAATCGATATTTTATGGATTATCCCACACGGTGCGGTTCCACTTCGGGATTGTGCTGGAAGTGGGCGTAACGGCGATACGCGCGCCAAGCGCTCTTGCCACCGAAAGAAGCAAGCGTGGCCGTGGGTCCGATCGTCTCAAACCCCCCGCGGTTCCATGTCAGGACACTTGTCTTCTATGTTAGACGCGTGGTACGCATCGCCGCACCCGTTGTGGCGAGGAGCAAGCCATGCCTTCGGACTTGAAAAAGCTGATCGCCGATACCCAAAACGAATTTCGCAATCATCCAGCGACAGCTCAAGTGTCCTTCCGGTCGTCCTCGGCGCTGCAAGACGGGTTTCGGTCGGTTGCGTCCCTGCGCGATCACCGTGTGATCATCGATGAACCGGCGAGCCTCGGTGGCACCGACCGCGGTCCCAACCCGGTCGAGCTCATCCTCGCCGCGCTCGGAAGTTGTCAGGAGATCACGTATCGCGCGTTCGCGACCGCACTCGGAATTCCACTGGACTCCGTCTCCGTAGAACTCCGCGGAGACCTCGATTTGCGAGGGTTCTTCGCTGTCGACCCCTTGGTCCGAGCGGGCTACCAGCGAATTCGCGGGACGGTGAAGCTCCGCGCGCGCGGCGCGACCGCGGAGCAACTGGATCAGCTCCGCAACGTCGTCAACGCGCACTGCCCAGTGCTCGACATCCTGGCCAATCCGGTCCCGGTTGCGATTGACGTTGCGATCGAGGCGTGAATGCGCTCTCGACGATTGTCTTTGTATTTCAGAACGAGCCTAGGGTGGGATTCATCTTGTGCCCCCAGCTCTGCTGTCCACGGCCGCGAGGTCAGGTAAGGTGTGCCCCATGCCGCAACTCAAAGAAGGAGATACCGTGCCGGAGTTCACGCTCAAGACCGACCTGGGCGAGGACGTGACGCTTTCGGCGCTCAAGGGCAAGCCCATCGTTCTCTTCTTTTATCCAAAGGACGATACGCCGGGCTGCACCATCGAGTGCAAGGAATTCCGTGACGCGCGGTCGCAGTTTCAAGAGCGGGCCCACGTGTTCGGGATCAGCCCGGACGACGTCGCGAGTCACCGCGCATTTCGCGATAAATATGCGCTGAATTTTCCGCTTCTGTCGGACCCCGGGCACGAGGTTGCCGACCGCTTTGGGGTTTGGGGTCCCAAGCCCAACGGGAAAGAGGGTATCCACCGGACGACGTTCATCGTCCGCGCAGGCACGATCGCGCGCGTATTCGTCAACGTGAAGCCCGAGGGGCACGCGGCCGAAGTCCTGGCTGCGGTCTAGTGCCGCTCGGCGCAGGAGCGACTGCGGGTGTGCGCCCGGCGTCGAGAGGGCCTGTCCCGGAAAGTCGGGACCTCCGAGTCTCAGACCCGGTCGACGCTTTCTGTCATGTCACGGGGACTTCCCCGAGTCGATCATCGCCTGGTCGGTCGGACGAGCGGGCGCCCACGGCCGCCAGAAGTCCTTCAGTCCCAGGTCCTCAAGCGCGCGCTGAACGAACCGATCATCATAGCACTCGCGGAAGTCGACGGTGCGCGGGATCATCTGTTTGTCGCGGGCGTAGCCGATGGCATGCTCGTAGTGCGCCAGCAAGGGGGCATCAAAGAGCGGCGACCACCGGTCTCGCCAGGCGTCGCCCTCACCGTAGTCCTTGCTCAGAACCTGGAGAGGAGTCCCAGCGTTCGAGAGAATTTGAAGCATCTCGTCACGGTGCAGTGCCGCCCAATAGGCGGCGCGCACGTACGCCGTTGCAACGATTTGCGTGAGCTCCGGGTTGCGTGTCGCGAAATCGCGCAATGCCCACACCTCGGCCCGCATCTTCCAATCCGGAGGGGCCTCGGCCGTCGACCAGATGCTTTTGCCGACCCCCTTTTCGACGAGCAGGTACGGGCTAATCGTGTAAAGCGCGTCCACCTTGCGCGCGGCGAGCGCCGCCGCGCCGGCCTGCGGTTCCAGGTTCAACACTTGAAAGTCGTCGTAGGTCAATCCGACTGCGCATTCCGGCCATCGTGAACACCTGGACCGCCCATCGTGAACACCCGGGCGATCGGAGCGAAGCGACGTGCTTCCGATCGGAGCGACGCGACGTGTTCTTTGGGTTCCTGTCCGGTGGT
>Ga0116135_1000230_pt1 | contig 30818 bp, 29 predicted proteins | sample June2015DPH_20_1_FD_89738 | JGI IMG/M metagenome (GOLD analysis project Ga0116135, IMG submission 89738) | Peatland microbial communities from SPRUCE experiment site at the Marcell Experimental Forest, Minnesota, USA - June2015DPH_20_10 | ecosystem: Environmental > Terrestrial > Soil > Wetlands... | reverse complement strand
TTGGGTCAAGAGCCGTAGACACGTTCCCGCACTGGCCTTTTTCCCTTAATGTGAAAACTCCAATCCGGGTTCACTCCCTCGACCCTGGATCCCCTTGGAGCTAATTGCATGGGTACGCCTGAACGCAGCTTTCAGCTCGGAATTCTGCCGGAGCGCAAGATCGACCGGCGGGCGCTGGCCACCAGCTACGCCATTATGGTGCTGCTGATGTTGCTCCTGGTGAATCTGGGAGTCATTTTTCCCGACCGGCTTACCTTCAAGCCGTACCGCGTCACCGAGTTAATTCCGCGTCCCGCGCTGAGGCCGGAAGCCGAGCCGATCAAGAGGCCGGTGAAGCTGAAGACGAAGCTGGTACCGCCGCCGCCCGTGTTTGAGCAGCCGAAGCTGGTAGTGCCGCGCGAGGTTCATCTCGCGCCCAAACCCCAACCGGTGGAAGCGCCGAAGGTGGTGATGAATCAGTTCGCCGCGCCGCAATTGAAGATCACCGCGGCCGTGCCGCGTCCGCAACTGGTTCACACCGGAGACTTCGGCAGTTCTGCAGCGCCCACGGTGAACATGGCGGTGGAGAAGGTGCAGACCGGAGGATTTGGCGATCCTAACGGTTTGAAAGGTACGGGCAAGGAAGGGGCGAAACTGTACGCGGCGCAGACTGGCTCATTCGATATGCCCGCGGGTCCGGGGCAAGGCAACGGATCAGGGGGGGGCAAAGGTGTGAAAGGCACGGTGGCCAGCGCGGATTTCGGCAATGGAGTTGCCACGCAGAATAAAGGGAATGGCGGCGCTGTAGCGACCGGGGGGTTCGGTTCCGAGCAAGTGGTTCACAGCGGGCCCAAGCTGGCGCAGTTGGAAGGCCCGGCGACTAACGCCGTCGAAATTACCTACAAGCCGCAGCCGGTTTATACCGTAGAAGCGCGCAGCCTGAAGTTAGAGGGCGAAGTTTTGCTGGAAGTGATGTTCAGCGCGAATGGAACTCTGCACGTAAATCGCGTGGTTCGCGGCCTGGGCCACGGACTAGATGAGGCAGCCATCGCGGCTGCGAACAAGATGCGTTTCAAGCCTGCGCAGCGCATGGGGCAGCCGGTCGATTCGACTGCAGTTGTACATGTGCTGTTTCAGTTGGCGTACTAAAAACTTAACTTTGATTTGGATTTAGCAATATCGGTTTGAAGAAACCTGGAGAGAAAGTCATGCGCACTTCGAAGTTGATTTTTACGGCCGCACTGTTGGCCTCGGTAACCGCCGTAGGGCAGCAGGCCTCGAATTCGTCCAGCACCACGCCGGCTGATAGCGCTCCGCCCTCGCAAAGCGCGGCGGCGCCAGCAGCGGCAGCGCAGGATCAGTCGCCGGTTTCTACGGCTCCGGCTTCTACGGCTCCGTCTGCACCATCGCCTATGCCTCAGCCCACCACCATGGATCAGGTGGTGGATCGCTTCATCGAGCGCGAGCATGGATTGATGAAGGCGCTCTCGAACCGCACGCCAGTGGTTGAAACCTATCTACAGAATCTGGCTGCCGATCCGCAGCTTGGACCGGTACCCAGCGCGGATCACTACTTTCTCGGACGCCTGGACATGGGCGAGACGGTTGATCGCAAAGATTATTTGAAAGAGCAGGACAAGAACATGGAGACGCGCCTGATGGGCGGCGTCAACAAGCTCTTCAAGGTGCAGTACCAGCCCATGGGATTTTCCTGGATGGTGTACGCGGATCGCACCGATTTCGACCGAGAGCACTATGAGTTCCACTACATTCGCCGCGAATTTCTCGGCGACGTTCGTTGCCTGGTGTTCGACGTTACGCCGAAGAAAAACTCCGGCAAAGGCCGCTTCCTGGGCCGCGTTTGGGTCGAGGACCAGGATTACAACATCGTTCGGTTGAACGGCACGTATGCTCCTGCGTCGCGCAATTCGTATTTCTTCCACATGGACAGCTGGCGCTTGAATCTGATTCCCGGCTACTGGGTGCCTTCTTATATCTATAGCGAAGAGGGCGACTTCAGCGCTGGGATGAAAAATAAAATCGCCTTCAAGGCGCAGACCCGCATTTGGGGCTACGACCTGAAAAAGGGCGGAAAAGACGACGAACTTACGCAGATTCGCGTGGACTCAGTGAAGGATGAAAGCGCAGTCGCTCAGGATGCGTCACCGCTGCAAGCCGAACGCGAATGGCAGCAGCAGGCGGAAGATAACGTGATCGAGCGCCTTACGAGCGCCGGATTGCTTGCGCCGGAAGGTGATGTTGACCGCATTCTGCAAACCGTGGTCAACAATCTGGAAGTCACTAACAACATCGACTTGCCGCGTCCGGTGCGCACTCGCGTGCTGCTGACCGCGCCCCTTGAGACTTTCAGCGTGGGCAATACGATCGTGATCAGCCGGGGATTGATCGATGTGCTTCCGGATGAGGCCAGCCTTGCCGCAGTGCTCTCGCATGAACTGGCGCACATTGTGCTTGGCCATAATCTGGGGAGCAAGTACGCGTTCAACGACCGCATGCTGTTCTCGGACGACTCCACCTACAACAACCTCGGATTCAAGCACATTCCGGAAGAGGAAGCTGCCGCCGACAAGAAGGCGGTCGATCTTTTGAATAATTCACCGTACGCGCAGAAGTTGGACAATGTTGGTTTGTTCCTGAAAGCATTGCAGTCGCGCGCTCCACAGTTGAATGCATTGCTCACCACGCATCTGGGAAATCCGCTGGCCGAGAATGGAACGATTAACCGCCTATCGGCTCTTTCGAGCAAAGGTCCGGCGCTCGACAACAATAAACTTGATCAGGTCGCGGCTCTGCCGCTCGGTGGACGCGTGAAGATCAATCCCTGGGACGACAAGGCAGAGATGGTTAAGACGGCTCCAGTCGCGATCACTTCCGCGCGCGACAAAATGCCGTTTGAAGTCACTCCGTTCTATCCGCGGCTGGCACGCTGGGGTGCGCAGAATGCTCCTGCCGCCGCGCCAACAACTGCTTCTGCGAACGTGCCCTCGGGCAACTGAAGCCCAACTCACAAGTTGCGATAAGCGCAGGCCGGGATCCGGAATTATCTTCCGGGATGCCCGGCCTTCGTCTTTACGCTCTAACCCACGCTTGCGATGTCATCCGACGAGAGCGATAGTTCTCGGAGGGACCTTAAGATCGCAGAGAGGAATTGTGCGGGCTTGCAGACACGTTTCAGGGAGTGCGTCGTTCCGTTGGCGACTCGGATCTGCAGTCCGACGTACGGTCCCACTGTCGCCGCCGCCGGGATGACATCACGGAGGGGATTCAGGGAGAGAAGACAGCAGATCTAGTGGAAATCCGGTTTGGGCGGCGAACAGATCGAGTCGAACCATCGGCTGATGTACACCTGTGCATGCGCCTCCCCGCAGAAGTGACGTGCTCCGTTGGCATTGGCGGTTTTCTCTTCCCACCTGAAAACCGTGAGCTGAACATCGCCACATTGAATCACGAACCAATGCATGGGATGGTTGGTGATGGTGCCGCAGATTTCGCATCGGAATTCCTGAAGAGTGGTCATCGTTTCAAATCGCGGATGCTGCAACCCTCAAATGGCGCGCGGCAATCTATCAATCCAGAGTGACACAGTATAGCCGCACATCGCTGTTGATGTTCAGTCCGATCATAATGCAGCAGAAAACTATCAGAAGCGCGGAGCGTCGCATAACGACAGAGAACCAGAACTACGATTCGTTCTTGGCTTTTCCCGGCAAGCCTGCCGGGTTCTCGTGCGTTCGCTCGCGGAAGCTGCCGCGCATTCCGGCAGCCAGTGACACACTCGATTCTCCGAACTTATCGCGCAATTTGTCAGCCGCTGCCAGTGCATCTTTCCAGCGCTTCTGCTGGCCGCTCTCCAGCAAGTTGATCTGCTCGGGCTGCGTTTCGAACGAGGATGTCTGCACTCCCAGCAGCCGCACCTCACTTCCCTGCTTCCAGTTCTTGCGAAATAGAGTACGCACCTGATTGAAGATTTCGCCATCCAGTTGGGTGACCGCGGACAATGTGTGTGCACGCGTGATGGTCGTGAAGTCCTTATAACGAAGTTTCAGTTGCACCGTGCGGGCATAAAAATTCGCCTCGCGTAAACGCCTGCCGACCAACTCGGAGAGCCGCATAAGCGTGGCTTCCAACTGGTTCGCATCTGCGGTGTCTTCGTTGTAAGTGTGCTCATGGCTGATCGACTTTGCAGATTCGTGTGCGCCTACTTCGGTATCGAACCAGCCGCCAGCGTCTTCTCCACGGGCCTTCCCTGCAAGGGCCAGTCCCCACTTGCCAAATCTCTCTTCAAGTTCGGATTCTTCCAATCTCGCGAGGTCCCCGACTTTCTTGATTCCCAGAGCATGCAGGTGGCTCTCCATCACTTTGCCGACGCCTGGAATTTCCCGCACATCCAGCGGGGCGAGGAATTTCGCTTCTTCTCCGGGCACGATCCAGAGAACGCCGTTGGGCTTCGCCTGCGCGGAAGACACTTTCGCGATCAGCCGCGACGATCCGATGCCAATCGAGCAATTGAGGAGCGTTTGGTCTTTCATGCGCCGGTGCAGTTTATGCGCCGCCTTAAGCGGAGGCCCATGCAGCCGCTCCGTTCCAGTCATGTCCAGATAGGCTTCATCGATCGAGGCCATTTCGACCTGCGGCGAAAATTCCTGCAGCACTTTGTAGGCTTTTTCCGAGCACCCCCGGTAGCGCTCGGGATGTCCGTCGACAAAAATTGCCTGCGGGCATAGCTTTGCAGCGGTTCGCAACGGCATGGCCGAATGCACACCGAATTTACGTGCGGCATAGGATGCGGCCGAAACTACTCCACGCTCGTTGCGCTGGCCTCCAACCACGACAGGTTTGCCTTTCAGCGAGGGATCGTACAGTTCCTCCACAGATACAAAGAAGGCGTCCATGTCGACGTGAAAGATGATGCGTGAGGTAACGCCAATGGGAGAAAGGACCGCCATGCTGAGCAGATTTTATCAGCGTATGCAGGATCAGCTTTTCGGGAAGCGCGCCAATTCAGGAAATAACTTTGCTGCCGCGTTCCCTTACCTTCTCTAACCATCTGTGCGATAGCGTACAATTGATTGTCTGGGGTTCTAACGATCAGTAACCATCGCGCAACCTAGCAGAGATGCCATTCCCTCGGCATCGCCTGTTACGGGTGAAGATGCCCGCGCACTCTCCAGAGCGCGAGGCAACCATGAAAATCCTGCTCTATAACCCCGACAACGGTGTGACCCGCAATTTTATGCCGCACCTGTGGATGTTCCTTTTGCAGGCGCTGACTCCTCCGGGGCATGAAGTGCTGCTGATCGACGGCAACGCTCAACCCATGAACGAGTCTGAGATCGCGCAATTCGTTCGCGACCAGAAGATTGGGTTGGTCGGCATCGGCGCCATGACTCGAATGGTCGCCAAAGCCTATCGCATTGCCGATGCCATCCGCGCTACTGGCGTGCCGGTCGTGATGGGCGGACCTCATGTCACGGAATTGCCTGACGAAGCCCTCGGGCGCGACGGTGGCTCGCGCCATGCCGACGCTGTGGCTCTCGGCGAGGCAGATGAAACCTGGCCGCTGATTGTGAACGACGCGGTGCAAGGCAAACTCAAAGAGATTTACACGCCGATGAATGCAGCCGGGAAGGACAGCAAACCGTCTTTGAAGAACTATCCCGCGATTCCCTGGCAGTCGATCGATCTTGACCAGTTCAATCTGGTGCCTCACGCCGCGAAGGCTATGCTGCAGAAAGTGGGCGCGGGGTGGGGAACCTTTCGGATCATCCCGGTCGAGTCCGGACGCGGCTGTCCTTACGGCTGCGAGTTTTGTACGGTGACGGGATTTTTCGGCGATTCGATCCGCTTTCGCACCAATGAGAGCGTGGTGAACGAACTGCTTTGCCTGAAGAAGCGCGCCCGCAGCGAAAAAGGCCAGATGGCAGTATTTTTCATTGACGACAATTTTGCCATCAACGTGAAACGAACCAAGTCGCTACTGCGCGACATTATCGCGGCAGGAGCACAGGTTCACTGGGTGGCGCAGATCAGCGCCAACTTGTTGCGTGACGAGGAACTCGTCGACCTCATTGCCGCCTCAGGAGGCAAGTGGATCTTCATCGGCATGGAGTCCATCGATCCCGCGAACCTTAAGGATATGAATAAGGGATTTAACAAGCCCGGAGAATATGGAGCCGTGCTGGAACGGCTTGCCAAACGAAATGTCTATGCCATCACCTCTTTTATTTTTGGCATGGACAACGACACTCCCGGCGTGGCCGAGCGCACCCTGCAGGAAGTGCGTACATGGCCGCCGGGTTTGCCGATCTTCGGACTGCTCACTCCACTGCCTGCAACCCCGCTCTACAAACGCCTCGAAACTGCCGGACGCCTTACCCGGCCCAAGCACTGGCAGGAATTCGTTCCTTTCCAAATGGCCCACACTCCGCTGAAGATGACGATCGCCGAAGCACATGCCGAAGTGAAGTACGGCTGGACGCATAGTTACAGCGCAGAAGCGCTAGCCCATGCTGTAGACGCAATCGACGATCAGCGGATCGCCTACCGCATCAGCATCCTGCTCGCCCGCCTTTGCTTCCGCGGCATATATTTCCCCATGATGGGCCGCATGGCCTGGCTGAAAATGATCGCGCAGAATCGCCGAGTAATCCTCAAGCTAGTGTGGAAAGCATGCTTTCGGCACGAACTCAAGCGGGAGTTTGCTGAAAGCCAACGTTCCGCTCAAGGTCTGGAAACGGCGGAGATGCGGGGCGGAGCCGGCGCTTCGTAGCCTGCAACGCTCTCATTTCAGTGTCACCGGTTTCCTCTGCGCTCCGCCCCCGACTACGCCCCGCTCGCGACGGAACGCCCGGGCCTTCTTTTTCCCCCAAATGAAAAAGCATATTTGCCCTTCGAACAAGCAGAGCGCGGCACACGCGGCGCTTCATTCTCCGACTGTTTGAAAGCGCATCGCCCCGCGAAGGGACGATTGCGGGTGTTAACGATCCAGTACGACTTCCGCAGCACTGCCGCCGGTAACCTGCGTCAGATAACGCCTGGAGGAGAATTTTGCCTAAATCGCTAAAGAGATCCTCGGCATTGCCGCTTACTAAAGTAGTGGGAGGAATAGGAAACCAGACATGAACTTTAGTAAGCCAAAGTACCCAAAGCGTAACACCTTCAAGAACGACCGGCTAGGGACGCGATCAAGGAGGAACAGCGATGTCAGTCACAGCAGTTAGCGGAATTTATTCTCTGGGACAAGGCCAGTCTGATCAGCAAGGCGGCACGCCACAGACCATGAATGCTCTGCGTAACGCTTTGTCCTCTGGAAACCTCGCAGCGGCACAGAACGCGATGACGCAGCTTCAGGCGCAGCAGCATCAGCTGCCCACCAGCGGAATCAGAGCAGCCGCCTCGGACGATCCGCAATCAACCCTGCGCGCCGATATGCTCGCGCTCCAGAACTCTCTGGATTCCGGCGACGTCACGGCGGCACAGCAGTCGCTGGTCAAGCTCATCCAGGACAATCAACAAATTGCCAGCGCACAGCAGGCCCTGCAGGCCCAACCGGGCCATCAGCCAGTGACTGCACTGCCGAGCCCGAGCGAAGAACCGAATAGCGATGATGGATCCGCAGGTGGGGCGACGACGAAGGAAACCGGGAACTTAATCGATGTGATGGCGTGACGGCCCGAGATAGAGCCGGGCTATCGCCGGTCGCCGTTTGCCAGTCATCGTTCGAACGCAGCAATTTGCTGTACTCTTCCTACACCTGGTGCGCCAGCACCTTGTCGACCGGGGCCGACGCCGCGCCCCGCATCTGCTTGACACGCTCGTAAATTTTTCCGTACTCGCGCGCCGAAGCCGCCCAGGAGAAGTCTTTGTTCATGCCGTTGCGCATCAGCGCCTGCCATGAAGTCTGATCGCGAAACGCCTGCAGCGCCTGCTTGATGGTCAGCAGCAAAGCTTCGCCAGTGTATTCCGTGAACTTGAAGCCTGTGCCTTTGCCGGAGCGTGCATCCCACGGCTCGATCGTGTCGTCGAGGCCGCCAGTTGCCCGGACGATCGGCACAGTGCCGTATTTGAGGCTGTAGATTTGGTTCAGGCCGCAAGGCTCGTACTTCGAGGGCATCAGGAACATATCTGCACCGGCTTCAATTTTGTGCGCGATGGCATTGTCGTAAGCCACCTTTACGGCGATCTTGTTGGGGAACTGCTTATTGAGGCGCACAAACATATCCTCGTACGCCTTATCGCCCGCGCCCAGTGCCACCACGATCATCTCTTCGCGGGCCAGCCGGTCCATGATCTGCGCGATCAGGTCAAATCCTTTTTGCGCAGCGAAGCGCGACACAATGCCGATCACGGGCAGCTTCAGATCGCCGCTGTTCACTCCGAACGTCGCCAGAAGATCCTGCTTGCATTTCGTTTTGCCCGAAAGATCCTGAATGGAGTACTTTGCTGCGGTGAACTTATCGGCTTGAGGGCTCCACTCGTCGTAGTCGACGCCGTTCAAAATGCCAGCGACCGTGGCCGCGCGGTCGCGCAACACGCCTTCCAGTCCAAAGCCGTATTCGGCGGTTTGGATTTCCTGGCTGTATTTCTTGCTCACGGTTGTGACGAAATCTGCATAGGTAAGCGCCCCCTTTAAGAAATTTACCTGCCCGAAAAACTCCATCTTCGACATGGTGAAGAGATCCCATGGCAACATAAGAAGTGGCAAGGTGTCCGAGGGAAACAAGCCTTGATAGCCGATGTTGTGGATGGTGAAAACTGTGCCTACTTCGCGAAAAGCCGGGTCGTCGGCATAAAGAGTTCGCAATAGAACCGGCACCAGCGCCGATTGCCAATCGTGACAGTGGAAAATGTGCGGAACTCCTAGAATTTTGGAGGCTTCAAGAACGGTGCGGCAGAACAGAGCGAAGCGCTCGGCGTTGTCGGGGTAGTCGCCCGCGGGCGTGCCGTACAACGCATCGCGTTCGAAGAACTCCGGATATTCGACGAAATAAAATCTCACGCCGGACTGGGTGCCCGCCGTGACCACCGCGGAAAAACGATACCTGTCATCGAAAGGCACGGTGATGCTGCGCACGACCGTAGCGGGATCGGTCAATTTGGTCTGTTTGTAACGCGGAAGATATACGCTGACCTGATGCCCCAGCGCAGCCAGAGCCCGCGGCAAAGCGCCAACTACATCCGCCAACCCTCCGGTTTTCGAAAATGGAACGCCTTCCGAAGCTACGAACGCGATGTGCATGAATCCCTCCTGGCAAGAAACCGTTTTTCGCGGGCGCACGTTATGATGATGGATGATGAATATGTGTTGCGGGACCCACCTCCCGCGGATCGGATGTATGCGGGCCGACTTGCCAGTCTAAGCCCAAGGAAAAGAGGGGTCAACGTGCCGAAGGTCGTCTCCACACGCCGTCCAAAACTCAAGCCCAAGTTGGGACAGCATTTCCTCGCCAGCGACAGCTACGCCTTGCAAATCGTCGATGCTCTAGGCGAAATATCGCAAAACACGGTGCTCGAAATCGGCCCCGGACGCGGCATCCTCACGGCCCTGCTGGCGAAACAGGCGCGACGACTCATTGCCGTGGAGCTCGACCGCGTGCTGGCCGCGCAACTTCGCTTGCGTTTCGGAATGTTTCCCAATGTTGAAGTGATCGAGGGGGATATTCTTGCCATCGATTTTGATTCGCTCTTCGGCCCAAAGCCAGGGCTGGGCCGCCCCGGTATCGAATTCAAACCGACTCCCGCGAAAGTGATCGGCAATCTGCCTTACTACATTACTTCCGACATTCTTTTGCGCCTGTTTGACTATTCGAAATATTTCCAGACGCTTTTGATCCTAGTGCAGCGCGAGGTCGCCGATCGCATGGCGGCCCAGCCCGGCAGCCGCGACTACGGATTGCTTTCCGCAACTGCGCAAATGTTCGCTCGCGTGGAGAAGCTCATCACGCTTCCGCCCGGCGTGTTTGCCCCTCCGCCCAAAGTTCATTCTTCGCTGTTAAGACTTACGATCGCTCCGCGACAGCATGAGCTGGGACTGGATGGAAACGGCAAACTGCAGGACGGCTTCATCGACTTTCTCAAGCTTTCGTTCGGCCAAAAACGCAAAACCTTATGGAACAATCTGAAGCTTGCGTATCCGGAACCGAATCTGCGGGCCGCTCTTTCACAGGCTCGCGTTAAGCCGGCAGCCCGCGCCGAAACTCTGAGCCTGGAAGAGAGCGCTGCGCTGTTTCGTGCCTTGCGGCAGAGCCAACAAGGCTCGTAGCATTGTCATAGACGGCGGATTTTTGCCGGGATTGAAGGAATCTATGACTGCGACTACCGTACGCCATCCCGCAGTTGCCGGACGATTCTATCCTCGCAATCCCGACGTTCTGCGTAGGGATCTTGATATCTACTTATCTCAAGCTTCATCGGGTAAACCGGTTTGCGCTTTGGGTTGCATTGTTCCCCACGCGGGCTACATGTATTCCGGTCATGTGGCGGGCGCGGTGTTCGGTGAATTGCAGATTCCAGAACTATGTATTGTGATGTGTCCTAACCACACCGGCATGGGCCGCGCGCTTGCCGTAATGAGCGAAGGCGCGTGGGAGACTCCGTTGGGCGACGTTCCCATTGATGAGGCGTTCGCCGCGGATCTCAAGTCGCGTTGCCCGTTGTTGCAGGAAGATTCTGCGGCTCACCGCTCTGAACATGCCGCCGAAGTCGAATTACCGTTTCTGCAGGTCCGGCAAGGAAAGCTGAAAATTGTTCCCATTGCGCTTGGAACTAGAGACCTTGAAGTCCTGGAGCAACTGGGTGATGCGTTGGCCGATGCCATCGCTGCCCATTCGGAACCTGTTCTGATCATTGCCTCGAGCGACATGAATCACTACGAATCTGACGCTATTACGCGCGTGAAAGATCAGAGTGCGATCGACCCGATCCTTCGTCTCGACGCGCGAGCTTTGTACGAAGTAGTCACGCGGCAGAATGTGAGCATGTGCGGTTTTGGTCCGGCGGTGGCTATGCTGACAGCGGCAAAAAAGCTCGGCGCCACTTCCGCCCAACTGGTGAAGTACGCGACCTCGGGCGACGTTTCCGGCGACCGCGATCTGGTGGTTGGATACGCCGGCATTGCCATCTTCTGATCGAGTTCAGGAATTATTTCTCACGGTTGCCGTCGATGCATTAGATTGCTTTCGTGACCAATTTCGAACACCTCCTCGCACTGATTCTTTTCGTCGGCTTTCCCGTCTGGGACGTGTACGAAACTCGCCGCCTTAAAACCAGTTCCAATCCCCGTAGGAAAATCGTGACCTATCAGAGAATTCTGGCAATTGAATGGGCGGCCTCGCTCCTGGCCTGGATGGCTTCGCGAACGCGGCTGTTTTTCATTTGGCCTTCCGCCCAAAGAGATTCAATGCAGAGGATTGGAACATCTTTTGTGATCGGCGTTGTGGCGGCGATGACCTTCGGCTTCGCGCTACAAATCGTTCTCACTCGCCGCAGTTCCAAGACCCAAGAGAAGGTTTTAAAAGCGTTCCAACGCCTGGCCTTCATCCTGCCGGTTACGCGCCAAGAGCGGACATGGTTCCTCATGGTATCGATCACCGCGGGGATTTGTGAGGAGATTTTGTATCGCGGATTCTTGATGAGATATTTGGCCGATAACCCGTGGCACCTTCAGTTGTGGATCGCCTTAGCGATCGCGAGTTTCGCATTTGGAATGGCACACGGATACCAGGGACTTTCCGGCATCATCGGGACGGCGATTATCGGAGGAGTGCTGGCTTTGGTTTTCGTGGTGAGCGGAAATTTGTGGTTCCCGATTGCGCTTCACGTAGCCACAGATTTAAGAGTTCTCTTCCTACTGAGGCCGGGGGAGTTGGCTTTTGAGACATCCCGTAATCGCTAAGCGGCGGCTGGGAGCGAATCGGGAAAGCGAAGCGTTTGAGATTCGAAAGCGGTCTCGACTGGTATTCCGTCGGGAGTCTGATCCGCCTTGGTTAAACCGTTAAGCGCTTCGAGCCTTTCTCTCAATTCCTGCACCCGAGATTGTCTCTCCAGACATTCAATGAGCTGATTGTCGGTGAGTCCGGATGGCGTGTTCAAAGTGTCCATCTGTTGCTGGAGCAGGTTCCACATCTCGTGCCGTACGGCCACAATGTCCTCATTTGCTGCAGGCATTGCGATTCTCCTATCGAACGTTCTACTGCCCGTCGTTGATAAGATTGACGGCCAATAGAAGAAATCCGTATCAGGGGGATTCTGTAGGCACCGGTCTTAGATACCGCACGGTTTCCCTACCGCATCGGCAAAAAATTAAGGCGGCCGCAAGGGCCGCCTTCTTAACACTGGCGAAACATTCTCAATGATGACCGGCAGTGCCGCCGGAGTGACTGGCTCCTGACGCAGCGCTTGAGTGGGCCACTCCGCCGGAGAGCGCCTCGGCACGGCCACCGCCTTCAAAGCCATAACCGCCAAACCGCGGGGAACTCGCTGCGAACTGCGGAGCGGGATGAAGTTCTACAGATCCGCCCTTGGCGACCTGCGAGTTCAAGTGATGGAGATTCTCCAGCGAGCCACGGGCGATTCCTATCCCGGCTGAACCGTTGGTTAGCATTGTGCGAGCGACCGGCGATTGCGAAAGAATCGGCCCGCCTTTGCCTACAATAATCGTGTTGACGTTGCCGGCAGGCACGGTGGGAGCGTGAAACGTGGCTGCTGCGCCTACGTAGTGAAGGCCGCCGTGCCAGGTGCTCCATCCGCCCGGTTGCCAGCCCCAGCCGGACCCGGGAACGTTGACCCAGTTGCCATAGTAGTAAGGCATCCAACCCCACGGATAGGCCGAGGCCCACAGGTAACCCTGCCCCGGATACCAGGACCATGCTCCGTCCATGAACGGATTCCAACCCGCCCCGGCAAAGTACGGCTGCCACAACAGTCCGTAGCCGGGATAGTTGTTGAAGCTGCCGTAATAGCTCAGATCGCTGTATCCGTAACCGTAGGGCGTGTTGTTATTTTTTGCGTACTGGTCGTGATAGGAGACGGCCTGCTGGTCCCACTCGTCATAGGAATCCGGCTCAAAATTCTTGGCTGCTAAGGGATGATCATCGGCGTCGAAGGCGACCATCTTCTTCTTATCGACCTTCACTGTCCCCGACGGAGCCACCACTTCCAACTCGTTCTTGAAGCTGGCCACTTCGGCTGTGTCCCGAGAGGCGTTTACGCGAAAATGAGCGGGTAAGGCGAGTTCTATTTTTTCCCGGGCGAAATTCAGCGTGAACCTGTCACCGCCTTTGCCGAGCCAGTTCACGTAGCCTCTGCCGTCGACCAGGTTCACCGCGGATATTCGATTTCCAGCATCATTCAGGCCGAGCGTGGTGAACTCCACGCTGGAATTGGAGGTGATCCTTAGCGTGCTGCCATCTTCAAACTCGATTTCCGCGCGGCCATTGTCCCGGGTGCGAAGCTGCACGCCCTGCGTAATGGGGAGATTCAAGAACGCGTTTTCGAAGCCCAGTCCGGTGTTTTTGTCGATCTGTACTCCGCCTTGGACGTCGCTTAAGCGAACAATGCGGACTTGCGAATCGGCCCAGGCGGGCAGCGCGCAAAGCGCGCAGGTCAAGGCCATAACTGCTATCGAATGGAATCGTATCTTGTGCATGGGATACCCCCGAAGTGCCGACATCGAACTCTGCTGCCAATTAGAACACGATTTCAGGACAACCGTGTCAGGTAATTTTTTGCCTAGACCTCAGCGTCCTGCAACCGCACTACCGCCAATCTCAATCAACTCTTTTGCCCGGGCCCTGACTTGGTTAATCACAGAGTTGTCCTCGACAATTTCCTGCAATAGCGGCGTCAGGCTTTGAATCTCGGTCAGTTCGTCGCTCTTGGCCTGCGCCTCCATGCGCTTCAACACATCATCGAGCGCCAGTTTCTGATAACGGTGGTCGTAGGTGAGGCGCCGGCCATAATCCAGCGTGCCTGCCATCTTTTGAAAGAGCATGGTCACCTGCCGCACAGGCTCTATATTGGAGTAGTTGTAACGTGCCGTAAGCGAGCGCTCGCCGTCCTGATAGCTGAGAATTTTGTCCCCGGTAAACGCTAATTTGCGATTGCCGGAATCGACCTTCCCTTCGAAATATTTAGCCTGGCGGGCCCATTCGAAGATACGATTGCGATTTGTGGGCGTCATGGCAAATTCCACCCGGTAGTTCTCCGGATCGGAATTATCTTCGGACTTCACCGTCGACTCATAAACCGTGTGACCGTTGGAATCCACCGCAATGGAGTAGCGGGAAGGATCGGACGCGGGAAAATCAAAGGTGAAGGTTATAACCGGCACCGCGGAAGCGCCCGCAACTGGCGCAGTTTGCGCAGTGAGATAGCCAGCCAATAGCACGACTGGCAAAGCCATTCTCAACGTTCGAAGCCAGGAAGCGCGAATCATCAGAGGGATACAGCCCGCTGCCGGGCTAGGGTGCCGGCTGTGTGCAAGTGACAGATCGCGATCGCCAGCGCATCGGACGCATCCAGCGGCTCCGGAGGCTGAGAGAGATTCAACAATTGCGTGACCATGTGTTGGACCTGTTGCTTTTCCGCCCGGCCGTAACCCACTACGGACGATTTGATGGTCAGCGGCGAATACTCAGCCACCTCCAGTCCAGCGGAGGCCGCGGCCAGCATCGCGACTCCCCGTACCTGCCCCAGCTTCAGCGCAGATTTCACGTTCAGCGCGTAGAAGATTTCTTCAATCGCCACCTCATCCGGACGGTGTTCGAGAATCAGCTCACCCAGAGACTGGTAAATACGAGCAAGCCGGCGCGCCAGCGGATCTCGCGGGGAAAGCTTGATCGCTCCACACGTGAGGCACACCAGTGTGCCACGAAGATTCATCTCGACTATTCCGTAGCCGGTGTACTCTCCGCCGCAGTCGATACCAAGAACGCGCATGTGAGTGCAGTTTATCGCGGAATGGCTTCGCCTTCCTAGAATCCGCACCGCCTGGGTAAACCCCTGGCGAGTACCAAGGCGGAGGCTCCCACGCCGCGCAGCAGCATTCATGGTTCGGTGGACATGTTCCTTGGTGTATTCACGACCGCCCAATTTTCTCACTCTGCTTCCAGGTTTCTGCATAATAGGACAATGGGGCGTATTCTCATCGAAGAACGCTGGCTTCCGAAGTCAGTGCTTTGTTTGCGGGATTACAACGCAAACAAGTTTATCCACGACCTGATCGCGGGTATCACCGTGGGATTGGTCGCGTTACCTCTGGCAATGGCATTTTCAATTGCCTCGGGGCTCACACCGCAGGCTGGAATCTACTGCGCCATCGTCACTGGTTTTCTGATTTCTGCTCTCGGCGGATCGAAAACCCAAATCGGCGGTCCGACCGGCGCGTTTGTCGTCGTGGTTGCGGGAATCGTCGCGGTGCACGGCACCGACGGCCTGTTCATGTGCACCGTGATGGCCGGAGTGCTGCTGGTCGTCATGGGCGTTGCCGGCTTGGGCACAGCCGTGAAGTTCATTCCGCGTCCGGTCGTCATCGGATTCACCAACGGAATTGCCATCCTGATCGCGAGCACGCAGGTGAAGGATTTCTTCGGTCTGCAACTGGCGAAAGTGCCGGGAGTTTTCTGGCATCGCGTCCAGGCGCTGGCGGGAAGTTTCCACACGATCTCTTATACGGCGACGGCTTTGGCCGCTGGGACTGTGGGCGTGATTCTGTTATGCCGTACTGTTTCGAACCGCATTCCTGGGGCAATCGTGGCGTTCGTTCTCGGCACGATCGCCGTGGTCGTGTTCAAACTGCCAGTGGAAACTATCGGCTCACGGTTTGGCGGAATTCCCGCGGGTCTGCCGCACTTTATAATTCCCCGGTTTCGCGCCGATCTGATTCACGGATTGCTTGGTCCCGCTCTTACGGTCGCGATGCTCGGAGCCATCGAATCGCTCATGTCAGCCGTCGTCTCCGACCGCATGAGCAACGATCATCACAATCCCAACGTCGAACTTATAGGCCAGGGGGTGGCTAACGTGATTTCGCCGATGTTTGGCGGACTTCCCGCCACCGGCGCTATTGCGCGCACCGCGACCAATATACGGGCCGGCGCTCAATCGCCGGTTGCGGGCATGATTCACGCTCTCACTTTGCTCTGCATTCTGCTGTTTGCGTCGCGGTTGGTGAGCCATGTGCCGCTAGCGGTGCTGGCAGGAATTCTTATGGTTGTTTCCTACAACATGGGCGAATGGCGCGAGATACCCCAGTTGCTCAAGCTCACCAAAACGGACATCAGCATTTGGCTGGTGACGTTTGCCTTGACGGTTTTCGCCGATCTCACGGTCGCCGTGGAAGCGGGAATGATGCTGGCCGCGCTGCTTTTCATTGGCCGCATTGCATCAACCACCACTGTCACTCAGGTGACCGATGATTACGTCGAAGACGGACGCATCCACATCCTGCAAGACAAAGACATTCCTTATTACGCCACGATCTTCCGCATTCATGGACCATTTCTGTTCGGCGCCACCGACAAAATCGCGATAGTTACCAAGGACCTTCACACCTTGCCGCCCGTCGTTATTCTCCGCCTGCGTAACATGACCGCTCTTGATGCCACCGGACTGTTTGCGATCGAAGAAGTGGCCCGCGAACTGCACGCGACGAATCGCACGTTGATCCTGTGCGGCGCGCGCGAACAGCCTGCCAGCCTGATTAACCAGGCCGAGTTCGAAGAAGTGGTGGGCGCGGAAAATATCTGCGACAACATACAGACGGCGATTCGGCGCGCGGCGGAAGTGCATGATCAGCTGGAGGCAGAGGCGGTAGGGCTGAAAGGCTGAGAGGCTGAGAGGCTGGATTATGGTGCGTGAGTGGGAGGAACGCCTGCTCTACTTAGTGGTTTCCGAAGATGCTGTACAGCAGGATTGCGAAAACTACCGTGGTGAAGGCCACGTACATGTGGTCTTTTTCTTTGGCGAAACCGAAGATGGAAAAGGCTACGCGAGCCACGGGGGTTGCGATCAGCAATAGCAGGCCTAGCTGAATTATCCCCCGCCCTTGCATGGCTACCGCGTCGTTGATGACGCCGTGGATGCTGCGCAAGTCTGCAGGCTCGCCACGGAAGACGGTAAAATCCATAAGCGACTGGCCGTGGCGCCAAAGATAAATCGCGCCGCCGACCGCGACTACAAAGGCCGAGAGGAGCACGCCCGCACGCAGCAGATTTCCAACTACCACCTCGATCCGTTCGTCGTTCCAGGTTGCCACTCAGATTCTCCCCGCGAGTCCGTTGTAGAGCATTTCGATGGCTAAGAGCGCGATCACGAGGCTAAATCCGAGCCTGAGCCATTTGGTGTGCACTTTGACGAGAATTTTGGCTCCGAGTGAAGAGCCAGCCAATACTCCCAGCATGACGGGCATGGCGAGTCCGGGATCGATGTAGCCGCGGCGCAGGTACACCCCTGCACTGGCCGCCGCGGTTACGCCGATCATGAAGTTGCTGGTGGTGGTGGAAACTTTAAAAGGAATTCTCATCGCCTGATCCATGGCAACGACTTTCATGGCGCCGGAGCCAATCCCGAGAAGGCCGGACAACGCGCCTGCGCCGAACATGAGAGACCATCCTGCAGGCACGTGTTGCACATTGTATTTCCGGTGGCCATCGACGTCGGGGAAACTGCCGTTCAGGCGCAGCCTGGTGGCCGTGGGATCTGGCGGCCTTGCCTGCTCAGCTTTCGGTCGAGGTTTGCGTGCAAAATATGCGGAAGACAACAGGACGAGCCCGAACACGATCGCGATCGAGTGGGTGGAAACGCTCGCCGCGAGGAATGCCCCGCAGAGCGCGCCCAGTGTGGTGGCAATTTCAAGAAACATGCCGATGCGTATATTTGAGAAACCTTCTTTCACAAACGCAGCCGCCGCACCGGAAGAGGTTGCAATCACTGAGACCAGAGAAGCTCCAATGGCGTAGCGGATGTCGACCTTGAATAGAAGAGTGAGCAGCGGTACCAGCACGACCCCGCCGCCCAAACCTGTCAACGCCCCGATGAGGCCGGCAATAAGCGAACATAAGCATACGAGCAGGCTAAATTCGAGAATGGTCATGATTCCACGAGCAGTGACGACGAAAAACAACCGCAACCCGGAGAGCGGTACGATCATCATCCACTATAGGGTTAGGGTAGATGTTCGACAACTGGCGTCAGCGAAGCAAACACGGCTTCATCTCAGGGCAAGTCTTGGGCCGGTTGGGATCTTTGGCCTTTGAATGGTCGAGGTTGGCACTGCGGACCGAGAACGATACACCGTGCATCGAGATTGTGCACCTATTCTCGACTGCGGGCATCAAAAAATACAGGTGGAGTACCAGTTCGAGGGAAATTCTCTGGAAGGCAGAAATGCGCATTGTGGAGGGTAAAGAATGATTAACACTTCAAAAGCCAAGGTGCTAGGTATCATTTTGTGCGCCGTTGCAATGTGCATCTGTCCGGGGACTCTGCGTGCTCTGCCGCTTGTGCAAGACGCTCCCCCGCAAACCGCGCCTCCAGCGCCTCCCCCCGACAAACCGGCACCTTCTCATCTGACTCCGGAGCAACTGCAACAGTTGGTTGCGCCGATCGCGCTGTATCCGGACGCGCTGGTGGCGCAGATTCTGGCGGCATCGGCTTATCCCACGCAGATTGTCGAGGCCGAGCGCTTTCTCCAACAGAGTCCCGACCTCAAGGGAAAAGATCTGGGAAACGCGGTCGACCAGCAGGATTGGGATCCGAGCGTGAAAGCGCTCACGCAATTCCCAACTGTGCTCGCGAACATGGATAAAGATCTTTCGTGGACCTCCGAACTCGGCGATGCCAACTATAACCAGCAGGCCGATGTGATGAGCGCGATCCAGTACATGCGGAAAAAGGCAAAAGACGCCGGACACCTTGACAGCACTCCGCAACAAACCGTTACCACCGAAGGCGACGACATCGATATTGCTCCTGCGAATCCTCAGGTGGTTTACGTGCCGGAGTACGATCCCGATTTGATTTACGGCTATCCCGTGGGAGTTTGGCCGGGATTTTATCCGTGGTGGGGAGTGGGTGGGCCTTACATTTCCTGGGGAGTCGGATTCGGAATTGGCCCATTCTTTGGCTTCGGCTGGGGCTGGCCAGCGTGGGGCTTCCATTGGGGATTCGGCGGCGGATTATGGTATGGCGGCCATCCGTATGCGTGGCACAGTCACTCTTTTTATGACCGGAACGCGTATTTCCACGGCGGCGGCTTTCATGGAGAAGCGCCGTTCGGCCACGGTGATCGTGGCTTCCGCGGCTATGGGGGTGGAGGGCGGTCATTTGCACCGGAGGCGCATGGAGGTGAACACATGGGGGCCTTCGGTGGTGCCGCCCGTGGAGGGGATACACGAGGATTTGAGTCGCGAGGAAGATCGAGCTTTGGTGGTGGAGGTTTCCATGGCGGTGGAGGTGGGGGATTTCACGGGGGCGGCGGTGGTGGCCGTCGGTAGCGGGCTGCTGGCGGGTGATTCGGTGAATCGGGTAATGACCTCAAACGCTGAAGGAGATTTGGAGCATGTTTGACAATCGACGCAGTATCGAAAAACTCCGCCTGAATATTGCCGGCAGGTTTGCGGCCACCGCGACGCTCGTCGCCGCATTTGCCCTAGCTTCGGCTGCTCAACAGTCCGGCCAGCAAACATTTTCATCGGCTGCGGAAGCGAGTAAAGCTTTGGTGTCGGCCCTGCAAGGCGACGACGAAGCGTCATTGTTGAAGATTCTCGGCCCTGCCGCGAAGGACATCATTTCCTCGGGCGATGCCGCGGAAGACAAGGAACACCGTGAACAGTTCGTCCAAAAATATCAGCGAATGCATCGCCTTGTGAACGAACCTGATGGCACTACCACGCTTTACATCGGTGCGGAAAACTGGCCGACTCCGATTCCTCTTGAACAGAAAAACGGAGCTTGGTATTTCGACACGGGCGCTGGAAAGCAGCAGATTCTCTATCGGAGAATCGGGCGCAACGAGTTGTCCGCCATTCAAGTGTGCAGGGAATTGGTTGACGCCGAGAAGGAGTATTATGGGCAGCCGCACGACGGCGACTCCGGCCAGCAATACGCGCAGAAATTTACCAGCGATGCCGGCAAGCACAACGGGCTTTATTGGCAGGCGAGCGCGAATGGAGGGGACAGTCCAATTGGCCCTCTCGTGGCGTCAGCCGCGGTTGATCGTTCTGCTGGGGATCACGAGCCGCAGCCGTTTATGGGCTACTATTTTCGAATTCTCACCGCAGAGAAAGGGGCCGGGGGCGTGCATAACTTTGTAGTGGACGGCAAAATGACTGGCGGATTTGCTTTTCTAGCTTATCCCGCTGAATATCGCGTGTCCGGAGTTATGAGCTTCGTCGTCGATCAGGACGGCATTGTTTACGAAAAAGATCTCGGCCCGCACACTTCTGAAAGCGCTAAGAAGCTCACGCGATATGACCGCAATGCCTCGTGGCGCAAAGCGGATTGACTGCCGCGCTTTAGGCTTTACGAAGCAATGCGATGAAGTGGAGCTTCGCTCCGAAGACCCAGTCGGCAGGAGCCGGATAGAGACCGAGCTGCCTCACTTCGCTTTCAGGTTCCAACCCAACTACCCGCCACGCATCGCGCCATTGTTGTTCGCGCCAGTAGTTGTACGGCAGGGCGACGCCGAATCTGGCATTCCCTACCCAATCCATAAAGCGCAATCGCTCCGCGGCCATGAAACCGGCGCGGTAATGATCTTTGATGAGGACATTGCGCGCCGCTACCCGCCGCGCCTCACGTAATAAGACGATGGGATCGACGGTGTGATGCAATACATCCGAGAAAAGCACAACGTCAAAGCATCCGTCGTCAAAGGGAAAATGGGTGCCGTCGAAGATGTCAACGGAAATGTGAGTTTGGTTTCGAGGAAGCACATCGATGCCGCGCACGGTGATATCCGGCCGCTGCTGCCGTAACAAGGCGGAGATCAGACCGTCTCCGCAACCCACATCCAGCACACGCACTTCAGAAGGCAGCATCTTCGCAAACCAACCAGCTAGAACCTTGACTCTGCGGCTAAATATCAGCCGTTCATGGAGGGCTCCTACTGCGGAATTGCCGAGGGTGTTGGATTTTGTTTCGGGCACGAAGGTTTCGAATCCTAACTACGAGTTTCAATTGCAGTCCGAGTTTGATGGTACCAGAGCGAGTCGTTAGCATCGCACTGCGACGCTACACGGCATCCTCTGAAATCGTTGAAAAAAGCAGCGCCGAGGCAGTCTGGCTGCGCTCGGCGCCGGGGATGAATCTTTGGTCGCTGCGACTATTACTGCATGCTTTGTGATCCCATGTTGCCGGACATCTTTGTATTGGGCGCGATGGATTGCGCTTCCTGCAGATGATCCTGCAACGTCGGCAGTGTCTTTGAGGCAAACTGCTTCACCTGAGGATCGCTGCCGCTCGCGCTCTCCTTCTGAAAATCGGCGACGTCTTTTTTATGGTCCTTCACCATGCTTTCCATATATGCGCGATCGAAGTTCTCGCCGCTCAACTTGGAGAGCCTCACCTTCAGCGCTTTATCTTTCGCATTCAGGGTATCGGGTAAGGTAACTCCTTCGCTGCTGGCAATCTGCTTCAATTCATCGTTGGCCTTGCTGTGATCGTCCACCATGCGCTGGCCGAATCTCTTCACGTCGTCACTGGACGCCTTCTCCGTGGCTAACTTGCCCAATTCGACTTCAGCCATTCCGCCCTGCGCTGCATCACGCATGAATTTCTTGTCGGCGGACATGGTTGTGCCTGCGTTCTGCTTGTCCTGGTTCGTTCCTGATTGGTTCGTCGCGCCCGACTGGATCATGGAGCCGGCTGAGCCGGACGATTGGGCCACAGAAATAACGGGAACCAAGGCGACTGCCGACCCGAGTAGCAAACGCCCGATAAGAATCGCTGGATGCTTCATTTTTGAACCTCCTCTTCTATCGTTACAGGGCATATCGACGCAGACAATCGACCGAAACCCGTAGGCAAGTGCCAAACCTACCCTACTGATTGCCCCAGAGGAACGAACAAGGATGGTGTAGACAAGCGATGCGTGATGTCTTTAGCTTACTTGGCAACTTTGCGGTGCGCGATCCGCCAATCGTCCACCGCGCGTTCGCCTTCCGCAATTTCGTCGGGGTTCATCAAGTTGCGCAGATCACTTAGCACAGGCGCGCTTTCTGGCATGGAAGATTGCGCGAGCATCAGCCATTTGTATGCGGACACCCGTTCGGATCGGGATTCTTTCTTATTTTTGAGGAGCCGTCCGAGCCGGAATTGTGCTTTAGCCATTCCCTGCTCGGCGGCCAACTGATAATAGTGCTGCGCCATGGCCGGATCCGCCGCATCTCCCTTGCCTTCTTCCCACATCGTTGCCAATTGGTATTGCGCGCCGGCTTGCCCCTGATCTGCCGCGGCGGTGAACAAGCGACGCGCCTCTTGCAGGTCCATCGGCACGCCCTGGCCCAGTTCGTACCGCACTCCCAATCCGAACTGGCCATCTCGTTGCCCCTGGTCAGCGGCCTTGCGATACCACGTCACCGCCTGCTCATAGTCGGGCTTGCCTTGCGCGCCGGTGGCAAAAATACTGCCCAGAATCGCCTGTGCTCGGTCGCTGCCGAGATTGGCGGCTTTCTCGTAGTAGTGGATGGCCTGCTCAAGGTCTGCACTCGCTCCGTCGGGCGGGTGCATATAGAAGCTCGCAAGATCCAACATCGCTGGAAGAACGTTCTGATCGGCAGCTGCGGCGAGCCAGAGCACGCACTCCTTATAGTCTTTCTCTACGCCCTTGCCCTCGCCATAAATCAGCGCCAGATTGTATTGCGCGGTTGCGTCGCCGCCCTCCGCCGCGCGACGAAACCAAATCATGGCTTGCGCGGGATCCTTCGCGACACCAATTCCGCCGGCGTACATCAGGGCGATGTTGGTCGCGGCATCGAGCGATCCCTGTTGCACGGCCTTCTTATACCAATCCAGAGCTTCCGCAGAGTTGGGCTGAGACATGCCAATTCCGGTCTGGTAAAAGATACCGAGCGACTCTTGCGCCGCCATAAAATTTTGATCTGCAGCCTTGTGCAGCCAACGGAGCGCTTCACCGTCGTCCCTTTTCAGCAGGACAGCATCGTGATACGCGAGCCCGAGCATAGTTTGCGCCTCCGGATCGCCGGCCGCCGCCTGTTGCTCCAAAGACTGGAGATCCTCTAGTCTCAGTGCTCGGGCCTTGGCTTGCAGTGCGTATGCGCTGGTTCGCGAGTTCGCAGGACGCGGTCCATCCTTAGGAAGTGGCTGATTCTGTGGAGCAGCGTTCACCCCCGCGTGTTCCTTCGCTGCGGAAGCCGGATGAGTGGAATTGGTCGGAATGGAACCCGTTTGAGCGAATGGAATATCGATTACGGTTTGGTTTCCTTCAGTCTTTATCTCGAACTCTGCTGGCTGGTTCAGATCAACCACAATGCGCGTGACCGGCGGGCGAACTTGGAATAGAGACAGTCGCGCGGCTTTCACTGACCCGCGGTTGACCTCGATGCGACGACTCGCGCCGGAAAGCTCATAGCCCGGAAAGTCGAAGACGAGGCGATCCGGCGCCGTCAATCGCACTCCTTGCGGGACAAATGGAGCGCTGACGGCGATTGAAATTGCGATGCTGTGAGGTTGCAGCAAAACATCCACACTCTTGATGATTGCCGGCGGCGAACTGCCGCCGGCAATCTGCGCCGGTTGGGCAGAGCTCGTGCGAAAGCAGAAAACAATCAGGAAAAAGGAGCAGTACGTTGAGAAACGGCCCATTACGATTTCCACCAACGTGAAAGGTACAAATACAGAAGTCTGATCATACCGGGCTAACCTGGAGGATGTAGGGCGCAGAGGCAAGCGTTACTGCTTTCGATTCACTTCAATTAAACTGCCGGTCATAGGATCCACCCTCATGATGTGAAGCTGCGTAATGCCGATGTGCCGAGCCTGACTAAAACTCACGGGGGGACCGAAGCCGGTAGGAAAATCGTACAGACCTTCCAGGGACTCGACTAGGTTTTCCCGGCTGAGCTCGCGGCCTGCACGTTTCATACCTTCTGTGAGTATGCTGGCTTCGGAAAGAGCGGTGTACTGCGCGGACACGCGACGCGCGGGCAGCCCGTATATAGACGCTAGTCTTTTGTATTCAGCTGAGGCTTCTGAGTTCGCATCCGAAGGCAAGGAAGAGACAGCGACAAATACCTGTCCCGGAAAGGACCGTAACTCGCTCGCGTCAGTGTAGAACGCGCCGGGAATCAGCAAGACGGGACTCCAGGCCCTGCGTTGGAGGGCGCCGATCAGCGCCACAAGCTGCGGTTCACGGAGGGCCAGAAACAGAACCTTCACCTTCGCGGCAGCCAACTTTTCGGCCAATGCATCGGCGTTGGACGCCTCTTCCGGACCCGGTACTTCCTCCGCATTCGGCCACAAGGACCCTTTCAGTTTGGAGCGCACGGCCTCCCCGGCCACATGGGAGAGTTCGTCGTCTGAAACCACAATTACCAATGACGCGGAAGTCCACGCATACTTCTGGATGGCGAATGCCGCCAAAGACTCCGACTGACCTGGCAGCCCAGGATCCAGATAAAAGATGGGCGAGTTGACGGAGCGTTGGTTGTCGGGAATAAGCGTCCACGCGCCGACCAGAGGCACCCTAAGATCTTCGAGAACTGCGGTGGATGGTTTTTCCTCCCCCGCAAGAAAGCTGGCTACGAGGGCGAAAATGTCTTCGTACTCCAGGAATTGCCGGACAGCGGGAGCGACTTTCTCCGGATCCGCGGGTAATTCACGACACAACAACTCGACGTGGCGACCATACAGGCCGCCACTTTGGTTCAACTCCGTAAAATATGCCGTCAACGCGCTTTGGATCGCAGACGACAGGTCCGGATATTTACTAGGCGGAGGGAGAAGAGCGCCGATTCGGATGGAGTCGTCGCTAAGTCCGGGATCGTGGTCTGCAGAAAGTTTCTTGAGATAGGCAACTAGGTCCGCGGCATCCGAACGAGTCAGAGCGTACCGCGGCATGTTGGCATTCAAGCGGTTACCTTTGGAGTCGAAGCCCATGGTGATGGCCCTGACGAGCAGCGCTTCGTCGTAAGCGGCGCGCTCACGCCCAGCGATGGCGACGGGGCTTGGGTTTGTTAAGCCTTCCCAACGGATATTGGGAGGGAGCACCGTGCCTTCCGGGCGGCCACGGCCGTCCGAGCCGTGGCAACTGCTGCAAGGTACAAGTTTGGCTTCAATCTCTGTGTCCGCGCCGACCGCGGCCATGATCGGCCGGGCGGATACACTCTCACCCTGGCGGTAGATTGAGCGACCGCGAATTTCCGAGGGAGATAGGCCGGCCTCTTCGGCCGCGTTGCCCAGACCCGCTGCTAAAAGTAAGGCCACTGCACTGCTTGCCAGCGCAGCCGCCCTGACCGTATCTGCAATCTTCAAACTCGATTCACCTGTTGCAACTAGGAAACGTTGATGGTATCTAACTGGAGTGATGCGGGTGCTGCATAATCCTGTGGTTACAAACCCACTGCGTCTAACAGAAGACTTTACATCAAGAGAGACTACAGATAAATGAGACCTTGGATGACGCTAGCGATGTTTGTTCTCCTGGCTGGATTTTCAGAAAGCCAGGTAAGTAACAGCGTTCAGGGGTCTGCTTCGGCCCCGAGCGCCTCACAACGATATTTCACTGATACTGTGTTGCTTGACCAGGATGGCAAAGAACAACGGTTCTACACGGACCTGGTGAAGGACAAGATAGTAGTCATCAATGCCGTATTCGCCAGCTGCAAAGAGAGTTGCCCCATGATGGAGGCTAACATCGCGCGCATACAACAATGGCTGGGCCCAAGGTTGGGAGTCGATGTGAATCTGATCTCGATTTCCGTGGACCCGGAGACTGACACGCCCTCCGTTCTCAAACAGTATTGTGCGCGCTTTGACGCCAGACCCGGATGGTATTTTCTTACCGGAAAAAAGGAAAATGTCGATCTCGTTCTGCGTAAGCTGGGGCTATACGTCGACAACAAGCAAGATCACCTAAATCTGTTTCTGGTTGGCAACGATCGTACTGGGCTGTGGAAAAAGTCTCTGGGAGTCGGGGATTCCGAAAAGATCATCGGCGTTGTCAAGTCAGTGGTCGACGACACCGGTAAATAGTCTTACTGGGCCACGGCATGCAGGATGATGGGCGTGCTGTCTAGAGATAAACCGAGGTCGGAACTCTGCATATTCAGGTAATAGACTCCGGGTTGCAGTGGAGGAAGCGTTACTTCATATACGCCTTCGTCCAGGGCTCTAGCTGGCTTAGATTCATGCCAGGCGCCGGGCGCACGAAATATGAGTACCTTAACGTCTTGCACGCCGGATTTAATTTTCGCCTGAGAATCTAGTATCCGAAAGTGGAACGTTACCGGAACGTCAGCTTTTACTGTGTCGCCGAGCAAACTCTGCACCGTCAGGGGGGAGGACGCGGATTTTGGTTGGTTAGACTCCGAATCCACCGTGATGTCCCAGCACTCTACTGAAGGAGGTGAGTCCAGCAGCAGAGCCACGGTGTAAAGGCCCGGACGCTCAAAGTGTGTGGTGGTTTGATAGACACCTTTTGCAACTTCCCTCAAACTGCGGTCCAGCGCCAATAGCGCTCGGGGCTCTCTAGGACCGTCGGTAAAAAATCCCATGGGCGCAGCCATTCCCTCCTCGTAGTAATAAACCGAGTGATCACGCGGGTTGGCCACAAACACCGCATTTTCGCCGGGAGCTTGCACAATGCTGTCCGCCGGACTGGCTACAGATCCTTGATCGAGGGCGTGTTGGCCTGCCGGAAATTCGGCTTCGGGAAGCTCTTTGAGTTCACCGCCGAGCGAGTCCAGCGGAATCATGATCACGGTTTGACTGCCACGTTGGCGGACATATGCCAGCGTTCCAGAAAATGTTACTTGATCGGGTTGTCCTTCTGCGCCACCCGTCTGGACGATGCGGTTCGAGGATGAATCGAGAACATAGATTCGCTTTCGCGACGTATTGAGAACGATCCCGAATCGGCCATCTCGCGCGAACCGGATCGTGCTCAAGCCGGGTTCGAGATGAATGACGGTTACAATCACGCCGCGCGTGCCATCAAGGACTGTGATCGTCCCCTGTTCGGTGTCGGCAACATAGGCAAATCCACTCTTATCCGAAAAGGCGATTTGGTCGGGCCGGCCGACGCCCATGTCGAGCATCTTCGTCATCTTCGTGGTGTCTATCACTGAAATAGTTCCGGCTGCGCCGTTGGTAACGAATGCCTGTCGGCTATCTGTGCTGAAAGTAATTTCGTGAGGACCAGCGCCCGTCTGGATCCTGCCAACGGTTTGAAAGCTAGAAATATCAATGGCGGCTGCACCCGAACTAGCCCCATCCTCATATGCAGCCCAGATATAGCGACCATCCGGCTTCAATGAAATACGCCGAATTCCCGACCATGAATTAATGATCCGAATTACCTGCCAGCTTGTAGTGTCAATGACGGCGATTTGCCCGGTGGCGGGCATACTCACGAAAAGCAGTTTCTGATCGTTGCCGAACACCCAATCTGCTGCAGAACTTGGTAGCCGCACAGTCGCAATTGCCCGGGAAGATCCTAGCCATGATTGAGGATCGACCACGCTAAGGGTCGCGTCGTCATTCATGACAATTACGTAATAGCTGTTGAGGTCAATCTCCGGACGAGAGAGGAAACTTGCGTTGAGCAACTTCCGTACGCGTTCTTTACATGAAACGGAAGCGGGCGGATCCTTTTCGCCGTGCAGATCCAGCCATGCGGCGGGATGAATCCCCTCTAGCGGAGTGCCTGACACTTTGTCGCGAATGCTGAAACGGACGATGACATTTTCTCCCGGTCGAAAATGGGAGGAGGGTGGTGATGTGGAGTCCGCAGGATTCATGGAAAAATCAACTGCCACCATATCCCGGGCCGGGGATGGCGAAGGAGCAGCCAGTTGTGCCCCGCTTACGCCGGTTGCCAGGATCAGAAACAGGCCGATTAGTCCGCTTTTCCTGCGCACACGCGAGAACGGAGACATGCCTGATCGGACGCGTTGTAGGAACGAAAAAGGCGCGATCGAAATCTGGTTTGAGGAGATATCGGACATGTCACCCGACGCCGGACTACTGACCATTTCGTGCCGATCGCTGGGCAGCATCGACGGTTAAGAAATCGGCAATTCTTTCGGCTGGGCCGAGGCCATCGACGCGTACCCAATTCCCACCTCCACGGCCAATCAGCGTGAGGCCCGTATGGGCCGTCTTCTCTGGGCTATATTCGCCCAGGGAGCGCAATAGCTGTTCTATATTGCCCTTGTCTCCAGTTACCAATTTCCATTGGTGCGTGACTCCGTAGCGCGCAGCAAAACGGCGCAGTTGCTCCGGCCGGTCATTTACTGGATCTACGCTGATGGAGATGAGACGCACTCCGGATACATGGCGGTCACTAAGAAGCTTGTCGACCTTGGCAAATTTGGCCCCGAGCACAGTACAGATAGTCTGGCAATTGGTAAATATGAAGTTGATCGCTACAACTCGATCCTTAATCAACTCGCCGTAAAAGTGGACCGTATTGCCATCTTGGTCGATCACTTCGACGTCCTGCGAGTTCGCGCTAAAAAGCGAAAGGGCTGGAAGCAGAACACAAACTGTCGTTAGCACAGTTATGACTCTGTTCGACCTGGTTTGGCGCATGCGGAATTATAAGACCACATTTTGACCTGTAGACAGATATATATTTCGTCCCGTCTCTGGCCCGATTCGAGGTCTTGTCATTTTATTTTTGCGTGATAGGATGATTGCCCGGCAAAAGTCAGGCGGCTGCGAGGCTATATAGCAGCCGGTTATCTGGCAGGCTCAACGGTGGCAAGACACGAGTAGGTTGGAGGATTGATTGGGCAAGCGGCTCACAGCTTCCGAATTGGATTCCTACCGCCGGGAGGGTGTACTTTTCCCACTCTCGGCGCTGGATCAGGATGAGGTCGCGGGTTTTTGTTCCAGCCTTGAGCGGTTGGAGGATCGTCTTGGCGGATCGCCCAGGTCGCATGAACTCAGCCAATGTCATTTGCATTTCGGCTGGGCATACCGCCTGGTCAGCCATCCCCGTATTCTGGACGCCGTGGAAGACATAATCGGTCCTGACATCGTAGTGCATGCGACCAGCATTTTTCAGAAGCGGCCTTACGACGCCACCTTCGTCTCCTGGCACCAGGACGGATATTACCTAGGGCTTGACCGGCCTGATTTTGTCTCGGCCTGGGTGGCGTTGACGGAAAGCGACTCGGAGAATGGCTGCATGAGGGTGGTCCGGGGATCGCATTTGGGCGGCAATTTCCCACACGCGAATTCGGCTCTGTGTGAGCAAAACCTCCTTACGAGCGGTCTAGAAATTGCGGTGACGGTGCAGGAATCCGAGGCCACGGATGTGACTCTACGGCCGGGGGAGATGTCATTGCATCACGTAAACATTGTCCATGGTTCGAATCCAAACCGATCTGGGAAAAAACGGGCTGGGTTTGCCATCCGCTATGTCGCCCCGCATGTTGCGCAGAACCGGCCACACTATCCTGTTTTGCTAGTCCTTGGAAAGGATCGCTACGGTCACTTTGAGTTGCAAAATGATCCTCCGGGGGACGATTTCGAGCAGTCGGTAGTTGCCATGCGCCAATTTTCCGCAAATCTGGTCGCGCGGCGACAGGCTACGAATTGGAAAGGGTGAAATTCGACTGGCAATGCGTATTTTGCTCTATTCCGATCATCGCTATCCCAGTGACAATGGCCACGGCACGGGCCGGTATTTGCGTGAGGAGCCATCGGGAGCGCCGCAGCACATCCACGACTTGCTGGCCAAAGGACTGGCTCAACTGGGACACCAGGTTTTCTACTTTCTAGGCAATGGCGCTGAGCATCCGCTGCCGCCCGGAGTTTCGCTTGCTGATGGGGCCAAAGAGGATGTCGATATCACGCATAATATCGAAGTCAATGGCTTGCCTTGGGTGCTGACGCAGCACCGTACGCGTGACGTGGCCGTGCCGCCGCACAATTGGATTTACGTATCCAAATCTCTGGCCTCCCTCAGCGCCAGCACGCGGTTTGTCAGCAATGGACTGGACCCAGCGAGCTACATCTATTCGGAAACCAAAGAGGATTACCTGTTGTTCCTGGCCAGCATGCAGGGCAATGCCACACGCCACAAGTATCGGGCCAAGGGCTTGCACGTCGCGCTCGATCTTTGCGCCGAACTGGGAGTGAAATTGCTGGTTGCCGGCACTGCCCGGGATGAAGAGATTTTCCAGATCGTCACTGACATGTGCAGGCAGGCGAACGCGACGTTTTTGGGAGATGTGCGGGGGTGGAAGAAAGCGGAATTGATCGCCGGAGCGCGAGCACTTCTCTTTCCCACACAAATGCATGAGGGTCTTCCTCTGGTCCTGATCGAGGCAATGATGTCGGGTACACCGGTTATCGCCAGCGATTTTGGTCCTTGTCCGGAGATCGTCACACCAGAGGTGGGCTTCGTGTGCCGTAATATGGCCGAATTCGCTTCTGCGGTTCAGAACATTTCTTCTATCCGTCCGGGAGATTGCCGTGCGAAGGCGTTGCGCGAATACCACTACATGGCAATGGCGCGCGGGTACGTTCGGGAATACGAAATCGAGGCGGGCGCGTTCGGAGCGGCTTGCGCGCCGACAGCCCAGCCACAGGAGGCGCGGAATGGGTAGAGTACTTTCCGAGATACAGAT
>Ga0116135_1000226_pt1 | contig 31013 bp, 35 predicted proteins | sample June2015DPH_20_1_FD_89738 | JGI IMG/M metagenome (GOLD analysis project Ga0116135, IMG submission 89738) | Peatland microbial communities from SPRUCE experiment site at the Marcell Experimental Forest, Minnesota, USA - June2015DPH_20_10 | ecosystem: Environmental > Terrestrial > Soil > Wetlands... | reverse complement strand
TAGAGGCGATCCACAATTCTCGGTCAAAGCTGCTGACATCGATTGAACGGAGCGACCGTGAGCAGGAACTTGAAGAATGGATGGAGGAGCGCGCGATCCCAGAGCCATGGAAAATCGCGCCCATGCTGGTCGAGGCGGAATTCGATACTCGAAAGCTCAAGGAGATCGCGGAGACCGTCGGCCTGGAGGCTCTCCCCGACGTGCTGCACCGAATTAATGGCTCGCTGCTCGCGGCACGCATGGTTGCGGAGATCGAGCAGAGCGCGACGCGGATTTTCGAGCTGGTCCACGCAGTGAAGGAATATACCTACATGGACCAGGCGGCCGAGAAGGAAATCGATATCCATGGCGGAATCGAAAGTACTCTAACCATCCTGGCGTACAAGCTCAGGTCCAAGTCCATCCAAGTCGAACGCGAATATGATCCGGACCTTCCGAAGATCTGTGCTTACGGTGTTGAGTTGAACCAGGTTTGGACCAACTTGATCGTGAATGCCATCGACGCCATGGCTGATGGCGGGAAGTTGCGGATTCGCACTTGCCAAGATCCACGGGAGGTGGTGGTGGAAATCCAAGACAACGGTACGGGAATTCCACCCGACGTGCTGCCGCACATCTTCGAACCCTTCTTCACCACCAAAGGCGTCGGCGAAGGGACTGGTCTTGGACTAGACATCTCCATGCGTGTTGTCCGAAAACATCGCGGTGAGATTCGGGTTCAGTCCAAACCGGGCGCGACGACCTTTCGCGTGGGTATCCCAAAACAACGCACGGCGCAAAGCTAAGGCCAACTAGCGCGGCCAAGGTTCGTCGGATGTAGCCGGAGAACGCTGCAACACGATCAAGGTTTCATCGTCCGAAGCCGGACTTGTTCCACGAAAACCTTCTACACCAGCGAGCAGCGCCTCGCCGACTTCGACGGGTGAGACAAACGCCACGTTCCGAGCCAGCGCAAGCAAACCCTCCTTGTCCAGTTGCTTTCCAGCCGGGTCGTTGGATTCGGTGATGCCGTCGGTGTACAGAACGACCAAATCACCAACTTCGAGTTGTACCGCTGTTTGCGAATAGGGAGTCCCGGCTATCAGGCCAATCGGAAGATCGGCTACTTCCTTGGCATAAGGAGTGGATTCCAATAAGAAGCTCCACGCATTTTCCCGTGCGTGGTACCAGAGCGGCGGCATGTGGCCGGCGTTCGTAAAAACAACCTCACCGGAAACGGAGTAATGGCCCAGGACGAATGCCGTGGCATACTCGAATTTGGTGGCGCCAGCCAGGAAGGCGTCGTTAAGCTCCCGCACCACGTCGGACTGGTCCCACGCATCGGAATGCTGCCTCAAAACATCACGCAGCCTGTCGGCCACGCCAGCGACATACTCGCCGTGTCCGGCGACATCGGCAAGGGCAATCCTGGATACAAACCCCTGACTGCAGACCGAGAGGTAGTGGAGATCTCCGCCGCGTGTGGCAGGCGTTATTGGCCGGCAGAACACCCACGCTACCAAGCCGGGCAGCTCGATCTCGTATCGAGCGTGCTCATTGCCTCCTTTGAGCTCCAGGCATGCGAGCCGCGTTACCTCGTCCTGTTCGGGCATTATTTCCTTTGCGGATTAGTGGATCGATGACATCCGGCAACGAACGAAAGCCAGTGCTCAATTTTTGAATTATACGCTTTTCGCGCCGATCGTGAGCGACGGATCACGTGCGGCTACCAGACGTATTGGCGAACGCTATCGCGAGATCTCGGCTGTACTCGCTCTAGTTCGTCGACACCGGATTTGCGCCACGCACAAGCCTGACCGATAGAGGCACTTCCGAGCGGTTCCCGATCGAATTCCTTCAAGGCCTTTGCTATCAAATGGTCGGCTAGCTTATCAAGTATCTCGGGCGTCATCTTGTCGAGATCGATGTCCATCAGTAAGGCGCTGCGATCGACGAACATCCCGATCTCTTTCCCGATCAGCTCCTCACAGCGGGCGGCGGCCGAAATCTGACCAAGTTCTTTTTCCTGCTTAATACATCCAGCCGATTCAGCTTGCAACGGGTTCGCGCCTCAATTAGTAAGGACGCCATGCAACGGAATTCCACCTTCCAGTCGCGCGGGATCTAGTTCCAGATTTCTGCGGACAGCAACAATCGGGCGAATCATCCTTTTTTCGTTTTAATTCGTGTGTTGGTACTCTCAAGCGCAAAAGACGACAGGGGTTGCTCGCGGAGATAATGCCGAGCATTCAAGCCCACGCCTTCGCGTAAGAGACTACGAAATTGACGAAATAAGGTCCGCGCCCCCCGTGCTCGATCCTCATTCCTTAAGCTGACATATGACATAGCACACGAGGGCCGGCTTGGGCGTGTGTCAGCGCCTACAGCTTCCTCTTGAAACAGCCGTTGTACTGTAGATGTTACTTCGTCCCAAACTCTCATTGATCTCAGCGGCCGTTGCGCTCGTGCTTTCGTCCGGGTGCGGGTTCCAACCCCTCCACCCATTCAAGGGGTTGCTACGTGCGGCGACTCGGCTACCTGTACAAGTAACGCCGCCCTCAAGAACGGGGCCACTATCCCAGCTACCCCGGAAATTTTAGCAGAGGTTGGGGCACGTTTTACAACCGTGTGGCGCTGGGTGCAGCGGTACGGTCCAGAACTGGAGCGACGCATGCGGCGGCATCTTAAGCCGACCAACAAATCATGGCGCGTGGACGAGACCTACGTTCGTGTGCAGGGACGCTGGTGCTACCGGCAGTCTGTGCCTTCATCGACCAGTCCAGTATTTGAGCAACATTATCGAACAAGACCATCGTCCTTGCCCAGCCTTTTGGCCACGCCAAAAGCACGAGGTTTGGAAGGATTCCGATACGCGATAGATCCTTTGGCAATTTATTTGATCACTTTGATAATTGAGACTGAAGAGCAACGTGGCTCGTCGTCGACGTTTGGCCGCTCCATCTCCAAATCCTCCTCCGTCACGGTCTCCCCGGCCTCCAACCGCTTCGCAACTTTAGCTACCATCTCTGGGCTATTCAAGCCCTTCTCTTTCAGCGCCTTCGCTATCAAGTGATCGGCGAGTTCATCCAGCATCTCAGGCGTCAGCTTGTCCGGATCGATATCCATCAGGTTTATCTGCTCGACGCGGCGACCAAACTTTTCAGGATTAAAAACCTCTAGTAGGCGGATCAGAAGTTGATCCGAATACTCGATGTCGAATAGCGGCTCACCCTGGATGTAGACCTGTTTACCGCGGTAGAGCACCTGTCGGCGGACTCCTTCCACAGCCCGACGAACAGCCTCGTCCTCAAGCGTCTGGGTAGCTCGTTCTCGTGCTCGCCCTGCGGACTGAAGACGCCGTCCACTAGCAGCGTCAACGGAACCACACCAGTTGGTGCGTCGGTCGGAATCACGGCATTGATTTGTGCGTCACCCGAGACCAGGCCCGGTGCCTATCCGGCGTAAAGTACATGAACGCCTATATTGCCCACGCCAACGATTACCGGCGATGTCGCCTGCGTAAAGTCGCTTCGGTAAATCTGAACACCGACGCATGGCAGGCAGGCCGCGCGCGAGCCTCGCCCTTTACGTTGACCGCCTCGCCAGTACCGCCAAACCCAAAACGCCGATGACGAGCAAGGGTAACGCAGGTTCCGGAACAGTTGACAACGTAACTTTCGGCAAGAATGACGCGCCCGTGTATTCGCCCACGGTAAAACACATTGGATCAACATCGGCAAAAAAAGTCATATAGGAAGCGAGGCTTAGGAAACTATACGACCCGAGGACTGGATCAAGCGTTACGCTCTCCGGATCGATGTCGCCAATAAAGAGCGGCGAACCTGAAAAGAAGGGCTGGAAAAGACCTCCGGCAAGCTGTGCATCTAAAAGGGTTACTGGGGAGTCTAAACCTAGAGATGGAATCTCACCAAATATCTGCAATGATCCGCCGGCTCCGAACACGTAGTTCCCTCTGGAGGAGGTTTGCTTTCCGCTGGTTAGCGTTAGGTAGCCGTCAATAACTTCGCAGTCGCCACCACAAAGATTCACATCGTTAATCAGGTCGGCGATCTCGGAGCCGTTACCGCCATTCCCGGCGCCAAGAGTAAAAGTGTTACCTACACCGGCGATCGCACTTCCGCGCATAGCGCGTTTCCGTCCAAGTGCGCAATTAAATGCCGTAGAGCCTTGCCGAGGCTCCCGTCATATGCACTCTGACGCGAGAAAATCGCGGCGATGGCGTTGCTACTTGTGATTCCACGAAGCCAGACTGTGCCTATCTGCGACGCACCTTTGCCGTCCTACCTGGGCATGAAGCGCTTAGGAAGCGGCATGGCCGATGTGGTTCGTATGTCGTTGAATGTTTGGCTGGTACCCGAAGGCGACTCGTCATGGGAAGAAATCATAGACTTCAAAGAAGACGCAAAAGATAAACTTTGGCACTTCCGCCGCTTCCTTCATGAGCTTGCGAGTAAGAGACAAACCGAAGACGAAATCCGCGACGACATCGAGTTGTCACTGAACGAATATAGCAAGGCCATTAATCTTCACAACCTCAAGGCCGGAAACAGCTTCGTAAAAGTGCATGTACTCCCAACAATCGAGGTGATCTAGGATATAGAAAAGTTCAATTGGTCCAGGATCGCCAAGGGCGCGTCGATTACGGTATGACATGTTGGGAGAACGGAAAAGGTATCCAACCATTCAACAGCGCTCGAACCTACACGCCCGTCCTCGCTAGGATGCTGGTAGAGCTTCGTGTGCACCGTCTCTGGCAGGTGCGGGCAAGTATTAGCACGATCATCAAGGCGGGGATCATCAATAGCGGCGAAGCGTCGCCGTCCGTCATCGCGATGGGTGTTGCCTCAACTCCATAGATAACTCCGCCCTCGTCGTAATAACCGACGACATCCCCGGAGTTGTTGACGCCGGTGGGTAAGGTTTCGCCGGCAGAGGCGTTTGAATCGGCAATCGTAATGTAATTTCCATTAATATCGGCAAACGCGCCAGCATCGTCCGTTCCAACGAGCTCGCCCAAGTCGTTGATACCAGTCAGGGACTCTTGGCCTCCGTCCGGACCGTTTAAGTTCGTAAAACCCGCGTTAGTGTATTCAACCGCCTGGATATCCCCATCGGCAAGATAATAGTATCCAACGACCTGCCCGAAGTCGTTGAAGCCGTTGACAAACGTGCCATCGAGCGGACCCTGTAAAACAAACGGCCCAGACAGGGCATTTGGATCGGAGATGGTGGTGAAGGCCCCGTTGGTGTCCACAAACCCGTGGTTGACACCACTCGCGTCCTGGTAGTATCCAAGGATCTGTCCAGAGTTATTGATGCCATCCAGCCAGGTGCCGAAAGTACCCGAGTTTGGGTTGTCGATGGTGGTGAAGGTGCCATTCGTATATACAAACCCGTAATTCACAGACGTCTCGGCAACGCCATTCGGAATAGGAGTATTGGTCACCGCCGTGTAATAGCCAACCAGCTGCCCTGAGTCGTTGATGCCGGTCACAAAGGTGCCGGCCGTCGCGTTTGGATCGCTGATCGTGGTGAAGGTCCCGTTGGCGTATACGAAGCCTTGACTAATACCGTTTGCGTCTTCGTAATACCCAACCACCTTTCCTGAGTCGTTAACGGCCGTCGCGTAGGTGCCATCGGATTTGTTTGGGTCAGAGATTGTGGTGTACGTGAAGGTGATCGGGTCGCAAAAAGCTATGCTAGCAAACCCGACGAAAAACCCAATTATGGTAGAACGCGAGAAACACGATTCAAGCACTATGAGTTCTAAACTCCCTAGTGGGCTGTTCCTAAATAACCGATAGCGATATATCTTCGCCTTATGTTTATGGCGAGGATGGAAGTCTTGCACCTGACCCCGACCGAACGCGGCGAATTGCGACTCCACCTGAGGAAACGCATTTCAATCTATTCCTGTTTGGATCAGCGATTGGGTTTACGATCGGCGGGTGGGCCGCAGGCCGGTTGAGCCGTGATCATTTGGCGACTCTGTTGCTCCGTTATGCGTGGGCATCTCCAGCCGGCGTGGCGGAAGGTTACGTCTTCCAGCCAGTAAATCGCGTTGCCGTCACGGCCCCGAAAGACATAGTTGCGGGAAGTTTTTCACAAAGCCTGATTTTGTCGCCCCTATAAAAAGGAGCCCGCCCGCCCCGCTAAATCCAGTTAAGACCATCCACGTTCGCCTGAATCGACTCAATCGCCAGCAAATTTCCCTTCATGTTTTTCCTGAGCGGGGTGATCACTGTGACGACCGCAACCCGGTCTAGGAGAAACGAGATGAACAGCACAATTGAATCGGAACAGAGCGCCTCGCCGGCCGAAGCTTTAAAGCCGAAGGCCAAGCGTGCCGCAACCAAGAAAGCTAAACCGCCCAAGAAGGCAAATCAGGCCAAGAAGACCACCAGCAAGCCAAAAGCGGATCGCGCCAGCAAGAAGGCTGAAGTAATCGCGATGATGAAACGCGCTGAAGGCGCGACACTGGCCGAAGTCATGAAGGCTACCGGCTGGCAGCCTCACACGGTGCGCGGGTTCGTCAGCATCCTGGGCAGCAAAGGTTGGGACAAGACCGACTCGTCCAAGAACGGCCGCGGGTGAACGGACCTACAAGGTGCGAAGTAAAACCCACAGCAACGGTCGTCCAAACGCCACTTCCGGTTCCGGGCCAGGGCGGCGTTTCCTGCCTGTGTAGGCCACATTGCTCATCCAGTGACGTTACGGATCCGTCATGAACAGAGCGCTTGTATTAAGCGGACTCGAACTGTTATGAGCCATTGTACTAAGCCTCCGGCAGGTCGAGCGGTGTTTGTGGTGTGGTCACAAGGAAAGGAGTTTTCTTGTGACCCCACTTCGACAACGGATGCTGGAAGATCTCCAGATTCGTCATTACTCGCCCACCACCATCCGGATTTACTTGCATGTCATCGCCGAGTTCGCTCGGCACTTTTCCAAACCACCCGATCAGCTCGATGCTGAGCACATTCGCTGCTATCAGCTTTTCCTCATCAAAGAGAAACGGGTGTCGCAGTCCACTTACATCCAGACCGTCTGCGCACTCCGGTTTTTCTACACCCACACCCTTAGCCGAAAAATCGCGATCGAGCGCATCCCGTTTCCTGACGGGAAAGAAAACTGCCGCTGATCTTGAGCCGCGAGGAAGTGAAAGCGCTGCTGGAAGCGCCTCGCAATCTTCGTCAACGCACCATGTTGGCGGTCTTGTACGGTTCAGGACTTAGGGTCTCGGAAATCACCCAACTCAAAGCGGGCGACATCGACAGCGCTCGCAACGTGCTGTGGGTTCGCAGCGGCAAAGGACGGAAGGATCGACAGACTCTGTTGCCGACCAAACTGCTGGAACTGTTGCGTTGCTATTGGCGAACGCGGCGGCCTACGGGCTGGCTGTTTCCCGGCACCGATCCTACGCGGCCCATCTCTCCCAAAGCCGTGTTCCTGGCTTGCCGGAAAGCGGCGCGAAAGGCGGGCCTTTCTAAACCGGTGCATCCGCATTTGTTACGGCATGCCTTCGCTACACATCTTCTCGAAGCCGGTGTCAATCTCCGCACCATCCAGATTCTGCCTTTGGACAGCCTTTACGGTCGCGCGCATCCCCTCGCGCCACTCCGACTGTGCCGCTTCAGGCATTCTGGGCGCCGGGATCACCGGCAAAACCCCATTCAATACCCAGTAGCCTCGTCCGGCTCAGTTCAATGAATTCTATCGGCAGTGCTCACGCCGGCCTTATGCCGACATCCCCGAAGATGCTTCCGCGTGAGCACTCCCGATAGAATCCTTTTCATTATCGGTAGCATTGTTGACGTCCTCGAACTTGTTCCATAGGTCCCTTCCAAAGGTACCCTCTTGGATGCGAACACCTAACTCCGAAGTTCCGATCCCCAGCGCCCGGATTAAAGCGTCGCCGAATTCCACTGGAATCCTTTCATCCAGCTTCTGAGGTGATTCACGATGACGATCGCAACACGCATATGGGCGGGCAGATGACGAAGTAAGCGGTATACGCGTCAAGGCCGCCGGGCCGAACCTCCCACGCAAACAACGGGAAACTTTGCCTCGCCCCCGCACTTCTCGTTGTCACCTCGCTGCAGCGGACGGAACTCACATCGCTCTGGCTTCAAACTGGTGCACCTCGTCATCTTTCGCGGTATAACGCACCTCGACCGGCTGGCAGCACACTTCGCAGTCTTCCACATAGGTTTGTCCCTCTACCGAGGTGTCCAGCACCATCGAGATCCTCTCACCGCAGTACGGACATACGAAGAAATGCCCCATGGCCTCAAGGATAAGGTATTCGGCGGAGTTTCCCGCCTTTGAGTGAGTATGTCACGGTCTTTACGTTCGCCACTTGGCCGTCTAACGCCCATTGATCCTTTGTGCCGGTGCAAAAACAGTTCTTCGATCGCAAATCGGTGGGATGCCGACTACAAGCTCTCGCGGATTGCTTGCTGATTGCGGCCCTTCGACGGATCGTAAGACGCCGCGCCGTTAGTGAGAGTCACAAACAGCGTGCCATGCAACCGGGACGCCGCGCTTTATTCTTGTGCTAGTATTCGAGCTTCGGATACCAGTCCGTGCCGCGGCCTTCCGGCGTTAAGTCTAGCATTAGCCATAGAGGATCGAGATCCGGGCCGCCGCGCGGATCTTGTCCGGGATCTGCCATCGCTCCGCTCATCTCGCCGCTGTAGAAGTGGCGGATGATTCCATCGCGCCGGCTGAAAACGCTGAAGCCGGGTACATCGGCGTCTTCGGGGTTTACGTAGGTGCGCGTGTACTCGCCGGAGCCATCGGAAATGAACAGCAGATTCGTGAAACCGCGTTGATTCTTGTAATCGATCAGGCGCTCGATGGGCGAGCGCGCAGTGACGGCGATGGCAACACGCTGGCGAAGGTTGGCAGCGATCCCGTTCCAGGCGTTCAAGAAAGATGTACACATCGGACACGGCGCTTTGCGTTGCGGACCGTACATCATGCTGTAGATCACGAGCGTGCGTTTGTCGCCGAAAAGACTCGAAAAATGCGAAGGACCGGTTTCGGAGGCTAGCAGGAAGTCCTGAGGAATCTCACCGCCGACAGGCAGCGCGCGTCGCTGTGATGCGACGCGCTCCAGGTGGCGACGCAGCTCGATCTCCTCGACTATGAGCTCATTGCGAGCCGCGCGATACTCCGCGCTTTCGTTGGGATAGTGAGCCTTGTTGGTTGCCGCCAGATCCTGAGCAGGAACGAGCTCTTGCATGTCGTGCATGAAGCCTCCAGGGTTACCGATATATTCTTCAGATGCCTCACGGGGCGATGACGGCCGAAAGGATCCGTGCACAAATCTCCGACCATTCCGATTATATTATCGGCCCCGCTCAGGAACGCGCTCTCGGTAGCGCCTGAAAGGTGCGTTCAGTGCGGCGACGAACTGAACTATGCTTACAAGAAAATGCGCATCAATTCCAAAGGCACCGTGGGCGGCTTTCCCGCACTCCTGGTTCGCAAGCTGGTGCGCGCGCTGACTAATCGCCTCTACTGGGATTTGGAAACGGTTGAGAGAATACTTCACCTGAAACCAAATGAGGCGAGTGGGCTTGTGAAGGCACTGGAAGCCGCTGGGCTCGCGAAAGCGAGTCGGGGCAGAAGTCCCAAGAAGTGGACAACCACCCAACTGGCGCAATCCTTCGCTTCCGCTACCGCCGCCAAACCGATCACTCGCCAGACGGCAGAGAAAGCATTGGCTCAGTTCCTGGAATGCGTAAACCGTGTCAACCTCGACGACCGGTTCCTCGCCAATGTCACTCTGGTGATCCTTTTCGGAAGCTATCTCAATCCAGAGGTGAAGAAACTCGGTGACGTGGACGTTGGGGTCGAGCTGCAGCCAAAAGAGTCTGACCGGAAACGCCTGCGCGAGTTGAACTGTCAGCGAGTTGAACAGTTTGAGAATAGTCATCGTTTTAGCAGAGCCTTGGATCGGGGTGTGGTGGCACGCAGAGACGTTCCGATTCCTGAAGGGGAGGAGCCGCTCGATAAGCCTGCTCGACTATCAAGTAGAAAAAGAGTTTGTGGACCAAGTACCGCACAAGGTGCTCTTTTCAGCGCCACAGGAAAGATCGAAGCCTGCAAAAGAACCGTCGAAAGAGATTCGGCGAACAAGACGACCGAAAGGCTGCCCATTTTGAATTTTGTTCCGACGCTCCAACGCGGACAGGAGTAGAGGTGCCTTGATGTGAAGGCGACTTGAACGAAGCCGAAGCGGCAGACGCTACGCGTGGGCGTTTCGAGCGGCAGCGTGGAAATTGGGATAGTGTCGGGTCACAAGGAGGTCCTTGTGACCCATCTACGCAAATTGATGCTCGAAGAACTCGAGCGTCGAAATTACTCCCAGAGTACCGTACGGACGTACCTCATGACGATAGAGGATATCGCCCGCTACTTCCATCAGCCGCCTGACGCGTTAGGCCCGGAGCAGGTCCGCGGGTCCGCGAGTACCAGGCCTACCTGTTCCGTGAACGAAAGCTGGCCGCGAATACCGTCAACCAACGAGTCGGTGCGCTGCGGTTTTTCTTCATCAAGACGCTCAAGAAAACCTGGAGTGTTGACGAGACTCCGTACCCGAAGCGAGTGATCCGGCTGCCCAAAATACTCAGTCCGGAGGAAGTTGGGCGGCTGATCGATTCCGCCACAACTCCCTTCTATCGCACGATTCTCATGACGCTGTATGCCACCGGAGTGCGCCGAGCGGAGTTGGCGCATTTGAAGGTCAGCGACATCAACAGCCAGCGCCTGGTCATTCACGTACAGGGTGGCAAGGGCCGCAAGGACCGTGACATCATGCTGAGCCCCAAGTTGCTGGAAGCCCTGCGGGAGCACTGGCGCTCCTTGAGACGAAAACCGAAGGTGTGGCTGTTTCCAGGCAATCGCTGGCACACAGCCGACCATCCGATCACCACCAAGATCGTCTGGCTGGCCTGCCGGGGAGCAGCGACGCGCGCCGGCTTGAGCAAGGATATCCATCCGCACACGTTGCGACACTGCTTCGCCACGCATCTGCTGGAAGCCGGCGCCGATCTCCGAACGATCCAGATTCTGCTGGGGCATCGTGATCTGGAAGAAACAACCATCTATCTGCACTTGTCGAACCGCCACTTAAGCGCGACCGCGAGCCCGCTGGATTCGCTACTGCTGTCGAGCGCGGCCACCAGGCATCCGGCACCGCAGAACCAGTAGATGGACGCGCCACCGCTTGAGGTGGCCGATCTTGTCCGTGCCGCAGGTCCGGCATTCATCGAACGCAGCCGCACCTGGCTAACACGGCTGCATCTGAAGGTGTTGACGGCCATCGAGCGCTGCCGCACAGCCGCGCTCGGCGGCCATTTGGATGAATGCACGCAGTGCGGGCATCGCGCCATCTCCTACAACTCGTGTAGAAACCGGCACTGTCCCAAGTGCCAGGCTAATGCTCGCGACCACTGGCTGGAGGCCCGCGGCCGTGAACTTCTACCCACTCGCTACGTCCATGTCGTGTTCACTCTGCCGCACGAACTCGCACCGCTGGCTCTGCAGAACAAGAAGGTGGTCTATGATCTGCTGCTCCGGACCAGCGCCGAAACGCTGTTAGAGATCGCTCGCGATCCCCAGCATCTGGGGGCGGAAATCGGCTTCTTTAGCGTGCTGCACACGTGGAATCAGAAGCTCCAGCATCATCCTCACGTACACTGCGTGATTCCGGCCGGCGGATTAGCGCCGGATCATAAGCGCTGGATTACGCCACGGTATCAGTTCTTTCTTCCGATCGTTGTGTTAAGCCGCGTGTTCCGGGGCAAGTTCGTGGCCGGTTTGCGCAAAGCTCGGGCCGAAGGCAAACTCGGCTTCCATGGAACACAAAAGCCGCTCGCCCAACCGAAAGTGTTCGCGTCCTTCCTGCGACTGCTGTTTCGCAAGGATTGGGTTGTGTATTCCAAGCGCCCCTTCGGCGGACCGCAGCACGCTCTCCGCTATCTCGGCTGCTACACGCACCGTGTCGCAATCTCCAATCACCGGCTCGTGTCGCTGGTCGAGGACCAGGTCACGTTCCGCTGGCGCGATTCAGCACATAACAACAAGCAGCGCCTCATGAGTCTGCACGTGGACGAGTTCCTCCGGCGCTTCCTGCTGCACGTGCTGCCAAAAGGCTTCGTGCGCATCCGCCACTTCGGTTTCCTGAGCACCCGGAGGCGTGCCGCGCTCCTGCCATTGTGCTTTCAACTCCTCGGCGCGTCGTCACAGTCAACAACCAGTACTCATGCGCCGCAGGATCACACTGCTGTCTGGCAGTGCCCTCGCTGCAGCGGGCCCATGCGGATCGTCGAACGGCTCACTGCCGCGCAACTTTGCCTTCGTTCTCCACCGGACCCAGTCCCATCCGCCGCATGAGACCGCCGCTACCGAAACTCGTACCTTCGACGTGCATCGCCACGATCGGGAGCAGTGCGTCCCCAGACCACTCGCTACCCTCTCTCATCACCGAATATGCAGCGTCCGTCACCATTGCGATGCTTCGCCAACTGCCAGCAGCCCATTTTTTGGCATGCCCGCAGCGCTCGTCCTCGATTGAAAAGACATAAGGTGGACCTGTCGTAACGGCTTCCTTCAAGTCTCTGTATCAAAAGCGCTCCGGCACAGCAGCATTGTCCACTTCCACGAAGTGCACTCCGCCGGATCGCTTCTGATACAGATCTAAGACTTACCAGGACTGATGGCCGAAAGCGCACCAAAAGGCGACTATTCTCCGAGTGGCCGATCCGCTCAGAATAGGGGTTGGAAGACGCAAGCGCGTTTGGCGTTCCTAAAAATCCGCTCGTACCGCGCCACATCAACGTTCGGCCTTATTCTCAGCCACTGGGTGAACCGGAGCTAGGCGGTCTTTGTAAGGGAACGAACAAATGACAGATGACGCGCCTTGCTCACGAATTCCTTTATTCGGCTTCGAAAGCTGACTTGTGGACGGCCAATTTGCGCTTGGAAATAGAAGACATGGGCGACTCAGAGGTGCTGCGGAACAGACTCAGGCTTCATCAGCTAGGCCAACGCCTCGTCCGCTCCGGCATCATCCCCGCAGGATGACGGCTGAGGTGGGTGGCTCGGTCGCTTTCAGAAAGCGCCTCGGGACGCTGTGACCGCTCTCGAAATCCCAAGCGCAATGAAACAATCTGAGTGGGACAAGAGCTGGGATCTTGCCGTTAGAGTCTACGGCAGGAACGTGCACGTTCGTCGAGACAGTATCTTTTCTTATGAGGTCCGACTATCTTTCAAGTTGCGTCATGTTCAGCTTCAAATCTTTGGATGCCGGCGCCAACTGAGGGCAGATTTTCGAGTGTATTTGCCAATGTCCCAGCCAATGTGGATATAATCTCCTATTCGCTCCGAAATGAAGATTTTCAACAAAGAGGAATTGAAGCACCCCTGGGAAATTGCCGTCGATCAGATGCTTCTCGCGGATTTGGCGTCGCGTGCCGTTGCTCGAAACATTCAGTGGCAAACCTCATGGTGATGGCCGGCAAGTAATTGCTGAGGATTTTGTCCAACGCGCGACGGGCACGGATGACGCATCCCGGCTCAATAACGGCCTTACGGCCGCCTTTATGGAACGTGTGCGAACGTCCTTGTCACCGGATTTTGCCGAGCTTCCCTTGAATAGGGACAACATCGTACCGCACGCAACCGCCGCGCGCAGCGGTCTGCATCCCGGACTTGAGTTCGGCCGGGTACTGGATCTAAGCGGCCTTTTCGATATCTACAGGTGGGCGCTGAAAGATCGGAAACGATATTCAATTTTGAAGGGATTCACGCTGGGCGAGTTCCCACTTTTCCTGGATGCCGGTCTGCAAGCGACTGGAGGAACTCCCAAGCCCCCCCCTGAGCAATATAAATTCCTCGATGACTTTTTCACGATGATCAACGATTTCGGGAATGGAGTTGATCTGAGGACAGGCAAGGTTGGCGCTCCTCGGCCGTTTCACCCGGTCTGGGTGACCAGAAAACCGCTTAACCGGCCAATCCGTGCCCGGTCTCCCGCAATAACTCGAAGTGCTACTCAGCCTGTATTGCAGCCATTCTGCACCATGAAACCGTAGAGAGCAAGAGCTTTCTTTGCTGCTTTCTTTGCTGACAGACTCACTCGCTTCGGAGAGCGGTAATACGGGCCACTGGAGTGCTCTTCCGCACTTCCCGGTAAGACAAATCGAATGAAAAAAAGAAATGGCAGCTTATTTCAGAGACGTAAGAGCGCTGGTCGAACGGACACACCTCAATGAAAATTGGCCGGTATAAAGCCGTTTTCGGCCAATGTCCGAGTGACCGACCCTCCGGTCAGAACAGCCTAGTCGGCGGGTGAAACCACTGGGCGAACCTCGAACTTCGGGCACAATTGTCTACTCGTCTATCGAAGATCACGAGTCGTTGGCCCAGACCGCCGATGCGATACCGAGATGCTTCATCGTCTATATGCCCACGCCACCATCAGCGGGAATTCTTCTTGCCAGAACGCGCCACCGTGCGATCCATCTCGCTCATACATGACGACATCCGCATGTGCACTGCGCAGTGCGTCCGCCCACCTCCTTGCGTTCTCCAGGAAGAACGGCTCCTGTGTGCCAGCGACAAGGTATATGCGCGGAAGCGGACTCGGCATAACTCCAGGCGGCTTGTAGCCGCCGCCCGGCGAGGCGCAAAAGACCGCACCGTAGACGTCTGGATGCCGAAGCCCAAGCGCGAGGGCCAGCTCTCCACCCGCCGAGGCGCCGAACACTGCGGTACGTTCAGGGGGCAGCGCCACACCAAACCGCAACTCCGTCCATCTGCGAACGTCCTCGACGAAGAACTGATCGTGTGCCGCAAAGCGCTCAGGCGCAAAGCTCGATGAGTACTCCTGGAGCCGCAGCATCTCGTCGGTCAGCCCATGTGCACCGACGATCATCGTGGACGGCACGTCGGCCTTCTCGAGCATCCGCCCCCACTGCGAGATTCGCTGACCGTCACCGGCGAAGATAATCGCTTCGGGCGGATCCGGTGGAACGTACACCGTGACCTGCCGTCCACCCTCGTACGAGAACATCTCGGTGACCAACGCTAACATGGTGAAGCAGAGCGGTGAACTGTTCCTGTCTCTTTTTCTTTGCTGCTTGTCGCACACCGCTCAATCCCTGGGACACTCGTTCCCCGCTCTGTGTCGGGCTCGTGTTGGACGGAACGATGTTCTCCTTGGCCTGCGCCCTTCCCTCCCCAACCTCCGCTGAAGATTGCTCCTCTTTGTTCGGCTGGTTCATCGGTACTACGGCGCAGTCCGACTCCTCCGGAGCGTGCATGCCCGCATTGTGGCTTTGGGCCTTCGCGGACCGGTCTCGATCCTGGATGGACCGAGACGCCCCGGAGGTCTCCCCGTTCTCGTGCATGTTGTTTCTCAACGTGCGCGGGTTCTTAGACTACGCAGGACCGACCGACCACTCGCGACATAACGCAGCCGGCCGTTTTGCCTTCCTCCCACTCAGGACCGAGTCGGCACCCTGTTCAAGCGTTTTTCGAAGCTCAATAGCCCGGCCCACCGATACCCCCGTTCTACGCTTCGATCAACACCTCGCGATGCTGACCGCAAGACTAGGGGCCAAGATGGATTCGCTGCTCCTTTCTTGTACGACTCTTTCATTCGCTACAACATGCCGGTTTAACCCGGCGCACCCCGTGAAACGCCGGTCACGTCCGGCTCCGCGCGGGCACGCAGACACGTTTGTTGAATGGACGGCGACTTACGAGGGCTTATGGCCGAACGGCGCGTCCAAAAGGCGACCATTCTCCGAGTGTCTGACAATCCTCTCAGAGCAGCCGTTGGCGGATGCAAAAGCGATTCTCATTACCGATCCAGCTGGACCGGCACAACAGCCTCAGTCACCTATGGTTTCAGTATCACCGGCGCCCCACATTGGCAGTTTGGGCGTTTCAAGTCGACACCCCCATGCTAGGCTCCGAATCCACCGTGAGGTCAAATGATGAAGGACAACGCCGGTGCGGGTCCTCCATGTTGCAGCCCCCCGCCTTGATTCCGGACATGTGGGCCTCGAGTTTCCTCTCACTCAGCCGATAAGCTGACATATGGGCGCCACGATATCTGTCGTCGATCGCGCTCTTGGCGCACTCGACCGGCTGTCTCCGCCGCCGCCGGTCATAAGCAGCGTATTGGTAGAGGCCTCTGGGGCTGATGTTTCGTTTTCGCGTCTGACTCGGCTCATCGAAAAAGACAATATCTTGACGGCCGCTTTCTTGCAGCGCGCCAATTCGGCCATCTTCAGGGGCCAATCCTCCATCCACTCCGTGCGACAATCGCTTACCCGGATGGGCCTGGATGAGATACGCAGCTTCGTGTTGTCGCTCTCCTCCAATTCACTTTGCCCACGGGCAAAACTGCCGCCCGCCTTCTCGCGGAAGCGCTATGCCCGTCACGCCTCGACCACCGCGGTGATGACGGGGCTGATCGAGAGACAACTGGGAAACCCCCACGGCAGTCACGCCGATCTGGCGGCCCTGTTACACGACGTCTCGAGGCTGCTGGTCGCTATGGCGTTACCGGAAGAATTCAGCGCGATCACCGAACGCGGCCAATGGGACGAAGCGCGCGAGACGGAGTGCCTGGGAATGAATCACGGTGAGCTGTCCGCCATTGTTCTCCGGGCCTGGAAGATGCCGCCCGAAGTCGTTGACGCGGTCGAGGGCCACCATGTCGCCCAGCCGTCGGATCTCCACCCGAACCTGGCGGCCATTCTCCACGCTGCTGACAACTTTACCGCTGCGGTCGCCGACCCCGATGAACCAGAGACCGCCGTTCGAGAAGCGCATCTGCTGCAAGGCGTCGGCATCGATGCCGCGATACCCTCGCTGTTAGTCGATTTTCGCTTACAGCTTGGCCGAAGCGGCGCCTGATTAAAGCATGTGGATTCGTTGTGCGTATGCGTCAGGATCATGCAAGAGGCGGATCGGGGATGCATTGAGGGCTCAGTTTTCGACAGCGCTCCACCTAATGAAACACTTCGCCGTGCAAATGTTCTTATCAAACCGTTTCACGCGGTAGCCGCAAACCCGTTCGAGGAAGTCTGTCTAGATTGGTACCGGGACGCCGGTCACGGCAGTTAGCTAGGCGCGGGTCCATCCTCTTGGATGTGTAGTCGGGCAACCCGAGGCGACTGGCCTCAGGCAAGTAGTCGACCCGGCTGAGATTACTGGAGAGCGAAGAAAAATTCCGTTTAGCATGCGATAGTTTGCCTTCCCCCGCCACTTTGAATCCGTACAGAGTTTGTCAGGGCTGCGCTCTACCATGCCAGCCGCTTGACACGCCGTTGGAAATTGTCCGTCGTCACATGATCTAGAACCAGAGTGGACCAAACAAGACTCGATTGCTTTTGGCGTGGCACAAACCTATCCTCAGGTTGAGTCTCAACTGAAGGAAAATGAGATCCTCTGGAGCGGCATACGCTGACTGGAGCGAATCAGTGAGCTCCCAGCTTCGAACGAGGTAGTCCTGACGTACGGGAATGAAGGTCTACTTGGATGCTTGCCGCCTCAATCGCCTCCACTGACGATAAGACCCAGCGCCAAATTCGCGAGGAAGCCGAGGCCGTTGAGCCGATCCTCCGACGAGTGCGCGACGGCGAGGTTGAATTGGATTCCCTGCGTGGTCGGCGGATGCTTTTTTGGCGACCGACAGGGTTCGCGGTCTCTGGGCTGCGTAAGACAAGCGCACCAATGATGGGACTGGAGTATGTCCACTGGAGGCGGACTCCGGTGCCTCGAATCGTTTACGCCATCCTCTTGTGGCTGTGTGCCCCACCAATTCCCCCACTAAAACGCGACAAACGGTGAGGAACTATTGGGAAATTTGAACAACCAATGGGGCTAAAGTTAAGATAAGTCATTGATTGATAAGAGAGTGGTAGCCTCCGGAGCAAAAGGCCGTAGGCTCCAATCCTACCGGGCGTACCATAAAATCAGTAACTTACATCGAGGCGTTTACCAATTCGAGCTTTCGGCGCGGAGACGTGGAGAAACGGCCTCGGGTGAAAGTTGCGGGCGCGCAGGATTGGCGGGTCAAACAGGAGGCAGGGAAAACGGAGAGTGGCTGCCAACGCGAAACGTCGGCCAGTTGCGCACTCTTGGCGCGGCGATGCCGTCAACGAACTGCTGGCAAGACCTTGCGTGGAAGGGAATTGGCTCCCCGAGAGCGACATTACAAGAAATAGAAACGGGCATGCACCTACAGAGAGGCTGTAAACCATTGGTTTGAAAACCACCTCGGTAAAATTGGCGATGAGAAAGAGGGCTGAAGCCAAGGTAGACGATTCTCTGTTTCGATGTCGCGCTTGGGCAGTCAAGCGATACATCTCAAGTTCTGCTCCAGTTCTCCGGATGAATCGACTCGTGTAATCGCTGGCATGCTTAGGAAAAAAATAATGAGGCGCTCCAGGCGCTTTCGTCACGCGACAAAACTCTACGAACGCTGCAGTCTATTGTGAGCGCAAGAGCTGGCTGACGCGCGTTCGGCATCGACCGCCTGCCCCCCAGCGCTGAGGGTGTGAAACGAAAATGCTTGCTGCGGGAATCGACTAGCTGTGTCGTTACGCCCGGTTTTAAGGGCTCTTCAAGGTAAGGTCATTTCGATCTGTTATGGTTGACTTATGTTGGGGTGCGTTTAGGGGCAGGAGAGAAGGGGATGAAATTAATTAATCGATTGATTTGGATGACGGCGGCCTCGGCCTGCCTGCTTGCGGCGCAGGATGATCCGCCAGGACGCGTAGCGCGACTGAGCTATACCTACGGTTCAGTTTCCTTCCAGCCGGCCGGCGTGGACGACTGGTTTCCGGCCGACTTCAATCGGCCGCTGACTACCGGCGACCATGTTTTTGTAGATCCGGCCAGTACCGCGGAATTGCAAATCGGCGGCGGTGCTTTGCTGCTAGGCGGTAAGACCGCCGTGGACATTTTGAATCTGGACGATTCCAACATTCAACTGCGGCTGAGCGAAGGTACGCTGTTGATTCGCATTCGTTCGCTTGGCGATCAGAACACTTTCGAGGTGGACACGCCCAATCTGGCATTCTCACTGTTGCAGAACGGCGACTACCGGATCGCCGTGAACCCCGATACCTTGGTCACTGCCGTGACGGTAAAAGGAGGCGAAGGTCAGTTGAATGGCCCGGATCAAGCCTTCACCGTACATCCAGGCGAACAGGTGCAGGTGGCGGGCGCCGATCAGCCCAGTTATCAGCGCTTCGATATCCCGCCGCCGGATACTTTAGACAATTTCAACGCGCAGCGCGAACAACGCGAAGAACAATTGCAATCGGCCCGTTACTGCTCGCGCGACATGGTGGGTTACCAGGATTTGGATCAACATGGAACCTGGCGCAGCACGCCGGATTACGGTATGGTTTGGGTGCCCAATGGAACGCCCGTGGGGTGGGCGCCATATCACTTCGGACATTGGGTCTGGGTGGATCCGTGGGGCTGGACCTGGGTGGATGACGCGCCCTGGGGCTTTGCGCCATTTCATTATGGGCGCTGGGCCTATGTCGGCGGGGCTTGGGGCTGGATTCCCGGACCGGTGTCTCAGCGGGCCGTGTACGCTCCGGCGCTGGTGGCCTGGGTGGGCGGCGATGCGGTGTCCGGCGGAATCGGCTGGTTCGCGCTCGGCCCGCATGAAGTTTTTGTGCCCTCCTATCACACCAGCCCGACGTATGTTACGCGACTGAATGTGAGCAACACCGTCATCGTGAACAATGTCAACATCACGAACGTCAACATAACGACTGTGAATTATGTGAATCGTTCCGCGCCCGGTGCGGTGATGGCCGTGCAGCGGGACGCCTTCGTGTCTGCCAAACCAGTGCAGAGCGCCACCGTCACAGTTCGTCCGGAAGCGATAAGATCGGCGCCTGTCGTGGCCACGGCCGCAGTGGCGCCCACGCGCGCCAGCGTGACCCGGGCGGCGGCACCCGGCGCTAACGTGCCCAAACCAGCGCCGGCCGTATTAGCGCGACCAGTGGTGGCGAAGAAAACGCCTCCACCTCCGCCGGTGCCGTTCGCTCAGAAACAGTCCGCTCTGGCTTCCAATGGCGGGCGTCCGCTCGACAAAAATCAGGTGCAGCAACTGCGCCAGGCACAACCTGCGCCGCGTCCTCTCGTGAAACAGGTGCAAGCGCACGCTCCCGCTGCTCAAGCTCCAGCGGGTAAAGGGCCAGCGCCTTCCATCACGGCACCCCCTACGCAACGCCCGCCTGTGGATACGCAGGCAGCCCCGCCACAGCCCAAGCAAACTACGCCGCTGGAGCGCCACGTTCCGCCGCCGGCCAGTTCAACAACTCCGCGTCCAGTCGAACCCACTCGCTCGACCCCGCCGGAGCCGGCAACCAAGACGGCGCCCAAGGAAGACAAGAAAGATTCAAAGGCGAGTCCAAAGAAAGACTCTACGAAGAAGGATGAAAAGAAGGTCGAAAAGAAGGACAACCAGAACTAAGCTCCGCGCGGCGCGCTGAGCCGTTCGGGTGCACTGTTAACTACTAACTACGGGGTGGGATCGTTCATTCCGGCTCCCCAAAAATACGGTTTTCCAACATTTTCTCTCAAGGTTCCTTAATGTTTCTGGGGACCCCATGATGGATTCGAACTGTCCCAGGTGGGTGACTCGCGGCGTAGATCGGAGGCCGACTACAACATCCCTGGCCGGGCCGCCGTGTGCTGCGCTTCTCATGGGAAGAGCCCGGCTCCGGGCCTCCTCCTCGTTGTTTCTTCTTAACCGGGTTGCCCACGTGACCACCGATCAGGCAGGGTCGCAGAAACTGCGAGCAAAAGATTTGGCGATTAGTGCGGGGCTACCGATGACGGGGATTGGCGGGATAAGTCCCTTTAAGGCCAAGTGCGCGCACTATGTTCGAAACGCAATGGCGGCCTATTTGCGAAGACCCGGCATTGTATTGGCAGGTGTAAAGAACTTAAACGTCTCGATCCCGGCGCATCCGTAAGCAATATTCACGGTTCGTGTGGCACCGTCCGCGGGTGACGGCCGGCCCAATTCCGATTCGCGAGTGTTCAGCTACTGGATCGAGCTATTCAGATTGCCGACTTACGTCCCTGAGGGTTCGCCGAAAGCGGATTCGCACCGCGCGGCAAAGTCCGCTGAATTCATCTTCTGTTTGGCCGCCGCGCGTCACGGCCTTTGCGCTTATCGCGGATCGCGCCGACTGGTCTGGCCTTAGGGCGCGATTGTGAAATTCGATTGCATCAGCACAACCGTATATGGGTTCCAGGTTGCCATATTGAAGTAAATCGACAGCAAGCCGTCTTGCACGGTCGCGAAGCGCTCGATCTGGAAAGGAGCGTAGACGGTGCCGTTCCTCGACATGGCTGTTTCGCCTGTGTTTTCGTTGGCGCCCAGGAATGGACTTCCATCGGCTCCAATAATCGGCCCTGCCGGCCCCGAATCGTTCGTTACGGTTACTCCGAGGTCTGCGCATAGATCATCTTTAGCATTATGGGAGTAGTGAATGAAATCGCCAAAGCCTTGGTAGTATACGTGGGCGAAACAAGGGTTGTAGATGTTCTCCGGTTGGCTCCACGGACCCCATGGCGCGGAGGCATAGCTGAAGTAAATTCCCCCAAGCGCACCGGTCTGCCGGCCGCCGTCCCAGGTCATCAGCCAGAGGCTCAGATTCTTGTTATAGGAAACCGACACGTTTCCGGCCCTGCCGGGATCGCTCATCGTAGAGTACGTTTGTCCTGTCGTCGTCGTGCAGGAGTTGCCTGTGGAGACCGGCGTAGTCCCCAACGGGTTGTCGTACACCACGGGCACCGCGCACAACTCGGTAGTAGTCCAGGTCGGCTGCCCATTGTCGTCGAGGCCGGCGAAATACAGAGTCGTTGCGGTGCCGTCTTTATCCCAGAACTGGTCCGCTGGAATCATCGAGAGATATATGCTCTCAGCCCGGTACTGCGCGTTCCCGAAGATCATTACCTGCTCGGGGAGCCCGAGCTGTTGAGCGAAGTCGAGCGGCAGTTTGTGCGGCGCCACAAAGACGAAATGCCCATCGGGTACAGCCTCACCGGAGACGAGAACATTGGCTGTTGAGATGGTACGGCCCGCAATGAAATTCGTATTGCTTACGTACTTTACAAGCACTGACTGTGCGAACTCCTGAGTAGTGGCCGCCGTGCTGCTTGCCCCGGTGTTCACAATGATGTAGTTGACACCGTCCACGTGAATGCCGGAGTTGGGTACGTCATTCCCGCCCATAGGGACGGGCACTTTGCTGGGCTCGTACAAAGGCTCTACAAATACCGGCGCGTTTGGTATGCCCGGCCCTGGACTGGTGCCAGGCTTCTCGAGAAAGTCCAGAGGAAAGCTCAATGCGGTCGATGTGTTGGCGGACGTCGCAATGGCATCGTGCCCTCCGAAGTCAGGGAACTGGCTTGGGCTCTGAACCGCGGGAACGAGCGCACTGCCGGATGTCACCTGAACGCCGATGGTATCGCCGAACAAGAAAATGAGGTTCCCCGCTATTGGATCCTCGAACGAAAAGCCCAAGTCCATGCCCAACACTTGGCTAGGAAAGCCGGACGCTGCCGTCTCATCGCATACCGGTGGAATAGGGGTGCCGGAGGCGCTTGTGGTTCCCGGGGGTACCCACGTTTCCCAATCGCACGGGCCTACCACCTGTTCGACTTTTTTCGTAGGCGCCGCCGCGTTGTACGTCAGCGACGGCGTTTGCAGCGTCAGCAGGTAGTCACCTGAATTGTCCCCGTAGTCGGTGTCGGCCACAATGAACCTGATCTGCGCATTCTGCGCGGAGAATTTCTTAAAGCCAAGGGACTTGAAGGTCGGCTGTGAAGCGTTGAAACTGGTAGGCGGAGAGATGCTGTTCAAGCCGTTCGCTTGAATGGCCGGAAATACCTGCCGGTTGCCCACGCCCTCGATGGATATGAGAACGGCGCCATACTCGAACACTTGTTGAGTTCCGTCGGGCTGTAGCTCAACGAAGAAAGAATCGAAGCCCGGGGCGGTGGTATTCCCGGCGGCGGCCGTCACAATTCCGGCGGCGTTCGTGCAATAGCCAGCTCTCAGGCATACCGAGCCTGTCACGTTCGTCAAGGGGATGGTGGAATCATCCGTGACGGTGCCGGGAATGACATAAATGGGCCCGCCCTTCTCCGCGACGGCGGGCAGTATGTAAGGATACGTTGGAAATTGAACCTGGCCCCAGCAGGAGCAGGCCGTCAGAATGGTCAGGATTTGGCAGGCTCTAAGCGCAAGCGTCATGGTGATGTCCTCCTTGAAATATCCGTCTCAATTATTCGGTCCGGGCTCCGCGATTTGGAAAAGTAGCTGGCTGGCGAGTTCGAGCATACTCTGGGCCGTTACCGACACCGGGGAAGACTGGCCTTTCTCGATCACTGGTACCGGCGCTTGGGCGTGATTGGTCGCGTATACGATGTCCTCGGCGAAGATCTGTAGATAGTTGAGAGGCGTGGACCCCGGAGTTCCGCCGAAGGAGGAGGCGGCCGGCGTGCCGTCGAAGTAGATATTCAACAGGTTGTATAACGCTTGTTCCGGAGGGATCAGGTCCCCTTGGGGGATCTGGCCGAATGGCGTAGTGGTTGGCAGAGTCGGAGGATAGGAACCACCGGCGAAGCAAGCGGCCGGGACGCACGCAGCTGGAACCGCTTTCGGCTTGAGTTTGGCGTCCTTCTTGGAGCACCCGGGAAGGCTAGGGCTAGGCAACTCGCTCGGGTCGGGGGGGAACGCCATGGTGCATCCTTGATTAACGGGGTATTGCACGAAGGACTGGTCGAACTGGATTCCCCCAAGGATCTGAGCCGACGGCGCTGGCAACTGGGCGGTCCTCAGCGACAGCTGTTTCACGCTCTTGATGCCCAGGCTCAAGTTCCTGTGCGAAGCAGTGAAACTGCTGGTCTGAGTCGCCTTTGCGTTGGTCGCTCCGCCGGCGGTAGGCTCGGCGAAGTAGGACAGAATCGTCGTCTCAGCGGCGCAACTCATGGTGGGATCGCAGTCCGAACCGAAGCCGGTGGGTATCGGGTAAGTGGCGTTGTTGAAGTCGGGGAGTTTCTCGCCCATCGTAGCGACCAGCGTCAGGCCGCTGAAGACCGTCCCGTACATGTCGATCGCCGCATCCCACTCATCAATAAACGCCAGATCTGTTCCCTGATACAAAGGGAGCGGGTAATGAAACCCGAGGAGTACAAGCCACATGTCATTCGGCGAGATGTCTCCACCGCTGAACTGCTTTTGGGGATTATTCGCGTCGGCGTTACTGGCAGTGGTAATCTCCGCCGACGCGGCACTGGGCCCGTCGACCGCGATGGAGACAAGTCCTGACGCTGACCCATACTTTGCGGCGAGCGCTTCGAGGAACGTTTGCCAGGCGTTCTTGTATACCGCGTCCCACGGCAAGGGAAGCACATTGCCGTCGGTTGGCTCCGAGTAGCCCTTGAAAGTCACCTTCCCGCAGTCGCTCGGAGGAGCATTCGTGTTCTTGTCAAACAGCGCGTCGCAGGAGGCTATTTGGCCCAGAACCCACTGCGGCGATTGAAAGCCCGGGTCCACAATGAGCTGGATGGTTTTCGGAACGCCGGATGGATTCTGCATGTTCCAGCTATCCGCTGCGGCGAACGCGAGATCCACCACGGTCCAATCGTAGGTGACAGTGTTGGCGGGAGGATCGGGAGGATTAGGGTTGAGCTCATCCCAATGGACCTGAAGCGTCAGCCCCGAGACTGCCGGGTTGCCCAGCAGCGCCGAATATAAATTCGCGAGATCCTCATATAACTGCGCGGTTGTGCTCCCGGGATTTTCTTGACGCAACGTCTCAATTTCTTTGGCGGGAGCGACCACCGCATAAATTCCTCGCGGCGTCCTGGGCGACGGTTGGGCGCAGACGAGCAGTGGGCTCGCGAAGACAAACAGCGCAACCGGTATAAGAGATCCAGCGAACTTAGTAATTTTGTGCATTCCCCCCCGCAAACATCATCAGGCTCGATTCCACTCGCAACAACCCGCACGTTCGTGTAGTTGATCCGGGAAGTGGGGCTTTGTCGAGGACGCGTCATGCAACAACTGGTTCCAAGCTTCAAACGCCGCTCCCGGTTTCTAGTGGCAGTCCGCTACTTCGCGTTCTTGTTGGCTGACTGGGCTGCGGCCTTCAATTCGGTGTTGGCCTGTTCGAGCAGACCCTTGGCTTTCTGGGCGTGACCCTGCATGTCCCACTCGTTGGCCTGCTGCGCCGCGATGATCTTGTTGTACGCGTTCTCGCTCATGCGCTGGGCGGCGGCAAGATTCGGATGCTTTTCAGCTCTGACGTTTTGTTTTGGTTGCCCCAGGGCGAGGCTTCCCAGGAACAAAAGACTGGCGCACGCGGCGCCGGTTAATAACAGTTTGGATCGGTTCAACATGTTTCGCAACATTTCTTGTGGTTCTCGTCTTTCTGCAGGAGGCGCGCTCTGGTCCAGCCCGGCAACCCTTAAGCTTTTCTTCCTCCCGCTGATGATGGGGCTTGGCCGATCCAAAGACAACCCGCACGTTCGTGTAGGCGCTCCTGAACGATGCTTGACAAGATTGACATCCCGGCTAAACTGGGGAAACATTACTGGGGAAACATTGGAGACTTGATAAACCGGAAGACTCGATGAACCGACAAGCGATCGCGATTGCCTCCCTGGCCTGTTCGTCGTGTCTATGGGCCGAACTCCTGCCCATCCGGAGCTATACGATTGCCGACGGCCTGCCCGCCGATCAAGTCATTGGCATTGTCACGGATTCGCGAGGATTTGTATGGTTCTTGACCTCCGAAGGACTATCGCGTTTCGACGGCCATCGCATCAGCAATTTCGGGAGAGAACAGGGCCTTCCGGCCAGGTCCGCGATGGCGTTCCTCGAGACGCGCTCCGGGCAGTATTTGGTCGGGACAGCGCGCGGTCTGTCGGAGTTTCGTGCCGGCGTTGGCAAGAGCCAATTCGTCACTTTCCAACCAGGGAACAAGCCGATCGAGAACTTCGTCACCGCTCTCTTTGAATCCTCATCCGGCCGGATTTGGTGCGGCACAACGGGTGGACTCTTTGAAATGCTCGAGGGCCACCAGTTCCGGCGTCAAGCCTTACCTGACCCGCCGCCTGAATGGGAGGGAGTCGAGATCGCGGACATTGCCGAAGACAAATGCGGGAAGATTTGGCTGGCCAGCACCTTTGGAGTTTATGTGATCGCCAAGGACGGAGCCGTGCAATGGATTACGAAACGCGACGGCTTGCCCGGCGACATTGTGAACGCACTACTCACGGGCAAGGATGGCAGGGTGTGGGCCGGGGCCCGCGGCGGACTGGCGTTAATGCGCGATGGCTGCACAGGGGACGCTCCCGGCGTCCAGCAAGTCTTCCCGCGAGAGGTCGGATTCACCGTGGTAGCGCTCGCCGAGGGTGCGGATGGCGTGGTCTGGGTGGGCACAGAAAACGGAATTACCCGCTTACTGCCTGACGGAGGCATTCAACATCTGACTCGCGCCGACGGACTCACCGACCGGGGCATCTTTGCGTTGGCGGCGGACCGGTCCGGTAACATCTGGGCTGGGACCGAGGCCGCCGGAGTCATGACGATTCAATCCGGCGGATTTACCACATTTCGTGAGCAGGACGGCGTCCATTCCGAGCGTGTCTGGTCTGTTTTTGGAGATCGCGCCGGAACGGTTCTAGCGGTTGCCAATTCGGAAAATCAAGGGTCCTGGCTTTTGAACATCTTCGATGGAACGAAGTTTCACTCGACGTCTGCGCCGAAGGTATTTGCGGAAAATCAAACCTGGGGAAACAACCGGATCCTGCTCCAGAGCCGGACGGGCGAATGGTGGGCCGCGACCTCCAAGGGGCTTTGCCGGTACCGGGCGGTTAAAGCGGACAATCTCGCCAACCTGGCACCGCAGGCGTGCTACTTCCCGGACCGGCAAATATTCCAGATCTTCGAAGATTCCAAAGGCCGTATATGGGCATCAGCTCAATACTTACAAGAGAACCGGCTGATGCGGTGGGATCCACAAACGAAGGCCATGGTCACGTTTGAGGAATTTCCTAGGAAGCCCGATTTGGTGAAATCTTTTGCCGAAGACCGGCAGGGCAACATCTGGTTGGGTCTGTGGACCCCTGGCGGCCTGTTCCGCTACGACGGGCGGCGGTTCACCAAGTTTACTCAGGATGAAGGCTTGCCGCCAGGCACCATACATAGTCTGTTGATTGACAGCATCGGACGCTTGTGGATCGGCGCGGAAGGGGGGCTGGCGGTGCTCGACAATCCCGGCGCCGAGTCGTTCAAGCTGCGCATGTACCGCCAATCGGACGGGTCTACTAACTTGAGAGTTCGCACTTTGGTCGACGACCAGAAGGGTTACATCTACGCCGGCACCACTGCTGGGGTCGATCGATTGGATCCAAAAACCGGACACATCAAACATTTCTCCACTGCGGATGGGGTCGCGCGCGGCCAAATGCAGTCCGCGTTCCGCGATACCGCCGGCAATCTCTGGTTTGCGACCTCACTAGGCTTGTCGCGGCTGGTGCCGGTTGCCAGCCGTCCCCTCCTGAATCCGTCGATCCTGATTACCGCACTCCAAGCCGGAGGCGTGCCGTATCCGGTGTCGCCGCGGGGCGAGACATTCATCTCGCATATCGAGCTCGAACCTTCCCGAAACCAGCTGCAAGTCGAATTCGTGGCGTTCACCGGTGAGCCCGAGGAGAACCTCCGCTACGCTTACAAGTTGGCGGATACGAATTCCGATTGGAGCCCGCTCCGGCGCGATCATTTGATCAACTACGCGGCGCTCGCAGCCGGGAAATACCGCTTTCTGGTGAAAGCCCTGAATTCGGACGGGTTGGAGAGCGTAGTTCCTGCCGAAGTCGACTTCACTGTGCTCCCGCCGATTTGGAGGCGTTGGTGGTTCGAAGGTTTGGCCCTGGCCGCCGTCGCTGCGATCGTTTATTTGCTGCACAGCTACCGGGTGGCGCAGATGCTGAGCCTGGAACGGATGCGGACGTCGATTGCCACCGATCTGCACGACGATATCGGCTCCGGTCTGTCTCAGATTGCGATTCTGAGCGAGGTGGCTCGCGCGGGTGTAGGTCGGGGCGATCGCCTGCCGCTCGAGTCGCTGGAGCGCGTAGGCGCTCTGGCTCGCGAATTGGTGGATTCGATGAGCGATATTGTCTGGTCGATCCGCTCCGAACCCGATAGCTTTGACTCTCTCGTTGCGCGTATGCGCGAATTCGCTATCGATCTGCTTGTCAGTCAAGGCATCGGCTTCGAGTTGCGGACAACCCATCTCGGCGAGCATGTGAGCATCAGTCTTCAGGCTCGGCGCCAACTCTTTCTGATGTTCAAAGAGTGTGTCCACAACGCCGAGCGCCATTCCGGCTGCACTCGGGTCGTGGCGATGATCGAGGTCGAGGAGAGAGATCTCCTGCTTACGGTGGAGGACGATGGCAAAGGCTTGAACATAGGTGAAAAACAGCCGAGATTGACCGGCGGCAACGGAATTCCCGGTATGCGGCAGCGCGCGCAATCGCTCGGCGGCAGCATCCAATTCACTTCGCAATCAGGGGCCGGTTGCAAGGTGTCGATCCGGGTACCGACGGGGCGCAACACTCTTGCCAAAACATGACTGTAAGCCATCCGCTACGCATTTGTGCAGGTGGCTTGGGACCGCGAGTCGATTACACTGGAACCCGGCAGGCGGCTTACGAATTTGGCGGTTGAGCAATCCAAAGCGCAGCAAATGATCGGCGTGGCGATCATCGAGGATCAAAGAGAGACCCGAGAAGGTCTATCTTTCCTGATCAACAACACGCCGCCCTTTGAGTGCAAGCACGTCTACGGTTCAATGGAGGATGCTCTCGCGGGAATCGGCCAGGACCCGCAGCCGCGCGTCGCGCTGGTAGATATCGGCCTGCCGGGGCTGAGCGGTATTGAGGGAGTGCGAATCCTGCGGGAGCGGTACCCTTCCATCGCGCCCGTTCTCCTCACCGTTTTCAAGGATGACGACCGGATTTTTCAGGCCGTCTGCGCCGGCGCCTGCGGATATCTGCTCAAGAAAACATCGCCTGTCCGCCTACTCGAAGCCGTAAAGGAAATTGCGGAGGGCGGCGCCGTGATGTCCCCCGAGGTCGCCAAGCGGGTGGTCGAGCTGTTCCGTAAGTCGCAAACTCCCGAGCCCTCGGCTGCTTCCGGTCTTTCCCCTCAGGAACTGCGACTCTTGCAGCTCCTGATGGACGGGCATCAGAACAAGACCGCGGCGGCGGAGCTGGGCATCAGCGTGCACACGGTCGGCTTTCATCTTCGCTCGATTTACGAGAAATTACACGTACACTCACGCTCGGAGGCGGTGGCGAGGGCGCTTCGCAGCGGGTTGATCAAGTGATGATCTTACTGGCGGCTGACCCCGACTGGAGGGGCCTGTCGGCAAATCCCGGATCGCTTCACGCTCCTGTTGTGTCACCGGTATTGTGTTGCCGCTGGCACGTCCGGCGCGGGTCATGATCCGGGATCAGGCGTAAGGCATGCCGCCGAGATGCCAAGGCGCAGGCTCGCGCTACCACAAGAATTGACGAGACTGATCGAGCAGGCGCAGCGGCGGATTGCCCGAGCAGCAGGAGGCTCATGAGCGGCCGGGTGGATTTCGAAATTGTAGGTCCGAACGATCACAACCAGACCGTTACATTCAGTCGGAAGGAATTTGAAGAAACGTTGAAATCCGGCGCCTTGGTGTTCCACTGCCTCCCTCCCATGACGACGTTGCCAAAATTCGAAGGCAGTTCTCGAAGAATTCAAGCTAGCAGTGGCTGGGGGGTTCGTTTCGCGCAGCGAGTTGCCGCCTCCTCGCAAAGCTAGTCGAGGGGCCGGACCGCCCGCGGCGGATGATTCTGCGAACCTGTCAAGCAACTCGCCACGCGGCGAGAGTTGCCAATGCTTCGTTGTTTGTCACATCCGGTTTTATTACCAGTTCGAGGGCTGAAACGCCCTCCAAATTGACTTCATAGTCTTCGAGCTCGCTGGTCGAGCCCGCAGGATTGAAATTCCACTGCTGCCGAACGATCTCTTTGGGCTGGCCACTGTCTGCCGCTAACCAGCGAACGGTGAATTCCTGCAGGCGGTCGCGCTCGGGCTCCGGAAAATGAAGTTGAATCCGACGCACCGGCAAAACCTGATCGAAGATGAGGCGAATTTGCTGCGCGCCTTTTTGGGATGCCCGCCAGCCTGGACCGCCATCGGTGGTAAAGACTGATTCAATGGGAAACTTCGGATCTTCCGACGTGACCTCCACGGTCGCGATCTGTCCCAGATCCATCCAGTGCGCGCCAAGTGGCTGCCCGGCAACAGTTTGGACCGAACCGACAATTCTCTTTCGCACATTCTTATTCTCTCTGAAAAATCCTCAGTTTTGTCGGACGCATAAAAAAGGGAGCCCACCCGCCAATTCCTGTCATCCCCCACGGCCCGGCCTAATCACCTAAGATTGCGCTTGCTATTTCTCCGAACCGGAGTGATCCATGTGACGACGACGCGCATCCCATCCAAGAAAGCGAAGCCCAGGAACAAGGTCAGTTGTCGCTGCGCTACCGCTGAACGATATTCCGGATGGCGCTCGTCCATTCCGAAAATCGGGGGATGTGAACCCTGCGTCGAACCGGCTGCGCTTCGGCGGCATTTTGTAGTAAGGAAACTATCTCTTCCGCGGGCACACGCCTCACGACCGTGTCCACCGCCCCGTAACGAACCACACGGCTAGAGTCAATAATGAAGACGGCGGGCTTGGCGATGCCGCCTTTCTCTCCTGAATTGTAGATGCCCCAGTCCCTAACGACGCGACGTTCCGTATCGCACAAAATCGGAAAAGGCAAAGAGAGGTGAACCCGCAAGGCCTCCGATTCGTCGGGTGCATCCACCGAGACAGCTACTACACTCG
>Ga0116135_1000222_pt1 | contig 31271 bp, 27 predicted proteins | sample June2015DPH_20_1_FD_89738 | JGI IMG/M metagenome (GOLD analysis project Ga0116135, IMG submission 89738) | Peatland microbial communities from SPRUCE experiment site at the Marcell Experimental Forest, Minnesota, USA - June2015DPH_20_10 | ecosystem: Environmental > Terrestrial > Soil > Wetlands... | reverse complement strand
TTAACACGCGGAATCGATGCGTGTTGGTCGCGCAACCTTACAGGCCCTCACCATCCAACTCCTCCTCAGGCCGATTGTCCTTATAGCTAAAGTGTGCGACTCGACCGCCGATGAACTGTTACGGGGTGACCGAAGTCGTGCCGCACCGCTCGGGCTGAGGGCGCTGGACCAGCGCGGCGGGGGCGGAGCCGCAGCAACGAATTAGGAGAGAAGAGGAAAAATGAAACTTACACTCGGAAAGAAACTTGGCCTGGGCTTCGGAGTGATCCTAGCCCTAATGGTTCTCAGCGCGGTGCTCACCTACTCGAAGGCGAGTGCCATCAAGGAAACGCAGGATCGCATCACTGGCCTGCGAGTGCCCACCATCGGCGCCTTGAAGGATTTGCAGAGGGATCTGAATCAAACCCAGAGCAAGGGTCGCCAGGCCATCCTGGCCGGAAGCGATTCAGCAGGCTGGGGTGTCGCCAAGAAGGGCTTTGACGGAGCGTGGGACGACATTGGAAAGGATGTGGCAAAGCTTGATGAGTTGGCTCCCCGATGGTCGAAGCAGGAGAACCGCGACCGGCTCGCGGAAACGAAGAAGGATCTCACTACCCTCCGGGAAGTGCAGGAGACGATCATGAAGGCGGCGGCGAGCGGCGAACGCGAGGCGGTTGCAAAGGCAGGAGCCGACTACGTGAAGAGGGCCACCGAAACCACCGAGGCGATCAAGAAACCTCTCGGCGAAATGGCCGATTTCTACACAGAAGCCATAAAGGAAAACGTGGAAGAGATGAACTCGCAAGACCGGTCGATGAATGTGACCATGGCGATCACGACCTTTCTGGCATTGGGCATCGGAATCTTCGTGGCCATTTTCCTGAGCCGTAGCATCGCAGGCGCAACCCAATCCATTCTGCAGCAGGCCGAAGCCATCGCCGCCGGAGACCTCACTCACGACGACCTCAAGGTCCGCAGCCAGGATGAACTCGGCGATTTGACCACCGCCATTAACAAGATGAGCAGCAGCCTGAAGACCATGATCCTGGCCATCACCCAAAACTCCATGCAGGTAGCTAGCGCCAGCGAGGAACTCTCCAACACCAGTCAGCAAATCACCGCCAACTCTGAGGAAACCTCAACCCAGGCGAAAGTCGTCTCCGACGCGGCCCAACAGGTCAGTCAGAATCTGCAAACCGTGGCCACCGGCGCCGAGGAAATGGGTGCCAGCATTAAAGAAATCGCCAAGAACGCCACCGAAGCCGCCAAAGTCGCAACCTCAGCGGTGAAAGTGGCAGAGACTACGACCGCCACCGTAACCAAGCTGGGCGACTCCTCCACCGAGATCGGGCAAGTCATCAAGGTCATCACCTCCATCGCGCAGCAGACCAACCTGCTGGCTTTGAACGCCACCATCGAAGCAGCACGAGCCGGAGAAGCCGGCAAAGGCTTCGCCGTGGTGGCCAACGAAGTGAAGGAACTGGCGAAAGAAACCGCCAAAGCTACCGAAGACATCAGCCGCAAGATCGAAGCGATTCAGACCGACACAAAAGCCGCCGTGGAAGCGATCTCCACGATCAGCGGGGTAATTAACGAGATCAACGGAATCTCGAATACGATCGCCACGGCCGTCGAAGAGCAGAACGCGACCACCAACGAGATGGCGCGCAACGTGAGCGAAGCGGCCCACGGCAGCGGCGAAATCACCAACAACATTTCCGGCGTGGCGCAAGCGGCAGAGAGCACGTCGCGCGGAGCCGGCGATACGCAGAAAGCCGCCCATCAGTTGGTGGAAACTGCCGCGGAACTGCGCCGCCTGATCGAGCAGTTCCGGGTTGACAAACACGGCAGCGCGAAACTCGCCACGGCAGAGCCGCGATCAAGAAGCATGGCGGCTGGCTACGGGGCATAACTCGAAATGCGAGCGCAGTAGAGTGTGCATTAAATACGACCGGGTAGGTTGTAACAAATTAAAAGTTTGGCATAACGATTTACATGTCGAAAAAGTGTAAAGGGCTCGAGCTAAGACTCTCCAGTTTCTGTAATTCCCCCGGTAGGACCAACGTTCCAACCAAAACTGAAACAGGAGAGGATTGTTCAATTCCATGAAACCAGCCAAGAAGTTGTTTGTTACGGCTTTTGTTCTCAGCGCGCTGACCGCAGGGGCATGGGCAGAAACTCCGGGGTCTGAAGCGGGAGCAAAAGATGCCGCTGCTGCTCCCGCGCCCGTGCTACCGGCACCCGCCATTGTTACCGCCGCCGATGTGCAGGCCTTGAAGGACGCTCTGGCAGCACAACAGTTGCAGCTCCAGCGCTTGGAACAAGAGTTACAGCGGCAACAGGAGCAACAAGCAGCCGCGGCGGCCAGCGAAGCAGCAGCAAAAGCCGTTCCGCAGCAGCAAGTGGCTGAAGCCGCGGCTCAACCAGAGCTTGTTGCCTTCGCAACGGACCAGCCGCAGGAGCCGTCTCCAAGATCTAGCCCCATGGAAGGTCCGCTAACCATCCATTTCAAGGGAATCAACATCACGCCCGGCGGATTCGCCGCGGCCGAATTTCTGCGCCGCTCACGCGCACTCGGCGCCGACGTCGTCACTCCCTTTAACAACCTCACAATGCCGGGAGCCTCCCAGAGCAGTCTGCCGGAGTTCTTCGCTACCGCTCGTCAGTCGCGGCCCACCGTCTTTATTTCGAGCCGCGCGGGCAGCGTGGATTTTTCCGCTTACATCTCCGGTGACTTTCTCTCTTCGGGCGTTACCTCCACGGCAACCCAGACCAACGGCTACACTTTCCGGCTTCGGCAGGTGTGGGGTCAGGCCAAATTTGCTCACGGTTGGAGCGTCCTTGGCGGCCAGGCCTGGAGCCTCGTGACCGAAAACAAGGTGGGGATTGGGCCCAGCGACGATGCCGGCAGAATGAACGATGCCCGCCCCATAGGGATCGACGGACAGTACTCGGTCGGCTTCACCTTCGCGCGCCAGGACGGAGTTCGCCTGACTAAGAGCTTCGGCAACAAGGTCGCAGTCGCCTTCGCTGTGGAGAATGCTCAAGCCACAGTCACCTCGTCGGGAAACACAAACGACTACCTTCTGGTCCAGCCGGGTACGAACAATACCAACAACAGCACTTCCACCTATGCTTTCAATCCCTCGCCCGATCTCATCGCCAAGGTTGCCTTCGATCCTGGTTTTGGGCACTACGAGATATTTGGCCTTGCGGATCGCTTCCAGGATCGCGTTTTCCCCTGCGAGAACTTCATCAGTGCCGGTACACCCCCGGTAGTTACGGCAGCACTGCCGGCCTGTCCGGCTCTTACCGATGGAGGCACGGCAGCAGGAGCGTACAACGCCAGCAGGAACGGCGGAGGCTTCGGCGCCAATGCGCGCTGGACCTTCTTCGACAAGCACATCGTTTTCGGTGTGCACGGATTTGGCGGCAGCGGCGTGGGCCGCTACGGTGCGTCGCAGCTCCCCGACGTCTCCATCAATGCTGACGGGACTGTCCACCTGATTAAAGACTTGCAGGGCCTGGCCACGCTGGAGTGGCACGGCAAGAAACTTGACGTCTTCAGCTACGTGGGAAGCGAGTATGCGGCTCGGACCTATAGTTATGATCGCATCCAAAGCCTCACCTCCACCACGCCTGTTTTCGTTGGCTACGGCGCGCCGACCTTCAACGATATTGGCTGCTACACGGAAACGGTGCCCGGAACCAGCGTCTTTGTTTCCGGCCCGGTTCCTGGATCCCTCTCGAAATGCTCCGCTCAGACCCGTGACATAACTGAGGGAACCATTGGTTTCTGGTACCGATTCCACAACGGTCCTCGTGGCCGCTATCAATCGGGAATGCAATATTCGTACGTGACCCGTCAGACATGGTCTGGCGAGGGCTTCACCAAGGGAGTTCGCGTATCCCCGGAAGGCCTGGATAACATGGTCTTCGCCTCCTTCCGCTACTACTTGCCCTAAGCCGCTGATGGCCCCGCGTCACCCCTTGACGCGGGACCACCGGTTTTAGCGGCCGGTCAACTTCTGAAGGGAGACTCCCTTCGGAAAAGCCGCCGGTCCGGTTTTGGCCACTCTCCTTTTCCGGGTCGGCGGTTTACTTAATCGATGAACTCTCGGGCCAAAACAGTAGCGCGACCATCCCACCAGTGTTTGGTTCCCCAAGCCAGCTCAATCATTCCGCTCGCAAACCTGTGCGCTAAAGCTGCACCGCCAAAATGCCGAAGAAAAGAAGGCACCAAAGCTTCGGCGCAAAAACCTTGATTACCGTAAGCGCCGCAGGGGAAAACATGAAAAACCTCTCTCCAACGGGTATAAAAAGGGTATTTGCTGTTGCAGTTCTGGGAATATGTCTGCCCATTCTGGAACCAGCCCACGCCCAGCAATCGCCGAACCCAGTGACCAACCAGGACCAAGTCAACCAACAACTGCTCCAGCGCCTGCAGCAACTGGAAGACGAAGTCAAGCAGCTAAAAGCGCAGGCCGCTGCAGCACCTCCGATGGCTGCCGCACCCGCACCCGCCCCTGCGCCCACGCCGCCTCCGGAAACCGTCGTGGAAATGCCCACGGTGAACGAGGTCGCACCGCGGTTGAAACTTAATTTCTTTGGCGATACCGGCTTCCAGATCGGCCACTACTTCGAGCCCAACAGCACCTTCGAACTCGGCGAGTTCGACATGTTTGCCACCGCCCGCCTCTCCGACAAAGTCTCGGCGCTGGGGGAGATCCTGTTCACCTCGCAGAGCGATAACTCTATCGGGGTCGACGTGGAGAGAATGTACCTTAAGTACCGGCAGAACGATTACTTCGCCGCTACCATCGGGCGCATTCACACCGACATCGGCTACTACAACACTGCCTTCAATCGCGGCGACTATTTTCAAACAGCCGTGGGGCGCCCTACGCTGTTTGAGTTCGACGATCAGGGCGGATTCCTGCCTTTGCAGGATCTCGGCATCGTTCTCGACGGAAAAATACCCTCCGGCAAGCTGGGTCTCAACTACGTGTTCGAACTCACCAATGGCCGGGACTACGGCATTAATGTCGAACCGGCGCAAAACAACGATGACACAAATAACAGCAAGGCGGTTAACTTCAACATTTCGGCTAAACCGGAGCGAGTTCCCGGCCTCGACGTGGGGTTCAGCATCCGCCACGACTACCTCAGCGATGTGAACGATCTCCACGTTTCGGAAATGATTCCGATGCTCTACGTGGTCTTCACCAACTCCAAATACGAATTTCTGAATGAGGGAACCATCATTCGCCATACCCTTCCAGCCGGTCAGATCTTCCACACAACCGCCTTCTACAGTCAGTTTTCACGCGCTTTTGGCCCTTACCGGCCCTACTTCCGCTACGACTATGTGAATGCGCCGCTCGACGATCCCATCTACGGCAACCCTTCGGAAATCGCGCTGGTCGGGCGCGTGAATGGACCCACCGTCGGCCTGCGCTACGACTTCACCGCCCACACGGCCGTGAAGTTCCAGTACACCCGGCAGGACTTGAACTATCAGAAACCCGCCAACGGTGGCGCTGCCCAGTTTGACTTCACCTTCTAAACGGAGAGATCTGATGAAAAAAAGACAAGCAACTTTGCTTCTGCTCCCCGGGATGGTGATGCTGGCGCTTGCCATCTTATTCGCAGTTCCACCACGGCCAGCCGAGGCTGCCGGCGATCCCCTCGTGGTCATCGTGAACCAGGCGAACCCCGTGGACAACCTGAGTATGAGCGAACTTAAGAAACTCTTTATGTCGGATCGCAGCAAATGGGATACAGGCAAAGCGGTGGCGCCGGTCATGGTTGCCTCTGGCGCTCCCGAACGCGCCGCCTTCCTGAAGATTGTCTGCGGCATGAATGACGCGGATTTCGGAAAGTATTTTGTAACGGCCGCATTCAACGGCAAATCCGCCACTCCTCCGAAAGAGGTTGGCAGCGCGGCATCTGTAAAGGCCTTTGTCGCCAACTCCCCTGGCGCCATCGGTTTCGTGAAAGCCCTCGATTTCCACGGCGACGGCAGCGACGGCGGGGTGAAATCGGTGAAGGTGGATGGCGCCGCAGCCGCCGATCCGGGTTACAAACTCAAGATGTAGCGCATGATTCGCTGCCTGCAGCAAGGAAGGTTGCCAAATGCGATTGACGATTAAAACACAATTATTCGGTTTGACCGTCAGCAGCTTGTTATTCGTGGCCGCAGTGAGTGCGACCGGATATTGGGGGATCACCTCGGTAGAAAAAACCACCGCCGAGGTTGCCGCGACCGGCTCAGCGATTCGCAATCACATCGAGGCCGGAGTCTACAACGACCTCACCCGCACCGATGCGACCGCAGTCTTCACGGCAAAAGGAGACGAGCAGCAAAACAAGGCGGAAGAATTTGCCCAGCACAGCAAACTCCTTCAGGATCGCCTCTCCAAAGCGCGCGAGTTAGCCACCGACCCTGCCAGTCGCTCCATGCTGGATAACGAAAAGCAAGTGAGCGACGACTACGTCAAGGCTGGCGGGGCGTTGATCGACGCCCTCATCCACAACCCCGCAGCCGCTCCCGGCCTTCTTGGCCCTTATTTGCAGCTCTACAAAGACCTCCAGGGAAAGATCGAAGACACCAGCGATCAGTTGTCCAAGAGCGCGAAAGACGCCGAGGTCGCCGCCGCAAAGAAGGCTGCCCGGGCCACCCGGGCCATGTTCCTGATGTGTGGAGTTTCTCTCCTGTTGCTATTGGTGGTGGCTTCCCGAATCACCTTCAGCATCACCCGCGGCCTGGACGCGTTCTCCTCGCAGTTCCGGAAAATGGCTGAGGCCAACGATCTCACCTCCCGCGTCGATCAGAGTCGCAAGGATGAGATCGGAGACCTCGGTGCCTGCCTGAATTTATTTGTCGAGAAAGTCCACGACATTCTGGTCCAGATCTCGCAATCCGCGCAGGGCGTCACCGATGCCGGCGATACCCTGTCCAACACCAGCCAGCAAATCTCCGCTAACTCGGAGGAGACCTCCGCTCAGGCGAAAGTCGTATCCGACGCAACAGCGCAGGTGAGCCAGAACCTGCAAACGGTAGCCACCGGCGCAGAAGAGATGGGCACCAGCATCAAGGAGATCGCCAAGAACGCCACGGACGCGGCCAAGGTCGCGACCTCCGCTGTGAAAGTAGCGGAGAACACCACAGCCACGGTGACCAAACTTGGCGAATCTTCCAACGAGATTGGACAGGTCATCAAAGTGATCACTTCGATCGCGCAGCAGACCAACCTGCTCGCGCTGAACGCCACGATTGAAGCGGCGCGCGCTGGTGAAGCCGGCAAAGGCTTCGCGGTAGTAGCCAACGAAGTGAAGGAACTGGCGAAAGAAACCGCCAAGGCCACCGAAGATATCAGCCGCAAAATTGCCGCCATACAAACCGATACCAAAGCCGCAGTCGAAGCCATCGGTACCATCAGCGGCGTGATTAACGAAATCAACGGAATTTCCAACACCATCGCGACCGCGGTCGAAGAGCAGAACGCGACCACCAACGAGATGGCGCGCAATGTGAGCGAAGCGGCGCGCGGCAGTGGAGAGATCACCAGCAACATCGCAGGCGTCGCGCAGGCGGCGGAGAGCACCTCGCGCGGTGCCGCCGACACGCAGAAGGCCGCGCAGCAGTTGGTGGAAACTGCGGCGGAACTGCGCCGGCTAGTAGAACAATTCAGGATCAACGCAAACGATCGTACGAACCAGAAGGAGAGTCCGCCGGTCAGAGGCATGGCGGCTCACTCCGGCGCGTAAAGCAGCGCCAGGACCAACATGTTCAAGCAATTACGATTGACAGGAAAAATCGTAGGCTCGATTGTCGCAACCTTGGTCGTGACGTCGGCTATCAGCTTCTGGATCACCCAACGCCGCATCAATCAGCAAGCCGAGGACGCCTTTCGCGACAAGGTGCGCCAAATAACGGGTATGGCAGGGGCGACGCGTAACTGGTTTTCCGAGAACCTCGATGTGATGGTGCCGGGCAAGAACTTCAAGAGCATAAATCAAGTTCCGGTCGTGGTCGCCTGGAGCGTCGCCCAGCAATACGCCAAATCGCAGGACATGCAATTCCACACACCATCGCTAAGCCCGCGCGATCCCAAAAATCAGCCTGACGAATTTGAACGGCGCGCGCTGGAGGCGTTTCAAAAAGACCCCGAACTCAAGGAATTCTCCGAGCGGCAAGCCGAAGATGGCAAAGACTTCATGCATTACGCGCAAGCCGTCCGCCTTACCCAGGACTGCCTCGTGTGCCACGGTAGTCCGGCAGGAGAAAAAGATCCCTTCGGCTACACGAAAGAGGGAATGAAGGCAGGAGATTTGCGTGGGGCGTTTGTAATCAAGGCCTCGACGGAAAGCCTCGTCAAGACTTCCTCGGCCAATTCCCTCATCCTGTTTCTGGCCAGCTTCCTCACTTTGTTGAGCGCTGCCGGGGTGGTATTTTTTCTAATCCGCAAGCTGGTGATCAAGCCGCTATCGGCCTCGGTACACCTCGCGAACAGCATTGCGTCCAACGATCTGACTGCGGCTGATCTACACATCGAAGCCCACGATGAAATTGGGGAAGCCACCGCCGCGCTGAACCGCATGAAGAACAATCTGTCGGAGATAATTCAGTCGATCACCCGGACATCCGCGATCGTGGCCAGCGCAAGCGACGAACTCTCCAATACCAGCCAGCAGATCACCGCCAATTCCGAGGAGACTTCCGCTCAAGCCCGAGTGGTGTCGGATGCGGCGGTTCACGTGAGCCAGAATCTGCAGACCGTCGCCACCGGCGCCGAAGAAATGGGAGCCAGTATTAAAGAAATCGCCAAGAACGCCACCGAAGCCGCCAAAGTCGCGACCTCGGCCGTGAAAGTGGCCGAGAACACGACCGTGACGGTGACCAAACTCGGCGACTCCTCCACCGAGATCGGTCAGGTCATCAAGGTCATTACTTCGATTGCGCAGCAGACAAATCTGTTGGCCTTGAACGCTACCATTGAAGCAGCGCGAGCCGGAGAAGCCGGCAAAGGCTTCGCCGTGGTGGCCAACGAAGTGAAAGAACTAGCCAAAGAAACCGCCAAAGCGACCGAAGACATCAGCCGCAAGATCGAGGCCATCCAGTCCGACACCAAAGCGTCGGTGGAAGCGATCGCCATCATCAGCGGAGTGATCAACGAAATCAATGGCATTTCCAACACGATCGCGACCGCAGTCGAAGAGCAGAACGCGACCACCAACGAGATGGCGCGCAACGTGAGCGAAGCGGCCAATGGCAGCGGCGAAATCACCAACAACATCGCAGGCGTGGCACAGGCGGCGGAGAGCACCTCGCGCGGCGCCACCGACACGCAGAAAGCAGCCCAGCAACTAGTGGAAACCTCCGCCGAGCTTCGCAGGCTGGTTGAACAGTTCAAGGTGAACACCAACGGATCAAACGGTATGCAAGGTGCACCAGCAGGGCTGGAGAAAGGCCGTGCGGCTAATGCCGGCTCTTAATCTCCCATCAGGATCAAGTCAGACCCTCCACCAGTACCTGCGCCTCCAGACGGACCACTTTCCCTCAAGCCTTCGGCATCTCCGCCGATTAATCCCTAGATGGCGCTTCAGGCTTGGTTTTTCCTTCGAGTCGGCGAAACTGCAAGCTTTAGTGCCTTCTAATGCAAGGGTGGTTTTGCGCTTCTTAATATAGCGGCATATGCGACTTCGCAGTTTCAGGCTATCTACCCGTCACGGCCTCGACAGAGAACGATTAGCTATATGGCGATAAAAGTCTTGGTCGTCGACGATTCGGTAGTCATTCGTAAAGTTCTATGCGGCGTGTTGGCCCAAGATCCGGAACTCGAGGTGCTAGCTTCCGCTAGTGACGGCAAGATCGCGCTGGCAAAAATCGCGCAACTCCATCCCGATCTGGTCACGCTCGACATAGAAATGCCTGTGATGAATGGCCTTGAGACGCTCGCCGAACTACGCAAGCTGTACCCGAAGCTGCCCGTGATCATGTTCAGCACCTTGACCGAGCGTGGAGCCGCTGCCACTCTGGACGCGCTATCGCTGGGTGCGTCGGACTACGTCACGAAGCCCAGCAATACCAGTCCGGAAGGTGCGGTCGAAGCAGTTCGCGCCCAACTCATCCCCAAAATTAAAGCGCTGGTGCCGGGTGTAGCTACCTCCGCAAAGCTCAAGTCCTTGCCGCCGCCCCGTCCGGTCACCCGCGTGAAAAAGCCCGCGAACGCCCGTATTGAAATTGTTACCATCGGTACCTCCACCGGCGGCCCCAATGCCCTGGCCGAGGTTCTGCCGCGGATTCCGAAAGACTTTCCGGTTCCGATTGTGGTAGTGCAACATATGCCCCCGGTATTCACCCGGCTGCTGGCAGATCGCCTGGCCAGCCGTTCGGAGATCCCCATCGAAGAGGGAAGTTCGGGAGTAACGCTCTCGCCCGGACGATGCTGGATCGCCCCCGGCAATTTCCACATGACAGTGAAACGTGCCGGCGTGAATTCGCGGCTGGATTTGAATCAAGACGCCCCGGAGAACTCCTGCCGCCCCGCCGTGGATGTCCTGTTTCGGTCTGTGGCCTCAGTCTACGGCGCGAACGCATTAGGCCTCGTGATGACCGGCATGGGATCGGATGGCGTGATCGGCGCTCGACACATTCGTGATGCCGGCGGCGAGGTCATTATTCAGGACGAGAACTCGGCCGTGGTCTGGGGTATGCCGGGTCTGGTTTATGCCGCCGGCCAAGCCGATGGCGTCTACCCACTAGACCAACTTGCGCCAGAGATCACACGCCGGGTCATGCAAAGCCGCGCCCAGCGGCCTGCCTTAGCCATCAATCATTTTGTCAGCGCGGAGCCACGAGCCAAATGAGCACTGGAACCCAACCCGCTATCCTCAAGCCTTCGAAAGCCAACGAACCCGTTGACCCAGTCTTCCGGCAAATCCGCGATCTGGTTTACAAGGTATCCGGAATCTTCCAACTAGAGGAAAAACTCTATCTCATGGTTGATGGTTGCGGCCGCCGCATGAAGCAGCTGGGCACACGAAGCACTCGTGAATATTGGGATCTGCTGACGGCCCACGCCAGCAGGGAATCCGAACTCCGTCATTTGCTGAATGAACTCACCATCGGTGAAACCTGCCTGTTCCGAAGTCAGCCGCAATTGGATGCGCTGCGCAAGGTGATTTTGCCTGAACTGGTAAAGGACAACATTAAGAAGGTGACGAAGCGCGTGCGCATTTGGAGTGCAGGCTGCTCCACCGGCGAAGAGCCCTACACGCTCGCGATGAACATGCTCGAGGAAAGCGAAGGCCAACTAAAAGGTTGGACTGTCGAGATCTCTGCCACCGACTTGAATGATCGTTCCATCGAAACCGCCAAATCCGGCATCTACGGCGACTATGCCCTGCGCTCCACGACGGAATATTTCAAGCGCAAATACTTTTCCGCTGTCGACGATAAAAGATGGCAGGTAAAGCCCGAGGTCAAGAAACTGGTCACCTTCAATCGCCTCAACCTGCAAGACGATTCCAAGATGCTCTTTATGAAAGGCATGGATCTGATTTTCTGCTGTAACGTGCTGATTTACTTCGATGGGCCGTCGAAGACAAAAGTGATCAACCATTTCTTTAACAACCTCAATTTCGGCGGTCACTTCTTTCTGGGAACCTCCGAGTCTCTGATGAAGTTGAACGACCAGTTTCACCTGGTGCATTTCCCCGGGACCATCGCCTATTGGAAGCCGTCCCTGAAGAGTGGCAAGCTATGAGTAGCGCAGCCGTCGAAACTAAAATTCGTGAGCGGGTGCAGCGCATCGAAAACACCCCCGCTATCCCTGCAGTGTTTCTGCCCCTTCTGGAATTGCTGAACTCGCCTCCGGAAAAAGTGAAACTCGACGACGTGGTCAAATTGGTCTCCTACGACAACGCCATCGCCGCCCAATGCCTTCGCGTAGCCGGCTCTCCCCTATTCGGTTTGGCCAAGTCGCCCGAGTCCATTAAAGGCGCGGTGATCAGCCTGGGTCTCCGCAAGGTGGAAACCATCCTTCTTACTTGTTGCTTGGGACAGGCATTTCCCGCCAAGAACTGGGCTTTGGATCCAGTCGTTTTTTGGAAGCACTCCCTCGGTTGCGCGATGGTTTGCCGGAAGTTTAGCGAGAAGCTGGATAACTCCGATAACGACAAGGCTTACATGGCAGGTCTACTGCACGATATCGGCTTTCTCGTGAACTGCATCGGTTTCCCGAAGGAGTTTGCGTCGTCGGTAGAACTTGCCATCAAGGACGAGATAGCCATCGGTGAAGCCGAACTCGCCACCATGGGTTTTACTCACTGCGAGGCAGGTCGCGCCCTCGCGGAAAAATGGCATCTCAGCGAAGAGATCGCGGAAGTGATTGCTCATCATCACACCGTGGAGGAAAGTAAAACCGCGCGGCCGCTCGTGGCCTTGGTTCATCTCAGCGACCTGCTTTGCCGGATGCGCGGCTTAGGCTATGGATACTACGAAAGGCTGAAGGTGGACCTCGTCGATGATCCGGCATGGGAAATTTTGTTGAAGGAACATCGCGAACTCCAAGGCGTAGATCTCGAGCATTTCACCTTCGAACTGGACGATGCGGTCAGCGGCATCATCGAATTGGTATCCACCATATTCGGCTCGGCGGCGGCGGCGAAAAACTGATACTGCCGCTGGTTTGCAAGACAACGCATGACGAAAGTACCGCACGCCCAGCGCAACCGCCGCGACCGCTGCACTCGCGGCCCAATTGGAATGTCCGAAAACGATCCACAGTCCACCACGACAAGCTTTGACAAACTGGTGACCACAAAATGACTGGTGATTGACCATGCTGTGACAAGCTCCGCGCCCGCCTCCCGTACGCTGCATTCATCTCGAGTAAAACCCCTGCGAACTGAATAAGCAAAAGCCCGCTTTAATGCGGTCGACGCGAAGGACTGTCTCAACGACCGTCCTTGGCTGCAAGCAGACCTTTTCAACATCAAGGAGAAACTATGAGCAAGTTATCGAAATACACACTCGCATTCGCACTCTCTCTGGCAGCGAACGCAATGCTAGCCACCAGCAGTGTGAGCGTCGCACCCGAAACAAACAACGAGGCGCGCCTCTCCGCAGACGGCGCCTTTCGCGACGGACTTTACCTCGGAAAGCGAGCGGCGCAACAGGGCGAACCTCTGCGTCCAGCAATCGGCCGCTGGTCGACGCCACAAGATCGCTCCACCTTCACCGCTGGATATGACCGTGGATACAGCGAAGCCCTCGCTGGAATCGAGCCATAAGAATCACCAAACCAAATTCGCGAATTGAGGTGAAGAGTATGCACGCAAACAAGTTCGGTTCTTTCTTTGTTCTTACCCTAGCGGTCAGCATAGCGCTGGCGGTCTGTGCGATCACGCCAGGCAAGGTAACAGCCGGTGGCGCGCCCTCGTTTTCCGGAGCGGCAAATCTGAAGGGCACCGTCCACTTTGAAGGCACAGTCCCAAAACCCAAACCGATCAACATGGCCGCCGATCCAAGTTGCGCCAAACAACATTCCGCCCCCGTATATCTACAGGAAGTCATGACCGATTCCAAAGGCGACCTGCAGAATGTAATCGTGTTTATTTCGCAAGGCCTGGGAGACCGCAGGTTCGATCCCCCCACTCAGCCCGTCACCGTCGAGCAGAAAGGCTGCATGTATGTGCCGCACGTTCTGGCTGTCCAAGCAAATCAGCCGCTGCACGTAGTCAACGAAGACCCCACTTCCCACAACATTCACCCCACCCCTGCCAACAACCGCGAGTGGAACAAAGCCGAACCGCCAGGCTCAACCATGGACGAATCGTTCGCGCGCGAAGAAATCGCGATCCCCGTGAAGTGCAACCTGCATCCCTGGATGCACGGCTTCGTGGCAGTTTTCAAACATCCCTACTTTGCGGTAACGGGCAAAGACGGCAGCTTCGACCTGACCGGCCTGCCGCCCGGCACCTACACCATCAAAGCATGGCACGAGAAGCTGGGCACGGCCACGCAGACGATTACCATCGGTGCAAACGAGAGCAAGGAGATCAGTTTTGTCTTCAAAGCAGCGATGTAGATTGCGCAGGACTTCTTGCGAACTGGAGTCTCACTGCGCCTCTGAGAGTGCCCGATGACCTGTACCTGGACTGAACACGCAGCACGGCAGTTCGAAGACCGCCAGATATCGCTTCGCGATTGGATCAACTGGCTGTTCGCAGGCGCAGTATCCCTGGCGATGTGGTTGGCTTGCGCACTTGCGGTGGTAGCGCTTAAGCCTTGGTAAAAGGGCCAAAACTTCCAGATGCGGAAAAACGCAGATTGGCGCAATACCGGGAAGGGCACGAGTTTTACTCGTGCCGGCAAGCCACGCAAAATCAGCTCGGGCTTTAGCCCCTGAGGGCTTCAGTGCTTCTCCACAACCTTGAATCCCTTCCGCCGCTGTTCGCTGTAGCGGAGCAGTGCATCAAGAATAATGGGATACGCCTCCGCCGCGGGACGTATCTCATCGACCTCCACCGCCTTGCCCTCGAGCTGCTTGTAATCCTGAAAAAATCTCCGCAGCATCAGCATGCGATGCGGCGGCATCTCCGCCGCCTCGTGATAAGAGTTGAACTCCGGGTCCTGCGTGGCGATGGCGATGATTTTATGATCCGGCTTGCCGCCGTCGATCATCGTCATCAGCCCGATCGTGCGCGCATGAATAATCGTCAGCGGCACGACGGTTTCCTGGCAAAGCACCAGCACGTCGAGCGGATCGTCGTCCTCGGCCAGAGTCTGAGGAATAAATCCATAGTTCGCCGGATAATAAACCGCAGAGTACAAAATGCGGTCGAGCTTGATCAGGCCGCTAGTCTTGTCGAGTTCGTACTTCACGCTCGATCCAAAAGGAATCTCGATTACGCAGTCAAATTCCTGCGGAAGCTTGTCTCCGGGAGTGACGTCGTGCCAGGGATGGATCATAGGATTGCCGAGCCGTTCTCATTCTATCGGACCGGCATGGGCCTTAGGAGAGTCGGGGTTCGCAATCCTGATCAAAAAAAAATTCGGATCGAAGCCGTTAAAATCCTTGCGTTCAATGATTTGCTGACTTCGGGGGTGGCTTTGGTCCGACTAAAATATTGATTCGAGAGAATTTGCCCGCAAAATATTGGCGCAGAAGCGGTTAGCCGATATTCAGTTCTCAAAGAGGGCATAATCATTTGGGACAATTATGCCCCGAGTCGGAAGTGAGACACAAGGTCGGACGTCACGGCGGGCTTGTGGATTTGGAGGGTCGAATCGGTATAGAGGGAGTCAAATTCCCCGCCCCTTCGGCAGGCTCAGGGCAAGCTCTGTCTCTGCACAGTACGCAGAGACAAGGACGGGGCACCCGCGAGAATAGATTCCGGAAAGGCTGGACCAGCGCGCCCCCGCACATAAGCAAACCCAATAATCGTCCACGCTTTGTAACGCTTTGTTCGTCCCGCTCACTATCCGAATGTAGCTTGAAGGCTCGGGCAGAGGAGGAATTCCATGGCCGAAAGCAAGTCTCCCAACACTCGTCGCGATAGTATTTTCCAGCAGCTTCTCAACTCGCTCGATGCAGCCCCGAAGCAAATTACCGACGCGATGATTCGCCAGACAACCGATGAGGATCAAAAAAACGTGATTAACGCCTGCGGCGATGCTCTGCGCGAACAGGTCCAAGGCCTAACGTCGCACCTGCGGGACGGCTGGTCGCGCCTCGGTCCACAAGGCCAAGCGGAAGTATCGCGCGTCATCGGCATGAGCGGCAGCACCGCTTTGTTTGCCGGCCTCGATTCGCTGGCGAAAAACATGAATTCCCCAACGGCGAAGATCGCCGTTTCCGGCTTCATCAAGGAGCTGAAGAAACTCATCATTCTCCTGTTCTGGCTCATTTTCCACACCATTCCCAAGTGGCTGATCATCCTTCTGGTCCTGATCGACGAAATTCTCGATCGGCAGCTCTCGGTAGGAAATCCTGCGCTCGGGAACACACTCTCACGCCAGCACCAGGATTACTTGCACGAGCAGATCCTGATGGCTCGCCTCAACCGAGAGTACGCCGCGCCGGAACAACCGGCCAACAACGAACCCAACGCCGAGACCGCCTGAAGCTTCGCGCCAACCAGGGAACCCCATTTCTCGCGTCCTTTGCGAGAAGTGGGGTTCCACGCCGCGTAAGAAACATCCTTGAAGGTGGGGGTGCGCCCTCCGCCACCGTATTTGAGAGTGCGCATTAGAGCGCCAGCACCTGTCACGCAGTAAACACGGCATTCACCGACACAGAAAAAGCCCAGCGCTGTCGCTGGGCTCTTTGCTGATCACAAAGTCCTAGTAGTTGGCTGCCTGCACGATCAGGTGATCGACAATGTGATGTGCTTCGTCGATGTGATGCAGCGCGCGGTCGCGAAGGCCGCGGGCTCCAGGATAGTCTTCCTCGCGAGCGATGTCGTTGTGCGCTTTATCCAGCAGTTCTAGCGCGCGGTGGAAGCGGCCGGCACGGTCCATACGGGCGTCGACTGGCGGATGATCGTTCAGATTCTTGCCGTCGTCGATGGCGGCGTGCTTGATCTCTTCGATGGCTTTGTCAATTTCGTTGATGGCGTGTTCTTCCTCTTTGTCCATGTGATGCGTGGCGGCAGGGTTTTCCAGGTGGGCGCGCGCATGCCGCAAGTCGGTCAGCGCATGCAGGTAGGCGGGATGCATTCCCGGAGCTTGGGCAAAGGTCAGCGCAGCGCAGACGGAAACAAACAGTGCAAGTAAGGCGCAATGTCGCAGGGCTCTCATAGTTCTCCTCAAATTGGTTCTCCTCAAATGCTTTCGGCAGAATGAACTTCGCAAGCATTAACCCGAGACTGAAGGGTTTGACTCGGTGGATTCTAGCCTGCTTCGGGCGGAGATGCTGAGTTACCTTGGGACATGGCCGCCCGAAAGGATTGTCCTCCAGGCGGTTGCGCCGATGGCGAGCCTGCCCTTGTCTTCGGGAGCTGGCAAAGATGGGCCAGACCCTCACCCTATCGCAGATCGTTTGGAGCGATCAGCAGTTCGTTTAGCAGCGATGTTGAGGGCGTCCCCGCTGCTCCGCTCAAGACGTTGACAGTGCTGTTCGAAAGAGCCGTCACGTAAAGTTCGTTTGTCAGTACATCATCAGCGATGGCGGTAGCGTCGGAGAGCGCGATATTGGAGATCGCGTTCGTTTTGCCATCGATCACGCTAAGGCCTGTGTTGGTGACGTAGATCTGGTCGCGGACCTGGTCTACGGCCACGTTCCACTCCGAGGTCACGGCGAGGGTTGTGGTTGCGTTCGTACTCCCATCGATTACAGTGACGGCGCCATTCGTTCCAGGACAGCCCACGTAGATCTTATTCGTTACGGAGTTGATGCCGATTCCGTTCGGATCTGCACATGTGTTCACCGTGCTGGTTGCGTGAGTTGAGTCATTGATCACGGTTACACTGCTGTTAAGCGTGTTCACAACGTAAATCGCATGCGTCGCGGAGTTTATCGCGACCACGGCCGGATAACTTCCAACCGTAACCGTCGAGGTGGAGTTATTCTTGCCGTTGATCAGGGTCACGGTATCGCTATCGCTGTTGGCGACGGCGATCGTATCCTTCGTGTAATCGATCGCCACTGAGAGTGGTTGAACTCCTACCGCGACCGTCGTGGTGCTAAGGGTAACGCCATTCACCACCGTGACGCTTCCCGCAGTGAGACCCTCTACAAAATTGACCACATAGATCGTATTCGTATAAGGATTCACCGCTACAGCGTAGGCATTGCTGCCGCTGGGAGTCGAGACCAGCGTTACCGCGTTGGTTGCGCCATTGATGACGGCAAGATGGGGATTCACGCCGTCCACGGCATAGATGTAGTTAGTGAAGGGATTAATGGCCAGCGCCCCATCGAGCGCCTCCTGCTGGTTGGTGCCAAGAGGAATGGTCGTTGCGGCGTTAGTGACTCCGTCAATCTCCGTAACTTGATTGGTCGGCTCGTTAATGACGTAGACCTTGTCCGTGAACGGGTTGAGAGCGATGGCCTGTGGATAGTTTGTTACCGGCACGGTTGCCTGCACTGTTTGAGCTGCAAGTGTGAAACTGAATCCGATCACGCAGATGACAGTGGCGACTGGGCGAGAGATTGACATGGAGTGCCGCTCCTCTGAGATGGGCCAGAACCGGGGGGGGAAGTGCGATAGGCCCGAAGTGAGATTGCGGAGGAAATGTAACACGGCCTGGGAAGGTACGCAATGTTACCTATTTCTGAAACCCACCTCCTGGCGGGACGGCTCGGCCGTTTGGCTAGCCCGCGCAAAGCTGCAGCATCCTCGCCTATTCTTGCGTCGGTAGACTTGGGTCAGCCCCTTACCGTATAGGCAATAATGGAGCAGCCTTGGCAGTCCCTGAAGTTAGCGGGCTCAATGCTGCCGCAGACTGAGCACCCATGAAGCTCTGAACGCTCTGGATCGACTGCGAGTTCATCTCGTCCGCGATAGTCATGAGGTCGGGGAGTAGCAACGTGAAGTCCACAGTGTCGAGGTTCTGGTCGATAATCTCGAAGATGGACACTTGCAGAAGGCGCGTCTCTTGCATCATGAGAGCTACGGTATAGCCCTGACGAAAGCGCAGTTTGCCATGCGCGATCGCTCCTGCACAAGCGTGGTCAGCGGCTTCCTCTTTTCGGCCGGAGAGCAATCGTTCTGTGATTGCGGCTACCATCTCCCGAATGTTTGCGGTGCGCTCCGCAACGGTCAGCCGGAAAGCTCGCAGTTCTGTTACTTGTTTCATTCGTTCCAGCCACAGCGTAGTCACCAAGTCGAACTCTCGATTCAGGATGGAGGCAATAGTCTCCTTGGGCTTGGCTGCGGATTCAGCCGTCGCGATCTTTTTGTTGATCATCTCGGGGAGTTCCTCAACCTTTAGAGGCTTAACTAGAACCTCATCAGCTTGCAGCGCGATTGCATCCATGGCCCTGTTTACGTCTGGAAACTCACTCACCACGACGTTCAATGCGTCAGGTTGGGTGTGGTGCATGGCGGTCACCACGGCGAAGCCGTCTCCGGCCTCCGGCATATTGAGATCGGTGACAAGAACATCAAAGGGTTGGGTGTCAATCTCGTGGAGGGCTTCGGTCACGTTTTTGGCGGAGACCACGTCACAGTTCTGCTTTTCCAGCGATTTTCGGGTGAGATATCGCTCATTTGAATCGTCATCGACGAGAAGAACTCTAGTATTAGTCATCAGGAATGGCTCCAATTGTCCATCGTGCCGCGAAAGCACCCACAAGCGATTAGGGTGCTTTCCGGAGTCTAGGACTTGGGAAAAGCGGAAAGTGCTCAGTAGTGCTCATTCCGACAAATCGGCTGCACACTTGTTACCAAAAAAGGAATGCTTTCCGATTCGGGAGCTGGCCCGCGCTTGGTTTTTGTCTGCGCTGCGGCAGAAACACAGCCCCAGCTTTACTTCTGTTGTCATCCTGAACGCAGCCGCCCGACTAGCGAGGCGTGGTCGAATGCCTGCCCTGAGCGCAGTCGAAGGGGATCCCTAACGGTCTCCCTCACTTCTTGAAGATCAAGTTAGAGATCGAGGGATTTCGACCTCGTGTCGGTCACCAGCGAGGTGCAGCACGGAGTTCCGCGCTAGGCTGTGAACAAAACGGAAAGCCAGCCGCAGCGGGAGATTTCTGTGACGCTGGCAGGGTACCCGCGTTCTGTTTTCGTAACAAAAATCACGAGCATGTAAGGAGTTCTATTCGGCCTGCTAAGGTGAGACGCGACAGCCGCGCCGCATGACGATGTGAGGAGATTATTTCGATGTCAACAGACCCCCCAACCTGCCGCATCTGTGGCAAGCCATGTCCCCCAGAGGATTGTGTCAATGACTTACGAGGCCGCCCCGTTCACAAGACTTGCTATCGTGAGGCACTCATAAAAGGGCAGGAAGCGCTCTGACAGCGCCGATTTTTTTGTAGTTCTGCGCGGGACCGGCGGGACTCGCTGGCTACCGGGACATGGAGGAAACGCCGACAAAATCCTAAGCCTTGAATTGCTCACCCTTGGAGCTATTCGGGGGGCTGAGGTTTAACTTTTGGTTGGGCTTTCCTGCGAGATGTCTATCTTGCAAACTACGCATCAATCGCGCATCCTCTGCAATCAGCTTCGGGCTTCGTCTTTCCCCACTTTGAATTTCAATTAGCCTTTGCATCAAATCGGCGAAGTTTTCCATGACTTCCTCCAAGGACCTGAGGCTAACCTGGTTGGCCCAAATAATAGGACACAGTCCAGGCGCAAGACTGGTCAATATTGACCACTTACGGGAACATTACCGCCAGCGAGAAACTTCCGGAGTCTCAATAACTACGGCGTGGGTGCCATGGTACGACGTCCTTCTGTTCTTCCTTCGAATAGGGCTCACCAAAATATGGGAACTCGGTACGGATCCGACTGCGATCAGGGGCAGCGCCGTCCTGGAGGGGCCTGTTTGTCGCCAATGTAAGCATCACATCCATCGCATCATCACCCAGTGGCCTCCCATTGAATCTCGCGGCTTCAAATGCAGCTGCCGTTCCTAATTCATAGGGCAGGGTGTCCGGGCATAATCGAGAGACCATTTGCTTTGAATATTCCTCCGGGTTCGTGGCAGACCCTGCATAGGTAACCATCTTCTGGGTATAGTCTGCGATGTATCCCGAGAATAAGGCGATGTCATCGGATGGCACCGATTTGTTGAAGGTCTCTTTCACCTCTTGGTTGCTGGGATCGTTGAGAAAGAGGTGCGTGATCATCGGCAGGCCCCAGCGTGACACCTGCATCTCTGGAGCATGGCCGTAAAGTGACACGGTGGCCCAGGCATGGACCGTTCCCTTGCCGATCAAATGGTTTGGGACTTCGAGGACGATCGCCGTGATATTGCGATTGAGGAAGAAGTTCTGACGATGGCGCAGGAACGCATCGCCGTCATACCTGTGTTCGTTGTAGAAGGCATTCTGAAGATCACGCGATGCGACAGCGTTGGCGGCAAACAGATCGGGAGCGATTCCGACGAAGGCTCGAATACCAGACTTGCTATGGACTTCGCCCGTATCGCCTTCGATCAGGAGCTCGCCCTTGTCCCCGCCGATAGCCTCGCCAGTGGCCCTACGGACCTGAAACTTCTGCACATGGACATGCTCGCCCCCGTTCCCATGTCTCGGTTCGTCGAACCTGAACTTGAAGACAACATCTTCGCGAGCATCACCAGTCAGGTCCAGGCGGAAGGTATACAAACCCTCAATGTGAAGGGTATCCGGTGCAGAGAGGACAACATCAGGATTAACGGTCATCGCCATCACCGTTGTGTCGGGAGCGCCCTGAAACAGATAGAGATCACACACGTTCAGGCTGGGATCCTCCTTCGCAAGTTTGGTATCGAAATGATGGGACATAGGTTTCCTCTCTGCCAATTCGTTATTGATGATTCGCCCTTATACAGACGTTGCGCAATATTTGAAGTAAGGAAATGTTTTGATGGGGCTGCCCAGGTGCGGTTGCGAGGGGTCGATCGTGATTTGTCGCCGATTGGAGCTCGCACCGAATACACGCGCAACCCTAATTCCGCCCGCAATATACTTGACAATATCAACTAGTCGTATGATATCGTCAACCGTACTGGAGGCGTCCATGGCGGAGTCAGGCATCGAGAAACAGGTGAGCATACTTCGAGCTTTTAACCGCTTCTACACCCGCAAGATTGGCGTGCTGGACGGAATGGCGAGCACGCCGTTCTCTTTGGCCGAAGCTCGCGTTTTGTATGAGCTGGCGCATCGCGAACGGCCCACAGCCACTGACATCCGTACCGAGCTTGGCCTGGATGCCGGTTACATGAGCCGCATCCTGCGCGATTTCGAACAACGGAAGCTGGTCCGGCGGGAACAGTCGAAAGCGGACGAGCGACAGAGGTTTCTTTCCCTGACGACCAAAGGACGGGGAGAGTTTGCACCCCTCGATGAGCGTTCGAATCGGGATATAGCCGCAATGCTCGAAAGGCTTTCCTCAGCAGAGCGGAAACAACTGGTTGAGGCGGTGCATACGGTTCGAAGGCTGCTGGACGACAAAATCGAACCGCAAATACCTTATCTCCTGCGCATGCATCAACCGGGCGACATGGGATGGATCGTCCACCGTCAAGCGATTTTGTATGCCGAGGAATATGGCTGGGACGAAACGTACGAGGCACTGGCGGCCGAAATTGTGGCGCAATTTATCAAGAACTACGACCCGAAACGTGAACGCGCATGGGTCGCCGAAAGGGATGGACGAAGGGTTGGCGGCGTCTTCGTCGCGAAGGAATCGGACGAAATCGCGAAGCTGCGGCTTCTGCACGTGGAGGCGGAGGCGCGCGGCCTCGGTATTGGTAAGCGACTGGTAAAGGAGTGCGTGCAATTCTCACGGCAGGCGGGCTATCGAAAGATGACGTTGTGGACACAGAGCATTTTGCATGCGGCGCGACACATCTACAAAGAGACAGGCTTCAAAATCGTGAGCGAAAAGAAGCATCACAGCTTTGGAAAAGATCTTACGGCTGAGACCTGGGAACTCGACCTCAGGACTTTCGATTGACAAAATGATTGTTGCCAATCATTGACAATCCTTGCCAATCGCAATACCTTGAAACCTGAACTAACTGAACTAACATGACACTCAACATCAACCTAACCCCGCAACTCGAAAAGCTCGTTCGGCAGAAAGTCGAATCAGGACGCTATAACTCCGCGAGCGAGGTGGTGCGCGAAGCCCTGCGACTCATGGAGACGCAAAACGAACTGCACGCTCTTCAACTTGAACGGCTGCGGCGCGACATCCGCCAAGGTCTGGAAAGCGGCTCACCGCGCCCGTGGAGGCCGGCCGAAATGAAGCGGCAAGGCCGCAAGCCCGCCGCATCCCGCGGAGCCGCCCACAAGTAGAATGCCGTCTGTTGTAATACGCCCGAAGGCGCTGGATGACCTCGCCGTGATTTGGGCCTACATCGCCGAGGACAGTCCGCGCCAAGCCGACGCCTTCGCCGCTGCCATCGATGGCGAGATTCGAGACCTTGCTCGGCGTCCCTGGATTGGGCGCGCGAGGCCAGAATTGTTAACTGGACCTACGCAGCCTCCCCTTTGGCCGTTACGTTATCTTCTATATTCCGCGCAAACGCGGAATCGAGGTCGTGCGCGTACTCCATGGCGCCCGCGACTTAAAGCCCTTGCCCGACGAAGACGCTTGAGAATGCAATTTCCACAACCTGTGACATCTGACCTTGTCGTCCACAGCCTCGCCTCGCAACCATTGCCGAGGCCGACAGTCCACCAGGCAATCGTCCAAATCTGAAGTCCTTTGTTTAGCGGATTTTGCTGAAAGCCGTCGCTAACTCCCATCTTTTCAAAGATCACGTAGGGGGAGGGGGCCGAGGTCTTGTGGGGGTGGGTCGACGGCGGCGCGGCGCGGACACCACGGCGACGGATGGTCATCCCGAAATCCCCGCGTTTTCACCAGCGGGCGAGGGATCTCCCTCAGCACAGAGCCGTCTGGTCAAACTGCACATTACCGCCAGAGTCCAGCCCTTGTCTCCGATGGTATGATTCAATCATCCAAGGAGGGTCCGATGCTCACCCGCCTGTTCGCCGCCGCAATCCTACTCTCTGCGATGACTGCGTTCGCGCAATCGCAGCCGCAATTAAGCTCAAACGCGATCGCTTCCCCGGCCATCACCGCCGACAATTCTGCAACCGATCAATTCCGGATCAGCCCGTATCCGCAAATTGATTCCGATGAACCCAAGGACAAGAACGAAGACCCGACAGACGATCCGATAAAAGCGCAAAGCGTTTCGAGGAAGCAGCTGATCCAGTTCCTTGACGCCGAGCGCAACGGCACAAATTTCGTCCCCGGAACGCCGTTTCAATCGGAGGCCTATTGCCTATCGATTCGCAGCTATCGCGTGGTTCGCGACGACCCAAACTCCGACGCCACGCATCGCGTCGCCTATACCACCTGCGTGCCCGCAGCGCGCTTTCGCGTGTACACAACGGACGAACGCCGCTGACCCGGAGCGCCCGCGTCCTTACGCATGTTGATTCGCAGCCTGCGGCAGGGTAAAGTCATCACAGCAAGAGGGGTGTTTTCCCTATGTCCAGTCAAACAAGAACGTATTTGAAGTTCGGCGGCGCGACGGTAGCAATTCTGTTCCTGTTAGGCTATCTTGCCTACACTGGCGTGCAGGATAGTAAAAGCTATTACGTGACCATCACCGAACTGCACAAGATGGGCAACGGCGCCTACACCAAGCGCCTGCGCGTGGCCGGCAACGTACAGCCGGGCTCGATCAAGCGCGTCGGTACGCACGTGCAGTTTGTTTTGGTCGAGCAGAACCAGTTGCTCTCAGTGGATTACGCCGGGACTGAACCCCCTCCCGACACATTCAAAGACGACTCCCAAGCCCTGGCCGACGGCAGCTATGGCCATGACGGCGTCTTTCATGCGAAAGCTCTCCAGGCCAAGTGCGCCTCGAAATACGCGCCGCAACAACCCGGCAACCGGATGCAAGCCGAGCCGGCGAAGAGCGTAACCTAGGGAAACGACGACGTCGAATCTTTGCATCGCGAACGGGTCTTCTTTTATTCGGCTTTTATTCGGCTCGAGTTTCATTCGGCCCGATTCGATCTGTTCCCATTTGCGCCTGACTGCCCTTGACTAATGCGAATGGGTAGTAGACCAGCGCTTCCCGCAGGCGTAGGTTTGTCTAGTTGTTCTTTCCCCACGGTCCGAGGCAAAATACTCCATCTTGTTCGGTAAAGGGACTTCATGAGTTGTGTTGTACCCAGGACCTCGACTGTCCTCTCGACTTTCGCCTCGTCCATCTATTTTGCCGAAAATTCAACCTTAATCACCATCTCTGTCTCGAACCCTTCAGCAATTAGCAACGGCGGAATTCTGTTCGCCGCCGACGCTCAAGCCCAGATGACCGAGCGATAGTTTCCGCTAGCTCCGATCTGGCTACCCGGGAAATCTAGATTGGCACGCAGGCGCTGGTTCGCGTCTCGGCGCTATCTCGCCTTGACGCGAACACGGTTTGGCAAGCAATGCGAGTGAAAAAAATATTCTTACGTTGGGAGAAAAGTAAAATGAGAATCACGAAATTTATTCTGGCCGCTGGGTTGTTGCTGGCGGCTGCACCGATGTTTGCTGGAACCCTCGCGGTGGGCAGTTGTGAGCCACATCTCACGTCGTTTCCGACTATTTCGCTGGCTGTGGCCGCTGCCCCGTCCGTCGGCAGTACGACCATCGAGGTCTGTCCCGGTACTTATCCCGAGCAGGTCCGCATCACAAAGACCATCACCCTGAAGGGAATCGCTTCCGGCAATTCGAACGCCGCGATTATTACAGCTCCGTCAGGAGGAATGGTAGCAAACGCGACCAGTTTCTACGGTGGCCCGGCGATTGAGGCACAGGTACTCGTGCAAAACGCGACTGCCACGGTCGAGGACCTGACTATGGACGCTTCCGGCAGCAATCTTGGAAGCATGGGCTGCTCCGGCTACCCCATTGGCATTTTCTATCAAAATGCCGGTGGAACCGTTACCCGCAACAACGTTCTGAATGACATTCTCGGCGCCGGCCTTACCGGTTGCCAAAGCGGCCTGGGTATCTATGTGGAGAGCGGCACCACGACAATCCAACCCAATCCTTCCACTTACGCTCCTTCTACGGTGCACATCACCTACAACAACGTGGCCAATTTCCAGAAGAATGGAATCACGGGGAACGCATCCGGCACAGACGTGACGATCTCGAGCAATGTTGTCGTTGGGCAAGGTCCATGGAACGGCGCAGCGCAGAATTCCGTCCAGATCGCCTTCGGCGCAACCGGCACTGTCACGAGCAACACGGTCGGGTCCGATGTTTGGGCTCCGGACGTGTTTGGAGACACCGGAGACGCGGCAGCTGGCATTCTGGTCTACGCGTCGTCGAACATCACCATTAGCACCAACAGTGTCAGCAACACGCAGTATGGAATCGCAGTGGTCAGCGAAACTCCCGGAGACGGAGCCGGCGCGACCGTAAACAGCAACACGATCACGCTGACTCACCTTTACGACGCAATCGACCTGTGCAGCAACGGCAACACCGCTATGAGCAACAAGATTACCGGCGCGGATGAGTCCGGGATTCACTTCGACGATACGTGCGCCGATCCTGCGACCGGCAACTCGGCAACGTCTAACACCATTAGCGGCACCTGTGCCGGTGTACTCGAGGGTCCCAGTGCGACCGGCACCACCACACCCAACACCTACTACAACGCCGTCAATCTGGTGTTGACTGGTTCCGACACTTGCACGCCACCACCCTCCGGCGCTAACAAGCCCGCGGCAAGGCCGCACTGGCGAGTGAGCCCTGCAAAGCCCTAGGCGCAAGGTCCTAGGTAAGATCGACAACAAAACGACAACTAAAGTGCCGGGGTCGGACGGATCTACCAAGACCCCGGCTTTTTTGTTTTTGCTGGGAAGTTTAAGGCTGACCTTGATCGGCTAAAATACTACCTTCAGAAACCGACGTTTTCCCCTGTCCGTCTGTCGTGCTGCCGCCCGACCGATATAGCCCAAGGCGCGAGGATTCCCTTTCATATGAAAGTCCGCGGCGTTCTTCTGCAGCTTCTTGCGCAACGTAAAACTCGCTCGCTTAGCCGCTGGGTCAACCTCTGGCCACCCTTTCTCGGTGCTGGCATTCGCGTTATTCATATCGCCACCGACATGAAAGCGGTCGACGTAGAAATGAAGCTGCGCTGGTGGAACGCCAACTACGTGGGGACGCAATTCGGCGGATCCCTCTTTGCCATGACCGATGCGTTCTATATGCTGATGTTGATGGCAAACCTGGGAGGCGACTATATCGTCTGGGATAAAGCCGCGAGCATCCGCTACCGCAAGCCGGGGAAGGGAACAGTTCGAGCCGAATTCCGGCTGTCGGAAAGCCAGATTGACGACATTCGCGAGAAACTGCAGAGGCTGCCCAAATACGAGCCAACATTTCTGGTAGAAGTAAAAGATGAAAGCGGAGTCGTAATCGCAGAAGTCGAAAAACTTTTGCACGTGCGCAGAAAGCAGGACCACCGGTGAAGCAGCGCTTTAGCTCTGAGGTCGACGCTTCGTATCAGGGCACCGCTTCAGCCGCGCCGTAAATAGAACATCAAACAAGAGGGCTTTAGCCCCTGAGGGTCTCGGCAGTCCCGGAGGGACGAAAGAAAACCGTGTACATCCCCGAACATTTTCACGTGCGTCACGATTCCGAAGCCATCGCCTTCATGCGGGCCAATCCTTTTGCGGTTCTGATCTCTTGCACTGATGAAGGTCCATTCGCGACGCACCTGCCGCTATTCGCCCAGGCTGAAAACGAAAAGCTCCTGCTCCGCGGGCACGTAGCCAAAGCAAATCCGCATTGGCGTTATCTGGAAGCCCGGGCGCAATGCTTAACCATTTTTCACGGGCCGCACTCCTATATCTCCCCCAGCAACTACGCGGAGCATGACAGTGTTCCCACCTGGAACTACGCCGCCGTGCACGTCTACGGCAACGCCCGCCTGTTCAGCTCCGAAGACGATCTCCGCCAAATGCTGAACGAGTTGATCGGAACTTTCGAACCCGCCTATCGCGAGCAGTGGGAAACGACAACCCCAAAGTTTCGCGAAAACATGCTGCGGCAGATTGTCGGCTTCGAAATCACCGCCACCAAGATCGAAGGCAAGTTCAAGTTGAGCCAAAATCGCACCCGCGACGATCAGAAGAATGTGATCGCATCGCTGGAGAAATCAAACGACTCCGCAATTTCCGGAGTGGCGAGCATGATGAAGGAGCGTGGGCTCGGAATAACCGCGCCGAAGGAAACGAAGGGATGAGCGAGACGGTCCGTCAGTCGCGAACTAAGCCGCTCTCAGGCGTGAGAGTCTTAGTAGGCCGTGCGCGCCATCAGGCCGGTGCGTTGTCTGCCGAACTGCGCAAACTAGGCGCGACCGTAATCGAAATTCCATTCATCGAAATCCGCAAGCCGCGCAGCTTCAAACCGCTGGACTCCGCCTTGAAGAATTTGGCGCATTACGACTGGCTAATCCTCACCAGCGCAAACGGAGTGGAAGCCATGTGGGAAAGGATGCAGACACTGGGGCTCTCTTGGACCGGCACAAACCGGAAGGGCAAAAACCGGACGAGCAAAGACCGGGAAGGGCACGACTTCAGTCGTGCCGATAAAGTCCGCCGATCCGAACCGGCTTTAGCCGCTGAGGGTCAGCCGAACAACCTTCGCATCGCCGCCATCGGCCCCGCCACAAAAAAAGCCATCGAGCAGCGCGGCCGCAACGTCGACCTCGTCCCGAAGGAATATGTAGCAGAGTCTGTAGTTCGCAGTTTGAAGAACAAAGTCAAAGGCAAGCGTGTGCTGCTCGTACGCGCCAAAGTAGCGCGCGACGTAATTCCGCGCGAACTCCGCCGCGCCGGAGCTCAAGTCGATGTCGTGGAAGCCTACGAAACTGTCGTTCCGGAGCTTTCAGGGCGGCGTTTGCGGGCGGTTTTGAAGAATCCTGGTGGGCGGCGGCATGTGGCTACGTTCACGAGTTCCTCCACCGTGCGCAATTTTGTGGCGTTGTTGGGAGGCTCGCGCGCGGCAGCACGGATGCTTCACGCATTCGGCGGGCAAGAGTGCCCGCCTCGCACTTTTCCGAATCGCCTGCTGATGGCGTCAATTGGCCCCGTCACTTCTTCCACCTTGGGCGAACTGGGTCTGCCCGTGGATATTACAGCCAAGGAATTCACCATCCCCGGATTGGTCGAGGCGATCGCCTTGGCTATAGAGGTTCGAAATCATTCTTGATACTCAAACCGGTAGACGAACCACTCGGGCTCGATAGGGACTACGTAAAGACCGCTGGCAACGGCCCCTTGTTCTTTAGGAAGTTTTGCGCTGTCTAAAGAAGTAACCTCAGTTTGCGTCCATCCCACAGAAGAATCCACCTTGTGATCTTTCGGATAGTAGCGCACGCCCATATAGGAATCGGAGCAAATCGCGCAACCGTCCCCCCAGAGTGCAAACTCCATGGAGCCATCCTCTCTGATGATTACGTACTTGGCCCCAATCTTGCGAATTAGGTTCCGGTATTCAGGAACCAGCCGTCCGTGAGTTCCATCGATATCGACCTTGCCATCGCTGCCGACGTAGCGGGCGGATGGATCCTTTCGAAGGAGTGCGGCAAATCGAATGTAGGCATCCCTATTACTCTCGAATTGCTGGACCACTCGTTGCTCACGCGGAAGATAATAATGCGGTGTCAGCCGCCACCAGAAGCTATACCCGACGATTAAAAGAAGGCCCACAGCCGAAAGGCAGGCGTAGAGCAAAGCCTTGTTGAGGACTGTCTTTGACATTCGCATAACGCCAGTTACGCGTCCATGTCGCTATAGCGCGCCGGTTAAACTCCGCATTTTCACTCCGTAACTGAGCAACTGCAGTCGGCCGGCACCACATGCGCCAGCAAAAAATCCGCTACGCGCTTGTAAGCATCGATCTGATTCTCCACACGCGCGAATCCGTGCCCTTCATTTTCATAAATCTTGTAATCGACCGTCCCGCCGCGCTTTTTGATCGCGTCCACCACCTGCTGCGTCTCCGATTTCGGACAACGAGGATCGTGTCCTCCAGCCAGCAGCAATAGCGGCGTCTTGATCTGATCGATAAAGTTGATCGGCGATCGATCTTCGTACAGAGCCTTGTTCTTCGCCGGATCGCCCATGGTGGCAAGATCGATCTGCTGCAGAATCGGATCTTCGTTTTCGATCTCGGTAAACCAATTCACGAAGGGAACAATGGGCACGCCCGCGGCCCACAAATCCGGGGCTTTCGTCACTGACATCATGCTGAGATACCCACCGTAGCTTCCGCCCATCACTGCAATCTTTTTCGGATCAAGATGCCCCGTCTGCTTGATCCAATCGACGCCGGCCAGCACATCCTGCAAATCGCCGCCGCCCATATCAAACAAATTCGCCTTCTGAAAATCTTTGCCGTAACCCGTCGATCCGCGATAATTCGGTGCCAGCACCATGTATCCCTGATTGGCCGCATACTGCACGAAGCGGTTGAACGAATTCATCGACTGCGAAGCCGGACCGCCGTGAATGTAAACGATTGCCGCATTCTGCCCGTTGCGCGCCATGTTGTACGGAACGTAAAGAAACGCGGAAATGGTCCACTTACCGTCGCGGCTGGGATAGTGGACCAGGTAAGGCTCGATCATATCCTCCGACCGCACGCCCGCAACTAGTGAATGCGTGACCTGGTGCGACTTGCCCGTCGCCATCGTGTACACCCACAGATCACCGGGCGCAGTGGGGCCATTGTGGTAATAGAGGAGGCGCGAGCCGTCTTTGCTGAAGGCGGAATGTCCGCCAGCAGTTTCGTTCACACCTTTCGGTATGGGAAGGGCGTTGGACTTGTCAGTCGCGAGATCGTGCAGGTAGATGTCTTCATTGCCGTCAACGTTGGCGCTGAACGTGATGTGCTTGCCATCAGGAGAAAATTCTCCGCCGCGGATTTCCCATTTGTCGCGAGTCAGCCATTTAATCTTGTCCGGAACGTAGTATCCGTTTCGTTCGCCTTTCATTCCGACGCCGAGAAGGCCAATATTGTCATAACCATTTTCAGCATTTGACGTGATCAGAAGATAGTCCATCTCCTTCGCTATGCCGTCTGGTGAAACGTCATTCGCGGAGTAAAGTTGCTCACCCTCATGCGGTGTGAGCAAGGTACTCTTTGCCGTAGCCACATCAGCAATGAAAATATTCGAATCCGTCCCCTTCGCCTGCTCCTGCGAATACACAATGTACTTGCCATCCCTCGACCAGATCGGATTCGAGTTCCGCTTATCCTGCGGCGTGTTCGCAGTAAGGTGCTTCACCTCCCGCATCAGCGTGTCGTAAATGTCAATCTCAGGCGTAGCAGAAGTTTTTGGTTTTACGAGATAAGCCAGATAGCGACCATCCGGGGACCACGTCGGATCGGTCTCTGCGATCTCGCGCGTGCTGGTAAGGTTCACGACTTTCCCAGTCTTGGGCGAGACCAGGAAAATATCCCAAAGCTCGTCGCCGTCGTAATCCGATTGATAAGCGATCCATTTTCCATCCGGCGACCACGTCGGCGCACTCTGCCGCTGATCGCTCACCGTGAGTTGCACCGGCCATCCGCCGTCCGAAGGCACCACCCAAATG
>Ga0116135_1000221_pt1 | contig 31346 bp, 30 predicted proteins | sample June2015DPH_20_1_FD_89738 | JGI IMG/M metagenome (GOLD analysis project Ga0116135, IMG submission 89738) | Peatland microbial communities from SPRUCE experiment site at the Marcell Experimental Forest, Minnesota, USA - June2015DPH_20_10 | ecosystem: Environmental > Terrestrial > Soil > Wetlands... | reverse complement strand
GCGCTGGTTTTGTTGGACAATAGAATTACCAAGCAGCGCTACGGGCAGGTATTTTTCGACAGCCTGCCGAACTACAACTTCACTACCCAGCTCAGCGACGTGGAGAGATTTTTCGATGTTTGAGATTTCCGTGGAACAAACCTTCGCGGCCGGACATGCGCTGCGCAACTACAAAGGCAAGTGCGAGAACGTGCACGGTCACAATTATCGCGTCAGGGTGACCATTGAGGGCGAACAACTGGACGCCAACGGGCTGTTAGTGGACTTTGTGGATGTAAAACGCCTGATGGGAGGAGCGATTGAATACCTGGACCATCGCTTCATCAACGATCTGGAGCCTTTCGACAAAATCAACCCGTCAGCGGAAAACATCGCCAAATATTTCTATGACCGTTTGCACGCTGGAATAAAGAACGAAGTGCCGGTGCGCATCGCGGAAATTCGGGTTTGGGAAACGGATACCAGCTCGGCCGTTTACCGGCCGTAGAGGCTAGCGTCCAAAGTACTCGGCGTTCTTTTGGGCGAACTCCGACCACTTCTCCGGCAGGTCATCCAGGGCGAAGATCGCCGATACCGGACACACAGGCACGCAAGCGCCGCAGTCAATGCATTCCACCGGATCGATGTAGATCATGTTGTGCTCGGCGAACGTGGGTTCGTCCTTCTTAGGGTGAATGCAATCTACTGGGCAAGCGTCGATGCAAGCCGCGTCTTTTGTGCCGATACAGGGTTCTGCGATTACGTAAGCCATTCTGACTCCAGAAGCGCCGCCGGACGTGGCGGCGAATGGGATTAAGCCTCATTATAGCCTGTCTCCAGCGAGAGTCGTGAACATCGGGTCGAAGTGCTTGATTTGCCTGTCAGATGGCGAAATTTCGGGGCTGTTGGGCCATGCTATGCTTCCATCAGATGGCCACTAAGTCGCAGATACGGGCGGAAGACTATCTGCGCATGACGTTCGAGCATGATGCTGAGTTCGTCCACGGTGAGATTGTGGAGCGCAGCATGCCGGATTTAACACATGGAAGAATTCAGGGCCTCGTAGTAATTGAATTCGGAAGGCTCACGCGAGCTCATCGTCTGTACCCTTGCGTTGAGGTGCGGATGAAGGTCGCCCCAGGTGTCTATCGAATCCCAGACGTTGCCGTATTTGCGCCACCACTGCCGGAAGTGCCCGTGCCCGATAAGCCTCCGTTAGTAGTAGTGGAAATCCTCTCGAAAGACGATCGCCACTCAGACCTCATGCAAAAGCTGGAGGAGTACCGCAAGTGGGGTGTGCCGCACATCTGGGTCATCGATCCCGCAATGCAGCGATTCTCGATGTACACTGAACTCGGGCTGCAAAACGTTTCGTCGCTCGTTCTTTCCGATTATCCGTTTCAATTGACGCCCGCTGAGCTGTTCGCAAATCTCTAAGATGTCCTCCAAGACCCAGATCCGGTCAGAAGATTATCTGCGCATGACGTTCGAGCATGACGCCGACTTTGTCCACGGTGAGATTGTGGAGCGCAGCATGCCGGATGAAATACACTCAGCAATTCAGTTTTTGATCTTGCTGAAATTTGGAAGCTTGGTCCAGTCTTACCCTCTGTATCCTCGGCCCGAGATACGGATGAGAGTTGGACGGGATCGATATCGAATCGCCGACATTGCCGTCTTCGCCGGATCGCATCCCCAGCCAGTTCCGGAAACGCCTCCGCTAGTGGTGGTGGAAATCCTCTCGAAAGATGATCGCTACTCAGACGTCATGCAGAAGCTCGACGAATATCGCGAATGGGGAGTTCCTCACATCTGGGTAATCGATCCTTCGACGAAACGATTCTCGATGTACACCGAACTCGGCCTGCAAAACGTGTCGTCGCTCGTTCTTCCTGATTATCCGTTTCAGTTGACACCCGCTGAGCTGTTCGCCAATCTCTAATTCTCCGCAGGTTTCTCCACGTGGTCGATTACGTAATATTCCACCGGTCCCTTTTGCGCCTCCAGCTTCAGACCAAGCTGTTGCCTCAAGGCGTCAAAAATCGACGGACGATCCAGAAATCCGGGCGGCAGGTTCTCTTTGGGAAAATCCATTCCAGGTGGGAGCTCCGGCAGAAACGACAGCGTGAAGTCGTAGAACTTATCAAGCCCCGTTTTGTCGATCACCGGCCGCTCATCCCTTTGGAGGACACCGTTCCCGAACCACCAGGAGAAATATTGCATGGGAACCCTCTTCCCGACTACAACACCGCCAGGGCCGCCTTGGATCGGAATATCGGAAAACCGATCGCTCTCGCTTATCTTCATCTTCGACCCTGCCTTATCCTGCGTCAGTAAATACACAGGACCCTCCTTGATCTCCTTATGAAATTTCAGTTTGAACTCATCCGCCAGCAGATTCTGAAACATCGTGTGCAGATCGTCGAGGTTGTAGGATTTGTCCGCCTTCGCATCCACGTCGAAGAGGTCAGTATCCAACCAACCCGGGCCGCCCGTGATCTGCCGCATGGGGATCTTATACATCAAGCTGATCATGAGCTTTACCGGAACGCTCTCGGCTTTATACTCCTGACCTCCGGGCAGTGGCTTTATTCCACCGCCGCGACCGCTTGGTTTTGAAGGCTTGATGGACGACACTTCGAATGTCAGCCGCGCCGGCTTTTCCTGGCACATCAGGCTCGTGGCGGCGGCCAAAATCCACAATCTGCGTTGGATCATGGAAACACCTCGATTCACCCATGTTACGGGATCAGCATTACCGGCGCTTGCCAGAACGCCGCACGCTGGCCGGTTGGGTCGAGTATCGTGACCTGGCAGTTATATTCGCCGGGCGGGAGCTTCGCAAGCGAGAGGCTGAACTTGAGAGGCGTAGTCTTCAGCCGATTGCTCAGCGCTTCGGTGACTTGGAGCGGCGGGGTCTCGAACGCTTTGGCTTGGCCACGGTAAAACGTCACGAACGCAACCAGCGGGTGCGCGTTTGGCTCCGCTTGCTGATAGGCCTGCAAATATACGTACATCTCGCGGCCTTTGCTGAATACTCGCGTTACGCTCGGGATCAGCTTCTGGCCTTCCTGCACCAGCGGGTTCACACTCTCGGCCTTCCCCTTATCTTTCGCCGCATTGTAGAGCGCGTCTTTGAAATCCACTCGCTGACTGCTCAAGACTACCGAACTGATCGCAATCCGTTTGTCTTCCTTGTTCAAGTTTGGAATGAGGAAACCAGTTTCATAGGTTCCGATTCGTCCGGTCTCGGCATCGCGCGCCAGGAATTTGATTTTGTATTTTCCCGGCAGCAGCGTGAAGCCGGTGTCGTACTCAACGGGACGCTTCGCCAGTTCAGCCGCGGTGGCGTCAGTGAGCTTGATATTCACTTTGTCGCGTACGTTCGAAATGGTAGTTCCGAAATCGTCCTTGATTTCGCCGATGAAATCCAGCAGCGTGTGTTCGGCGCCGCCGCGCTTGGCCAGCGCCAACTCGCTGCCGGGGATCTTGACGACTATCGGTACGAAATACTCGGCCCGGTTGAGCTGGAAATAATCCACCTCCATGGCAATGGTAAGCTCCGTGACCGGATCGCCCAACATCAGCGCATCTTCAAGCTGCCGCTCTTTTTCGGCGGTCGAGAATTTCCCGAACTGCTTGCCCGCGAAGTAGCCTTGGCGATAGTCGACGCTGGCGCTCAAGCCGTTCGCAAGCGAGATTTTGATGCGCCGGAATTTCCCGTCCAGGGCCGCATTGGTGGTGTAGTAGCCGATCAAGTAATAACTCGATATCGCCTGCTGCGCTTGCACCATCCCCTTGGTCAGGTCGTTGTAGTCCAGCAGCGCCTTGCCGCCGGTGTCGGCGGCGAGCGTCCACAAGTTGTCTTGCGATTTCTGAAAATTGTCGCGGAACGCCATTGCGGACGCTCCGTTGTACATGGCAAGACCACCTGGAGACCCATGAGTGGCGTCGCCGAGCGGCGCTTGGGCCATTAGGCCGCGCGCATCAATGGGCCAGAACGAGACGCCGGCGCGGATGGCGGCATTGATGGTGGCATGAAGCTGCGCCTGGTTGTCGACCCCGTTTAATCTCAGACCGCTCGCAAAATAAATAAGCGCCTTCTTCTCATTGAGCGAGCCCAACATTCTGGCCGCGGTCTGCAAAGCAGACAGTTGCCGGTCCGTGTTGAAGATGTTGAATTCCGTGTCGTCCTGGCCAAAGGCGGCGCCGGTATCGGCAGAGCTGGCATCGTTGGCGGTATCCGCGGTGTTCTCGTCTTCGCCTACGATCAGGGTTTCGACGATGCTTTCCAGACGGTCGCGGTCGGCGGTGAAATCCTGCAAAATCTTAACGGCGCCCTGCTCATAAACCATGATTGCCAACAGGTCCGACGCCGTCATCTGGGTCTGGACGAATTTCATCGCGGCGGAGAAGGCGCGCAACTGATCGGTCTCAGGCATCGCGCTCATGTCGAAATAAAGGGCCAGCAGCCGATGGTCCCGGTATTTGGTATTTCCGGGCGCCTCGGGCGCGATTTGTGTTTTGGGCAGCTTCGCGAAAGGCGCGGCTCTCGACGCGGGCGTCGCGCTGGGAGTGGGGGCTTCGGCTTGGAGCTTCTGGAATTCGAAAAAGCGGATTGTCTGCGGTACGCCATCCTCGGTGACCGTGAAATCCTTCGCAGTCAGGTTTTCGACGGCATTGCCGTTCTTGTCTTTCACCGAAACTGTTTCCACCACCAATTGAGTGCTGCTCTGGAAAGTGGCTGGCGCTGAGGCCGGCGCATTTTGGCCTACCTGCTGGGCGTTGACTGTGAAAAGTAGACAGAAGAATATGGCTGCCGCGAGTCGCATCGTTAGAACCTCACTCGCACCGTGGTTTGCAAGCTGCGCATAGCGTTCGCTGTGGTTGGCAATCCAAATTGCGCGCTTCCCACCGTGGTATTCCAATTCGGATACGTGACGTTGTTGAGCGCGTTGGTGGCATCCACGCGGAAGTCCAGGCTGAGTTTGTCCGTCATCTGGAAGACGCGGCCCAGAGAAAAATTGAGCGAGAACTGCGAGGGACCTGTAATTGAGTCTCTGCCGGCATTGCCCCACTGGCCAGAAACCGGAATCGTATACGCCGCCGGATTCAGGTGAAGGCCCGGCGGCGCGTTGTAGAGCGGCGCGCCAGTGTAGTCCGGACGAATGCTTCCCGTGACGCCCGTACCTCCGACAGCCGCGAAATAGATAGGCGTCAGAGGCAGCCCCGTCCCGGCGGCGATTTGGCTTCCGAAGGTCCATTCCTTGAAGAGCACGCCCTTCCAACCACTCAGCAGCGTGCCCCCGCCGAGCCCCATGCCCGTGGTGTATTGTATCTGCGCGTTCAACAGATGGCGCTGATCGAAATTCGAGAGGCCGCGTTCGGCGCTGAGATCCAACCAATTTTGAGCGATAACCGCGGTTCCCTGATTGTGGCCGCCCAACGCGGCGTCGTCAATCGATTTCGAGTAGGTGTATTGCAGGCTGGCGGTGAAGCCGCTGCGCAGCCGCCGGCGCAATTGAACCTGACCGGCCTCGCGCGTCGCATTGCCGTTGGAAGTAACATATTGAAACCCGGCGGGACAGGTGGGGCACGGATTCACCGCGCCCAATGGATAGGTGTTCGGCAGGAAAATCTGCTCGGCCCGCGTTCCTTTGCTGCCGAGATACATTACACTCAGCACCAGAGCGCCGGGCAGATCGCGCTGCACCGACATTTGCCAATTCTGGTTGTAGCCCAACCGGAAATTGGGATCCACCGCGAAGGTGTTGGGCGTGATGGTGGGGGACGCATTGAAACCGCTCGCGAGCGTGAGCGGATCGCTCGGACTATTCTGCACGCTCAAGCTTTTGGAAAGCGGGAACTGCTGCGCCATCTGCGTGGCCAGTGGCAAGTAGACGGAAGTATTGTAGTAAACGCCATATCCGGCGCGAACCACCATGGAAGATGCTGCTAGCGGACGCCAGGCGAACGCAACGCGCGGCTGAATGGCACGTTTGTCCGGATGGATGAGCGAATCGGGGTAGGAGGTTCCGGTAAGCGATCCGGTGGGATGGCTTGCGACAACAGGAACCTCCGCCGCGAAGCCGGACGCAATGTCCAAGTTCACCAAGCGGCCGTATTTTTCAGTAATCGGCGACCAGTATTCCCAGCGAACACCCGCATTCACCGTGAGCGCGGGACTCAGCCTCCAATCATCGTTGACATAAGCTTCATATGTGGACGAACGAAAATACTTGTCGGCGTTTCCAAATGCTATGGAACTTGTATCGGGCACTCCCAGCAGGAATCCGGCGAAATCGGAGCCCGCAGCCGCGCCGGTGAAAGTAAAAGTGCCGCGTGGGTCTTGCTGGGACAGGATGTTGAATTCCTGGCGGCGGAAGTCGCCTCCGAAGGAAATATTGTGACCGCTGTGGCTCCAAAGATTGTCCATGGAAACCGCGCTGGTTTGGTTGCGATTGTCGGACGGCAGGCCGTCTGAGAGACTCGCGATTCCGCTGGCGAAATTGAGGCTGGGCGGTCCCCAATTCACGGGAGATTGATTATTGCCTGAGATGCCCGCGTCGCCTGAGACGTTCACGAGATTCTCGAAGTAGGGTGTAACCCGCGTCGCGAGGCGGCTGAATTGATATCCGACGTTGGTAAATAGTCTGGGCGTGAAGCTGTGACGCCAGTTGGCCTGGAAGTTGAGCCCCAAAGTTTTTGTTGTATCGAGGAATTCAAAGAGGTTCGGAGTATCCGAGCGCGTGCTCTGCAGCGCGAACAGGAAGGAAAGCTGATTCTTGCGGTTGAATGTCTTGAACAGCCGCGTTTGCAGGCTGTCCTGGTGCATGTTGCCGACAATCGGGATCTGATAGTTGTATTGTGTTCCGCCCGCGAAGTTGGGAAGCGGATAGAAGCGTAGCAGCGCCAGCGCCTGCGGGCTGATCAGCGATTGCGGGATCATGTTGCCGGAAATTGGCGCTCCCGTCTCGGGATTGACGATTTCGACCGGCTGGCCGAGTGCATTCAGAGCGTGCGAAAAATCTCCGTTGCGTTCCGCGAGAGTGGGCATCAAGCCGGTGGCATTACTGTCGTTGCGATTCCGGGTCCACTGGTAATTGATGAAGAAGATTGGGCCGTTGCGGGAAATCAGGTGTGGAATCTTGATGGGGCCCCCTAAGGCAAGGACGCCCTGCAGATGATCGTACGCTGGCTTGGCCGTGTCCTGGCCGGTTAGAGAAAATGGGCGGGCATCCAGCGCTGAGTTATCGAGGATGAGTCCCAGGCTGCCGGTATAAAGCGATTGGCTGCGCCGGTTGTTTCCGAATGCCTGAGCTAGGGAGAACGGCGAACTGGCGCCGTTGTTCGCGGTGCCATTGATAAGGAAGCCGTCGGCGGCGCGCTGGTTGAGATCGGACTGGCTTTGGTTGGCGAAGGTGTCGCTCGGAGGAGCCGCGGCGTCGGGCTGGGGCGAGGCTGCGGGAATCGCGGTGGCATTGAGATCAGTCTTCTGGAATGGGGCTGGTGTGTTGGTGGGCGCCAGCGGCGCGTTTTTCGCTTTGCGCGTTTTTGCGGCGGGTGTTACGGGAGGTGTCGGGGCTGGTGTGGGCGTGGTCGCGGCCTGCGCAGGAGCCGGAGCCGCGACGGCATGGATTTCGCTGAGCGCCAGCATCTTTAGCTCAAATTCGAGGATCGGTGTCTGCGGCGAAATAGTCACCTCCTGGCGGATAGGAGCGAATCCCAGCATTTCAATTTGAATGGTCCAGGTGCCGTCGGGAAGGTCGAGGAAGGAATACTGACCTTGTGGATCCGTGATCGCGGTGACCGATCTATCACCTTGTGTCGCGGTTACCGTTGCGCCGGGGACCGGGAGGCCGGAGAATTTCACGCTTCCGTGGTGTTCCGTGGCTGGGAGGAGCGCGGTGAGAAGGAACGCAGCAAGCGTCCCCAGGAGTGGGGACGCGGCACGCTGAGAGCGTGCGCCACGGTTAGTTCTCGGAGAGTTTTTCCACACGGTCGATGACGATTAGGTCGACTGGCCCTTTTTGCGATTCCAAGCGGAGCCCCAGTTGTTCTTGAATCGCGGTGAATATCGATGGGCCGTTGGGATCCGGTGGCGGCGGGGCTTCCACACCCGGAGGCGGTGGTCCCCCGAAACCACCCGACTGGCTCGGATCGGGAGTCCACTGCAACTTGAAATCGTAATCTCCCTTCAGGCCGGTGCGATCGATCACCGGACGGCCCAGTACATTCGAAAGAGTGCTGGTCAGCATGTCGATAGCGGCTCCTTCCGCGTTGAGTTCGCTACGGCCCATCCTCATCAAGCGGTGTCTATCGCCGGGCTTCATCTGAGATTCCTGCAGCTTCGATCCATTCTTGCCGATTACCAACGCGTAGACAGGTTGTTCCTTGGTCTCGTGATGAATGGTGAGCTGGAAACGATCGGCCAGGAGCGCTTGCAGTTTTTGCCGCATCTGTTCCACGGTGGTCTTCATCTGCGCGTCCGTCATATTTCGCATTTCATCCGCTGTGGCGGCAGGCCGCCGCCAGGCATGAACCGAATCATCCGGTGGTCGCCCTGTTCAGCGCTGGGCTTGATGGACGCCACCTCGAAAGTCAGCGGGGCGGGTACCGACTGGCCAAAAGCCAGGCCAGCCACGAGAATCACCAGATTCGTACTTCGAATTGGTCGCATATTATCGCTTTTCCTTTCTGCTATTGTCCCGCCGATAGAGTTTAGGACGATTGGGCGTGCTAAATCGTTGGGTGACCCACCGATATTTTGTGATCAGTTCTCGGATGGCTTTTCCACTCGGTCGATGACGATCAGGTCGACCGGGCCTTTCTGCGACTCCAAACGCAGCCCGAGTTGCTCCTGAATAGCCGTGAATATCGAGGGTCCATTGGGGTCCGGTGGTGGAGGAGCTTCGACACCCGGAGGCAGCGGTCCACCCATGGATTGACCCGGATCGGGAGTCCACTGGAGCTTGAAAGTGTAATGTCCCGTGAGCCCGGTGCGATCGATGACAGGGCGGCCCAACTGACTCGAAAGGGTAGAGGCGAGAAACTCCAGCTGCACGCCGTCGCCGTCGAGCTCACCTCGATTCATCATCATGTGGCGTCCTTCGCCTTCCTTGACCTGAGATTCCTGAAGCTTGTGTCCGTTCTTACCGATCACCAGCGCGTACACCGGCTGTTCTTTTGTCTCGTGGTGAAGCGTAAGCTGGAAACGATCAGCCAACAGCGCCTGAAGTTTTTGCCGTACTAATTCCACCGACGTCTTCAGCTGCGCATCGGTCATCTTGCGCATATCGTCCGCAGTGCTTTCCGCGCTGCCTCGCTCGGACTTGGCGACGATATCGAAGCGATCAGAATTGATCCAGCCAGGACCACCGGAGACTTGAAAATCTCGGACGTCATAGGCGAAGGTGAGCAGGAATTTGAGCGTCGTGCCGGTTGTGCGCAGGCCTCCGCCGGGCTGTAACTGGATCCCGACCCGGCGGTCATCCCCGCTGTTGGGCTTGACCGACGCCACTTCGAAAGTCAGCTTCGCGCCCTCAGACTGAGCGTGAGCCTGTGGCGCGTTCAGAACGCCGATCGCGATCGGCATTCCAATGGCTACCGTTGCAGCGCCGGCCAGGAGTAATTTCTTTCCGGGACTGACGCTGTACAGCGCGCGCCGCGTCATGATCTCCTCGATGCGCTTCTTCAGATTTGAGCCGGTGACGCCGGACACGCAACGCAGCGGCGACGCTAAATAAAACTTGCAAACGTTGAGAATCCCTTCGGCATAAACCTCGGGTTCGGCGGCGTGGCGGAGAACTTCCTCATCACAGGCACGCTCCCGCTCTTCCATCAGCCGGGCTCCGATCCACCACACCAGGGGATGAAACCAGAAGAGCGCCTCCACGGTCATGTGCAATGCAGCAGCAAAGTTATCGCGTCGCCGCACGTGGCACAGCTCGTGCGCGAGAATCGAACGCAACTGGGCTGGCGACAAACGTTCCAAGATTCCTTCGGGAAGCAACAATACTGGCTTGAAGATTCCGAAAACGCCTGGCTCCAGCGGAACGGGGGAAGACACCACCTTAAGCGGGACGTCCAGCGACAAAGGGGACGCCGCGCGCACGGCGGCTCGGACGTGCCTCCATCGCTTCAACCATGAGAAGAAAACCGCGGCAAAGCCGCACACCCAAAAAACAAGCGGAACTGCTAACACCTGGTTTGCCGCCGGCGTGACAGTCGACAGGGGCGCTGCGCCCGAACGCGAGAAAGGCTGGCTGATCTGTTCCATCGCGATTGGGAGCGGCGATCGCACCACAGTGACGGCCGTACGCCACTGAAATTGACTGCCGATGTTGACCAGCAGCGCAAAAGGTACCAGGAACTTCACCGATGCGGCCAGCCAAAGCGCATAGCGAACCTGAGCCCGCTGTTTTCTCAATGCCAGGCTCAAGAGCCCGGCCACGGCCGCGATAAGAGTGGATTGCCACAAGTGATTGGCGATCGGGATCAAGTTCGCCGGGATCATTTTGATTTTTCCTTTCTCGCCAGCTTCTTCAGAGCTTGCTCGGCTTCTTTTACGTCGTCCAAAGTAAGCTGGCCGGATTCGATGAGATGGGCCATCACTGGTTTGGTCCTGCCTCCAAAGAGTCCTAACAATTCGTCGATCAACTTGCCTTGTGCATCCCCGCGCGAGATGGCTGCCTCGAATATGTTGGCGTTACTGATCCGCTTGACGCAGCGCACGGCTTTCTTCCCTTCCAGACGATAGACGGTGGTTTGCACGGTGGTGTAGGCCGGCCTTCGAGCCTCCGGAAACGCCTCCTGAACTTCGCGAATCGAGCAGGCACCCCGGCTCCACAGCGTCTCCATGATCTGAAGCTCGAGTTTGGTTAATTTCGGCAGACTCATATCGGTAACGGCTAACACGTTTAGTCTACTATAGACATAGTTAGTTAGCAAGCTTTTTCTTGCGCCCGCTCTGACACAATAGTTCTGATGATTCCCAAAGTTCGCAAGGCAGTCTTCCCCGCCGCGGGACTCGGCACGCGATTCCTTCCAGCCACCAAGGCGCAGCCCAAAGAGATGCTCCCGCTGGTGGACAAGCCCCTCATCCAGTACGGCGTCGAAGAGGCCATTCATTCCGGTATTCAGAACATCATCATCGTCACCGGCCGGGGCAAGACAGCGATCGAGGATCACTTCGATGTGAGCTTTGAGCTGGAACAAACGCTGGAGGCCAAGGGCAAGAAGGATCTGCTGGCGATTGTCCGCAGTGTTTCGGACATGATCGATGTCGCCTACGTGCGGCAAAAGGAAGCGCTCGGCCTGGGCCACGCAGTCCTGCGCTCGAAGGAGCTGGTGGGCCATGAGCCGTTCGCAGTGGTGCTTTCCGACGACGTGATCGATTCAGAAATTCCGTGCATCCGGCAGTTGCTGGATGTCCACGAATTCTATGGTGCATCCGTTGTCGCGCTGATGGAAGTTCCAGGCGACGCTATTTCCGCCTACGGAGCCGTGGATGCCGAGCCGGTATCGCATAACTCGGGAAAAGATCGCCTGTTCCGGATTCGGAACATGGTGGAGAAGCCGAAGCCGTCGGAAGCGCCGTCCAACCTGGCCATCATCGGCCGCTACGTGCTCACGCCGGATGTTTTCGAATCCATCGAATCTATCGAACCGGGCAGCGGGGGCGAGCTGCAGCTCACCGATGCATTGAAACATCTGCTGCACAACCGTCCCATCTACGGTTATCGCTTCGAAGGCACGCGCTATGATGCCGGCGATAAGCTCGGGTTCCTGAAAGCTACGGTTGAGTTTGCGCTCAAGCGTTATGACCTGGGTCGCGATTTCCGCGAGTATCTGAAGACACTGAAACTATGAGCCAACTGAAGAACAAAGTAGCAATCGTCACCGGCGCAAGCCGCGGGATCGGGAAATCGACAGCGGAGGTTTTTGCGCGGGAAGGCGCAACGGTGGTGATCTGCGGGCGCAAGCAGGACACGCTGGACCAAGTGGCTGAGGAACTGAAGGGTCTGGCCGGCCGCATAGTGCCGCTGGCTTGCCATGTGGGGAACATCGAGGAGTTGCAGCGCTTGGTGGACACCACGATGCGCGATTTCGGCAAGATCGACATCCTGGTCAACAACGCGGCTACCAATATCGCTCAGGGGCCCGGCATCGAAATGGACGACGGCCAGTTTGACAAGATGGTGGAGGTGAATCTCAAGAGCACCTATCGCCTGATGCGTTTGGTGGCGCCGGGGATGTGCGAGCGCGGCTCGGGATCCATCATCAACATCGCATCTATCGCCGGAATGCGCCCGCAATATCACGGATTGCTGTACAGCATGACCAAAGCGGCGTTGATCATGATGACGCAATCGTACGCGCTGGAGCTGGGCCCCAAGGGCGTGCGCGTGAACGCGATCGCACCCGGCCTGGTGCAGACCGTGCTGAGCGAATATTATTGGAAAGACCCGGCGAAGCTCGAGCAGTTGATCTCTCACCAACCCATCCGGCATTTGGGCCAGCCTCCGGAGATTGCCGACGTGGCGTTGCTGCTCGCAAGCGACGGGTCGTCCTACCTGACCGGCCAGACCATCGTGGTGGATGGCGGGCGCTTGTTATCCTCAATGTAGATGCTGTTGAAACTGATTCCAGCAGGCTTAATCGCTGCCACAGCCTGGGCCAACGTGATCAATGACGTCCGCGCGGCGGTTGCCCACAATGACTTCGCGCAGGGCGATTCCATCATTCAGAGATACCGGTCGAGCGAAGGCGTCACGCCGGAGATGATCGTGGCTTTATCCTGGATGGGACGCGGTGAGCTCGCGGCGAAGCAGTTGGATAAAGCCGAGTCCTACGCCAAGGAGACGCACCGGCTGGCGTTGGAGGAGCTGAAGAAGCGGCCTCTCGACGCGGAGGATCATCTGCCCATCGCGCTGGGCGCTGCCATCGAGGTGGAGGCGCAGGTGTTGAGCGCACGTGGCGAGCGTAGCGCCGCGGTGGCGTTTCTAAAAGCGGAGCTGGCCAAGTATCAGGCGACTTCGATTCGTACGCGCATCCAGAAAAACATCAACCTGCTGAGCCTGGAAGGAAAAGTCGCGCCGCCGCTGGATGAGCGCGAATTTCTAGGATCTAAGCCCGCGCCGCTAACTGCGTGGAAGGGCAAGCCAGTGGTGCTATTCTTCTGGGCGCACTGGTGCGGCGATTGCAAGCAGGAAGCGCCAATCCTGGCCGAAATCGCGAAAGAGTACGCCGCCAAGGGTTTAGTTGTGGTTGCCCCGACGCAGCGTTACGGCTACGCAGCGCGTGGCGAGGAAGTTGGGCCCACCGACGAGACCAAGTACATCGACGAAGTCCGCCACAAGTTTTATTCGGACTTGCTGAATGTCCCGGCGCCAATCAGCGAAGAGAATTTCAAGAATTACGGCGCCAGCACCACTCCGACTGTGGTGTTGATCGACCGGCAAGGGATTGTCCGGCTGTATCATCCCGGCACGATGAGTCTGGAAGAACTCCGCGCGGCGCTGAACCGGTTAGGCTAGGCTTGAGCTATGGCCGACGGGATCACCCGGATCGCGGTAGAAGGCTTCAAGTCGATCAGCAAGAAGCAATCGATTGAGATAGCCCCGCTGACGATCCTCGCCGGGGCGAATAGTTCGGGTAAGTCGAGCATCATGCAGCCGTTGTTGATGCTGAAGCAGACGCTGGAGCAAACCACAGATCCCGGTCCGCTTTGGATCGGAGGCCCGAATGTAAAATTCACATCAAGCGATCAGTTTTTCTCGCGGACCGCAGAAGGAACACGACCCATGTCCGTCGAGCTTGCGACCCCGGACTTCGAGTTCCACATTACTTTCGCAGAGTCGTTAACCTACGCCGCAGCGGTGTTGGAGGAGCGGTTGATACGAGGGAAGAAACTGCTAACCCTTCGTCCAGACATGCATAAAGACGAGATCCGCAGCGGAATGGAGGCGATGTTCCCGGTTGAAGACGGATACTGGGAGGCAGCCGAAGAAATCGTTTCAGACCGCTTTTTCCTCGACGTCCGGCTCGCGGGAGGGTCAACCTTCCATGCGATGAAATGGATCGCCCGATTCGTCCAAGGTGTGATTCACGTTCCAGGCATCCGCGGAAATACGGAGAGGACTTACCCCATTCGGGCGGTTGCGACAAGTTTTCCTGGCACGTTCCACGAATACACTGGCAGTGTCATATACAGTTGGCAGTCTGGCAGGGCCAGCGCCTATTCGCTTTTGAACGAGGACCTGCGTCGAACCGGCCTGGCCCCGGAAGTTGTAGCTCAGCGGTTGAGTGACGTCAGTATTGAGCTGCTGGTCCAGCGACTGGATGATCCAAGAGTAGGGGACCTTGTAAGCGTCGCCGACGTTGGATTCGGAGTCCTCCAAACCTTACCTGTCCTGGTAGCTTTGCGGGTGGCAGGCGAAGGACAACTCGTCTATCTTGAGGAGCCTGAGATCCACCTTCACCCGCGAGCTCAGGTCAAGCTGGCGGATATTCTCGCGGACGCCGCCAAGCGCGGCGTGAAGGTAGTCGTCGAAACTCACAGCACGCTGTTGCTAACGGCAATCCAGACCCTCGTCGCGAAGGGCGAGTTAAAACCGGAGCTTGTTAAGCTCCACTGGTTCCAGCGCGATCCGAAGACCGGCGTGACCGCAGTTACCCCTACCGGTCTCGACGAAAACGGCGCGTTCAGTGACAGCGATTGGCCGGAAGACTTCGACCGAGTCATTCTCTCCGCAGACAGTGCTTACCTCGACGCAGTCGCCGAGCGGAGCCACCGCTAGTGGCGAAGAAGGTCTCCCGGCGCCTGGTGATCGACGCCTCCGTGGCGCGGTCGGCAACCTTGGCGGAGAACCCAACCTCAATTTCGTGCCGCCGCTTTCTCGAAGTCGTATTGAATGTTTGCCACAAGGTGGTTCTCAGCAGAGAGATTGAACAGGAGTGGCAAAATGTGGCTCTGCTCATTCGCAGCACGGCGGACGAGGTCAGAATCCGATTCCTCAAGGACTGGATGCTTGCGATGCAGAGACGGGGCAAGCTTCTTCGGCCGCTGGTTGAGCGGGACCAGTCTCTGCGCTCCAAGATCAATCGCCTGGGCCTTCCGGGCAATGCTCGACAAGAGATCGAAAAAGACCTTCACCTTGTGGAGGCAGCCCTCGCGCACGATCGGATCGTCGTCTCTCGCGACGATTCCGTCCACGAACTACTACGGAGCATAACTGGCAACTGTGCCGAGATTCGAAAGGTGATGTGGTGCAACCCGGTTACTCTCGCAGGCGAAGTCATGGCCTGGCTCGACAAGGGAGCGCCGGTCGTCAAAGTCTGGCAGCTAGGTTCCAAGCGCCACTAACCCCTCCACCGCACCCCCACCCCCAACGACTTCTTCGCATACTCGAAACTCCGCTCCAGGTCCAGGCGCTGTTGCTCCCGCAATGCCGCTGTGAACTCGGGCAGGGGCTGCGGCGTCCCGTCTTCGATCACCATGAATCCCGTGAATGGGTGGCCGCTTTTCGCCAGTGCGACGAACCTGGCGAACTCCGAGGCCTTCGCCTTCGGAAAAGCCTTCCAGAAATCCGGCTCCAGGTACGCCAGTACCTGCGGCGGGCGGCCGGTGATGATCTCTAGCTGCATAGCGGCCTTCGGACACAGCTCGCGATAGCGCTCCATGAATTTGTGGAAGTCGATCGATCCGTCGCCTAACGCCGTCCACTGCGCGGCCGCGCCACGTGGATGCTCACACACTGCCGAATCCCGCACATGCGAGGTCACCACATACGGCGCCAGCACTTCGAGCGACACCAGTGGATCTTCCACCACCCACATTGGATTACCGGTGTCCAGGCAGGCGCCCACGGCGTCCTTGCCGCTTTCTTCGATGATGGTCCGGACCTCGTGGGCCTGCATGTCCCCGGCGTGATTCTCGAGCGCGATGCGCACTCCCAGGTCCAGCGCCTCGGCGCGCACCGAACGAAAGACCGCGATGGTGCTTTCCATGACGGCCTCCAGCGGATGGTTGCCGCGCCGGTCCGCCGCGCTACCCATGTAGCAGCGCATGGAAGTCGCGCCCACGGCCTTGGCCACGCGCAGCCCGCGCAGGATATTCTCCTTGGGGTCGCCGTCCTTCGGATTCCAGCTCTTGGACAGAGGGCAGATACATCCCATGCCGCCGTCGATCACGATGCCCACCTTCGCCGCGTGATCCTTCACCCGCGCGAGATACTCCGGTTCGAAGCTTTCATAATCTTCGAGGCCTGAGAGCTGGATGGTGTCCAGCTTGAGGCCGGCGGCGTAATCGAGCAGCTGGATTGCTTTCCAACGGAAGGCTCGGACGGAATAGCTGTCGAAGCCAAGACGGATCGGGACCGTAGACACATCACCTCCCGCGGATGCGGACCGCGCGGCTAACCCGGCTACTGTCGCTTGAAGGAACGTTCGCCGCCGCATGCTGGAATCTTAGCGCACACCACGGCCGGTTCAAAATTCCACCGGGGGAGAGCACAGCGCAGGAAGCGCGGCAGCCAATAAAAATGGCCCCGATCACTCGGGGCCGATTGCATGAACCCTAATTAAACTGCTAGCCCTCTCGGGGCGCCCAAACTTACTTCTTCTTCTTGGGTGCTTTTTTCTTCGCCGGCTTAGCAGCTTTCTTTGTTGCGTTCTTCATCGATTGATTCTCCCTAACATCAGATTTGCGATCTCAAGATCGCAGTGTGATTCATATATAAGGTTCTTTGAGCCGAAAGTCAAGAAAAAAATGCACATCGGCCCTCGAGAGCGAGGTCGGGAAGGGCTCAGAAGGGCCTTGTAACCCCCAAAACCATTTCTCTGACGAATTGTTCCATGTCTCGAAACGCCAAAGAAGGCCAATTTTGTTCTTGCCGACGCGCCTGAGTCCGCGCTACGATCGGAGCAAATGGTGTTGCGCGCCCGGTTGGCTGCTCTCGCGTTCCCGGTAGCGTGCGTCGCGCTGTCCGGTTGCGCGAAGAAGCATCACATCAGCACAGCAGCTCCAGCGCCGCCCATTCCACCGTCGATCGGGTCGTCCGAAACCGGATTGGCGAGCTGGTACGGCCATCCCTATCATGGACGCGCCGCCGCGAATGGCGAGATCTACGACATGGAGAAATTGACCGCGGCTCATCGGACCCTACCCTTCGGAACTTTCGTGCGCGTCACCAACCTGACGAACGGAAAAACGGTGGACGTCCGTATTATCGACCGTGGACCTTTCGTCGCCGGCCGGATCATCGATCTTTCGCACGCCGCCGCTGAATCGATCGAGATGATCGGCCCCGGTGTCGCGCAGGTTCGCATCGACATCCTTTCCCTCCAAGCCGTGGCGCCAGCGGAAAATTGGTATGCCGTCCAGGCCGGAGCGTTTCAAGATAAAGATCGTGCCGAGCGGTTGCGCTTCACGCTGGAACGCGAGTATGGATCGGCGCGCCTTGTACTGCGCAGGGGGTATCCCGTCTTATGGCGAGTGCTAGTCGGAAAAGAGCACACTGAGGACGCTGCCAATGTCCTGGCCGAACGAGTACGGCAAGAAGTTGGATCCGGCTTCGTTGTCCGGCTGGATGAACCCTCCCCGTCCCCGCTGGCGGGGTCGCCCGTCTCAGGGTCACAGCAATAAGGATAAGGTGTTTGCCGCAGGCACGAGGCGAAGATCCGCCGATATGTACTAATGTGCTCCCCCCAAATGAGTGGCCTACCCTACCCCAAATAACACCGCATTCTAGTACGTTGGGGTGTTGCTGAAATCCTAAAGTACTCGTAGAGTTTATGTTGGTACCAGACACTACACACAACATGAGGGCAGATTCATCCCTAAGGATATCGAATGCTTGCGCAAGTTGAACAATCAACACATGTTCTAGTGGGGCAGTCACCGCGGATCCGCACTGTACTGCGGATGGTGGAGAAACTGGGCCGTTGCCGTTGGCCAGTTTTGCTGCTGGGCGAAACCGGTACCGGCAAGGAAGTAGTAGCACGATCCATCCATAACGTGAATCCAGTAGGGCCGTTCGTCACCATCGATTGCTCGTCCATGGTGGGTCCTCTGATGGAGAGCGAACTCTTTGGCCATGTGAAAGGCGCATTCACGGGCGCGGTGGGTCAGAAAACTGGTTTGATCGAATTGGCCGATGGGGGCACGGCGTTCTTCGATGAAATTGGGGAGCTGCCGCTCGATCTGCAAGCCAAATTACTACGGGTGCTTCAGGAAAAGGAGTTCCGTCCGGTTGGATCGTTAATGCACCGGCGCTCGGACTTCCGCGTGATTGCGGCAACCAATCGCGACCTGGCGAAGGAAGTGGAAAAGGGAGCCTTTCGCCGCGACCTCTTCTACCGGTTGAACGTGGTGAACGTGCGAATCGCTCCGCTGCGCGACCGCAAGGAAGATATCCCCGCCTTAATTGCCCACTTCCTCGCGCGCCATGGTAGAAGTCATACGCTCACGCAGGAAACCCTGGAGGCCATGATCTCTTATGACTGGCCGGGCAACGTGCGTGAGCTGGAGAACTGTATTCAGCATATGGTCGCCATCAACTCTGGGCCCCTGCTGCATGTTGCGGAACTACCATCCATGCTGCAGAACCACCTGCTGACCAAGAAAACGCAGTTTCTATCGGTAGCGGTGGGCTCTCATCCTCTCGCCAAGCCGCCCGGCGAAGCTGACTCGCACCAGCACCGCGAAATTCCGGAATCTGGCCGTCCGCCCATTCTTCCACTCAACCAAATGGAGCGGAACGCTATCCTGGATGCGCTCGAATATACCAAGGGGGATCGTGCCATTGCCGCAAATCTGCTGGGCATCGGCCGCACCACTCTGTACCGGAAGCTCAAGGAATATCAACTGGCAGTGTAGCCCCTGTCCCCTTGCTTACCCTCGGGGCTACCATAGCCGTCGAATTGTAGCCCCGCACGTGTTGAGGGGTATTTTTCTTAACCGCGCCTGATACAAATCCCGCCTAATTGTCACTACAGTTGCAGATGTCCACCTCAAAACCAATCAAACTGTTGTTGGTGGAGGACGACCTCGCAGGCGAGCAGTTTTTGCCGGAGGCGCTCATTGAGATCGAAGAGAACCGCCAATGGTGCAATTGGCGGACCACCAGCGTAGTGCACGTCGAACAACTCCAAGAGGCTCTCGATTGTCTGCGGAACGATTGCTTCGACGTTGTGTTACTGAACTTGAGCCTGCCCGATAGCCCGATGCTGCTGAATACCTTCCACCAGGTAAACGATCAAGCTCACGCGGCTCCCGTCATCGTTCTGGCGGATGAGGACGACGCGAATCTCGCCAACCTTCTGCTCCGCGAAGGAGCCCAGGATGTCTTGCTGAAATCCGACATGGACGGAGCAATGCTGGCGCGCTCGTTGCGATACGCCATTGAGCGGCAGCATAGAATCACGATGCTGGGGCTCTCACCCTTCGAAGATGTTCTCACCGGCGCACTCACCCGGGCGTGCTTCCTCCACCTGGGCGCCCACTACGTGGCGCTCTCACGCCTAACCCACGTGCCCTTGCTGCTGGCTTCCCTGGAGATCTCGGAGATTCCGGGAGTAACGGCAGAGGGCCACGAAGCACGCGACCTTCTGCTTTTGCGAGCCGCGGAAGTACTTAGCTCCGCTTTCGAGACGCCCTCTTTGGTTGCGAGAGTTGGCCAGAGCCGATTCGGGCTGTTGACTGCCGGGTTGACCGAGACCACGCTTGAGGCGCTGCTGAACCGGGCGGCCTTGGATATCGAGAACGTGGCACGGGAGAGGGAACGGCCCTCCGGCACCGTACGCTTTTCGGTTGCACCGATCCGCCAAGATGCCAGCCTGGAAAAAATGCTGGGCCACGATGGGAGTGAATTCGCGGAGAGCGCCCATACGCGCGCCAAAACCGCTATGCTTGCAGATTGAAAATTGCTCTGGATGCCACTTATAGCTTAGGCCGGAATCTGTCGGGAGTGGGCGTATACTCGCGCCAAATTCTCAATGGCCTCGCGCTGGCACATCCGGAAGCAAGTTTCCTTTATTGCTACCGCCCGCACCGATTGCTTCCGTCCTTCCGGGACTCCCTTCCGCATAACGCCACGAGAAGCTTGTTGTGGAAGAGCTGGCCGCGGCGCGCTGATCTCTTTCATGGCCTGAACCAACGCATCGACATTCGTTACCGGCGCACCATCGCAACATTTCACGATCTGTTCGTCCTGAGCGGCGATTATTCCACGCCTGACTTTCGCGCCCGATTCGCTGCCCAGGCGCGCGCGGCGGCTGAGCGCTCCGATCTGATCATCGCGGTCTCCCGCTTCACGGCGCGTCAGGTGAAGGAGCTTTTGAAAGTGGAACCCGCACGAATCCGAGTGATCCCGCACGGCACGCGGTCCCCGTCCCTCCACCCAACGTCGATAAACCGCGAGCAGATGATTCTCTTCGTCGGCGCCATCCAGCGCCGCAAGAATGTCGTGCGGCTGGTGGAGGCGTTCGAAGGGGTCGCCTCCAGTTGGAAGCTGGTGTTAGCCGGCTCCTTCGGATTCGGCGCCGAGGAGGCGATCGAGCGGATCGAGCAGAGCCCGCGCAAGAACGACATCCAGGTTCTCGGCTACGTCCCGGAGCCGGTCCTGGAGGATCTCTACCGGCGAGCATCTGTGTTTGCGTTTCCCTCGCTCGACGAGGGTTTTGGAATGCCGCTGCTGGACGCGATGGCGCGCGGCGTGCCGGTTCTGACATCCAATGTGTCGGCGATGCCGGAGGTGACTGGCGATGCTGCCTGGTTGGTGAACCCAACCGATGTCGCTTCAATCTCGGAGGGTCTTTTGAAACTGACCAACGATGGCGCACTTCGAGCGCATCTCACCCAGAAGGGTTTAAAGCGGAGTGGGGAATTCAGTTGGGAAAAAGCAGCGAGCGAGACCTGGAACGTCTACCAGGAACTGCTTGACTAGGACGGCGTTGCTAACTTTTGTCCTCGTCGATTGCGATTTTGAGAGCCTTCAGGAACTTGTGATCCTGCGAGGTGAGTTTGATCCTGCCCGTGGATTCGAATCTCCGCTTCGGAGGCGGCGCGGTGTCAGGCTCAACTTCGGCTTCATCGGATTCGTACTCACCGGATTCATCGCGTTTGTTGAATCCGATAGTTGCTTCCAGGACCAGAAAAACGTCGTATCCAGCCCGCTTGATCTCCCCGATGGCGGCCGCGATTCGATCGGAATCGGACAACGACTCGTTGATCGCATTGCCGAGCTCCTGCATCAACTCTTTTAGTTTTTCTTCCAAGCTTCGCCCCTTTCTGCGCGGGCCACTATCAGCATAACACTCTACCTTCTGGATGTTGTCAAGGCGAGCACAGTTTCATCCAATTTAGGAGTGCCCCAGACCGGGCGTTTCGCTCCCCTTTTAATATTATCGGCTAGAGGGTGGATTCCCGTTAGCGGCATCCTTCGTTACACTGGTACTGGAACCTCATGTTTACGAAAGCTAAGAAGTTAGCGTTCCATGTCCTGCCGGGAGTTGTTCGGCCCATCCATATCCTTTGGAATCAGGTGATCGGCTTCTTCTTCCTGGTTTTGGCTGTGTTGCCGGTACCCTACGCCATCCGGAATTTTGGCAAAGACGGTAGCGGCGCACATTTGGCCCTGACCATCCCTTTCGTACTAATCATGGGATGGTTCGGAATTTCGTCGTTCTGGCGCGCCCGCAAGATCTCCAGATATGAGCGACCGCGTGTGTGACCAGGCTGAGCTACCAGGCCAGTACCCCTACACCCGAGGCATATACCCGGACATGTATCGCGGCCGCCTCTGGACCATGCGGCAGTACGCCGGATTCGGTACGGCCGAGGAGAGCAACCGGCGCTACCGCTATCTCCTTTCGCAAGGCATCACTGGACTTTCGGTCGCCTTCGATTTGCCCACGCAGATGGGGATGGATTCCGATCATAAGCTCGCGGCCGGCGAAGTGGGCCGGGTAGGCGTGGCCATCTGCACTCTGGACGACATGTATCGGCTGTTCGACGGTATTCGCCTGGCGGATATCACCACGTCCATGACCATCAATTCCACTGCGGCAATTCTGTTGAGCTTCTACGTATTGGTTGCTCACAGCCAGGGCGCCAATCTGCGCAAACTCTCAGGCACCGTCCAGAACGACATTCTGAAGGAATACATCGCGCGCGGAACTTACATCTACCCGGTGCGGCCGGCCATGCGGATCATCACCGACCTTTTCCGATGGGCCTCCGCCGAACTGCCGGAATGGAACACCATCTCCATCAGCGGCTATCACATTCGCGAGGCCGGCTCCACGGCCGTGCAAGAAGTGGCTTTCACCCTGGCCAACGCCATAGCGTACATCGAGGCCGCGCTTCGTGCAGGTTTGCAAGTAGATGAATTTGCACCGCGCCTTTCCTTCTTCTTCAACGCGCACAACAATTTTCTGGAGGAAATCGCGAAGTATCGTGCAGCGCGCCGGCTGTACGCGTCCCTCATGCGCGATCGTTTTGAAGCGCGCAATCCGCGTTCCCTGATGATGCGCTTCCACGTGCAGACTGCCGGATCCACCTTGACCGCGCAGCAGCCAGACGTGAACGTCGTACGCGTCTCGATGCAAGCGCTGGCCGCCGTGCTGGGCGGCGCACAATCGCTGCATACCAACGCCAAGGACGAAGCGCTGTCGCTGCCCATCGAGGAATCGGCCCGCTTGGCGCTACGGACCCAGCAGATCATCGCGCACGAAAGTGGCGTCACGCATACGGCCGATCCGGTAGGTGGCAGCTACGCCATCGAACAGCTCACCGATGAAATTGAGCGCGGCGCCCGCCAGTACATCGATCGCATCGATGCCATGGGCGGAACGCTGGCCGCGATAGAGAAGAACTACATCCAGAACGAGATCCAAAACGCAGCTTACGAGTTCCAACAGAAGGTGGAAACGGGTGAGGCCGTAGTAGTGGGAGTGAACCGTTTCAAGCAGTCCGAAGGCGAGACCCTGGCGCCGTTCCGGTTGAATCCTGAGCTGGAGCAGCAGCAGATCGAGCGCGTTCGCGAAGTGCGGTCCTCGCGCGACCGCGCGGTGTTCGACGAACGGCTCCAGGCGCTCGAGCAAGCCGCCCGGTCGAGCGATAATTTGATGCCGCACATCCTGAGCTGTGCGGAAGCCCATGCCACAGTCGGCGAAATTTCGGACCGCTTGCGCGCAGTGTTCGGCGAATACCGCGAGAGTTAAGGGGAGCGTCCGAACAACCGAGCCAGAACCAGTATCCCCATCAGCAAACAAAACGGCGCGGTGATGACGCCGGGGAAATATCCACGGTACATTGCACTCAATACCAGATGGGAGACGCCGTTCCCCACACCGCCGATCAGCGAGAGAAAAATAACAATGAGATAGGCTAACTGAACTCTTCGGTAGACGCCTAAACCCGCCAGCACAAAAACAGCCAGCCATAGCATATTGAACGTCACGAAGCGCGCGTCGGACCAATCGTCTCCAAACAGTTTTGGAAACTGATGCTGAAAGCCGGTTACATATTCCTCGGTGAAATGCAAACACTGCACGGCGATGGCGAGCAGATAGAGAGGAAGAATCGCCGCAGCATCATTCTTCCAGCGATTTGCTATCCAGACGCCGTAAGACGCCACGAATCCGCCACTGAGAAAGATGATCGCAGGACCCATCCAGCGAGTTTGCGCAGCTAGAACGATCAAAACCAGGACGGCGCCGGCTATGCGGTCACGCAGTGACACTCTTCGCTCTTCCGGCGGACCGGGGCTCGGTCACCGCGGCGTTCCGGGCGAACTCGGTTACGATTTCGCGCACGGAATCGCAAAATCTTTCTGCGGTAAACCAATTTCTTCGCTCTGCCGCCTGGCCACGCAGCTCGGCCTGCAAAGCCGGGGTCTCGATGACACGCGCGATTTTCCGAGCGGCGTCCTCCACGGAGTCAAAGGTCAACCGGTTGTCGCCCCCGACGATCTCCACCTGGCCACCCGAATTGTGCACGAACGGAATGCATCCGGCACGTTGCAATTCCGCAGGCGCGATTCCAAAGTGTTCTTCCCACATTGGATGAATCCCGTACTGGTGCTGCGATAGCTCTACTAGCAATTGCGCGCGGCTCAGATTGCGAAGCCAACGGAACCAGGGGCGCGTTGCGGCCATCCCTTCCAGCCGGCGGCCGTAAGCGACATCGTCGCCATGTCCGATGAGAGTAAGTTCCAGGTTGTGGCCCCGGCGCCGAACGGATTCGACGATATCCACGGCCGTGTCCCAGCGTTTGGTGGGATGCACGCGTCCTACCGCTGCCACCGCCAGCCGTCTCTGATCAAACGGCAGATCCACAAAGTCGCCAGGAACCGGTGGATGGATAATCTGAGCGCCGATTCCGTGCGCCTGCTTGATTCGCTCGACAACAAACTGGGAGTTAGCCAGCATCAGGTTCCTGCGCAGGCCCGATCGGGTTGCGCGCGCAAGCGCCATGCAGGACCGCCGGTACATTCCGAGCACGCCGGGGATCCGGTGAAACCAGCTCATTTCTATCTGCGGGCGAGGCAGGTAGAACCACGGATAATTGACATATTGAACGCCACGGCGATGGAAATCCATTTCGTTGCTGGTGCCGTAGAGGACGTCGTAGCACCCCTCGCGATCCAGATCCTGTGCCCACCGCATGATCACGCTGATATCGAGTAGCGCACCTTGAGTGGGCATGGTTCGAAGTATCCGCTGGTAGCGCGGCGGCGCCAGGCGAATCTCAATATCGCCTTCCCGCAAGCTGGTGCCGAAGCTGAAGTTCAATGCCGTATAGTCGAGCGGCTCGAGCGTAGCGAAGGAAACCTCAAAATGCGAGCGCAAAGCTTCCAGCGTCCACGCAGCCATCACGTTGCCGCCGCCGATGCACGTCAGCCTCGGATGGACCACAAGAACGCGTGGTTTGCGCACCATACAGTCAGTATAAGTGCGACGGCCCATTTCCGAACGAAGCGAAAAGGCCCGCGAGTACTGGGCCGCCTATACAGGCGACGCTTTCCAAAACAGGGTAGCGTATGAGAGTGCGATATCAGTCGAGCGATCCCCGGCCAATCAGGCTGTTCACGGCGATGCGGCGCCCGGAGTATTTGCTCAACCCCCGCCAAATCTGGCGCAGGCTTCAAAGGCGCTCGCTGTGCAACCAAAACGCGATCAAACTGGCTTGGGGATTGCCCGTGGAAGTGGATCCCAGCTCCATTGTGGGTCAAGATATCGTCAATATCGGGCTCTACGATCGCGTGGTACTGGAAGCGATTTACCGCCTTTTGGATGTGGGCGAGACGGCCTTCGATGTCGGCGCGAACATCGGACAGAACGCCTCGATTATGGCACTGGTTGTCGGACCGCGCGGGCGCGTTGTCGCATTCGAACCTGGTCCGACAGCATTGAACATGCTCACCAGGAATGTCGAAAGCTGGGCATCCTATGACATGGCGACGATCACCGTTGTCCGGAAGGGGCTCAGTTCCCACATTGGTAGCGGAGTGTTGCATGAATCGCTCGATCTGGGAGGATTCTCCCTGGAGGATCATCCCCCCGGCCCACCGAGGATCGCGCCGGAGGGCGCCTGTGGGATACCGGTTGAATTGACGACCCTGGATGATTTCCATAGTGAGCGTGCTGAAATTGGCCTGATCAAAATCGATGTGGAGGGTCATGAATTGGCAGTTCTTGAAGGGGCAGCACGGATTCTGGAACAAAAACTGGCGCGCGATATCGTCTTCGAGGACTATTATGCGCAGCCCAGCCCGGTGACCGAGCGCTTGCAGGCGGCCGGATTCGCGGTGTTTGCGCTCCTCACCGCCTGGCACAAACCCATCCTGCTCACCCTCGACCAGCTTTCGCGGCGCGTCCGGCAAGAGTACGACGTGACAAATTTCCTGGCCACGCGCGATCCCGAACGGGCGCTCAAGCGATTCGAAGGCGCCGGCTGGAAATGTCTGAGACTGCGCGCGCGCCGCACCGGCGGAATCATTCGGCCGCGGCCCTCTGCAACCGATCATGGATAGCCGCCCACTCGGGCGCGAGCGGGGGCTTCTCTACCGCGATCCACTCGAGGCCCTGGGCATCGGCCTGATGGAGCGTCTCATATAACACGGCTGCATACGCGCGTGGATGGTCCGGCATGCGGACTATGCAAGCAGCATCGCTGGATTTGCTGATCCACAAATATGCGCCGCGTCCGTCCGAGGGAAGCTGGCCATCCTCCACCAAAACGAGCCGCGTGCGCGGGCTGTAATGGCGCTGATGCATGCCCGGCGATGGATGTGCACCTACTACTGACGCATCCGAGACGGTTACCGGACCGATCACCGCTTCGATCTCGGCTTTCGTCAGCATGCCCGGTCTCAACAATAACGCGTTCCCTCCGGCGACCGAAAGCACAGTGGATTCGATGCCGATCGTGGCCGGGCCGCCGTCCAGCACCATCGCCACGCGATCGCCCAGGCTCTCGCGGACGTGCTGCGCCGTGGTTGGAGATAGTTCGGTGAAACGGTTCGCGCTGGGTGCGGCGATGGGAACTCCGGCTTCCCGAATCAATGCAAGCGCAATGGGATTTGACGGCATCCGGATGCCCACCGTATCCAAACCGGCCGTGACAAGATCCGGAACTTGCGGCTGTTTCGGCAAAACCAGCGTCAATGGGCCGGGCCAAAAACGCTGCGCCAGCAACTCTGCCTGCTCCGGCCACTCGCGCGCCAGGCCGCGCGCCATTTCGATGGAATCCACGTGTACGATCAGGGGGCTTTCCGCCGGCCGGCCCTTAGCGGCGTAGATTTTCGCTACGGCTTGGGCATCCAGGGCGTTCGCGCCCAATCCATAAACTGTCTCGGTGGGAAACGCCACCAGCTCGCCAGCACGGATCAGCGCGGCGGCGCGGCTAATTTCAGAAGCCTCAATCAGGCAGATCCTCTTTTCCATCGCCTGAGCCGGCGGTCTTGCCGGTGTGCTTGAAAACCAGGAAAGCGTGCGTGAGGCGGTCCAGATCGCCATCCAGCACGCGGTCCACGTCGCCGATCGAAAGCTTGGTTCGATGATCCTTGATCATGCGGTAAGGCGCCAGCACGTAGCTGCGGATCTGGCTGCCAAAATTGATATCGAGTTTCGTATCTTCCAGCTTCTTATCCGCCGCGCGCTTTTTGTCCATCTCAAATTCATACAGCCGCGCGCGCATCTGTTTCAGCGCGCTGGCACGATTCTTGTGTTGCGACCGCTCATTCTGGCACTGCACGACGAGCCCGGTTGGGATGTGCGTCATTCGCACCGCGGATTCAGTACGGTTGACATGTTGACCGCCGGCGCCGCTGGCCCGAAACACGTCCACACGGAGATCCTCCGGTTTGATGTCGATGTTGATGTCGTCTTCGATTTGTGGATAGACGAAGACCGACGCGAAGGAAGTGTGGCGGCGGGCGTTGGCATCGAAGGGCGAGATCCGAACCAGCCGGTGGACACCAATTTCCGATTGCAGCAAGCCGTACGCGTTTTCGCCGTTGATCTCGACGGTGGCGGATTTTATGCCCGCGCCTTCGCCTTCCAGCCGGTCGGTAATCACCGCTTGGAACCCGTGCCGCTCAGCCCAGCGCAGATACATGCGCAGCAGCATCTCGGCCCAATCCTGGCTTTCGGTGCCGCCCGCGCCGGGATGAATGATCAGGATTGCATATTTCGAGTCGTTCCGGCCGGATAGCAGCATGCCGGTTTCGAGCACTTCCAGCCGCTCAGAGAACTGCTTCAGCTCGCGCTCCAGCTCACCGTTTACATCTTCGCCCTCGCGTGCCAGCTCGAACAGCGTGTCCAGATCGGATGTCAACCGCGCCACTTCCGCCTCTTCGGCCAGCGATTGCTCCAGCCGCTTGCGATCCTGCATGATCTTCTGCGATTTTTCGGGCTGATTCCAGAAGTCGGGATCGGAGATCTGTTGTTCGGTTTTGGCTAGCTGGGATTTCTTGCCTGGAGCGTCAAAGATAGCTCCGCACAGCGTCGGCCTGCTGGCGGAGCGAAGCGTACTCTCTTTCCAATTCTTCGAGGGTCATGAAGTTTCATCTTAGCAGGCGACCCTCGTGGACGTGCGCAATCCGCTACGGTTGCGGCAGCGTGAGCGCCAATGCTATTGCGGCCCAGGCGGTTCCGGCGCTGGATATCCATTGGTCGTGACTGTGCGGGAATCCGCTTTCGAAATAGGGTTGGAACTTGACCGATCGGCTGACTACATGCCAGGAACCGTCTTCGAATTGCGTATCCAGCAGGTACTTCACGCCTCGCTGATAGGCCGCGTTGGATGCGGCCAGGCCTACGGCCTCGTGCAGCGCGTAAAGTGCCTGGCCAGTGGCGTAGGCGTCACTTGGGAAACCGGTGCGCTGGGCCCAGCCGCCGTCGGGTTGTTGTTGCGCGAGCAAATGCTCTGCTCGTTTTCGCAATGTCGACTTGTCGGCGTGGGACCACGCGAGGCCCAGCAACTGCATTACGCGTTCTTCGTTGTGTTTTGGTTCCACCGCGATCAACCACGCTTGGGCTCGTTCTATCCGCTGCGCGGTTTCCCTGCTGCGGCCGGGAAGTGCATATTGCTGGATCGCGCGGACCGCATACGCCGTGTCGGACACCGGCGAATATTGGAGCGGCGGGCGGCGGTCTACACCTTGCCAGGATCCATCTTCGCGCTGAGCTGCCATGAGGCTGTGAACGTCGGCGTCCATCAAGGCATCGGCCGGATATTTCTGGGCCGCGAGGCTCACCAGGAACAGGCTATCGAGCATGGGATAGCCGCCCTTGTTGCGCGCCACCAGAGTTGGCTCACGGTCGCTGAGCCGGCGGGCGACTGTCATCTTGATTTGCTCGGCGGCGGCCTTTTCATCCACTCGAAAGCCGCGTTCGCGCGCGATTCCAATCAGCATTCCAGTCAGCATGTGGTGGTGGCAGCCGACGCAGCCGGTCTTTTCGAAGAATTTCGGCGAGGAACTGAGCAGCAATGCCGCGCTTTTCTCTATGGCTTCCCGGATTTCGAAATGAGCTAAACGCGGCGCCGGCTGGGGATCGGGCGGCGGCGAGCTTTGAACGCCGGCCGTTTCGAGCAGGCGCGTGATCGGTGTCGAGCCCCATTTGCGCGCCCAATCCAAGGCGGTCAAGCGGTTTTCGTCACGATGGTTGATGTCCGAGGTTTTCTCGAGCAGCATGCGCACGGTCTCGAGATTCTGATCCTCGTTGGTTACGGCAAGCATCAACGGCGTAAGGCCGCGCATGTCGACGGCATTCGGGTCCGCGTGGGCATTCAGCAAGAGCTTCACGGCTTCGGGATCGTTCCGCGGCGCAGCCCACAGCAACGCGGAGGTTTTGCCCACTTCTTGCTGGCCGGATTGTGCTGGAACACGAATCGCGGAGCGCTGATTCACATCCGCGCCGGCTTTCAGCAGCGCTTCCACACTCGGTGGGCGATTCATCTTGGACGCCCACATCAACGCGGTCTCGGTGAGGCGCAAATGCTTCTCGTTGGGATCGGCGCCGCGGCGGAGCAGCTCTTCGGCAATCTGGCTATCGCCCCGGGCGCAGGCCAGCCAGAGCGGGCCGACGCCATCCTTATCGATAGCTTTCACGTCGGCGCCTTTTTCCAAGAGCAGCCGAACCGTTGCGATATTTCCTGGCGATGCGGACGCCACCGATAGCGCAGTGTAACCGTAATTCGAGCGAGCTTTGACGTTGGCGCCGTGCGCGACTAGCGTGCGAACCTTCACTAGGTCGCTCGCGGCCCACATCAGTGCGTCGATGCCGAGATCGTTCGAGGCATTGGGATCGGCGCCTTTGTCCAGCAGAAGGTTTACGAATTCCACATCGCCGTAGATTGCAGCGTACATCAACGCAGTAGCGCCCTTGGCGTCACGGGCGTTGACGTCCGCGCCGTGGGCCAGGAGCGATCGCACCGCGGCGATATCGCCTTTGCGGATTTCAGCAAGAAGCCGCTCGCCTGGGTTCTCGGCGGCGCAAACGAGGCTGGCGAGCAGGAGCGGCAGGAATCGCAGCTTACACGACATCCAGATCAAGCTCCAGATCCAGCACCATCCCGCGCTTGCCAACGTTCCAGCCCAACGTCCGGCCGATGGTTTCCGCTTGACCGGCGGCTTCATGGATGTGACCGCAGTAAAAATAGGCAGGCTGTCGCGCAAGAATAAAGTCTCGCACAGCCGTGCTGCCGAAGTGCTGGCCCTCGCCCGCGCGATCCAGTTTGGTGTCTTTGGGCGGCGCGTGGCAGATGAGAATCAATGGATCGAAACCGGCAAATTTTTCGAGACGCGCGGCCAGCTCCTGCTCGCTGTATTCGCCCGGAGTATCGAACGGCGTGGGATTCGAGTAGCCGAGGCCGGCCACGGTGTAGCTTCCAATTTTCATGGTCTGCCCGTGGAAATCATGGAAGCCGCACTCCTGGCACATGCGCGCGATGTCGGCTTCCGATTCGTGATTGCCGGGGATAACGTACATACGTTCGGCCCGTTTCTGCAGGATGGGCGCGAGTTGATCCAATCCGCGGCCCCAGGTTACGAGATCACCGGCGGCGAAGTAGTAATCCGCGTCGGTGCTCATCAGGCGTTCCAGCGCGTTTTTGTCCCCGTGGATGTCGGAGAAGACCAGCAGCCGCATACGTCAGAGAGTAGCAGGCTACTGGTAGCTTGGGCTAGGCAGCCGAGCTGTGCTTACCGGGTTTTTGATCCAGCGCTTTTCGGAACCGCTGGCATTTTCGCTTGGAAATCTGGACGAATTCGGCCAGGAGTCCGCATTCGGGCTTGGGCAAGACCCGCGTGGCGGCTTTTAGATAGCTCGACAGGAGGCGGTGTTCGGCGACTGCATCCTTATATTCGCGGAGCACACGCGGCTTCCGCACAGGACTGGCGATCTTCGAGGTTCGCACTGTACTTTATAGATCCGTCCTGAGTAACAGTGTTACAGGAAAATTTTGAACCCGTTTCGGGTTTCTGGTTTCGGGTTTCTGGTTTCTGGTTTCTGGTTTCTGGTTCGCGTTACCGGGCGCTGAGGGTTACGAACTAGAAACTAGAAACCAGAAACGGTCTTTAGGCTTTTCCCGACGCTGCCTGGTTTGGTTCCCAGAGGACTTCCGGCACTCCGAGGATGTGATTTGCCCAGCGGCTCCAGACAAAAAAGGCGTCGCTCAGGCGATTCAGGTACTGAATGGCCTCCGGCGGGATCTCTTCTTCGCGCGACAGGCTCACGGCGATCCGCTCTGCCCGGCGGCAGATGGTGCGGCAGGCATGCAGTTCCGTGTTCAGGCGGGAGCCTCCTGGGAGCACGAAGGATCGCAGCATTGGTAGGTCCGCGTTCATCCGGTCTAT